>LWDU01042365.1_pt1 | contig 108674 bp, 103 predicted proteins | sample 727161 | NCBI WGS metagenome assembly LWDU01 (sample SAMN04566230, study PRJNA314399) | hydrothermal vent metagenome | isolation source: deep sea hydrothermal plume seawater | place: Mexico: Gulf of California, Guaymas Basin | collected 2004-07-11 | reverse complement strand
CAAGGCCACTGAACACTCCCAATTTCATCTAGTTTTTTGAATGACACGCCAGTAAAGGTAGGTGTTAGTTCAGCTATCTCTTCTAAAATTTCTTCAGAAGACTTAAAACTCATCTCATAACCCATAGCGTTAGCCAATTCTTGTGTGATTTCCCACTCATGTTTTCCTGTAAGAGGTTTCATTACAGGTCTGACTCTATTGATTCTTCTCTCAGCATTAGTAAATGTTCCATTTTTTTCTAAAAACGAGGTTGCTGGTAAGAAGACATGAGCAAAGTTTGCTGTTTCAGTTAAAAACAAATCCTGAATAACAACACATTCCATAGATCGAAAAGCTTCTTCTATATGTTGAGTATTCGGTTCAGACTGGACAAAATCTTCGCCTTGTATGTATATGCCTTTAAATTCACCACCGACAGCTGCATCAAACATGTTGACAGATCTTAACCCTGCTTCTTTTTGAATTTTAACATTCCATTTCTTTTCAAACACTGATCTTGCATCATCATCTGTAATGGGACGGTAACCAGGGAGTTCATGTGGAAAAGAACCCATATCGCATGAGCCTTGGACATTATTTTGACCTCTCAATGGATTCACTCCAGCTCCAATATAACCAACATTACCAGTGGCCATAGCTAGATTTGCCATTCCCATCACCATTGTTGAGCCTTGTGAATGTTCTGTAACACCTAATCCATAATAGATTGCACTTTTATCACCTGAAGCATAAAGACGTGCTGCTTTTCGGATGATATCAGCATTAACACCAGTTGGTTTTTCTGCTGCTTCAGGAGAATTTGAATCATCTTTTATAAATTCAATCCAATCATTGAATGCTGTTTCTTCGCATCTGTTTTTAATGTAGTCATGATCAATTAAATTTTCATGAACAGCCACATGAGAAAATGCATTTATCAGTGGAACATTAGAGCCTGGTAATATTGGTAGGTGAAAATCTGCTTTTATATGAGGTGATTCTACGATGTCTGTTTTTCTTGGATCGATTACAATTAATTTTGCACCTGCTCTTATTCTTTTTTTCATTTGTGATGCAAAAACAGGATGCCCTACTGTAGGATTAGCGCCAATAATCATGATGACATCAGCACTTTGCACACTGTCAAAGTTTTGCGTTCCAGCGGATGTTCCGAATGTTTGTTTTAAACCGTAACCAGTAGGTGAATGACAAACTCTGGCACAAGTATCAACATTGTTGTTTCCAAATGCAGTTCTTATTAGTTTTTGCACAATATAGGCTTCTTCATTAGTGGTTCTAGCAGAAGTAATTCCACCAATAGAATTAATACCATATTGGTTCTGGATATCTTTAAAGCGTTTCGCTGTAAATTGAATGGCTTCATCCCAGTCTACTTCTTTCCAATTATCTATTATTTCATCTCGAATCATTGGCTTAGTGATTCTGTCTTGATGTTTTGCATAGCCCCACGCAAACCTTCCTTTGATGCAACTGTGTCCTTTGTTGGCTTTGCCATCTTTGTATGGAACCATTCTGACAACATCATTGTTTTTTATTTCAGCTTTAAATGAACATCCAACACCACAATAAGCACATGTTGTTAGAACGGTTTCATCGGGCATGCCTTTTTCTACTATAGATTTCTCTATCAAGCTTCCTGTAGGACAGGCTTGCACACAAGCTCCGCATGAAACGCATTCAGAATCGAAAAAGTTTTCTGAAATACCGGGTTTAATTTTTGATTCAAAACCCCTTGATTCTAAAGATAGTGCAAAAGTGCCTTGAACTTCATTGCAAGCTCTAACACAACGAGAGCAAACAATGCATTTTTCGGGATCAAAGTTGAAATAAGGATTTGAAACATCCACATCAGCCCCTAAATGATTGCAACTATCTTCAAAGCTATATTTGGAAGGCACTAAATGATTATTCTTTAGTAGATGATGATTATCCGCCTGAGTTTGAAGATCGCAGTCACCATCTGATGAGCATGTATTACAATCAAGTGGATGATCAGAAATGTACATTTCTAATAAATCTTTTCTCAAAGTTTCTAAGTGATCATTTTTGGTTATGACTTTCATTCCATTATTGAGTGGTGATGTGCAAGAGGATGGATAGCCAATACCTTTCCTACCTTCGAAATCCACAATACATAGTCTGCAAGAACCAAATGCATCAATATTGTCTGACGCACATAAACTCGGTATATCAATTCCAACCATTGAAGCTGCCCTCATAATGGATGTGCCTTCAGGAACCGATATTTCAATGCCATCTATATACCCAGTAACAGTATTTTCAGAAATTACTTTTGGCGTACCGTAATTTTTTTCTTTTAATAAAGTCATTTTTCAATCAATTCATTTGGAAAGAATTCAATTATAGAATGAATTGGATTTGGCGTCATTCCTCCCATGGCACATAATGAAGTAGATTCCAGAGTTTCACACAAGTCATGGAGTAGAGTGGCATCATCTTTTGATGTTTTATTTTTTTGCAATCGTTCAATAATCTCAACCCCTCTAACTGAGCCAATTCTGCAAGGTGTGCATTTGCCACAGGATTCTTTTACACAAAATTCCATAGCAAATTTTGCTTGTTCAGCCATATCTACAGAATTATCAAATACGATAATACCACCATGTCCTACAGATCCTTTGAGTTCTTGAAGTGACTCGATAGTTAATGTTGTATCCAGCATACTGGATGATAAGTAAATTCCCAAAGGACCACCAATTTGTATTGCGTGTATTGGTTCTCCTGATTTTGTTCCAGAACCAAAATCTTCAATAATCTCATTGAGTGATATATCAAATCTAGTTTCAATAAGTCCGCCATGCTTTACATTACCGCTCAATTGAAAGGGCATGGTTCCAATTGACTTATTCGAGCCGATTTGTGAAAAATCCGATTGATCACTCAATAAAAGCGCCGGGATAGTAGCAAGAGTCACTACATTATTTATTAGTGTGGGTTGTTTAAATAGGCCATTGATAGCTGGTAATGGTGGTTTTGATCGAACCAAGCCTCTTCGACCTTCAATGCTTTCCATCATAGCGGTTTCCTCACCACAAACATAAGAGCCAGCTCCAATTCTCAACTCAATATCAAAGTTAAAATCTGAATTCTGTATATTATTTCCCAGATAATTATTATCCAATGCTATATCTATAGCTCGAATCAGAAAGTCTTTTGCCAATGGGTATTCTGATCTTAAGTATATATAGCCTTTTGAAGCACCCACTGCATAGGCTGCTATGGTCATACCTTCAATCAAAGCGAAAGGGTCTGATTCCATAATCAATCGATCTGAGAAAGTCCCGCCATCCCCTTCATCAGCATTGCAAGCCAGGTATTTAACTGAACTGTTTTGGTCAAATACAGTTTGCATTTTAATTCCAGTTGGAAAAGCAGCTCCTCCTCGTCCATTAAGACCAGATGCTTTGATTCGGTTGATTATTTTTTGAGGACCAAGTTCTAAGGCTGTTAATAAAGGCTGATAGCCTTTGGTGTTTATATAATGTTCAATATTCAAGGGGTCTTCATGACCTATTCTTGAAAAGACAATCCTATTTTGTTTTCTTATAAAATCAATTTCATTGATATCAAAAGGGTTTCTTTTTTCAAAATCCAAAAAGAATTCTTCAATAGTGTTCAAGTGAGATAAATTTATATTCCTATAGCTAGCTCCCTTTCTGATTCCATCCTTTTCTATTTCAATAAAAGGTTCAAGCCAAAATGCTCCCCAAGATCCATTTCTAATGATTTCTACATTCTCATCATTAATCAGTTCACTGATAACTTGATACAGTAAGTTTGCTCCAACAGAGTTTGCTGAAGTTTCGTTTGGAATGAAAATTTTAATCACTTCATTCATAATTTCTGTGTGGCATCGTTTTTTAAGTGACTGATAATCTTTTCAGTTGTTGCTTCGCCTATGACCGTATCGTTAATCATTACCGATGGGCCTACTGCACAGTTACCCAAACAAAAAACTTCTTTTAATGTAACGTTTAAATCATCACTAGTTTCACCCATCTCTAGACTAAAATATGAAGTAAGATCACTGAGTAATTGTTTACAATTCTGGCTTTGACATGCTTCAGCTTGACAGATTTTAATTATGTTTTTACCAATGGGCACTAATCTAAAATCATCATAGAACGTTATTACATCAATGACTTCAGCTTGAGAGCAATTAAAAGCAATGGCTAATTCTGCAATATTATCTTTGCTGATAAATCCTAAATGATGTTGTAGAGCATGCAATGCAGGCATGAGACCGCCTTTTTTTTCAACAAAGGGTTTAATAATATTACTTGAATCTATTGACATAATTATGAGCGATTACCTAGTAATCATTTTTTCCATTCTTCGAATCCACCATCAACACTGTAAACATCTTTGAAACCCTGCGATGATAAATAGTGAGCAGCATCTTGACTTGAAATACCTTTATAGCAATAAATAATAGTCACCTTATTTGGTTTCGAATTTTTAATAAATTCATCTATATTTACATTGCTTAAATTCAATGCACCTCCAATATGTGAATTTGAAAAACTTTCCTCATCTCTAATATCAATTAGATAGTGATCTGCTCTAATTAGTTCTTTGGCTTCTTCAACTGAAATGTTCTTAAACTTATTCATATAAATAAATGAAAAATATAATATTAAGGACATTATAATTACTAAGTTAAATTATGACATCAGAAAGATGACTTTATGAATTACGACATTATTATTATAGGTTCAGGACCTGTAGGCCTTTCTTTAGCCAAGGCATTGTCATCATTGGATTTAACAATATGTATTGTTGATCAACAGACAAAAACGTTGTTATCTTCACCACTTGATGATGGTCGTGAGGTTGCTATAACTCATCTCTCAAAGAAAATACTAAGTGAGCTTGGTTCTTGGAACTTAATTGATGAAGAATCCATTTCATTGATAAAAGAAGCAAAAGTTTTAAATGGGCTGTCACCCTACTCTCTGCATTTTAGTCACCAAGAAACTGATCAAGTGACTTTAGGCCATTTAATTCCAAACCGATTGATAAAAGCTGCAGCTTACAAAACCATACAGAATCTTAAAAATGTTCACTGTATGACAGAAACCAAAGTCAAAGAATTTAGTATTAATGACACAGGTACGATAGTAACACTTGATAGTGGTGAGATAATAAATGCTGACATGATTGTTGCTGCGGACGGAAGATTATCAGGATCCAGAAGACAAATGGGTATTCCTTCTGAAGTTAAAGATTTTGGTAAGACGGTTATAGTCTGCAAAATGAAGCATGAGAAAACTCACAATAATACTGCTTATGAATGTTTTCATTATGGAAGAACTCTGGCCATATTGCCTATGGTAGGCAATTATTGCTCAGTGGTTATTACAATCAGCTCTGATAAATCTACGGAAATTATGAAAATGACAGATAAGGATTTTAATCAAGATATACAGAGTCGTTTTAATAATCGATTAGGTGATATGACAGTTTGTGGTGAAAAGTTTTCTTATCCTTTGTATGCATCACATGCAGATTATTTTCATTCTGAACGTTTTGTTTTAGTTGGCGATGCAGCTGTTGGCATGCACCCGGTAACTGCTCACGGTTTTAATTTGGGTCTTAGAGGCAGCTATAATCTTGCAAACATTATTAAGACTGCTCAGGTTAATAATACACCTTATTATTCAAAAGATGTTTTGAAAGAATATAATCAGAAACACCAATTGATTACTCGACCGCTCTATTATGGGACCAATGTGCTTGTTGATCTTTATAATAGTGAGCGAGTCACAGCTAAACTGATAAGGCGACTTGCACTTAGATTTGGAAATAATTTCTGGCCTGTTAAGAAATTGATCATGGATCAATTAACTGAAACCCATTAATTCTATAACAGCATATAGTCTATGAATAATAGCAAATATAGTATCAATCATCGATTTGCTGATTCAGATTCTCCTAAAAGTAAACTGGAGTCAGCAGCAACAATTATATTGATTAGGGATGCAAATAGCGTTGCTGAAGTATTTATGATTAAAAGGGCTAACAAATCTAATTTTGGGGGAGCCTGGGTTTTCCCAGGTGGAAAAGTCGATAATGAAGACTCAAAAAATAATATTTTAGATTATTGTCAGGGCTTAGATGATAAAGAGGCATCAAGCATATTGAATCTCAATGAAGGGGGATTGGGTTATTGGGTCGCATGTGTCAGAGAATGTTTTGAAGAATCTGGGATCCTGTTAGCCTATAGAGAGAATGGACATTTATTTAAGCCAAGTTTGGGTGAAAAAATTATATTAAATGATTTAAGACGCCAGCTAAATGATGACAGTATATTTTTTATAGAAATACTAAAAAAATTAAATTTACGACTAGCTATAGATAGAATTCTTTATTTGTCTCATTGGGTCACTCCTAAAATTGAAAGTCGTAGATACAGTACAAGGTTCTTTATTACTAGTATATCTAATGATCAAGAAGCAATTCATGACGGTTATGAAGCTGTCGATAGTTTATGGATTAAAATTGAAAAAGCCCTTAATGACTATAAACAAGGTACTTTCCCAATCATTATGCCCACCATAAAAAATTTAGAAGCAATAGCAGGCTACCCGTCAACCCTATCAATATTAGAAGATAAGGAATCGATACTCCCAAGTGAGATTCTTACTATTGAGCCAAAGTTTTTTTTTGAAAAAGGTAAACTTGTGGGTCTGTTACCTGGAGATACTGGTTATGAAAACCATTAGATTATCACCCGTAGTCAGACGTATAACTGCAGGTAATTCTAATATGTTTACTGGCCCAGGGACTAATTCTTACCTTCTGGGAGATCAAGAAATATCAATTATTGACCCAGGGCCAGCACTGATTGATCATATTGATGATCTTATTTCCATTTCGGGAAGTTATCTGAAACAGATTATAATTACCCACACGCACCCTGATCATTCACCTGGTGCTAGCATCTTGAAAGAAAAACTAGGTGTTCCTATCTTAGGATTAACTACTGAATCGTCTCTAGAAAGAGATGAGCCTATTGATATTGATCAGGAAATCTCTCACGGTGATTTTATTCAGACGAACGAATACACATTGGAAGTTATACACACACCCGGCCATGCTTCTAATCACTTGTGTTATTTGCTTAAAGAAGAAAATATTTTATTTACAGGTGATCACATCATGCAAGGATCAACAGTGGTTATAGCTCCACCTGATGGAAACATGACTGAATACCTTCACTCACTTAATTTACTGAGAGAATATAACATTAGTAAAATTGCCCCAGGACATGGAGAGCTGATTCACGATCCAATTAAGATTATTGATGCCACTATAGAGCATAGATTAGGGAGAGAGAGAAAAGTCCTTGAGAAGCTCAATAAAATTGGTCCGAGTACTATCGATGAACTCATCATCGAGGTTTATGATGATGTTTCAGCTATTCTTCATCCTATAGCTAAGTGGTCACTGGAGGCTCATCTAATTAAACTCAATGAGAATAAAAAAGTTGCTAAAAATAGACAACTGTATTCTGTAGTAGAATAATGTGATTAATCATATGGTATCTTTTAAACACTAAGCTATGGACAGTTCAATATACATTACTTATGCCGTTCCGGTCTTCTTTGCAATGATCGGTATTGAATTTCTTTTTGGTCTTATTAAGGGCACAAATAATTATCGATTAAATGATTCCATTGCTGCAATATCTTTAGGCTTAATCAGTCGACTCCCTCCTCTCTTGAATTTAGGAGTTCAAGGTATAGTTTGGACTTACGTCGCAACCAATCTCAACATGCAATTAATGCCAAAGGGTAGTTGGATTACATGGGTGATAGCCTTTCTTTTTTATGATCTTTGTTATTATTGGATGCATAGGATGAGCCATGAAGTAAAAGTGCTATGGGCATCACATGTTGTTCATCATCAAGGTGAAGAGTTTAACTTAAGTACCGCATTAAGGCAGACAAGTTCTGGGTGGATCTGGAAGTGGATATTCTATGTCCCTTTATTTATGGTTGGAATACCTGGCGAAGTCTTTTTCACTGTCGCGGCTATCAATTTACTTTATCAATTTTGGGTTCACACTGAGCATATAAGATCATTGGGTATTTTAGAGCAAATATTTATAACACCATCAAATCATAGGATACATCACGCACAAAATCCTGAATATATTGATGCAAATTATGGGGGTGTTTTTATTATTTGGGATCGATTATTTGGCACATTTATTCCTGAAAGAGATTATTTGAAACCTATATATGGAACTGTAAAACCTCTTAAAAGTTGGAACCCTATTTGGGCAAATTTAGAAATTTATCATCAAATGATCAGAGATACCATTCATACTAAATCACTGAGAAATAAAATTAAAGTTTGGTTTTCTAGCACTGGATGGAGACCTGAAGATGTGTATGAAAAATTTCCACACACATCAAATGATTTAGATAATTTTGTTAAGTTTAACCCTGAAGTTGATAAAGTATCGAAGATTTTTACTTCCTTGCAATTTGTTATTAATAGCTCTATTTCAACAGTAATTATTTTCACAATAGCTGATCAACCTTACCTGCAGACTCTTTTATTAGCCACGATGCTTATAATTTCCACTACTCTAGTTACAAACATTATTGAGAATAAGAAATGGGGATACCAAATTGAACTCATCAGATCATTAATAACCGCATTGATGTTTATATATGGTGTGATTGATCCCAATTTATTGGCTTCAAAAATATTCTTTTATCAGTCGTTATTTAGTGTTGTTTTTATTGCAATCTTACTACCAATAAATAAACGATACCCGTTGACACAATAAATCTTTATGTCGATAGAAATTATTTTGCAAATAATAGCTATTATAGTACCTCTGGTATTTGCTATTACAGTTCATGAGGTAGCTCATGGGTATGTTGCTAAAGGATTTGGTGACTTTACGGCTTATCGTCAAGGGCGGCTAACTCTTAATCCGATTGCACATATTGACCCAGTTGGAACCATTATTCTTCCAGCGCTATTAGTTTATTTAGGGGGTTTGGTGTTTGGCTGGGCAAAACCAGTACCCATTAATCCTAATAATTTTTTAAGACCAAGAAGAGCAATGTTCTTTGTGGCCTTGGCTGGTCCATTGTCTAATTTATTTATGACTCTGTTATGGTCTTTACTTTGGTTGTTATTCAGCCTTATGATCAGCACTTCTTCAGCACCTAGTGTTTTAGATCAATTCATTTTTCTTATGTGTCAAACTGGTATTTTTATTAACCTAGTTTTAATGATATTTAATTTACTTCCAATACCACCATTAGACGGTGGTCGAGTATTGCGATCATTGGTCAATGAGAAATATGGACGGTTAATAGATACCATCGAGCCCTTTGGAATTTTTATAGTATTAGGTCTTTTGTTTTTTGGATTGCTTAAGCCAATATTCGAAATGGTTCAATATGTAACCTCAGTGTTGATGTAGAAGAATTTAATGAATTATAAAAATATTTCTCTCTTAATTATTTTCTTAATAATCTCTACTGTTTATTCAACCGCTAATTGGAGCAGTGAAAATAACCTTGTAAGTAAGGATATAGAGCTTGTTACAATTGATGAATATCAGTCTGATAATTTTAGTACCAGAGTTAGGTTTATAGTCATTCACTACACCTCTCTTGATTGGGAAAACTCATTGAAAGTTCTGACTAAACCACAGTACGGTGTCAGTTCACATTACTTAATACCCGAAAGTAAAGACAAGAGTTACCCTGAAGATAATTTACTGGTTTACCAACTCGTCAATGAAAATGATAGAGCGTGGCATGCAGGAGAGAGTCAATGGGAGCAGCGAACTAATATTAATGACCAATCCATAGGAATTGAATTGGTTAATACCTCAGAATGTTTTTATGAAGACCAAAATAAAAATCTTGATTACGCATCAAATTACATATGCAGTTTTTATGATTATGATCCATTACAAATAAAACTATTGATTAAACTAGTTAAGCAAATAATAGATGCAAATGAGGAAATTAAACCCACTTATATATTTGGACACTCAGATATTGCTCCTGAAAGAAAATCTGACCCAGGGCCTAAATTTCCCTGGCAGTTGTTGCACCAAAATGGGATTGGTGCTTGGTACGATAATCCAACACTAGACAGATACTGGCGTGAATTTAACAATAATGAAGCACCATCAATTCAACAGATTCAATGCGGCTTAAAACGTTACGGTTATAACATAGATATTACATCAACTATGGATAAGCAAAGTTTTTATGTTATCAGAGCCTTTCAACAACACTTTAGGCCATGGAAAAGCGATGGTATTGCTGATATTGCTACCGCTGCAACCCTGTGGTCATTACTTGAGAAGTATTTTCCAAAATCATTGGACAAGGATATGAATATAATATGTTCTAATGATTAACCTGTATCAACGACACAAATAATTCGAGGGAATATAATGAGAGCACTAATATGTCTAATAAGTTTTTTAAGCACAGCAATACCTATCATTGGATCTGCTGATAGCTATCTACTTAATCCTAAACAAATCTTAGATGTTGAAACAGGTAAATTAATTCAATCAAAAGTCTTGGTTACCGATGGCAAAATCATGGCTATCTCTAATTCTTTTAAAGCCTCAGAGGATCTCAAGGTAATTAATCTACCGGATTTAACCTTGCTTCCAGGTTTGATGGATGCTCATGTTCATTTAATTGGCAACACTGAACTTAAGGGTATGGAGAGACTATCTGAGTCGTCTTATTTGTCAACAATATATGGTGTCAAGAATGCCCAAGATACTCTTATGGCAGGTTTTACAACAGTTAGGAATGTGGGAGCTAGTAACTATTCTGATGTCGCCTTAAAACAAGCAATTGCTAAGCTAGCAGTCTTGGGGCCAACACTACTTGTCTCTGGACCTCCTTTGGGTATTACAGGTGGGCACTGTGATAATAATACCCTACCCTATGATTTCAAACACGGAGATGACGGTGTCGCTGACGGCCCATGGGAGATAAGGAAGAAGGTGAGAGAAAATAGAAAATACGGAGCTGATTTAATAAAGTTTTGTGCTACCGGAGGAGTGCTGTCAAAGAACACAAATTTAGGAACAACTCAGTACACGGCTGATGAAATGGAAGCTATTGTTGATGAGGCACACAATAGAGATATGAAAGTTGCTGCTCATGCTCATGGCCTTGATGGGATCAAGGCAGCAATACTCGCTGGCGTTGATTCTGTTGAACACGCAAGCTTAATCGACGAAGAAACAATCGAATTAGCTAAGACAAAAGGAGTATTCCTATCAATGGATGTATATGTTTCTGATTTCATTCTAGGTGAAGGGGCTAAACAAGGTATTCCTGAGTATTCATTAAATAAAGAGCGACAAGTGGGTAAAAAACAAAGAGAAAATTTTCAGAAAGCAGTTAAAGCTAATGCAAAGATAGTGTTTGCTACTGATGCTGGGATTTACCCCCATGGTAAAAATGCACGCCAATTTAAGTATATGGTCCGATGGGGAATGACTCCATTACAAGCAATACAAGCAGCCACAATAAATACTGCAAGTCTTTTTGGGGTACCTAATATAGGTAAAATTAAAGAATCTTTTGAAGCAGATATTATAGGTGTAAAAGGCAATCCTCTTGAGGATATTACAAGTCTTGAAGCTGTTGAATTCGTGATGAATAACGGAATTGTTATCAAACAATAAAAAAAGCCCATTATGAAATGGGCTTTTTTATATTACCTTAATAGAAAATCTAGAAGCTTCTTGAATACGTTATCCCTATGGTTCTAGGTGGTATCCATTGTAGATAGTTTCTAGCTCTATAACCTGGTGATTCAGCTGAAAATCTAAATGCTTCAGTTCTTACATCCGTTAAGTTATTAATAGAGAGTTGAAGCCTTGATTGTTCATCCAGATCAACACCTACGTTAAGATTAAGTTGAGTGTAACTTGGTGACATGTCTTCATCACTCATTTTAAATGTAGCAAAACTATCTCCGTAATAGTTCATATCAACTCTTGCAAACGAAGGTCGTGATGCCAGATTAAATGAGTATGAAAGCCCAACAGCTATTTGTTCTTCAGCAATATTAGGTAGACGATCGCCTGCAACTGCACTAAGTGATGCAATATCATTAGCAATTTCAGCACTGATAAAACTTCCTGCGAAATCTAATGCAAGGGTATCTGTTAGATTTATAGAGAAATCTAGTTCTAAACCTGATGTTTCAGCTTCTCCACCATTGTAGGTAAAGCTCCATCCACAGGCAGGTCTGACAGTGACTTGAATTCCAGTCCAATCTATCCAGAAATATGTTGCATTCAAGCTGTATCCATCGCCTCTGGCTTTGAATCCAATTTCTGTGTTCTCTGCTTCATCAGACTTGTAACGTCTCTCAAACCCAGCTGCTTCTGGATCACTAGAACAAAAGTAAGGAAGAGCGGCATTATTACCACCTGATCTGTAACCAACAGATGAGACTGCAAACACAGTCAAATCATCATTCACTTCATAGGTAACTGTGTATTTGAAACGATTATCTGATTCTGAACCATTTTCCTCAGAACAGGTAACACCCACAGCTTCAGTTCCATCGCAACCTGTGTTGTCAGGATCTTCATAGAAGACTCCGTATTCAGAGGATTTAAACCCATCTGCTAATTCAAAGTCCCTCATGCCTAAGGTAAATGTCCAATCTCCCACGGTGTAATCAACAGAACCGTAGAAAGCTTGTTCTTCTGCGTAGTCATAGTAACTATAACTTCCATAGACTAAGAGACCAGTGTTGCCATTATATGATGTATCACCATAAGGTGAAACATAGGATGAAGGATCATAACCACCATTATGTGATGAGAAACCCATATAACCAAGATAATCAAGTCCATCAGCATTTGTTACTTCCCATTCCAATACGCTATTTGGAGCAGACTCATATTCAGTGTTGAAATATCCAAGAGTCCATTGTATGGCCCCGTCTCCTTTTGAGGTGAGTCTTAGTTCTTGGGTTTGTCGTTCAGAATCGCCAGTGTAATAAAGAGGATCAGGAAAAAGGTCGTCTGTGTCAATTCTTGACCAGTCAGATGTACCTCTATCTTTAAAGTCATAGTCCGCTAGCACTAGCATGGCGGTAAAAGCACCAAAGTCATATTCTGCAGTTAAAGACACAGTTGTAGATTCATTATCATCGGTTTCATCAGTGAAGGAATAAAAGGCTAGTTCTGGATCATAGCCAGTCAAATCTCCTCCAGCTGTTGCATAGACTCTTGTACAGGTGTCTCCATAATACCAAGCGTCGTCATAGGTACAATTTGGATCAACAATATCTGCAGTCCCTGGTTTGTCAGCATTTCCTTTTTCTTTTTGACCCCAGTCAAAACGTTCTCTTTTCATTACCATAAGGTTAAGATCAAGGGGACCGTCTGCATATCTGAACATTACTCTGTATTCATCATCTTCTTGATTGCCAATATCGTGTCGATTTGTTGCAATGTTTTGATAAATTCCAGGGTTTTTCCCAGAAGTAACCACAGCTCGCATCGCCATTGTGTCCGAGATTGGAAAATTAACCATAGCGTTATAGGCGTATCCTGAATCTTCAGCAAGCTTTTTATCTGAATATTCAAGTGCAATATTACCTTCAAGCCCATCAAAATTTGGCATATTTGTGATATATCTAATTGTTCCACCAACAGCGTTAGAACCGTATAAAGTCCCTTGAGGGCCTCTTAAGATCTCAATTCGTTCAACATCATAGATATTTGTTATACCCATAGATATTTCATTCATAAAGGTATTTGAGGTGCCTGAATTAACTTGAGCAGTTCCAGTGTTTAAACCTCTCATAGTATAGTATGTATCGCCACCTGGGGTTGAAACGCCCGCAAGAGTTCTAAGATAATCTTCGGGGTTATATATGCCTCGCTCAGTAATATCATTTGATGTTATTACAGAAATATTCATGGGAATATCTTGCACTGTTTGTTCACGTTTATTTGCTGTAACAATTATTTCTTCAATACCTTGTTGTGCAAAGATCGATGAAGTCATTAATATAGCGGTGAAAGTTAAAGTTAGCTTTTTCATAATTGTTGCTCTTTTTTTTGTAATTTTATAAATTATCCGTTTGCCCAATAGCGTACAAAAATTTAAAAAAGATACTAACACTTTTAAAGATAATAATAAAACACTAATGGCAGATAAGATCATAAAGAGTTATTGTAAAAATTGATTGTATTAAGGAGAACATAATGAAATATTTAACTTTAGGTGTCGTTATTACTATTTTAAGTTTTAACTTATTTGCAGCCCATCATGATGAGCCACAAGGTATCGGTGGATTAGTATCATCAGAGATCTTTGATTTAGCTGGTGAGATGGACTTGTATGTTGAGAAATACCAAAATTGTGGAGATAGTGATAATCAAAAACACTATCATCCTGTAGGAACACTAGTTTATATCCTTAGTGGGAAAGGTACCTCTAACGTATCAGGTCAATGGAAAACTTACTCTGATGGCTCTTACTGGTTTGAACCTTCAATGTGGAAGCACGGAGGTTTTGATGCTGACGAGCCAAAATTCGGTGATGATCAGTGTACTGAGACTTTAGTTATAAGAGCTGCTAAAAAAGATGAAAAACCCACAGTTTTTATTGATTAGTATTTAGTTATATATAACTCTAAGTCTCTATTGTCTGGTGAATTGAATAGGTTGAAGAAATTACCCAGACAAGAGTGTAATATTACATTTTAAAGTCTGGGGCGTTTAGCTCAGTTGGTAGAGTATCTCGGTGACATCGAGAGGGTCGTAGGTTCAAATCCTACAACGCCCAGACTTTCGCCGTCTCCTGATGTAGTGTTATATTTAAGGTATCAAGTAGAAAGGACAGTGTTCCAATCCTTCAAGACGTTGCTTGGTGTTTCTCATTTGACACACTTACAACTTGCCCAGAAGACATATACTTGAGATAGATTAAACAGGAGAACCTAATGAAGAAAGTCATACTTCTCGGATTAGTAATGATGTTGGGGATGATAGCTTTACTTTTAGTAGGGTTATTTAAATCTTAAATTCAATAAAAATAATCAAACTAGAACCAGTTCAGCTAAGCTACATGCCTCCTCCGATTACTGTGTTTCAACTTCTTTAGATAAATATACCGATAAGTCTCTAAGGTCTTCGTCTGTGTAACCAGCTGCATGCCATGATGCAATCAGTCTGTCCAGAATTTCATCTGCTGATGACTCTTTGAATTTATCAATAGAATGGCACCCTAGGCAGCCTCTTCCAAACGCTGACTTAGCCAACTGAGCACCATATTCATAATTACCAAGAACTTCTGTTTCATTGTTTGCTTCAACTGTTCCAGTGTTTAAGAACAAAATAAACGTTGATGTAATAAGTAAATATTTCATAACACTTTAACCCTCATGTATTTAGATAAAAATAATATATGACAGATCTGAAAAAAGCCATTGATTATGGTTAGTTAGAGATTCTTTTTGTTGGTTCAATATAATTGATTCCAAAATTAAATTCCTTGATTAAGCCAATTTCATCTCTAATTTTTGCAGCTTCTTCGAAATTTAGGTCTTTGGCTGCTTCAAACATTTCAATTTCAAGTTTCTCAATGAGTTTACTGATCTGATTTGGATCATCAGGATTAAATTTTCCTTTAATTGATTTGGGCACTTTAAGATATTGCTTGATTGGTTTGGATCGAGCACTTTCCATTACATCTTGAACATTCTTAATAATTGTTTGAGGTTTTATATTATGTTTTTTATTGTATTGAACCTGTTTCTCTCGACGTCTACTTGTTTCATTAATTGCTCCTTTCATGGAGTTAGTTGTTCTGTCAGCGTACATAATTGCTTTGCCATTAATATTTCTAGCGGCTCGTCCCATTGTTTGAATCAATGAACTTTCTGACCTGAGGAAACCCTCTTTGTCAGCATCTAGGATTGCAACAAGCGATACTTCAGGTAGATCCAGCCCTTCTCTGAGAAGATTAATGCCCACAAGTACATCAAAGACTCCCAATCTTAGATCTCTTAAAATCTCTGAACGTTCAACAGTTTCAATATCAGAGTGTAAATATCTTACTTTAATTTGGTTGTCATTAAGATAATCAGCTAGATCCTCAGACATTTTTTTAGTTAGAGTTGTTACAAGTATTCGCTCATTTTTTGGAGTTCTCTTTTTTATTTCAGACAGCAAGTCATCCACCTGATTACTTACTGGTCGAATTTCAACCGTGGGGTCAATCAGACCTGTGGGTCTTACTAATTGTTCAACAACTTGCCCTGATTGTTCAATTTCAAAGTCTCTTGGTGTTGCAGAGATGTAGATGGTTTGAGGTGAGAGTTTTTCAAATTCTTCAAACATTAATGGTCTATTATCTAAAGCTGAAGGTAATCTAAACCCGTATTCAACCAATGTAGATTTTCTAGAATGATCTCCTTTATACATGCCTCTCAATTGTGGCAATGTTACATGGCTTTCATCAATAATTAATAATGCATTAGAAGGAAGATAATCTATTAGACATGGAGGTGGTTCGCCTGCTTTTCTTCCTGATAAATATCTGCTGTAGTTTTCAATTCCAGAACAAAATCCAAGTTCTTTAATCATCTCCAGATCATAAAGAGTTCTCTGCTCTAATCGTTGAGACTCAACTAATTTATTAGCTTTATTTAATTTTGTTAATTCTTTAGATAATTCTTTTTTTATATATTTTATGGCATTAAGCATTACTTCTCGAGGCGTTACATAATGAGTTTTTGGAAAAATAGTTAATTGCCTTACTTTTTTATGGATTTCACCGGTTAAAGGATCAAAATAAGATAATCCTTCAATTTCATCGTCATACATCTCAACTCTGATGGCTTGATTATCAGAATCTGCAGGGTAAACATCAATTACATCACCTAAAACCCTAAAAGTCCCTTGTTTAAATTCTATTGCATTACGTTGATACTGTAGTTCTGCAAGACGTCTTAAAATACTGCGTTGATTTATTCTGTCATTAAGACTTAAGTGTAGGACCATATTGAGATATAACTCTGGATCACCTAATCCATATATTGCTGAAACTGAGGCCACAATAATGGTGTCATTTCTTTCAATTAAGGCTTTAGTTGCAGAGAGTCGCATTTGCTCAATATGGGCATTGATTGATGCATCTTTTTCAATATAAATATCAGTGGTTGGGATATAAGCTTCAGGCTGGTAGTAATCATAATAAGAAACAAAATATTCAACTTTATTCTTAGGAAAATATTCCCTCATTTCACCGTATAATTGTGCTGCAAGAGTTTTATTAGGGGCGAGTATCAACGTCGGTCTTTGTTCTTTTTCAATTATATTAGCAATAGTAAAGGTTTTCCCAGAACCAGTTACACCTAATAGCGTTTGCTTAAACAATCCTGATCGTAAGCCTTCAGATAATTGATTAATTGCCATAGGTTGGTCACCCTTGGGATTGTAATCTGAGAATAATTTAAAGAATTCTTCGTTCATAATTTGATATTATAGCCATCAATTAAACCCTAATCTCTAAAATGTAATTATTTATAACAATGTTGTCCAATAGAGTTCAAAAAGTTAAGCCATCTGCAACGATAACAATCTCAGCTAAAGCTATGGAGTTAAGAGCAAATGGGATCGATGTTATTAGTTTAAGTGCTGGAGAGCCTGACTTTGATACACCTGAGCATATTAAAAAGGCAGCAATTGAAGCGATTAATAAAGGACAAACCAAATACACACAAGTTGATGGTACTCCAGAATTAAAGGATGCAATAATTAATAAGTTTAATAGAGATAATAATCTTCATTATCAGCGAGATAATATTATTGTTTCAACTGGAGCAAAACAAACATTATATAATTTATTCCAGTCAGTTTTAGAAGCAGATGATGAAGTAGTAATCATAAGTCCTTACTGGGTATCCTATCCTGATATGGTGATATTAGCGGATGCCAACCCAGTTATTATGAAAACTCATCAAGAGGATAATTTTGAGATTGATATGGATTCCTTCAGAGCTGCTTTAACAGACAAAACAAAATTACTCATCCTGAATTCTCCCTCAAATCCTACTGGAATAACTTATACAAAAGCACAATATAAATCTATGGGTAAGATCTTATCAGATTACCCTAATGTTCTCATTGCCACTGATGATATGTATGAACACATCTATTGGGGTAATGAACCGTTTACTTCTTTTGCTGAAGTTTGTCCCAATCTTTTTGATAGAACTATAACAATAAATGGTGTCTCAAAAGCTTATGCTATGACAGGCTGGAGAATCGGATATTGCGGAGCCCCTAAAACAATTGTCCAGGCAATGAAAAAGATCCAAGGTCAGAGTACATCTAACCCCTCTTCTATTTCACAAGTTGCTGCAATTGCTGCACTTAATGGACCTCATGATGCAGTAAATATGATGGTTAATGAATACAAAAAACGACATGACTATTTGTGCGATGCTTTGAATAAAATTAATGGGTTTAATACTTCACCTGGAACGGGAGCATTTTATCTTTTCCCAGACGTAAACAATGTAATTGAGAGTAAGGGCTTTGCAGACGATATTGAATTCTCAAGTTTTTTAATTGATCAAGCTAACGTAGCAGTTATACCTGGCAGTGCTTTTGGTGCAGAGGGCTGTATAAGAATCTCATATGCAACCAGCATGGAATTACTAAAAGAATCAATTGCACGAATAAAATTATCCTTAGAATAATCGACTCTTGACTATTTTATTGGCTTCAAGCAGACTCCATTTATATTCTATTCCCCGGTAGCTCAGTTGGTAGAGCGGTTGACTGTTAATCAATTTGTCGCTGGTTCGAGTCCGGCCCGGGGAGCCAGAATTCATAGTGATTTTACAAACTCTCAGCGATTAATTTTTTGAATTTTGTCGTACTCCAACCATGAGATCTATTTAAATAGTGAATTGGAATATTAAGTTCATGGCCTGTATAAGTCTTATCTTTATAATCATCTCCAAGAAACCTTATATCTATCTGTGTTACAGACAGTAAATGAGCAAGATCTGATTCTAATCTATAGGGAACGATCTCATCAACTTGCTGTAGAGAAGATAATATTAATAAACGTTCGTTTAAGGATAGAATGGGTTTGAGTTTTTCTGGTCTTTCAACTGAAGGGTCTTCATGAAGAAAAATAATTAGTTGTGAGCAGTGTTTTTTACATTCGTTAAATAGGTGGATATAACCAGGATGAATTACGTCAAAATTTCCAGCAATGACTCCAGTTTTAGCTTTATTATTCATTCTTATATTTTCTCTAAAAAGTCAACAGGTTCGGATTTCTCCCAACTCTTACATGTTGGGCATTGCCATGAATGGCTTATTGTCTTGTACCCACATTGAGAACAGCTGTACTTATAATCATTTTTAGTTTTATTGTTAATAATAGTTCTCAAAGTATTAATCAGAGGATCATCTATTAACGTCATTGATTTAGATTCATGATGGTGTTTTATTAATTCATTCATAATTGTGTGTTTTTGAATATGTTCTTTAAATGAATTAAAAAGATATTTGTTATTAAAGTTAGGAAACATAACAGAGATCACAGCAAGATATTTTTTAGTGTCTGGGTTTTTTTCGATGGTATTTTCTAAGATTATATTTAAGTCATTATCATTATGATTATCAATTTTATTAAGTATTAGAGGAAGTAAAATTAAATGAGCTAATATATTTTTATCAATCATTTCAGCATAAAATTTTAGTGCATTAGATTTATCTGATTTATAAAGAGCAATTTTTGCAGATAAATATAATTGTCTAATTGAATTAGGATTATTATATTTTGCTTTTTTTAAAAATGTTTCAGCTGTAGCGATATCATTTTGATCAATATGTTTTTGTGTTAATTGACAATAATAATGAGAAGTACTAGTTAGATGTTTATTATCAGGATCAATTTTACTTAGTTCCTCAAGATTTTCTAAAGCCTTTTCCCATTGGGACATGTATTCGTATATTATTATTAATTTCTCTAGGCTTGATACTGTCTGCTCATCTACTGTCTTTAATTTTTCAAATACACTTTCAGCCTTATCATAAATTCCTGCAACAAAGTAATTTTCACCTAATTCATGAAGTGTTTGATAATAATATTCCTCATCAAGATCAGGTTTATTGAGAATATATTCATGGAGCCTAATGGCTTTATCAATTTTACCTTGCCGTCTAAACAAGACTCCAAGAGCTAAGTGTGTTTGAATAGTTTCATCATCGATTTCAATAATATTTGAAAATAAGTCTATAGCTTTATCTGATTCATCATTAAGGAGGTATTTAAGTCCAGTAAGATAATCAGGATTAATTTTTTTATTTGATTCACGATCAAAATATTTTAGAAAAAAGTAGCCCATTAGGGCAAACATCAAGAATATTGATGATAAATAAAAGATACTGTCAGAAAGCATTAAAAAGATTTAAATATTGTTCAGCTTGTTTTTACTCTTTCTTTCAAGTCTTTACCAGGTTTAAAGTGAGGGACATATCTTTCATCTATATTAACTGACTCACCTGATTTTGGATTGCGCCCTATTCTTGATTTTCTGTATCTTAAACTAAAACTACCAAAACCTCTGATTTCAATTCTCTTACCTTTCTTTAGTGAATCTATCATTGATTCTATAATGGTTTTTATCGCTAGCTCGATATCTTTATAGGGAAGTTGCTCTTGTTCGTTAGCAATAATTTCGATTAGTTCTTTTTTATTTATGCTCATATACAAATTACATCAAAAAAAATTGCAAATAGGAATTAATTTATTTTTTTCTAGAAAATTTAGATTTTAGTAAATCCCCTAAACTAGTTTTTGAGATACTTTCTTTTTCATCTGACTGGTATTCCTCAATAGCTTCTCTTTCTTCTTTTTCCTCTTTTGCTTTAATAGAAAGTTTTATTGTTCTATTTTTTTTATCAAAACCAATAATTTTTGATTCAATCTCTTCTTTTATCTTGAAAACAGATCTCATGTCTTCAATTTTGTCTCTTGAAACCTCTGCTATATTGAGTAAACCTTTTATATCATTTTCAAGAATTATCAGAGCATTTCTTTCATCGATTTGATCAACTACTCCTTTAACTATGGAGTTTTTCGGATTGTTTGATAGGTATTCTTGGAATGGGTCAGAAGATATTTGTTTCAAGCCTAATGATATTCTTTGTTTTTTTGCATCTATTGAAATAATAACAGTCTCAATTTCATCAGATTTTTTAAATACTGATAGATCAATGTTATCTTCAGTATCCCAAGAAACATCAGAGATATGAATAAGACCATCAATGCCTCCTTGGAGTTCAACGAATATTCCGAAGTCTGTTATTGATTTAATATTTCCAGTTATATTTTCTCCATCTTTGTGGGTTTGTTGAAAGTTTTCCCAAGGGTTGTCTGTACACTGTTTCATTCCTAGAGAAACTCTTCTTTTTGCATTATCAATATCCAGAATCATTACTTCAATTTGTTCACCAATATTGGCAATTTTATATGGATTAGGATTATTGTTTGTCCAATCTATTTCAGACACATGTACCAGTCCTTCAATTTGTTCCTCTATCTGAACAAATAAGCCGTAATCAGTAATATTAGAGATACTACAAGCTACTTTCATTCCTATTTCATATTTTTCAATAATTTTAGACCAAGGGTCTTCTTGAAGTTGTTTAAGCCCTAGTGAAACTCTGAATTTCTCTTTATCAAGCGCTATCACCATCACTTTAAGACTTTCTCCCAATGTCACTATATCTGATGGGTGTTTAATCTTTCTCCAAGAGATATCTGTTATGTGTAGTAATCCATCTATGCCCCCAAGATCAATAAAAGCTCCATAATCAGTCAGATTTTTCACTACTCCGTCTTTAACATCACCTTCTTTTATATTGGCTATTACATCACTTTTACTTTCAATTGAGCTGCCTTGTAAAGCTGCTTTTCTTGAAAGTACAACGTTGTTAGTTTTTTTATCAGCTTTTACTACTTTAAATTCAGAAACTGATCCTTCTAAATACTGAGTATCTCGTACTGGACGTACATCAACCAAAGAACCAGGAAGAAAAGCATTGATTTGATCAACAAGAACAGTAAATCCGCCTTTTACCCTATTTTGTATAAAGCCTGAAATAATTTGATCATTTTCTTGTGCTTGGACTAAATTATTCCATGTCATTTCATTTTTAGCCTTTTGTCTCGAAAGCTTTGTTTTCCCTTCTCCGTCTTCAATTTCTTCAATGATAACTTCAACTTTGTCACCTATTTCAATCTCCACATCTCCGGCTTGGTTTTTAAATTGATTTAGATTTACAAATGATTCAGATTTTAATCCGGCAGAAAGGATAGCGTGGTCTGTGGTTATATCTAAAACATCTGCTTCTATTATTTGGCCTAGTTTTAGCTTTTTACTGTATTGACTTGACTCAAAAATATTTTCAAAAGATTCACTCATATTTTTATTGTATTTCCTATGTAACTCATTACTTGTTCTTGTACCTTACCAATTGATTTATTATCTGTGTTTACAATTAAAGCATCTTCTGGAACTGTTAACGGAGATACTTCTCTAACTGTGTCCCTTTTATCTCTTGCTTCTAACTCATCAATTAGTTGCGAGAGGCTAACATTAATTCCTTTTTCCTTCAACTGCTTATGCCTTCTTTTAGCTCTGGTTTTAGTGTTTGCAGTTAAGAATAATTTTATTATTGCATCAGGAAAAATTATGCTGCCCATATCTCTTCCTTCAGCTACTAATCCTGGTTCTTCTGCAAATGCTCTCTGTATATTAACAATAGACTTTCTGAGACTGCTTATTGAGGCTATTTTTGAAGCAGTTTTTGCTGTTTTCTCATTGAATAACTGCTTATTAATATTTTTATTTTCATACATAATCTCTGTATTTTTAGACGTCTTATTCAACTTAAAAGTTATTGATTGGGTAATACTAATTAGCATTTTTTCATCAGTTAAATCTATTGATTTCAGATCAGCAATATAGCCAATACTTCGATAAAGCGCTCCACTGTTCAGATAGTTAAAGTCGAGCTTATCAGCAAGATATAATGCTAGAGTCCCCTTACCAACGCCACTGGGACCATCAATTGTAATTATTTCCATGCTTTCTAATATTCCTTAATATTCATTCCTATTAGATTCATTATTTTTTGAAAAGTTGGGAATGAGGTGTCAATATTTTTACAGTTTTCTACGATTATAGGTTTTTCACTTACACAAGAGGCAATTATTGCAGTCATAGCTATTCTATGATCGCCAAATGAATCCACGATTCCTCCAGTTATAGTTCCACCGTCAATAGTTGCTCCATCATTAAATTCTTTAGTCTTAATTGCGAATGTATTCAATGTTTTAATCATTGAACTAATTCGGTCTGATTCTTTAAATCTAAGCTCTTCAGCATTCCTAATAATAGTAGAGCCTTCAGCACATGCACCTGCAAGAAAAACAAGCGGTAATTCGTCTATTGCTGATGTTATGAGATGTTTAGGTACTTTAATTCCTTTAAGTTTCGATGATTTAATAATAATTGAGCCAATTTTTTCTGATGATTTTTTTTGATTATTGATAACAGTCTTTATATTACCTCCCATTAACTTCATTATTTTTATAAAACCTGTTCTGGTGGGATTAAGTCCAACGTTTTCAATAATAAGTTCGCTACTTTTCGAAATTAAGGTGGCTAATATTAAAAACGCAGCAGAAGAAACATCGCCTGGCACTTGGACTTGCCCTGGGGATAATAAATCCCCCCCGGTAATATGTATCATATTATTTTCAGATGATATGGATGATGAGAAATCCCTTAACATAATTTCTGTATGATCTCTGGACTTGGTTTTTGTTTTAATCGTTGTTTGACCAGAACCAAAAAGACTGGCCATTAGTATCGCTGATTTTATCTGTGCACTAGGTATTTGTAGATCATGATTAATACTTTTTAGTCCATTAGTAGGAAATATATTAATAGGTGCTCGTCCTGATGTGGTTTGTATATTTGCGCCCATTTTTATTAAAGGATCTGCTACACGATCCATAGGCCTGTTAATTAATGAACTATCACCACTTAAAATAGATTCAAAATTCTGAGCAGCAAGGATACCCATTAATAATCTCATTGATGTTCCTGAATTACCGAAATTTAATGTGCCTAATGGTTTTTTTAGACCGTCCAGCCCTAAACCATCAACAGTAAGAGATAAACCATTTTTACTAATTTTAGTGCCCAGCAAACGTGAAACTTCAATTGTCCTGAGAATATCATCAGAGAAAAGGCAGTTTTCTATATTTGTTTTGCCTATAGATAACATTGATAGAAGAATAGCTCTATGGGATATAGATTTATCGCCGGGTACTTCCACCTTCCCAATAATGGGGCCATCATATATAGCTATAAGAGATTTATCTTTGATCATTAGATATATAGTTAAGAATCACTTGATATTGGATATGAACCTAAGTTTTTGAATTGGATGTTAAGCTTTTCTAATTCTGATAGAGCATTAATAAGTGATTCATCACTAATATGGCCCTCCAGATCAATAAAGAACACATAGCTCCATTTACCCATTTTTGAGGGCCTAGACTCTATTCTAGATAGGTTAACGTTGTGATTGCTAAAAGGTTTTAAAACCTTAAACAATGATCCTGAGTCTGATGTATTTGAGGGGGACACAATAATAGACGTTTTATTATGGTTTGATTTTTCAGAAACCTCTCGACCAATGATGAGAAATCTTGTTGTGTTATCAGGAAAATCCTGAATATTATATTCAAGTATATTCAAATTGTAATCTTTGGATAGTTTTTCTGAACCTATACATGCTTCATTGTCTTTTTTAATCATAGTTGCACCCTCAGAATTACTAATAACGGGAACTATTTTGATCTTCGGAAGCTTTGATTTAATCCAGTTTTGACATTGAGCTAATGACTGAGAGTGTGAATACAAGATATTTACACCCTCCTTTGAGAAATTTTTTGACAGTAGGCATTGATTTATTGGTAGCTCTATTTCACCACTAATTAAAACGTTAGATTCCATTAAAAGATCATGTGAGTTATTAACTGAACCTTCAATAGAATTCTCAATGGGTATGATCCCGTATGTTGTTTCTTTATTCTCAACTGAGTTGAAAACATCACCAATGGACGGCATCGGAATCGTAGTGGCATTATTTCCAAAATAAGCTAACAATGCGATCTCTGAAAATGATCCTTTAGGTCCTAAGTATGAGACATTCATAGCAATCAAGAAATTATATTTGTCTTAATAACCCCATCGATTTGTTCGATTTGTTCGATGATCTTATGAGATATTGATTTATCAAGGTTAAGGATTGTGTAACCAATATTTTTATAGTTTTTATGGGATAGATCATTAATATTAATATTTTCTTTACCCAAGAGGGAAGTAAATTGTCCCACAATATTTGGTTTATTAAGGTTAGTGATTGTTAATCGATGCTTGGTATCATTTACTAATGAAACATCAGGAAAATTAACAGAATTAATAATATCACCACTTTCTAAATAAGACTTTATACTGTTTGCAACCATAACAGCACAATTAGTTTCAGCCTCTTTTGTGGATGCTCCCAAATGTGGTAATAATAAAACATCAGGGTTCCCTATTAGACTGTCATTAGGGAAATCAGTTACATAAGTGTTTAGTTTTTTATTTTCCAATGCTTTGATAACAGCATCAGTGTTTACAATTTCTTCTCTTGATAAATTTATAATGGTTGCACTATTTTTCATTAAATTAATTTCATTCTCACTTATGAAGTCTTTAGTTTCATTTTTATAAGGGATATGTATTGTTAATATATCTACATTCTTTAATACTTCATTTAAATCATTGTATTTTTTAACTCCTGGAACTAGATTTATTGCATTATCAATAGTAATCATGGGATCAAATCCCAGAACTTTCATTCCTAAATCATAGCCTGCATTAGCGACTTTTATTCCTATAGAGCCTAAACCAATAACGCCCAAAGTTTTATTTGGTAATTCATAGCCAACATATTGTTTCTTTGCAGATTCAATGTCACTTTTTAGATTATCTGAGCTTTTTAGGTTGTGAATATAATCCATTGCTCTGTGAATATTTCTAGCTGCTATTAAGATCGCTGCTAAAGCTAATTCTTTAACTGCATTGGCATTAGCACCAGGGGCGTTAAACACTGGAATGGCAAGTTCAGACAGCTTATCTATAGGTATATTATTTACACCAGACCCTGCCCTACCTATTGCTTGAACGGATTCGGGTATATCCATTTCATGCATATTGAATGATCTTAGTAGAATAGCATCAGGTGAGGTAATTTCATCACCCAGGTGATAATCGCCATTTTCAAAGACACTCAATCCCTCAGACGCTATATTGTTAAGCTTAAGAATTTTATACATGCTTAAGCTCTATTGTTTATTTTCAAAATCTTTCATAAATGTTATTAACATCTCCACACCTTCAACAGGCATGGCATTGTACACACTCGCACGCATTCCACCAACAGTTCTATGGCCTTTAAGATTGTATAGTCCAGATTTTTCTGCTTGAGAAAGAAATATATCATCTAAATCGTTATCTTTTAAAATGAATGGGATATTAACCCATGATCTATATTTTTTTGAAACAGGGTTTTGATAAAGATCAGAATTATCAATATATTCATAGAGAAGCTGTGACTTAGTTTGATTTATTTGAGCCATAGCTTGAAGACCACCTTGTTCTTCAATCCAATCAAATACAAGCCCTGCTGTATACCATGCAAAAACGGGTGATGTATTAAGCATTGATTTATCTTTTGCATGATCTTCATATCTCATAATAGGGTTTAAGTGTTCTGCTTTTTGTTTGATTAACTCTTTTTTAATAATTACTATTGTTAAACCTGCTATACCGAGATTTTTCTGGGCACCAGCAAATATCACATCAAAGTCACTAACTTCTATAGGTCTTGTGCATAATGTTGAAGACATATCACAAACTAACGGTGTGTCTATATTAATAGGGTTATGTATTTCAATACCATGAACTGTTTCATTAGCACAATAGTAAAAGTAATCAGAATCTGCATTAATGTTCCACGAATCTTGATTGTCAACGTCGGTATAATTATTGTCTGATGAATCTGAAACAATATTTACTTCGATTTGTTGTTGAGCAGCATAATTTGCAGCTTTTTTAGACCAACCTCCTGTAATTAAATAATCAACAGGACCATTTCTAGAGAGGTTTTGGGGAATCATTGTAAATTGATGAGTCGCACCACCCTGTAGGAACAAAACCTCATATTTATCACTGATATTTAAGAGTCTTCTAAATGTTGTTTCTGACTCTGATGCAAAGTCTTTAAATGCTTTACTTCTATGACTGACTTCAAGGATCGACATTCCTTGATCAAAATCATTAATGATTAACTTTAAATGATCAGTGACAGATTTGGGTAATGTTGCAGGCCCAGCTGAAAAGTTATAAATATTTTCTGACATTTATTACTCTTCATCATCACTATCATTAATGATTCTTTCCATGCCCAAGAGTTTATCATCATCAGAAAGTCTAATAAGCTTAACTCCTTGAGTATTCCTACCAATGACTGAAATAGAATTTATTTTTGTTCTAATTAAGTTTCCAGAAGAGCTAATAAACATAACTTCATCATTTTCATTTACTTGATTAGCTCCGATTGCTTTACCGTTTCTTGCTGATGTTTGAATAGCTATTACGCCTTTACCGCCTCTTTTTTGGATAGAAAACTCTTCAACTTTTGTTTGTTTTCCAAAGCCATTTTCAGTGGCAGTTATTATGTTGCCTTCATCTATTACTAGCAATGAGATTACTTTTTGATCTTTATCAAGCCTCATTCCACGAACACCTTGAGAAACTCTACCCATTGGTCGTGCGTCTTTTTCATGAAAGCGAATTGATTTACCTGAGTCTGCAAATAACATGATCTGTTTGTTGCCATCAGTAATTTCAACGTTCACTACACGGTCATCATCTTTTAACTTTATGGCTTTAATTCCAGTCTTCATAGGTCTTGAATAAGCTGAGAGTTTAGTTTTCTTTACACCCCCTCGTTCTGTAGCCATAAAAACATATTGTGATTCATTAAATTCTTTTACAGGTAGAACTGCTTGAATTCTTTCATCTTTATCTAATGGTAATAGGTTTACTATTGGTCTCCCCTTTGCATTTCTTCCACCTTTAGGCAATCGGTAAACCTTTATCCAGTAGACCTTACCGTAACTTGAGAAACAGAGTAAGGTGTCATGTGTATTGGCAATAAATAATTTACGAATAAAGTCCTCATCTTTGAACGAAGCCGCCCTCTTACCTGTTCCTCCTCGGTGTTGGGCTTGGTATACATCTAGAGGCTGGGTTTTTGCATAACCTTCTTTGGATAAAGTTACAATAAGATCTTCTTCAGGTATTAAATCTTCATCAGTTAAGTCCGAATAAAACTCAACTATTTCAGTTTTTCTTTCATCGCCAAATTTTTCTTGTGATTCTATTAACTCATTCTTAATTAAACGAGTAAGAGTATCAGGGTCTGATAAGACTTTTGAGTATGTTTTAATATCTTCTAGCAGTTCAATATATTCATTAAAAATGTTGTTTTGCTCTAACCCAGTTAAACGATTTAATTTTAATTCTAAGATTGCTTTTGCTTGTTCAGATGAAAGACGATATCCACTTTTCTCTATACCAAAAATTTCTATATCAAGAAGTTGTTTAGGTGTAGTAGACACATTGTCTGCTTTTTTTAGCATTTGTTTAACTTTTCCTACCTTCCACAATTTTGAAGTTAATGCTTTTTGAGCATCTGCAGGCGTCTTTGATTTTTTTATGAGTGCTATCATGGCATCGATGTTATTTAAGGCAATAGTCTGGCCTTCAAGTATATGAGCACGATTAATTGATCTATTCAGATCATATATTGTTCTCTTCGTTACAACATCTCTTCTATGAGAGATAAATGCATCAAGCATTTCCTTTAAGTTCATTAATTTTGGTTGACCGTTTAATAAGGCCACCATGTTGATTGAGAATGTGCTTTCTAGAAGCGTTTGTTTATATAGATTATTAAGCAGTACATCTGCCACATGACCTCTTTTAAGTTCTATGGCAATTCTCATTCCATCTTTATCAGATTCATCTCTGATTTCTGAAATGCCTTCAATCTTTTTATCTCTAACAAGTTCAGCTATTTTTTCAATCAGCTTTGCTTTGTTAACTTGATAAGGTAATTCAGTAACGATTATTGATTCTCTTTCAGAGTTATTAATTGTTTTAATTGATGTTTTAGCTCTAACATGAACTCTGCCTTTTCCAGTTTCGTATGCACTTTTAATACCGTCTATCCCATGAATGGTGGCTGCTGTTGGAAAATCTGGAGCAGGAATAGTTTTTATTAACTCATCGATTGAACAGTTTGGATTTTCAAGTATAAGCAAGCAACCATCTATAACTTCTTTGAGATTATGTGGTGGTATATTTGTCGCCATACCAACTGCAATACCTGCTGATCCATTAATTAATAGATTAGGTAATCTTGTTGGGAGAACACTAGGTTCACTTTCTGATTCATCATAATTTGGAGTGAAATCAACTGTTTCCTTGTCAATATCAGCCAGTAGTTCCTGTGTAATTTTTTGCATTCTAATTTCTGTATAACGCATAGCAGCTGCTCTATCACCATCAACAGAGCCAAAATTACCTTGTCCATCAACGAGTGTGTATCTCAGCGAAAAATCTTGAGCCATTCTAACTATGGTTTCATAAACAGCACTATCACCGTGAGGGTGATATTTACCTATGACATCACCTACTATTCGGGCTGATTTTTTATATGGTTTGGTGTGATCATTACCTAAAACTTTCATGGCATACAAAACTCTTCTATGCACCGGTTTGAGACCATCTCTGACATCCGGTAGTGCTCGTCCTACAATAACGCTCATGGCGTAATCCAAGTAGGATTTTCTCATTTCATCTTCGAGATTAATTTGTGAGATTCTGTCGCTCATCAACTATATTTTATTTGTCATTAGAAAGTGTTTGTTTTCGAATATTCTTTATTTAGGAATAGATGATTAATACAGGATATAATTTTAACATATTATTAAATATTTTAAGAAAAAATCAGTCATATAATTTAATTAAATCATGAGCTTAATGAAAGACAATATAAGTGAAGAAGAGGTAAGGAAATTTAATAAACTTGCTCAAGAGTGGTGGAATCCTGACGGAAGCTTTGCAGCACTGCATACTCTTAACCCTTTACGTTTTAATTACATAAAAAATTGGACAGAACTAGACAATAAAAAATGCCTGGATATAGGTTGTGGGGGTGGGATATTAACTGAATCATTATCAAAATATGCTGATCATGTCGATGGCCTTGATATGGCAGATAAAGCAATTTTAGTTGCAAAAGATCATCAAGAACTTATGGGCATAAAAAATATTACTTATCACAATAGCAATTTAGAAAATTTTGTAGAGGTAAATCATCAACAATACGATGTTTTAACCTGCATGGAAATGTTGGAACATGTGCCATCACCAGAGCAAATCATAGAATCATGCTCAAAGGCAGTTAAAAATGGAGGCCACTTATTTCTTTCAACAATTAACCGAAATATTAAATCTTATTTAATGGCTATTGTTGGAGCAGAATATATTTTAAAATTACTGCCCCAAGGTACACATGAATTTGACTCTTTTATAAAACCTTCTGAAATAGAAAAATGGTCTAGAAATTCTGGCCTTAATTTAATTGATCAAACTGGTGTTATGTATAATCCAATAACTAAAAACTTTAAATTGACAGACGATGTTTCAGTTAATTACATGATGTATTTTAGGAAAGACTGACAATTAATGAATAAAAAATTACTAGTATTATTCGATTTAGATGGAACATTAATTGATACTGCTCCTGAGATGCATATGGCATTGAATTCACTATTAATTGAGCAAGGAAAAGAAACAGTAAGCCTAGATCATGTTCGTCCTCATGTTTCAAATGGGGTTTTAGGAATTTTCTCAGCAGTTTATGATGATAACCCTATCTTAGAAGGAAGGCGTTATAACCGTTATTTAAAATTATATGAAGATGTGGTGGGCACTCATGCATCTTTATTCACCGACATGGATATTGTTTTAAATTCAATAGAAAAGAATCACCTTTGGGGAATCGTTACTAATAAATCAAGAAAATTTACAGAGCCACTTCTGAGACGATTGGGTCTTACGGACAGATTAAGTTGTTTAATTTGTCGTGATGATGTTAATAACATCAAGCCAGACCCTGAACCGTTAAATCTTGCATTATCAAAGTTACAATTTAAAGATTTGGACTACTGTTACTATATTGGTGACTCTAAAAAAGATATTCAATCTGCAAGATCAGCTGGAATAAAATCAATTGCTTGCAGCTATGGTTACAGAATGAACAGTGATAACCCATTATCTTGGGGTGCTGATTACTGTATAAATAAGCCGAATGAAATTATGGAAATCATTAAATGTTAAAAGATAAGACAATTTTAGTGACCGGTGCTGGAGATGGTATTGGAAAGGCAGCTGCAATTAAATATGCTGCCCTAGGAGCAAACTTGATTCTTTTGGGCAGAACACTTTCAAATCTTGAGAAATCATATGATGAAATTATTAGTAATGGGTCACCCACACCTATAATTTCATTAATGGATCTTTCTAAAGCTGATGCAAATGATTATCAAGACTTAATTGATAATCTATCGGATAAATATGGTTGTTTAGATGGTTTATTACTTAACGCAGGAATACTAGGTGATAGAGCACCTATTAGCCAATATGATGTCCCCACATGGGTCAACACATTGCATGTTAACCTCACAGCACAATTTATACTTACTCAGACACTGCTGCCTGCTTTATATAAATCAAAGAATGCTTCAGTGATTTTTACATCAAGCGGTGTCGGTAAAATTGGAAAAGCTTTTTGGGGTGCTTACTCTGTTTCAAAATTTGGAACCGAAGCTCTTTGCCAAATATTAAGTGCTGAACATCATAATGAACCAAGCATACGATTTAACTGTATTAATCCAGGGCCAGTTCAAACAAAGATGAGAAAATTAGCTTATCCATTGGAAGATGAAAAGTTACTATTAAAACCAGAAGATATCCTGGATAAGTATATTTGGTTGATGTCAGATGATAGTCTCGGTATTGATGGCCAGAGTATCGATTGTCAGACATCTTAGTTTAAAGATGTTTCTGGGAGATTGTCATTCTCAACCAATGTGTTTGATTGATTATCAAGTTCTAAATCTAAATTTTTTGGCTCTTTAATGTCTGGAAGCTCTGGTAGCTGTTCAAGTTTTTCTAGGCCAAAATAACTAAGGAAGTCAGCAGTGGTAGAAAACATAGCAGGTTTTCCTGGAACATCTCTATAACCTATAATTTTAATCCAATTTCTGTCAGTGAGTGTTCTCATAATGCTTGAGCTAACTGATACTCCACGGATAGCCTCAATATCTCCTCTTGTCACAGGCTGCTTATAAGCAATAATAGACAGTGTTTCCATTAAGGCCCTGGAGTATTTTGGAGTTCTTTCAGCAAATATAATGTTGAGATAATCATTTATAGATTTTTTTGCTTGGATGCGATAACCACTGGCTACTTTAGAGACCTCAATCTCCTTTTCTAAATAATCATTTTCTAATGCCTTTATTGCATCTAATACATCTGTTTTTGTTATTTGATGCTTATTGCTGATTATTTTAAATAGCCTCTCTGTGGACAATGGTTCATTCGATGAGAGTAAAAGAGCCTCAATAGTATGTTTTAGATTAAAGTTGATCATTATTATTTTTCAACCAAGGTTTTCACATGTATTATACCAAATTCCTTTGCTTGAACTATTTCAATCAAGAGCTCTTTCATCAACTCTAAGATCGCAAGGAATGTAACTACTAATCCAGTCCTTTCTTCTTCTAAATCAAATAATTCTTCAAATTGAACAAAATCCTTATCCTGAATTGTTTCTAAAATCATAGTCATTCGTTCTTTTACAGATAGCGGTTCTTTCATGAAATGTAGGGTTGAGAACATTTCAGCTTTTTTTAGAACTTCTTGGAATGACACAACTAAGTCCATTACTTGTATGTCTGGGAGGACGATAGGTTGGTTAAATTGGTCCGTATCAACTGTCGAAAGAAAAATATCCCTATCAACTCTATCAAGTTGATTAATTTTTTCTGAGACTGTTCTGTATCTTTCATATTCAAGTAGTCGTCTAATTAATTCAGCTCTTGGGTCTTCTTCTTCATCTATGTCTTCAAAAATTGGTAGGAGCAGTCGAGATTTTATTTCAGCTAACATTGCAGCCATTAGAAGATATTCTCCTGCTAGTTCTAATTCTAATTCCTTCATAAGATTAATATAATCTACGTATTGTTCAGTTATATCAGCTATCGGTATATCCAGAATATTTAAGTTTTGTTTTCTTATTAAATAAAGCAATAAATCAAGTGGTCCTTCAAAAGTATCAAGAAAGACTTGCAGAGCTACTGGGGGAATATAAAGATCTTTTGGCATCTCTGTAATTTGTTCACCATCGACAATGGCAAAAGGCATTTCGCTTTGAATAGGATTATTATGATCTTTTTCTTGCATCTTTTATTGAATGTATAAATTCATTTTTATCATTTATTTTATTTTGGAGATTCTGAGGACATTAATCTAATTCTTTATTTTCCTTATTTTCTGCGTTGGAGTCGTAGATAATGTTTCCTTTTAAAATCATATTTATTAATGTGATGTCTTGTTTCATTTCATCGTATCGACGTTTATCATCGATTTGATACTCAGATACAAAATAAAATGTAAAACCTTGAATGTTCTGATCATTATCAAAGTACCCTGGTTCGTATAGGTTAGCTACAGAATAAGAAAGGGTGTCGTTCATGTGCTTTTCAAATATACCTTTTTTATTGAGTGTTATTGAGTATGTCTTAAATATAGTTATTGATTTTTTTAATGTTATTGGGTCATTCTTTATTGATAGCCTGATGCTAAGTACTTTATTATTTTCAGCCTTATTATTAATAATAAATGTTTCATTTATGCTTAATTGATTATCTGATTTTTTGCGTTTCCTATTTTCATAGATAAGGAAAGTAACTAGTACAATGAAGGTCGCACTTAAAAGTATCCATGAGTATTCCATATCTAATCGTTTTGATCTTCAGTCATAGCTACTGCTTCATCTATATCGACTGAAACTAACCTAGAAACACCTGGTTCGCTCATAGTAACGCCAATAAGTTGTTTTGTGAGCTCCATAGTGGTTTTATTATGAGTTATAACGACAAATTGGACACTACTGCTCATTTCTTTAACAACCTCACAAAAACGACCTACATTTGTATCATCTAATGGGGCATCAACTTCATCAAGTAAGCAGAAAGGAGCTGGGTTAAGTTCAAAAATAGAAAATAATAAGGCAACAGCTGTTAAAGCTTTTTCACCACCTGAAAGTAAATGGATATTACTGTTTCTTTTACCAGGAGGTCTGGCCATGACAAATACACCACCATCTAAGGCGTCATTATTTTCAAGTTCTAGGTATGCTTTACCGCCATCAAAGAGTCTCGGAAAATGTTTTTTTAAGCCTTCATTTACTTTTCCAAAGGTGTCATTAAATCTAGATATTGATTCATCATCTATTTTTTTGATTGCTCCATTCAGAGTTTCTAGAGCACGATTTAGGTCATCAAACTGTGAATCAAGTTTTTCCATTCGTTCATTTTCTTGTTTAAATTCAGCAGCTGCAGCAAGGTTAATTGGCCCTAATCGGTCAATTGATCTTAATACCTTTTCAAGTTCATCATTTATATTTTTTTGATTAGTTTCTTTATTTTTTAGTGATTCATCTAGTGAATTAAAATCTTGACCTTGATTTATTAGTTGCTCATTAAGCGATTCTTTTCTAACTTCATATTCTTTTTGATTTAGTTTGAATTGTTCAAGATCTTCCCTTGCTTGATTGACAAGACTGTTAATATTTGTTCGATCAATTTCGTAATTTCTTAGAATAGACTGACTTTCTTCTAATTTCATTCTCGAAGTATCCAGTCCTTTTTCTGATTCAAGGCTGGTCTTAAGTAGTAATTCTAATTTAACTCTGATGTCATCGTCTGATGTTTCGCTAATATTTCCTGATGAGGTAATCTCTAAAGATCTGCTTTTAAGTTGCGTTATTTGTGCTTCTAATCGATGAATGGCTGTTTTTAGGGCAAGTTCAGAAGATTTTAATGATTCAACTTTGAGCCCTTGATTTTGAACTTTGTTATTTAGGCTACTGGTTTTTTGTGAAATCGTATTTTTTTGATTAGAGAATTCATTTTTTTGTTGCTCTGATGTTTTTTTGTTTGTTGTCAGCTCTTCAAAAATAAGCTTGCTTTCATTGAGTAATTTTTTTGATTTTGTTAAATCTTTTTCATTTTCTATAATTTCACGTTCGGTGCTTTCTAATTCACCAGTAAGAGCAACCAATTTATTTTCAAAAGACGATAATTCTTGATCTATTGATTCAATGATTGGTTTAGATAATGAGGATATATCCAGATTTAGTTTATTTTTTAGTGATATAAATGAGCGCTCTAGGTTGTGAAGATTATTTATAATATTTTTTTGTTGTTCTTGATTAGACAACTGCTTTTGTAATAAATTAACCTTAACGGCTTCTTTTTCACACACAGTATTGATTTCATTTAATTCATTTTTTATATTTTCATTTTCAATGTCAGTTTTCTCTAATAATTCACTAATCTCTTTCAGTTGATTATTAAGGTTTAGTAATTCTGATTTATCTTGATTAAATGATAGAGACATTGTTTCAAGTTCTTTTGTTATTGATTTTATTTCAGATGTGTCTTTTTCATATTCCAATTTTAAACGTTCTAGTTCAGATTTTATTTCTTGAGCAGTAATAGATTTCTGAGACTCTAGTTCTTTTTCATACTCTATTGACTGTTCAAGTCTGGCAATGTCTGCTTGAATCTGAAAATGATCTTTTTGTTTTAAATTAAATACCTCATTGGTTTCATTATTTTTTATTCGTAATTCTTCTATGTCCGCTTCAATTTTTCTTAACATTGTTAGCTGACTATCATAATCTTCCTGATATTTAGACGAGTCAGATTTGTTAGTCTCAATATTTTTATCAAGCTCTAAAATCTTTATGTAAATAATTTCTCCACCGATTTCTTTTTCTCTTAATTTAAGCTTTTTATATCTTTCAGCATCATTGGATTGTTTTTTCAGTCTTTTTATCTGCTTTTCAATTTCTTCTTTTAGATCGTTAAGACGATTTAGGTTCTCACGTGTATTCTTGATTCTTGATTCCGTTTCTTTACGTTTTTGTTTGTATTTAGAAATTCCAGCAGCTTCTTCTATGAATACCCTCATTTCATCGGGTTTAGCTTCAATTAACCCTGAGATCATAGCTTGTTGAACAATTGCATAGCTTCTTGGACCAAGACCGGTGCCTAAGAATAAATTTGTGATATCTTTTCTTCTACATTTAGTTCCATTAAGAAAATATACTGATTGACCGTCCCTAGAGAGCACTCTTCTAGTTGAGATTTCATTATATTGTGATAATTCACCGCCTATTTTTTTATCAGTATTATCAAAAAAAAGCTCTATTGATGCATTACTTACGGGTTTACGTGTGGACGAACCATTAAATATAACGTCTGACATTGATTCACCACGCAGGTATTTTGCAGATGATTCACCCAAGACCCAACGAACAGCATCAATCACATTAGATTTGCCGCAACCATTCGGTCCAACTATGCCAACTAAATTTGAAGGCAGGGTTAGCGTTGTTGGATCAACAAATGTTTTAAAACCAGAAAGTTTAATTTTACTTAGTCGCATAAAAAACTATAAAATTAGTTAGTTCATTTTAAATTAAATAGTATGTATGTACATTATTTATTCAACTACTAAGGTAAATTTATGAGTTTAGAGATTACTTCAGATGATTTAGATGGATTTGAGAATCCAAATATTGAATCAGACTATATTATTAGAATTAAGATTCCTGAGTTTACTTGTTTGTGTCCTAAAACAGGGCAACCCGATTTTGCTACAATCTATATCAAGTATGTTCCGGATCTAAGTTGTATAGAGCTTAAATCTCTAAAACTATACATAACAAAGTATAGGAATGTAGGAGCATTTCATGAAGCCATTACTGATCAAATATTTAATCATTTAAAGGAGGCTTTTTCTCCAAAGTACTTAAATGTACGTTCTAAATTTAATGTCAGAGGTGGCATTTACACAGAAGTTGAATTTCAACATAAAAATGAAAATTGGAAATCTAAGATAGATTTATAAAAAGTTTTTCCAAAAAAACTTCACAAATTAAAAATCAAAAGTATAATCATCTTTTTTCTATACATAGATATACATAATGACAAAAAAGAAAATAACTATAAATAATAATTCACTCATTGAGCAATTTGGCATGAAGCCATATAAGTTGAGAGTTAAAGAAAAATATATGTCTAAAAGACAATTGAATCATTTTAAAAAGATTCTTAACTCATGGAAAGGACAATTAGAACAAGAAGCAGAAAAAACTGTCAACCATATGCAAAAAGACAGTAACAGTCTTGCTGATCCAAATGATAGAGCTACGCAAGAATCTGAATTTGGCCTTGAATTAAGAACTCGAGATCGTGAAAGAAAACTTATAAGAAAAATACAGAGCTCTCTAATTAAAATAGATGACGGGACTTTTGGTTATTGTTCAGAAACTGGTGAACAAATAGGTTTGCAAAGACTTGAAGCCAGACCAGTTGCTGGTCTTACATTAGAAGCACAAGAAAGACGAGAGATTACAGAAAAACAGTTTAATGATAATCGCTAGATTATTTAGCGTCATTATCAATTCGTTTCATTGATAATCTTATTCTTCTTTGTTTGTCTATCTCTATTACTTTGACCTTAATTACTTGCCCCTCTGATAAGACATCATTTACAGATTCAACTCTTTCTTGAGAAATTTCAGAAATATGAACAAGACCGTCTTTTCCTGGAAGGATAGTAACAAAAGCACCAAAGTCCATAATTTTAGCAACCCTCCCTTCATAAATCTTATCAACCTCAACATCAGCTGTTAAAAGTTCAATTTTTTCTTTAGCCATTTGACCTGATGATTGATCAACTGAGGCGATTGTTACCAGACCATCATCATTGATATCAATCTGTGCGCCAGTGACTTCAGTTAAAGATCTAATGGTTGCGCCGCCTTTGCCAATAACATCTCTAATTTTATCTTTTGCAACAGTAATGGTAATTATTGAAGGTGCATAAGGAGAGTAATTTACTGAAGGCTCTTTTATGGCCTCATTCATAATTTTTAAAATATGTAGCTTTGCTTTCTTAGCTTGCTCTAAAGCGTCTTTCATTATTGATTTAGTGATTCCATCAATTTTTATATCCATTTGAAGTGCTGTTATACCATCAGTGGTTCCTGCTACTTTAAAGTCCATATCTCCCAGATGATCCTCATCTCCTAGTATGTCTGTAAGAACTTTATAATTATCACCATCTTTAACTAAGCCCATCGCTATTCCTGCTACATGAGACTTAATAGGAACACCAGCTTGCATTAGTGCCAAACTTGAACCACACACAGTAGCCATAGAACTGGATCCATTAGATTCAGTTATCTCAGACACTAAGCGAATTGTATATGGAAATTTTGTCATATCAGGAAGTACTGCCTCTAAAGATCTTCTAGCTAGTTTTCCATGCCCTATTTCTCTTCTTTTTGGTGATCCTATAAATCCAGTTTCTCCAACTGAATAAGGCGGGAAATTATAATGAAGCATAAACTTATCTTTATATTCACCTTCAAGCGCATCAATGATCTGTGAAGATCTTTCTGTACCTAGCGTAGTCGCTACTAGAGCTTGAGTTTCTCCTCGAGTGAATAAAGCTGAGCCATGTGTTCTTTCTAAAAGATTAAGATCAATAGTTATGTCTCTTACAGTTTCAGTATCTCTGCCGTCAATTCTAGGTTGACCATCAAGAATTCTAGATCTTACAATTTCTTTTTCGATTTGTTTGAATTCACTTTTTATGTCAGATGATTCGTATTCTTCAGATTGATCAATAATTGTTTGTTCAATGTCAGATTTAATTTGATCAAGCTCATTTTGTCTAGACACTTTATCAGCAATTTGATAAGCGCTATTAATTTTACCTGCTGCCACTTCTTCAATTTTATTTTTAAGAGTTTCATCCTTAACTATTTCATCAATGATCCATTTATCTTTACCTGCCTCAGTAACTAATTCTTCAATACCATTAATGATATTTTTAATTTCATTATGTCCAGTCATTACTGCTTCTAGCATAATTTCTTCTGATAATATTTCAGCTTCTGATTCAACCATTAAAATAGCGTCTTTAGTTCCGGCAATAACAAGATCAAGTTTTGAATTCTCCATGTTACTAGCAGAGGGATTAATCACATATTTATTATCTATGTAGCCAACTCTTATACCCCCAATTGGACCGTTGAAAGGTATATCTGATATTGATAATGCTGCTGATGCTCCAATCAGTGACAAGATGTCTGTTTGCACTTCAGGATTGAGGCTGACAACAGTAATAATTACTTGCACATCATTTAAAAAACCGTTTGGAAATGATGGCCTTAAAGGTCTATCAATCAGTCTTGAAATTAATGTTTCTTTTTCTGAAGGTCTGCCCTCTCGTTTAAAAAAACCACCGGGTATTCTCCCTGCAGCATAAGTTTTTTCTTGGTAGTTAACTGTAAGAGGAAACCAACTTTGATCTGGTGATGCCTCTTTTTTTGCAACAACTGTTGCTAATATTGATGTTCCCTCGCATGAGACAAAAACTGATCCGTTTGCTTGTCTTGCTATTTTTCCTGTTTCAATGGTAACTTTTTGATCATTGATAATGATCTCTTTTGTTATTTTATTCACTATTTGTCCTTTCTATTAAGAGCCTTATTGCTCCATTAGAAATATTTACTTTCTCAATCCTAAGTCAGAAATTATTTGTTTGTATGTTGAAAAATTCTTACTTTTTAGATAATCAAGAAGCTTTCTTCTTTTATTAACCATCATCAAAAGACCTCTTCTTGAATGGTTGTCTTTTTTATGTGTTTTAAAATGGCTTGATAAAGAATCAATTTTCTCGGACAGCAGTGCAACCTGAACGTTTGCAGATCCTGTGTCATCATTTGAAGTTTTGTATTTTTCAATAACTTCTTTCTTTTTCTCGGTTGTTAAAGTCATTACTTCCGTTTATTGTTATTTTCAAGTCGCTATTCTACATAGATTAATCATTACAACAACAAGATAATACATTAATTAATTTTAAAAACATTCTTGGGTTTGATTTCATTGTCATTATTTAATTGGGCCAAGCCAATAAAATAATTATTTTCATTGTAAATTCTATGAATCAGATGCTGATGTTCATTATTAAGCTTGTATAAAAGCTTTTGACCAAAGCTAAAACGCTCAGAATCAGCTTGGCTCAATCTTATTATTGGTAAATGTCTCAGGCCACAATCAAGTGGTTTTAAATAATTAAGTAGTTCATCGAGAGACTGACACTCTTGTAGTTGATCCCAAGTGGTCATATTTGTATCATTAAAGCCTTCAATCGATACTCTTCTAAGATTTTTGACAGTAGCAACTGTGTTCATTTTTTTTGCTATGTCTTCAATGAGAGTTCTGATGTATGTGCCTTTACTGCAATGAACATTTATATTAATTAAATTATTTGAATATGAATTCAAAGAAATTTCTTTTATAAAAATTTTTCTAGGGAGTCTTTTAATAGTTTGTCCCTTAAAAGCATATTTATATAAAGGCACTCCATTGTATTTGATGGCTGAGTGCATCGGTGGAATTTGGGTTAATTCACCTATAAAAGATTGCAAAACAGTGGTTATTGATTTTGATGTTTTTGGAAGACTAAAATTTTGTGTTTCAATAATTTTACCGTCAACATCTCCAGTGTCAGTTTTAATACCGAATTGCCCTGTGACACGATATGTTTTCGAAGAGTTAGTCAAATAATTTGCAGTTTTTGTTGCTTGTCCAAAACAAATAGGCAACAACCCTGTTGCAAGAGGGTCTAATGTTCCGCAATGTCCCGCTTTAGATGCTCCAAATAATTTCTTAATTTTCTGCAAAATTTTATTTGAAGTGATATTTGTAGGTTTATCTAGTAAAAGAATTCCACTGATGTTATTTACTGTTCTTGTCATCTTCCACGACTTTATCTATAAGTAAATTGATCTTATTAGCATATTCTTCATGGTTATCTACGATGAATAATAAATTTGGTACTTTTTTTATTGATAATGATTTACTAATTTCAGTTTTGAAGAACCCAGATGCCTTAGTTAGTAATTTCTCAAGTGTTTCAAAAGATTCATCTGTATTTAAAGTTGAACAAAAAATCTTAGCAAAACTTAGATCTCTGCTTAAACGTATTTCATCTACACTAATACTTTGCAGTCTCTTGTCTTTGATTTTATGGAGAATAACTTGGCTAATTATTCTTTGTATTTTTGTTTCTAATCTATTGGTTGTTGAATATTCATTAGCCATTTAATTATTTGCTTTCAACAATCCTATAACATTCTATCTGGTCACTAACTTTTACGTCATTATAGTTTTTTATGCCAATACCACATTCAGTTCCCGATTTAACCTCTTTAACGTCATCTTTAAATCGTCTTAGTGACTCTAATTCACCTTCATAAATCACAGTATTGTCTCTTAGTACTCTAATTAGGTTTGATCTTATAACTGTTCCTTCAATAACTAAGCAACCTGCTATTTTTCCTAATGATGGCGAGTCAAAAACATCCTTAACTTCAGCCAAGCCACAAATTTCCTCTTTGATGATTGGTGAGGCCATTCCACTGATCATATTAGTAATATCTTCAATAGTTTCATATATGACGCTGTAATATTTAATGTCTACGGAAGTTTCTTTAATTATTTTTCTTGCTGTATTATCTGCTCTTACATTAAAGCCTATAATAAAAGCATTTGAAGCCTCGGCTAGATTGATATCTGATTCTGTAATACCGCCAACAGAATTTGAAACGATATCAATTTCAACTTCATCAGTGGCAAGTTTCATTAATGAATCTTTTATTGCTTCAGAGCTACCCTGAACATCAGCTTTAATCATTAAAGAGATTGTTTTTTTATCATTTGATCCATTATTCTCCATGAATGTTTTCATCTTAAGAGCTTGCTTATCATTTAAGACATTTTGTTTTCTATTTTCTTTCCTAATTTCTATAATTTCTTTAGCTTGACGTTCAGATTCTACCACCCTCATTTCTTCACCAGTATTTGGTGCTGATGATAATCCATATAGACGCACAGGCATTGAAGGTGTGGCAGCACTAAGTTGTTCACCTGTTTCGTTCAATAATAATCTAGCTCGTCCAAATTCTTCGCCAACAAGCACTAGATCACCTTTATTGAGTTTACCCTCTTTTATTAAAACGGTAGCTACAGCTCCCTTACCGCTTTCAATACCGGATTCTATTACGGATCCTATCGGTCTTCCTTCATTTGGTGCCTTTAAATCAAGAACTTCAGCTTGAAGTAGTATTGTTTCAAGGAGTTCACTAATACCCTCCCCTGTTTGCGCTGATAAATTAACGAATAAGTATTCACCACCTAATTCTTCAGGTAATATTTCTTCTATCATTAATTCATTTCTGACCTTTTCAATGTCTGCTTCAGGTTTATCAATTTTATTTATAGCGACAATAATTGGAACATTTGCCATCTTTGCATGATCTATAGCTTCTTTAGTCTGTGGTTTTACTCCATCATCTGCAGCAACAACAAGAACGACAATATCAGTGATACGAGCGCCTCTGGATCTCATCTGAGAAAAAGCAGCATGGCCTGGGGTGTCAAGAAATGTAATTTTTTTACCATCACTATCAGTTGTGTAAGCACCTATGTGTTGTGTTATGCCTCCTGCTTCATTATCTGTAACTTTAGATTTTCTAATGTAATCCAATAAGGATGTTTTTCCATGATCTACATGACCCATAATTGTCACAACTGGCGGTCTAGTGAACGCTTCATTCTCATTGATTTGTTCATTAAAGATTGAGTCTTCTACAGATCTTTCATCCATTGGGGAGGCCTTATGTCCTAATTCTTCAATAATTAAGATAGCAGTGTCTTGGTCTATATGGTCATTACCCGTAACCATGATGCCTTGCTTAATCAGTACTGATAATACTTCATTAACTTTTATAGCTAGGCTTTGAGCAATTTCTTGAGCTGAAATTGATGACGGTACCATGACATCTTTAACAACTGGTGCTGTTGGTTTTTCAAAAGAATGGGATTGATCAAGTGATGCCGGGTTAACTGATCGTCTAATTTGTCTTTTTTTCTTGCGTTTAAAATTACCTTTAACATGAAGTTCTTCCATTTTAAATGGATCATCTTTAATAGTAGGTCTTGATTTCTTTCTCTTCTTTTTAGAAGTTTTTGTAGGTTGGTCATGAATGCTATGGTCTATTATGGGATCTTTTTTAGTTTCTACTTTTTCTTGGGTCGTTTCTACAGTTTCATTAGAAATTTTATCTTGTGATTCCTTAGCTATTTTCTCTTTTAACTGTTCTTCTTCTTTTTGTTGCTTTAAGTCATCTAATTTTGCTTCTTCGATTAATGATTCTTTGCTTAGATAAGTCTTCTTTTTCCTAATTTCAACATTAACCGTTCTTGATGTTCCAAATCCACCTGCAAGTTTTAATTCGCTTTGTGACCTTCTGTTAACGGTTAATTTTGAGGGTGACTTAATTTCTTTTTTTGTTCCATGACTACCTCTTAAATGATTGAGTAGTGCCATTTTCTGATCATTTGTTATTTCATCTACTTCTTTATCAACGTTAACACCTGCTTCATTAAGCTGTGATATTAGTTTTTCAGAACTAATTTTTAATGCAGTTGCAAGTTTAGATACGGTGGTGTTTGACATAAATACTCTCTAATTATTAGTCGTTATTTTGATCATCTTTAAACCAGTCTGCTCTTGCTTCCATAATAATTATTCCAGCAAGTTCTTCATCAATTCCTTCAATCTCAATGATTTCGTCAACAGATTGATCAGCTAATTTGTCTTTATTATAAATACCTGATCTAGCCAAAGCATAAGCCAACTCTTCAGTAACTGATTCTAGAGACAATAAATCCTCATCAGGCCCATGTTTGTCAAGATCTTCTTCTGTGGAGATTGCTTCAATTAGTAGTTGATCTTGTGCTCTTTCTCTTAGTTCATTGACTAGTTTTTCATCAAATCCATCAATTTTTTCTAGTTCAGAAACAGGAACGTATGCCACTTGCTCTATACTAGCAAATCCTTCTTGTGCTAAGAGAATTGCAACGTCTTCTCCTACTGATAAAGTTTCAACAAATAGATCAGAAACATCTTTTAATTCTTGGTCATCTTTTTCTAATGCTTCAGTTTCACTCAAGACATTAAGTTTCCAGTTTGTTAACTCACTTGCTAAACGAATATTTTGACCTCCTCTGCCGATTGCTTGTGATAATTTTGCTTCTTCTACGGCAATATCCATACTATTATTTTCTTCATCAACGACAATAGAAACAACATTTGCTGGTGACATCGCATTGACAACATATTGAGCAGTATTGTCAGACCAAAGAATAATATCGATTCGTTCACCATTGAGTTCGTTAGACACTGCTTGGACTCTTGAGCCACGCATGCCCACACAAGCTCCTACGGGATCAATTCTTTTATCATCAGATTGAACAGCAATTTTCGCTCTCAATCCAGGGTCTCTTGATGCGCCAACAATACTAATTAGATTTTGTGTAATTTCAGGAACTTCTAGTTTGAATAACTCAATTAAAAATTCAGGCATAATTCTAGAAAGAATTAATGGTGGACCTTTTAGATCAGTATTAATATCTTTTAATATTGCTTTTATCCTGTCTTGAGGTCTTATCGCTTCTTTATATATCATCTCACGTCTCGGTAGAAAGGCTTCAGCATTATTACCGATGTCAATATAAAAACCATTACGATCCATCCGTTTAACAACGCCACTAACAAGTTCACCAACATTGTCTTTAAATAGCTCTATAGTCTTTTGTTTTTCAGCTTCTCTGACTTTCTGGACAATAACTTGTTTTGCTATTTGTGCGCCAATTCTTCCAAAATCAACAGATTCAATTTCTTCATGTACAAATTCTCCTGGATTAGCATTCTTATCAACATCTACCGCATCAATCATTCTCAATTCAATATCAGGATCTTCCAACTCTCTTGAATCATCAGCGAAAACCATCCAGCGTCTATAAGTTTTATAATCTCCTGTTTCTCTGTCAATCGTCACCTTGACATCCATGGTATCTGCATATTTCTTTTTAGTAGCTGATTCAATTGCATTTTCAATTGCTTCGAAGAGTACTTCTCTATCTACGTCCTTAGCTTCAGAGACTGCATCCACAACTTTTATAATTTCTGCTGCCATTTTTTTCCTCGTTATTTATAGTTAGGAACGATTCGACATATATCTATCAAATCGATATCAATTAAAATATCTTTATTATCTTCAGTAATTTCTACTTTATTACCATTTCTTGATTTCAACTGACCTTTAAAGTTTCTTCTATCATCAGCTTTATTCTTTAGTTTAATTTTGACTGTTTGTCCTCTGAATCTATCAAAATGTTCTTTAGTGATTAATTTACGATTTAAGCCAGGTGAAGAGACTTCTAGTAGATAATCATCATCTTCTTTCAATTCCAGTATAGGAGTAATGACTTTAGTGGCCTTTACACAATCATCCATTGTAATACCGTCACTGTGATCGATAAAAGTAACTATTTTAAGCCCTCTTTTATTTGGGCTGCATTCTATTTCCATTAACTCGTAACCAATTAAATTAATGGATTTTTCAATCTTCTCTATAATTTTACTATCTAAACTATTCATTACTCTCCAACAAAAATAAAGCCCCAGACGGGGCCTAACCAAAAATGGTAGCGGGGGTAGGATTTGAACCTACGACCTTCGGGTTATGAGCCCGACGAGCTGCCAGACTGCTCCACCCCGCATCTGTGGGAAAGATACTAATCTTTTTTTATCAATCAATCAATATAAATGGAGAAATTATCGACTTACAAAAATCAATCATTGGAGAAGGATAAAGCCCCATTAACAGTATCATCACACCAATTATTGATAGTGTTGACTTTTGTATTAATGTAGATCCTTTTTGCATAACAGGCAGTTCTGTTTTTTCAAAATACATATACCAAACGACCCGTAAATAGTAAAAAGCTGCAATTACCGACATAATAATTGCAGTGATGCTAACAGATAACATTCCGGCATTTAATAGTTCAGAAAGGACAATCCATTTAGCATAAAAGCCTATAAAAGGTGGTATACCTACCATACTAAACATGCTGAACAACATTATTAAGGCAATCCAGGGGTGTGATGAGTTTAAATCTTTTATATCAGAGAGTGTCACAATTGATCGATTTTTATTGGATAGAACCTCAAGACACATAAATGCGACTGAGGTCATTAATATGTATATCAAAAGATAGAATAAGGATGCTTGGGCGCCTTCTAAAGATCCAATTGATATAGCAATCAAAACAAATCCCATGTGCCCAATTGCTGAATAGCCAAGGAGTCGTTTGAGGTTAGATTGTGAAATTGCTATTAAATTACCAAAAATTAGTGACATGAGGCCTAGGACTAATATTAAGATGGTCCAAAATTCAGTAACCGCTATAAATGATGTAATTAGGAGTCTATATATAAGAGCAAAGGCACCTATTTTTGGGACTGTAGAAATAAACAGAGCTACTGAGTTACTAGATCCTTGGTAGGAATCAGGAACCCAACTATGAAAGGGGAAGGCTCCGAATTTGAACGCAATCCCGCATATAATAAAGGCTAAAGCCAACTGCAGTTCTATAGAATTATTGATATCAGGGTTACTAAAAATAGTTAATGATAAGGTTTGATATAAGCCATATATCAATGAAGTACCGTATAAAAAAAATGCTGAAGCTATGGCTCCTTGAATAAAGAATTTCATTGCTGATTCTGTAGCAATCTCTGATGATCTTTTAGAAGCTACAAGCCCATACATCGAAAGTGTCAAAGTTTCTAACCCAAGATAAAGCGTTAGTAAATTATTGGCAGAACATAGTATTAAAACCCCAAGGACAGCAAATAGTTCAATTAAAATTATTTCGCTATCAGCATTTAATTTATCTGTATTTGTTCCTAAGATGACAATAAGAGTGGTAATAAAAGTGACTAATTTTAGCCCTGTTGCTAAATTATCAACTCTGAAATGATTATTAAAAATATCAACAGAGTTTTCACTAAATAATATTAATGATACAAAAATACAGGCCATCATAGCTGCACTTCCAATTAAAACACCTGAATATTGTCTTAGATTTTTAGCAAGACTATTAATGAGTACTAATAAGCAAATACAAGAAGTTATTATTAATTCTGGAAGGATAAAATATAATTCGTTAATTAACATGGTATTGCTATGTTCCAGTTATAAATAGTGTGAGTAAATTAATTGATTCATTCATCAAATCAATTAATGGCTTAGGCCAGACACCCAAAATTAATATTGATAATGCAAGTAATCCTAATGAAATAGATTCAAGTTTATTCATATCATTTAATTGATTTATTTTTTCGTTTTTTACAGGACCAAAAATCACTCTTTTTATCATCCACAATGTATAAGCCGCACCTATAATGAGTGTAAGAGCAGATAAGCTAGCTATAAAACCATTGGCTTTAAAGGCGGCTAAAATAACTGTCAGTTCTCCAACAAAACCTGATGTTCCTGGAAGTGCTGCATTTGCAAGTGCAAAAAATACCATAAGAGTTGCAAATTTAGGCATTGTTGTCACTATTCCCCCGTAATCATTTATTTCTCTGGTGTGTAGGCGATCGTACATTACTCCTATTGATAAGAATAATGCTGCTGATATCAGGCCATGTGAGATCATTTGAATCATTGCACCGTTAATGGCCAAGTTTATGGTGGCAGGATTTAAAGCGTTGCCTTCAATGAAAAATACAAAACAACCCAATGTCACAAATCCCATATGAGAAATAGAAGAATAAGCAATAAGTTTTTTCATATCAGTTTGAGCAATAGCAACTAAACCAATGTATATGATGGCAATCAATGACAGAGTAATCATTAATGGTGCAAGTGTCATAGAGCCTTCTGGTGAAATGGGTAAACTGAATCGTAATAAACCGTAACCACCCATTTTTAAAAGCACAGCAGCTAAAATAACAGAACCACCTGTGGGTGCCTCAACATGTGCATCTGGAAGCCATGTATGAACTGGCCACATAGGTATTTTTACTGCAAAAGCAAATAAAAAAGCCATAAAGATAACAATTTGTTGATTGACCTGTAGTGGCAGATAATAAAAATCTGTGATCAAGTAACTTCCAGATTTTAAATACAAATAGATTATGGCAATTAACATGAACACCGAACCAAGGAAGGTATAAAGAAAGAACTTAACGGTGGCATATATTCTGTTTTTACCACCCCAAACTCCAATGATAAGAAACATTGGAATCAGCATAGCTTCCCAGAAAACATAAAATAAAAAAGCATCCATTGCTGAAAAGACACCTACCATTAGACCTTCAAGAAGTAAAAAGGACGCCAAATATTGGTGAAGTTTATTTTTTGATGTTGTTTTAGCTGTGTATATGACAATAGGGGTGAGAAACGTAGTTAACAGAATTAGTGGTAATGAAATACCGTCAATGCCTAAATGATAATTAATATTGAATCGTTCAATCCATTGGGTTTTAAGTACAAATTGGAATCCTGAGGTGGTTGGGTCAAATAAATACAAGACATATACAGAAAGACCAAAAACAAGGATTGAAATAAACAGAGAAATTTTATATGAAAGCTCAGATCGTTTTTCACCCAAAGCAACAATAATTAGGGCCGTTAAGATTGGTAGCCAAATTATTTGGTCAACTATCATGAGGCCATTCCAATTTTGTTGATGATGACCCAACCTAAAAAGACTGACAGACCTAACATCATCATCAATGCATAATGATAGATATAACCTGATTGAAGCAGTTGGGCTTTATTTGATAGCGATTCAATTTTTCTTGCTGTTCCGTTGACAATATAATTATCAATAAACTTAATATCTCCTAAATTCCAGAGGCTATTTCCAAGTGAACTAAAAAATTTAGCTAGGATATTTTCATACAGATAATCAAAATAATATTTTTCCCTAAGGAGTTTGTATATAGGTTTAAATGTTAGAGCTAATTTGTTTGGTATTTCTGGCTGTTTTATGTAGAACAAATAAGCAACTCCAATACCTGATATGGCTATATAAGTTACCGGACCTGAAAGAGCGTGGGTTAAGAAATGTAGTGAATCTGTGAATTCATAACCAAATAGTTCTATCGATGTGGGTTGGACAATAGAATTTGAAAAAAAGCTGTCAAAGACCATAGGCCCCACTGTTGGCCAAGCCACAAACACAGAAGGTATAGATAGTAGTATTAATGGCAACACAATGGATAACTGAGGTTCCTGCACATTATTGTTGTGTTCACTTAGTGGTCCATGAAAGACAATGAATAACAGTCTAAATGAATACAAAGAGGTGACAAAGACCCCGATTAACACACAATAATAAGCGAATTCATGAGCATAGACTGTTGAATGTGCCACAGCTTCAATTAAAGCGTCTTTAGAGAAAAACCCTGAGAACCCTGGGAAACCAATTAAGGCTAAAGTTCCTATCAGTGAGGTGGTGTAAGTCACTGGTAAACGTTTTCTTAGGCCACCCATATTTCTGATGTCTTGTTCATGATGTAACGCAACGATCACTGAACCAGCAGCTAAAAATAATAAAGCTTTAAAAAAGGCATGCGTCATAAGATGAAACAGGCTAGCTGAATAAGCTGATACTCCTGCTGCAACCACCATATAACCCAATTGCGATAGTGTTGAATAAGCAATTACACGCTTGATATCAAATTGCACAAGCCCCAACAAACCAGTAGTTATAGCTGTAATAGAACCGATAATGAGTACAAAAGAGAGAGCCGATTCTGATAATTCAAACAAAGGTGACATTCTTGCCAACATAAACACACCAGCTGTTACCATTGTTGCAGCATGGATTAATGCAGAAATTGGTGTTGGGCCTTCCATAGAGTCGGGTAGCCAAACATGAAGTGGCATTTGAGCTGATTTACCCATGGCGCCGCCAAACAATAAAATACAAGCCAGTGTTAAAGCTGAAACTGACAAGTTTTCTGTAATGAAGAAGAGTTGGTTGTTAATCATTGGGCCGCTACTAAAGACAGTTGAATAATCAAGAGAGCCCGATAGAGAAAATAATAATGCTATACCCAGTAGTAAAAACATATCCCCTACTCTATTGATAATGAAGGCTTTAAAATTGGCTTTTATTGCTGATTCCTTAGTGAACCAAAATCCAATTAATAAATAGGACATGACTCCAACAGCTTCCCAGCCAAAGAATAACTGAAGAAAATTATTTGCCATAACAAGCGATAACATTGCAAAGGTAAATAATGATATGTAACTAAAGAATCGGTGATAACCGGGGTCATCATGCATGTAACCTATGCTATAGATATGCACCATTAGTGAAATAAACGTCACAACCACCATCATGCTGGCAGTTAAGTTATCGATTAATAAACCTATGTTGAATGAATATGATCCAATTTCTAACCATCGGTAAATATTCTGATTAAAAATTAAATCGGGTTGATTTAGGATGGTGTAAAGAATATATGATGAAATAAGAAAGGAGGCTAGAACACTGAATATAGTTACAGTATTAGTGAAGGTTTTGCCGGTGGTCTTACCAAGAAATCCAGCTAAGATCCCTCCAATTAAAGGAACAACTAAAACCAAAACACTTAATTGATATAACATTTAATTTCTCAATGAATTTAGTTCTTGCACGTCAATAGTCTTTTTATTTCTATATAAAGCGACAAGGATTGCTAAACCAATAGCCGCTTCTGCAGCAGCGACTGTAAGTATAAAAAACACAAAAATTTGTCCTGCTAAATCCTGATTAAAATAAGAAAAGGCAATAAAGTTAAAGTTAACTGCGATGAGCAGTAGTTCAATACACATCATAATGATGATGATATTTTTTCTGTTAATAACAATACCAATCACACCTATAGAAAAGATAATTGCTCCAAGGGTTAAATATGATTGTAGGGTAAGCATAATTATTTAGTTTCTTTCAGATCAACCAATTTCATGCGTTTTTTTGGATCAACATTAATTTGTTCTGATGCGACTTGTGTTTTAAGATTCTTTCGAGGTCTAAGAGTCAATGAAATAGCCACAATAATGGCCAGTAACAAAATAAATCCAGCTATCTCAAAGTCAAGTATGTAATTTGTGAATAATTCAGTTCCTAATAATAAGGTATTACCCATTTGGCTTGACTGTTGAATAACTGTTGATGAAGTAGAGAACTGGCTTGAATTGATCCAAATGATTGTGATCAGTTCAGCGACAATTATTAATCCAATAAATACTGCAAAAGGAGCTACGGAATTAAAAGACGATTTTTCTGTCTCTTTATTAATATTCAACATCATAATAACAAACAAGAAAAGCACCATAACGGCACCGACATAAACCAATATAAGCACTATTGCTAAAAATTCAGCTTCAAGAAGCAGCCAAAGAAAACCACTGGTGATGAAGCTAAGAATAAGAGATACAGCTGAGTATACTGGGTTTCTAAAAAGCACTACTGCTAATGATGAACAAATAAGTACCGAAGAAAAACTATAAAATATTAACTCTTTTATCATTTGTATTCAGAATCCTTGGCTTTGTCATCTATTGTTTGTTGACGGTATTTATCACCGGTAGCCAACAGCATTTCTTTAGTTTGAATTCGTTGGTGGTTTGCAGTCATGTGATATTCAAAAATATTAGTTTCAACAATTGAATCAACAGGGCAAGATTCTTCACAGAATCCACAATAAATACATTTGAAGGCATCAATTTCAAACTTAGTGGCTCTTCTTGAGCCGTCATCACGTTCTTCTGACTCAATGGTGATAGCTTGTGCTGGACAGACTGCAGAACAGAGTTTGCAAGCTATACATCGTTCTTCACCATTGTCGTACTTCATCAAGGCTAATTTACCTCTAAACCTTGGTGATAAGGGTGTTTTAACTTCAGGATACTGAATTGTTACTTTTTTTCTAAAAAAAGCTTTTAGTGTGACTGCAAAGCCTTTAATAAAGTCAATTAAGGTTATTTTTTTTATTACCCTTAATAAGCTCATGACAGACTCCATGGGCCAATTTCAAGTACGAACATCACGCATTCAACGCCAATCCAAATAATTGTAATCGGGATGAGCACTTTCCATCCAAGTGTCATTAATTGGTCATAACGATACCTTGGAAACGAGGCTCTTAACCAAACAAAAACAAAAAGAAAAAACAGAGTTTTAAGTAATAACCAAAAAATACTTGGTTGAGTTAAAAAGTCTAAATAAGTACTCTCAAAAAGAGTAAAACCAGAAAAAATACTTTCCCATCCTCCCAGAAACATGATGGAGGTAAGAATTGATATTAGTGCCATATTAATGTATTCAGCCAAAAAGAATATTGCAAAGCCCATTCCTGAGTATTCAACATGAAAACCAGCAACAATTTCCGCTTCACCTTCTGATAAGTCAAAAGGATGACGATTAGTTTCTGCTATACCGGAAATAAAATACACAATAAATAAAGGAAATAAAGGAATCCAAAACCAATTAAAAATACCGCCACTTTGGGCTTCAACAATTACCCCAAGTTTTAAACTACCTCCAGCCATGAGAACCCCGACCAATGCAAAACCCATAGCTATTTCATAGGCAACCATTTGTGCAGCAGCTCTCATTGAACCTAAAAAAGCGTATTTTGAATTAGAGGCCCAACCTGCAAGGATTACGCCATATACACCAAAAGAAGTTAAAGCAAGTAAATAAAGTAAACCAGCATCAATATCAGCAATAATAAAATGGGGGTTTAGGGGCACAACAGCCCATGCTGCTAGAGCTGGAACTAGAAGTAATATGGGTGCGAGCAAAAATAAGAATTTATCTGATTTAGCTGGGATGATAATTTCTTTTAATAACAATTTTAAAGTGTCAGCTATTGATTGGAGTAAGCCAAATGGCCCAACTCTATTTGGCCCAATTCTTGAATGCATATAGGCAAGAACTTTGCGTTCGAAATAAACCAAAAAAACCACAGTTAGGATCAAACCGATTAGAACAATGACAATTTTTATCATTGAAATTATTACCCCGATAGCTTGGGGTGTTAAAAAATCAAATACAGATGAAATAATTTCTTCCATGGCGCTAGGTGTTTGATTGTGATTCTTTGGTTTGTTGTAGAGGTTTAGATCGTCTTAAGATGGGATCAATGTTGTACATATTGAATGTGTTAGTAGTTACAACTGGACTTGAATTACTGGCCTTAACTGGAAATTCTTTAATATAGTTACGGTTAGCTATCGATTGATCAATAAATGATTCTAAATCATTAATAAAATCATTGAAGTTTGGAATTTCTAAGTCACGTTCATTGACTAAATCCATTAATAATTCTTCATTGCTATAGTAATTATTAGGCATTAATAACTCTTGATTAAAGTTCTGAACCTGGCCTGTTAGATTAATAAAAGAACCTTTTGATTCATAGGCAGTATTAATAGGAATGATTATGTCTGCATGTTCATTAATTACTGATTCCATAAATGAGTTAAATACTACGACTTTTTTAGATCCTTTTAAGGCTTCATTAAGAAGCTGATCATATAGGCAGTCATCTATTTCCAGTCCATATAAGATCAAAAGATCATGGTGGCTAGATGCTATTTCTAGTGCATTCAAACCTGGCTCTGAGGATTGACCTAAAAGATTTCTATGAGGGATACACCCAGTAATATAAGCACCAACTGAATTTGCTCCGCTTGTTAATTCACCTAGATTAGAATTAGTTAAGGACGCAAGAATATTGATATAACTTCTTATTAAAGAAAAATCAGAGTGACTTCTCGACACAAGACCATTCAGTAACAAGGTATTTGTTTTTGTGAATAGTAAGCGTGCTATTTGATTATGAGTAACAGTGGGCTCAGTTAAGTTATTTAGTTGTTCTTGTATATGCTGTGGGACATCCATTTTAGCAATGGAAGCAGCTGCCTTAACAACTAAACCAATATTCTCAACCAATGATTCAGTGTCACTAATCATGTAATCAGTGATTGGGAAATGATATTCCCTTAGAGCAATGTCTATAAAATGAATTGATGCACCCTTATCTGCAGCTTTTTTTACCCAATGCGATATCAAAGGGGTTTCGCGTCTTAAATCAGATCCTATCACAAAGATCGTCTCCATTTCCCCAATAGTCTTTAGCTCAATATTAAGATGAGGAAATAGTGGATCTAGAGTATCACCTGAGAAATCAACTTGACTGATTCTATGATCAATATTCTTAATTCCAAGTTGAGATAAATAATTTGAAAAAATAAATTGTTCATTTAAAGAAACTGATGGTGATATTAATGCAGCAATTTTGTCTGTCTTATTAGATTGTATGAGAGAAGAAATAATTGCATTCAGTTGCCGCCTCGAATCTTCAATCGTGCTATTAGTTAAAGTTCCATTGGTTCTAATCAGAGGAGTTGTTAGCCGATCCTCTGAATAAATTCCATCAAAACCAAATCGATCTCTATCAGCGATCCAGGTTTCATTGATGTTTTCATTCTGCATTGGAACAATACGCTTAATTTTATTATTTTTAACATGCATGTAGAGGTTTGTGCCTACACAGTCGTGCGGTGAAACACTTTTAATCTGATCCATTTCCCAAGTTCTGTCTGTATAACGATAAGGCTTGTTGTTTAATGCGCCGACGGGGCATAGGTCAATAATATTACCTGAAAGTTCATGGTTAACTGTTTGTTTAATAAAAGTGCTGATATTTGATGTTTCACCTCGTCCCATAGTGCCTAATTCTTGGATACCAGCAACCTCAGAACCAAATCGCGTGCATCTTGTACACATAATACATCTCGTCATATCAGTTGATATCAATGGTCCTAAGTCATCATTAGGTTTTGTTAGTTTTTGCAGATCAAATCTAGAATTATTTTTCCCATAAGCATAAGCCAAATCTTGAAGTTCGCATTCACCACCTTGGTCACAAATAGGGCAATCCAGTGGGTGGTTAATGAGAAGAAATTCCATGGTTGATTGTTGTGCAGTTTTAGTTGAATTAGATAAAGTATCAATAACCATTCCGTCAGTAACTGGAGTGGCACATGCTGGTAGTGCATTACTAGAATTCTCAACTTCTACTAGACACATTCTGCAGTTTGCAGCAATCGAAAGTTTCTTGTGATAACAAAAACGAGGAATATAAATGCCTAATTCATCTGTAATTTCTATCAATATTCTGCCTGCATCAACACTATGAAGAACATTATCAATAGTTATGTTTACTTTGTTATCACTCATATTATGCCGCTATCGATTTACCTTTGTTTTTAATCATGTATTCAAATTCATCAAAGAAGTGTTCAATAAAACTTTGTACAGGCCAGGCAGAAGCATCACCAAATGCACAGATGGTGTTACCCTCAATTCTGTTAGCCACATCAACTAATAATTCAAGATCATTAATTTTTCCATTGCCTTGTGTGATTCGATCTAAAATTCTATAAAGCCAACCTGTGCCTTCTCTACATGGTGTGCATTGTCCACAGTTTTCAGCAAAATAAAATCTTGAAATTCTTTTTAATAGTTCGACCATGCAGGAGCCTTCTGCAATGACAATAACTGCGCCAGTACCTAATGCAGACCCTGCTTTTTGGAGTGATTCATAATCCATAGTGCAGTTCTGAATAATCTCACCTGGTAAGATTTTTGTAGAAGAACCACCTGGTATAACTGCTTTAAGAGATTTATCATTCTCCATCCCACCTGCATAATCTAAAAGTTCACTGAATGAAATACCCAATGGCAATTCATAATTACCTGGCTTGTTAATATGACCAGACACAGAAAATATAATAGTGCCAGGGGATTTTTCAGTTCCAAAAGATGAAAACCATTCTGGTCCATTTTGAATGATTTTAGGGATGCTGGCTAAAGTCTGGGTGTTGTTAACAGTTGTTGGTTTCCCGTAGAGACCAAAATTAGCTGGAAAAGGAGGCTTAAATCTCGGCTTACCTTGTTTACCTTCCAAAGACTCTAATAACGCTGTTTCCTCTCCACAGATATAAGCGCCAGCTCCTAAAAAATTATGTAGATTAAAATTTATACCTGAATCAAGAATATTTGTTCCCAATAAGCCTAATTCATAAGCTTCATGAAGGGCTTGTTCTATACGAGGAAAGCATTCAATCATGAATTCCCCTCTTACATAGTTGTAACCTACCGTTGCCCCCATTGCAAAACCAGCAATAGCCATGCCTTCAATCAAAGCATGGGGGTTGTATTTTAAAATATCTCGATCATGACAGGTTCCAGGTTCGCTTTCATCTGAATTACAAACAATGTATTTTTGTTGGCTTGTTTCAGGCATAAAACTCCATTTCTTTCCTGTCGGAAAGCCAGCACCACCTCGACCCCTAAGTCCTGATTTACTAACAGCATCAATAATCTTTTCTGGTGAGTGTTTATTTATTTGATCAGTGAGTATTGATTTCCATGTTTGATAACCACCAGATGATAGATAAGCTTGAATTGACCATGGGTCTTGTCCATTAATATTAGAGAAAATCACTTGGTTTAAATCAGTCATTATTTTTCTCCAAATCATTTAATATCTGATCAACAGTTTTGATATCAAGGTTTTCGATGTAATGATGATCAAGCATCATCATAGGAGCTCCTGTACATGCGGCTAAACATTCCTCTTCATTTTTGAGAAAAATTTTACCGTCTATGGTGGATTGACCGGCTTTAATATTTAATCTTTTTTCTATGTGTTGAAGAATATTGTCTGAACCTCTAAGCATGCATGAAATGTTTGTACAAACAGCAATCTCATGTTGACCAACAGGTTTAGTTTGGAACATTGAATAAAAAGTTGCGACTTCAAATACTTGTATCTTTGGTATGTCTAAATAATCAGCCACGTCATTCATTAACTCAGTCGTTAAATAACCTCTGTTATGATGCTGAACAGCATGCAATGAGCTAAGGATTGCAGATCGTTGTTTACCTTCTGGGAATTTATGAATCCAGTGATCTATCTCATCTTTTATTTTACTATTTAACATAGAAATCTCGTTTAACGATCAATTTCTCCAAAGACAATATCCAGTGTTCCAATAATTGAAACTACATCAGCTAACATATGGCCTTTAGACATTTCATCAATTGCTGCAAGATGAGAAAAACTTGGCGGCCTAACTTTCATACGATAAGGCTTATTGGCGCCATCTGACATTAAAAAGACACCAAACTCACCTTTCGGGTGTTCGATTGCAGAGTACACTTCACCTTTGGGAACTGAATAACCTTCAGTAAAAAGTTTAAAGTGATAGATTAGTGATTCCATATCATGCTTCATGTCCGAGCGTTTTGGACTTGCATAACGATTGTCATCAATTATAACTGGACCAGGATTATCTCTCAGCCACTGTATACATTGCTGAATAATAGTATTTGATTGTCGCATTTCCTCAACTCTAACAAGATAGCGATCATAACAATCCCCATTTAGACCAATGGGTATTAAGAAATCGAGTTCTTCGTAAACCTCATAGGGTTGCTTACGTCTGAGATCCCATTCGACGCCTGAACCTCTTAACATAGGTCCTGTGAAACCTAAATCTTTCGCTCTGTCTGGTGTAACCACACCGATATCAACTGTTCGTTGTTTCCAAATTCTATTATCAGTGAGTAGCGTTTCATATTCATCAACCAGTGAAGGAAACCTATCAGTAAAATCTTCTATAAAATCTAATAAAGACCCTTCTCTATTGTAATTTAGTCGTTTAACTTTTTTTTCAGAGATGTATCGATTAGCTTGATATTTAGGCATCTGTTCAGGGAGATCCCTGTAAACACCACCTGGTCTATAATAAGTGGCATGCATTCTTGCTCCAGAAACAGCTTCATAACAATCATAGAGGTCTTCTCGTTCTCTAAAACAATAAAGAAATAAAGCCATAGCTCCAATATCTAAGCCATGACATCCCAACCACAGTAGATGATTCATAAGTCGGGTAATTTCATCAAACATTACTCTAATGTATTGGGCACGTTTAGGAGGAGTAATACCCAAAAGGTTTTCGATAGCTAAAACATAAGGATGTTCACAACACATCATGGACACATAATCCATCCTGTCCATATAACCAATTGAATGGTTATAGGGTTTTATTTCTGCTAGTTTTTCAGTTCCTCTATGAAGAAGACCAATATGTGGGTCAAGGTTCTTAACAACTTCACCGTCCAGTTCCATAATTAATCTTAAAACACCATGAGCTGCTGGGTGTTGGGGGCCAAAATTTAAAGTGAGGTTACTTTCTGTCATTTTTATCTCTAATTACTTTAGGAACACTTGGGCGTGTACTGATGCTGACAGGTTGATAAATAACTCGCTCTTCTTCTTCATCATAAACAACCTCTAAGTTTCCATTGGTTGGAAAGTCTTTTCTAAAGGGGTGCCCAATAAAACCATAGTCGGTGAGAATTCGTCTTAAATCAGGGTGTCCTTTAAAATGGATACCCATTAAATCAAAGGCTTCACGTTCGAACCAATTAGCAGAGTTCCATATTTTATTTATAGATGGAACACTGGGAGGATTTGACTCAGTGGTAAAGACTTTTAAAGTAAGTCGTTTGTTATAAGAAATAGATAGTAACTGGTAGAACACAACAAAGCGATCAGTGAAGGTCTCATCAGCTTCAGGGATAATTGTTTGTTTCACAGCTCTGGAGTAGCCTGAATTTGTGGCATCATTAGTTGTCCAATCAGCTTCACCGTAAGTTAGATAGTCTACTGCACAAACATCAATTAACATTGAGTAATCGAGGTCTGAATCAGTTTTGAGGATTTTACATACATTGATAAAATCTGCCTGATCTATTTGCAAGATTAAATTATGTTCATTATCTAAAAAAGCTACATTAAAATCTGAGAGCTTATTATTAATTATGTCAATGTTTGAATTCTTATCCATTAGTAATTGATTCTTCTGCTTTAATTTTTTTCTGTAGTTCAATAATTCCGTTTATTAGTGCTTCTGCAGTGGGTGGACAACCTGGAACGTATATGTCGACAGGTATGATTTGATCACAGCCTCTAACTACTGAATAAGAATGATGATAATAGCCACCACCATTAGCACAAGAACCCATGGAAATAACCCATTTAGGTTCAGCCATTTGATCATAAATCCTCCTTAATGCAGGGGCCATTTTATTGACTAATGTGCCAGCAACAATCATTACATCTGATTGTCTCGGGCTCGGTCGGTAAAAAACTCCAAATCGATCAGTATCATATCTTGCAGCAGCAGAATGCATCATTTCAATACCACAGCATGCTAACCCTAAGGTGACTGGCCACATTGACCCAGTTCTTGCCCAGTTAACTAATTTATCAACCGAGGTGGTAAGAAAGCCAGGACCTTGTTGATCAATAATTTCATTGTTTTTATCGGTTAATCCCATTCAAGTGCACCTTTATTCCATTCATAGATAAAGCCAATCACTAACACCAATAGAAAAATGATCATAGCAATTAGGCCAGTCATTCCAATTTGTTTAAGTGCAATAGCCCAAGGAAATAGAAATGCAATTTCTAAGTCAAAGATAATAAATAGGATTGCAACCAGATAGTATCGTACATCGAACGGAATTCTAGCATCTTCAAATTCTTCGAAACCACATTCATATGGCGATAGCTTAGCTTTTGATTTATTTCCTTTACCGAAAAGGAAGCCTAAAAGAAGCAGCAAAGCACCAAGGAAGGCAGCTACTCCAATAAAGATTATAATTGGCAGATAATTCTCTAACATAGTGTTAATCCGAACAGTACCAAGTTTATTTCTCAAAAAACGAGTGTATTGTATCAGCTTTTATTAAAAATAAAATGCCTAACGTATTCAAATACTTAGGATTAAAATAAATTAAGTAATTATTATATATTATTAATATATGTGAATATCATGTGTATAAAAATATGTTGCAAATAATGTTTATATTATTCATTGATTTACGTGGGTAGATTATTGATTATTTTAGATTATGCCGATGGCCGGACTCGAACCGGCACAGCTTTCGCTACTGCCCCCTCAAGACAGCGTGTCTACCAGATTCCACCACATCGGCTCTTTTTATAATCTAATCTTCGGGAATTTGAGGAGTCGCTATATTTGTAACTTCATTAATTTCTTCGATTGTTACTGGATTAATATTATCTAGGATACTATTTGTTTGTACGCTACCTTTATTAAGATAGGCAAGTGTTAAACTTGTAATAAAGAAGATGGCAGCTAATACGGCCGTTGATCTTGATAAGAAATTTGCTGAACCTTTGGACCCAAATAACGTGCCTGAGGCTCCTGCACCAAATGCAGCTCCCATGTCAGCTCCCTTACCTTTTTGCAAAAGTATTAATACAACTATTAAGATGGCTGTTACCACATGGAAACTAAGCAGCAAAGAATTGATGTTATTCATTATTTATTTCCTTAGCAATTTTATAAATCTTATTAAACTCATTTGCGTCCAAAGATGATCCTCCAATTAATGCACCATTGATATGACTCATTTTAAATAAATCATAAGCGTTATTACTGTTTACACTTCCGCCATAGATTATAGCTATTTTTTTACTTTGAATAGAATCTATTTTATCTAGAGTTCCATGAATGAAACTATGAACTTCATTTGCAATTTCAGGCGTTGCAGTTTCACCAGTACCTATTGCCCATATTGGTTCATAAGCAATCAAAAACGGATGGTTACTTAAAATTTCTTTATTTATAACTGATAAGATTTGATTTTCTATATGGTTAAAAGTTTCTTCTTTTTGTCGTTGATCTAACGATTCACCAACACACAATATAGGCTTTAAGTTAGCTGATACAGCCGTGTTAAATTTTTTTCTAATAATTTCGTTAGTTTCAACGTGATAATCTCGACGTTCAGAATGACCTATAATTACATATTCAACATTAAGATCTTTTAGCATGGATGCTGATACTTCGCCTGTATAGGCGCCATCAGTGTTAAACGAAATATTTTGTGCCCCCCTGATTACATTCTTTGGTGCCATTGCATCTACTGTATTTAAGTAGCAATCAGCAGGACAAATAATGATTTTTACATCTTCATCTATATCCTCATTCATTGAAGCAAAAAAAGTTCTAGTAAATTCCTTAGAACCGTTCATTTTCCAATTAGCTGATATAAAGTATTTATTCATGTTATTTACTTATTTCTTTGATCAGATCATTAACTTGTTTAATTATGTCTTCATTTTCAGACTCAATAAGAATTCTGATTAATGGCTCAGTTCCAGATTTTCTAATAATCACTCGGCCATCATCAATTAGTTTTGATGCTTTAGCTTGAAACGCTTCAATATTTTTTGTTTCAATATTTTGAATATCTAGATTAATATTTTGTTGTTTTACTAACGTTAGCTCCCTTATCAGTTCACTTATAACAAGTTTTTTATTTAATGATTCTTTAATTATAATAAGTGCTGTTAATAACCCATCACCAGTTGGTAAATATTCAAGATTAATTATATGACCAGATGTTTCTCCTCCAATAATAGATCCTGTTGATTGCATCATTTTATAAACGTTCTTATCCCCTACATCAGATCTAAGTAATTCTATATTTTTCTTATTTAATGATTTATCTAATCCTGAATTAGTCATTACTGTTCCTACTACTTTGGAATTAAACGATGGGTTATCAATGTTTGCAATAGTTAAGATGAAAAGAATCTGATCCCCATCTAATATTTCTCCTTGTTCATCGATAATTAATATTCTGTCAGCATCACCATCAAGTGCTATTCCTAGATCAGAATTTGTAGCTTTAACAGTGTTTTTAATTGTTTCTGGGAATGTGGAACCACAATTTTTGTTGATGTTATATCCATTAGGTGAACAGGCTATAGGTATAACCTCTGCTCCAAGCTCAAGCAAAATTTGAGGAGCTATTTTATAGGCTGCACCATTAGATGCATCTACCACTATTTTTAATCCTTTAAGAGGTTGAGTGTCCTCGTTAAAAACCTTAAAGAGAAGTTCTTTGTATTTATCTCTAGAATCAGCAGAACGATAGGCTTTACCAATCATATTAGCTGTTTTAGTTATAGGGTTCTCACTAAGTTTGGACTCAATTATGTTTTCAAGTGATGAAGCTATCTTTTCACCATTTTGGTTAATAATTTTAATCCCATTGTATTCATAAGAATTATGTGAAGCACTAATAACAACACCAAAATTAGTATCTGACTCTCTTACATAATGAGATATTGCTGGAGATGGCAGAGGCCCTAACAAGATTACTTTTAGTCCGTAAGCAACAAATGCAGATTCTAATGCTGATTCAAACATATATCCTGAAATTCTAGTGTCTTTACCAATTGCAACTTGTCCACCATTTGGTGTTAATGTTGAAGCAATTGCAGACGCTAATCTCATAGTAAAATCTACAGTCATAGGGTGTTCCCCTACTCTGCCTCTGATCCCATCAGTTCCAAATATTTTATTATTTTCATTCATAATTCGTCTCTCTAATTAGAGAATCGACCATTCTATAGCTATTAGTGGCTATTTAGCTAATTTTTATGCTATTTGTAAAAAGATAAATGACTAATTTATTAGTGTTCGGTGGCTGGTCCACCAATGTCAGAAGTTGGCGTAGTGTTGTCAGATGAATCATCATTAGAATCCCAATCTTCAGGTGGTCTTGGTTCTTTATCATCCATAATATCTTTTAATTGATTGCTATCAATCGTTTCGTATTTAATGAGTGTTTCAGCCATTTTATGAAGACGGTGAATTTGTTTATTAATAATGCTTGTCGCTTTTTCATATGTTTGATCAATAATTTTCCGGATTTCATCATCTATTAGTTTAGCTGTTACATCTGACACTTGTTTTGTTTGAGTAACAGACCGACCAAGGAAAACTTCACCCTCTTCTTCACTGTAAGTTAAAGGCCCTAATTTTTCTGATAAACCCCATTTAGTAACCATGTTTCGGGCAATTTCTGTGGCTCTTTCGATATCATTTGATGCACCAGTAGTAACTGCTTCTTTACCAAAAATAATTTCTTCTGCAACCCTGCCTCCGAACAGACTAGTAATTTGTCCCAATAAACGTTGTTTGCTCATACTATAGCGGTCATCTTCTGGAAGAAACATAGTGACACCTAATGCTGTACCTCTGGGAATAATTGTTACTTTATAAACGGGGTCATGCCCATCAATTGATAAACCAACAATAGCATGACCTGCTTCATGATAAGCAGTCAATTTTCTTTCATCTTCACTCATTATTAAAGATTTACGTTCAGTGCCCATCATGATTTTGTCTTTTGCTTTATCAAGATCATCCATATTCACATATTCTTTATTTGCCCTCGCAGCAAGAAGTGCTGATTCATTAACTAAATTAGCTAAGTCAGCTCCTGAAAAACCAGGGGTACCTCTAGCAATGATTGAAGGTTTTACATCTTTATCCAGGGGGACTTCTCTCATATGAACTTTCAGAATTTGTTCTCTGCCTTTTACATCTGGGAGAGGGACAACAACTTGCCTATCAAAACGACCAGGTCTAAGGAGTGCAGAATCCAATACATCAGGTCTATTTGTAGCTGCAATTACTATTACGCCTGCATTGTCTTCGAAACCATCCATTTCCACCAGTAACTGATTTAGAGTTTGTTCTCGTTCATCATGACCTCCTCCAAGGCCTGCTCCACGTTGTCTTCCTACAGCATCTATTTCATCAATAAATATAATGCATGGTGAGTGTGATTTTCCTTCTTGAAACATATCTCTAACTCTAGAAGCTCCAACACCAACAAACATTTCCACAAAGTCAGATCCTGATATTGTAAAAAAAGGAACCTTTGCTTCTCCAGCAATTGCTCTAGCTAATAGTGTTTTTCCTGTACCTGGGGAGCCAACCATTAAAACACCTTTAGGAATTTTACCACCAAGTTTTTGAAACTTTGATGGGTCTTTTAAAAATTCCACTATTTCCATTACTTCCTCTTTGGCTTCCTCGATACCTGCTACATCTGCAAAAGTAACATCAATTTGATTTTCACCTAAGAGTCTTGCTTTACTTTTACCAAAGGACATAGCACCTTTTCCTCCACCTATCCCGCCTTGCATTTGTCGCATAAAATAAATCCATACACCAATAAGAAGGATAATTGGAAAAGAATTGATCAATAGGCTAACTAGGATATTTGGACTTTTTGGTGGTGTTGCACTAATTCTCACTCCTGATTTATTTAGTTCACCTATAAGTGCAGTATTGTCGGTTTCAGGGCTGTAGGTTAAAAATTTCTCTCCATTAATCCTTACGGCTTTAATTAAATCATCTTCAAATACAACTTCACTGATATTTCCAGTTTTTACTAATTCAAGAAAAGATGAGTAATCGATTGTTTTTTGTCTAATAGAATTTGGTGAAAAAGACTGAAACAGGGTTAACATTACAATCCCTATTACAATCCAAACCATGGCGTTTTTAAAAAAGTTATTCATATATTTTGAGTATACCTAATCTTTGTTCCTATCGCGTACGTTTCTTTACTTTCAGGTCTTGAAGCATTGGGTTTGAAGATATTAACGTTTTTAAACGTTTGATCCATGTCTTTTTTAAATTCTTCAAATCCAAGGCCAATAAATATTTTAATTACTAATACACCACTAGATGTAAGACCAATTTTCGAAAATTCAAGTACATTTTTTGCAATTTCATAAAAGGAGAACTGGTCGGTTATATTATTTCCAGTTTTATTGTTCGAAATGTCTGACAATATGAGGTCAAATTTACTCTTATTGACTTTGAGTATTTCCTCCTGAATAGATTCACTAGTGAAATTACCCAGGATAAAGTGAACACCAGGAATTGGTTTCATAGGCTCAATATCATTAGCAACAATGTGTTTTAGTTTTGTTTTTTCAAAAGCATAATTTGACCAACCACCTGGTGCAGAACCTAAATCAAGAATAGATTTTGGTTTCTTAAGAATTTTATATTTTCTATTTATTTCATCTAATTTAAAGACTGATCTTGAACGATAACCTAATTTCCTAGATTCACTAAAAAACTTATCTTTGGATTGATTTCTTCGCCAGTGTTGACTAGACATTTTGGAAAACTTTTAAGTGTACTGGATATTTATAATTTGAAATGACTGTGTTTCATCACCAATTGATAATTCAACTAGATCGTCTATTGACTTACTAATTAGTGATCTTGACAATGGTGCTTTATAAGATATAAGTCCCTCATCAATATTTGCTTCGTCTTCCCCTACAATTTTATATTTAATTTCTTGGTCGTTATCTAGATCAATAATAGTAACTGTTGACCCAAAGACAATCTTTCCAGAGACGTTTAATTTTGTTATATCGATTATTTCAGCAGTAGATAATTTTGATTCAATTTCATTAATTCTTCCTTCTATAAAACTTTGCCGTTCTTTAGCTGCATGGTATTCAGCATTTTCTTTAAGATCACCAAACTCTCTTGCTGTAGCAATAGCTATAATTATTTCAGGTCTATCTTTAGATTTAAGAGCTTTTAATTCTTTGCGAAGTAAATCTTGACCTTTAACTGTCATTACGTGTTTATCCATTAGGTTAATTCTATAAGGTTCTGTAATTTATTTACAGTTATTGTGTCAAGAAAATCAAATGACTCTATAGTTGCCGCTGCAGCTTCTAAGCTTGTGTAATAGGTGATATTAGCAATAACTGCTTCTGCACGAATTGAAAAAGATTCTTCTATTGATTGCTTACCCTCTGTGGTATTTATAATTAAGTCAATCTTCTTACTTTTAATAAGATCGACAATATGAGGCTGACCTTCATGAACTTTATTGATATAAGCACACTTTATTCCATTATTTTTTAGAAATTCTGAGGTTCCTTTGGTTGCAATTATTTCAAAATTATTCTGAGTTAGGAAATCAGCCACTAGTATCAATTTATTGGTTTTGTCAGGTTCTCTAACTGAAATAAACACATTACCCCGGTCAGGAATCACAACTCCAGCTGCGTATTGAGATTTAATATATGCTTCACCAAAAGTTTCTCCTATGCCCATTACTTCACCAGTAGATTTCATTTCAGGTCCTAGTATAGGATCAGCATCTGGAAATTTGTTGAATGGAAAGACGGGTCCTTTTACTGAAAAAAAACTAGGTTTATATGAATGATTAATTTGTTGTTCTTTAAGGGGAATGCCGATCATTGTTCTGGCTGCTATTTTAGCTAATTGGTTACCTGTTGCTTTGGAAACAAAGGGGACAGTTCTTGAAGCCCTTGGGTTTACTTCCAAAATAAATATTTTATTCTTTCTTATAGCAAATTGTGCATTAACAAGACCAATAACGTTCAGTTTTTTTGTAAATTGAATCATTTGGCTGACTAGCTCATCTTGCAAGCTATCCGAGAGGCTAAATGCTGGTATTGAACAGGATGAATCTCCTGAATGAACGCCAGCTTGTTCTATATGTTCCATAATTCCACCAATTAGAACATCTTCACCGTCTGAGACAGCGTCAACATCAACTTCAATGGCTTTATTTAGAAAGTGATCCAATAACACCGGTGATTTATTTGATACCTTAACGGCTTCTCTCATGTAGGTTGCTAATTCTTCATCGTTATATACTATTTCCATTGCCCGACCACCTAAAACATAAGAAGGTCTTACAACCAATGGGTATTCTACTTTTTTTGCATTAGTCAGTGCTTGTTCTAAATTAGTTGCCACTTCATTGTAAGGCTGTCTAAGATTTAGTTCGTTAACAAGCTCTTTAAATAATTCTCTATCCTCTGCAATATCGATAGATGAAGGTTGCGTACCTATAATTGGAGCACCAGCTAATTGAAGCGATTTTGCAAGTTTTAAGGGTGTTTGCCCTCCAAATTGAACAATAATTCCTTCAGGTTGTTCAACATCAATAATTGCCATTACGTCTTCAAATGTTAAAGGTTCAAAATAAAGTCTATCTGAGGTGTCATAGTCAGTTGAGACAGTTTCAGGGTTACAATTGATCATGATTGATTCATACCCTGCTTCTGAAACTGCCATGGCAGCATGTACACAGCAATAATCAAATTCGATACCCTGACCAATTCTGTTAGGGCCACTGCCTAGAATTATAATTTTTTTGTTAGTCGTTGGTCTTGATTCACACTCATCATCATAAGTTGAATAAAGGTAAGCAGTGGAAGTTTCAAATTCACCAGCACATGTGTCTACTCTTTTGAAGACTGGTTTGAGATCAACTTCTATTCTTTTTTTATATACTTCGTGCTCATTAGTTGAACATAGGTTTGCTATTCTTGAATCTGAGAATCCCTTTTTTTTCAATTCTCTTAGAAAATCTTTATCTAAAGTATCAATGGTTCGTTTTTTTATTTCTGTTTCTAAATCGATAATTTCTTTAATATAGGAAAGAAACCAAGGATCAATTTTCGTAAGGTTATAGACTTCATTTATTGAGTAACCCTCCCTGAAGGCTTGCCCTATGTAAAATAAACGCTCAGGACTTGGTCTTTGAACCATTTCCTCAAAGTTATTCCCAACTTCCATATCTGTAAAACCGTCATGGTTTGATTCCAAGCTTCTTATGGCTTTTTGTAAAGATTCTTGAAAATTTCTACCAATAGCCATTGCTTCACCAACAGATTTCATTTGTGTTGTTAATGTTGAATTTGCTTTTGGAAACTTTTCAAAAGCAAATTTTGGTATTTTTGTAACAACATAGTCAATAGTAGGTTCAAAAGATGCTGGAGTTGAACCACCTGTAATATCGTTTTTTAATTCATCTAATGTGAATCCAATAGCTAATTTTGCAGCAATTTTAGCAATTGGAAAACCTGTTGCCTTGGAAGCTAATGCTGATGATCGAGAGACTCTTGGATTCATTTCAATGACAATCATTTTCCCGTTTTCAGGATTCACTGCAAATTGAACATTTGATCCACCGGTATCTACACCTATCTTTCTAAGTATTGCGATTGAGTGATTTCGCATAATTTGAAATTCTTTATCGGTTAACGTTTGAGCAGGGGCAACTGTTATCGAATCTCCTGTGTGAACACCCATAGGATCTACATTTTCTATAGAACAAATGATAATAGCGTTATCATTTTTATCTCTGACAACTTCCATTTCATATTCTTTCCACCCCAATAACGATTCTTCTATCAACACTTCATTGGTTGGTGATAGTTCTAATCCTCTATTAACAATAGTTGTGAACTCATTTTCATCATTAGCAACGCCGCCGCCACTCCCGCCAAGTGTAAATGAGGGTCTAATGATCACTGGATATTTTAATAATACTGCTATTTCTAATGCTTCATTAAGATTATTAGCTAATCCTGATTTAGCGACATCAATGTTTATATCTTGCATGGCTTGTTTGAATAATTCTCTATCTTCAGCTGTATCTATAGCTTTTTTAGATGCACCTATAAGTTCTACGTTATGTTCTTCTAAGATACCTCTAGATGCTAGATCAAGAGCTGTATTCAAGCCTGTTTGACCTCCCATAGTAGGCAAAAGAGCATTTGGTTTTTCATTTATTATAATTTTCTCAATTGTTTTCCAATTAATCGGTTCGATGTAAGTTGAGTCAGCACTGTCTTGGTCAGTCATAATTGTTGCTGGATTAGAGTTTACTAAAATTACTCGATAGCCTTCCTCTTTAAGGGCTTTACAAGCCTGTGTCCCTGAGTAGTCAAATTCACATGCTTGACCAATAATTATAGGACCTGCTCCGATTATGAGAATTGATTCTATGTCTTTTCGTTTAGGCATTTTTCATTAAGTTTGAAAATTTTAAAAATAAGGGGTTAATATCATGAGGACCAGGTGATGCTTCAGGGTGACCTTGAAAACTAAAGGCATTTGAGTTTTTTATTGCAATACCTTGAATGGAATCATCGAACAATGATCGATGAGTAATTGATATTTCTTCAGGTAAGTTATTCTCATCAACTGTGAAACCATGGTTCTGACTCGTAATAAAAACTTCCTTTGTTTTTAGGTCTTGCACAGGGTGATTGGCACCGTGATGACCAAATTTCATTTTTTTTGTTTTAGCTCCTGCCGCTAATGCCAGAAGTTGATGACCTAGACATATTCCAAAAACTGGAACTTTATTTCTGAGGATCTCTCGAATTGTTTTTATTGCATATAAACAAGGTTCAGGATCACCAGGGCCATTAGATAAAAAAACACCATCTGGATTAAAAGCTTCTATTTCCTGTGCAGTGGTTATAGCTGGTACCACGATAACCTCACAATTTGAATCAGTAAGGAGATTTAGAATATTAGTTTTAATTCCAAAATCAATGGCAACAACTTTATATTTAGATTCCCCAGCTTTTTTATTTCTTGGGTTAAAGAGATAAGATTTTTGTACACTAACTTCTTTTGCTAAGTCTAAGCCTGATAATCCTGAAAATGACTTTGCTAGGTTAATACATTTATTAACATTCTTATAATCAGTGCTTATACAACCCTTCATTGCCCCATGTTTACGTAAATGATTGGTTAGTTTTCTGGTGTCGATATCAGCAATGGCAATAACTTTATGTGTTTGTAGAAAGTTCTGTAAATTATTTTCATTTCTCCAATTACTAGCAACTGGTGATGATTCTCTGATTACAAGTCCTGATAGGTATGTTTTTTTGCTTTCAAAATCTTCTGAATTTGTTCCCGTGTTACCAATATGAGGATATGTTAAGGTAACAATTTGTTTATAGTAAGATGGATCTGTTAGGATTTCCTGATACCCAGTCATTGCTGTATTGAATACAACCTCACCAATAGAAGAACCTTTTGAACCAATTGAATTACCTTTAAAAATTGTCCCGTCTTCTAATGTGAGTACCGCTTGTGTCAATTTATAGTCCTATTTATTTGCAAAAAGGGAAGGAACCTGTAAGGTCCTTCCCTATAATTTGTTTCGAACCCAAAACATATTAGGATCAAATTTTTCTTATGTCACGTACTAATTTATGTTTTTAAACTGACAACTTAATTAAGTGATTAAATTCCTAAGCGATTAAAAAAGTTTTTTACACTTTCTGACCATTTATTTTTATTAGGTCGATGTTCTTTTTTACTGGATTTTATAGATTCTTCAAACGATTTCAAAATATTTTTTTGCTCATTATTTAAGTTAATAGGTGTTTCTATTTGGATTGAACAAAATAAATCTCCACTAGTTCTATCACGATAAGATTTTACACCTTTACCTCTTAATCTAAATACTTTTCCAGATTGAGTTTCAGTTGGAATAGATAAATTTACTGCTCCATCTATGGTAGGAATCTCTATGGTTCCACCTAAAGCTGCTTTAGAAAAACTTAAAGGAACTTCACACATCAAGTGACTTCCCTCTCGTTTAAAAATAGGGTGTTTTCTAAGTTTGATATCAACATATAGATCCCCTGAAGGTCCTCCCTTAATACCTGCTTCACCTTCATTGGATAACCGGATACGATCATCATGGTCTACGCCAGGAGGAATTTTAATTGAAATTGTTCGTTCTTTCTGAACTCTGCCTGATCCAGAACAATCAAGACATGGGTTTTTTATAATTTCTCCAGTTCCACGACAGTCTGGACAACTTTGTTGTAAAGTAAAAAAACCTTGCTGTACCCTCACTGAACCTCTGCCGTTACATCGTTGACAAGAACTTGCAGTTGTTCCTTTTTGTGCACCCGAACCATTACAATTCAAGCAAGTTGTCAATGATGGGATATTAATTTTAATTGTTTCACCAAATACAGCTTGCTCTAGATCTAAATCTAATTCATACCTTAAATCAGATCCTCGTTGTGAACTATTTTGTCTTCTTTGACCTCTTGAATTACCAAAGATATCTCCAAACATATCGCCAAAAATATCATTAAATCCATCGCCCGTTTTAAACCCTCCGCCCATTCCGCTCTGATTATTTAAACCTGCATGACCAAATTGGTCATAAGCAGTGCGTTTTTGACCATTTGATAACACTTCATAGGCTTCTTTTGCCTCTTTAAAATTTTCTTCTGAAGTCTTATCCCCAGGATTACGATCTGGGTGGTATTTCATTGCAAGCTTTCTATAAGCTTTTTTTATCTCAGCATCAGATGAGTTTTTTTGAACACCTAGTGTTTTGTAGTAATCCTGTTTACTCATAACTGCCCTTTAAAATGACAAGATAGACATGTTGTCTATCTTGTATGTTACTGAATTTATAAAAATAATTTATTTAGTATCTTTATCTTCCTCAACTTCTTCGTATTCAGCATCAACAACATTATCATTTTCTGATGAATCATCGTTGTTATTAGATTCATTATTTGCTTTACTTTGAGCTTCTTCAAATGCTTTTTGAGCTATACCTACTGACGCTTCTGATAATGCTTTAACCTTGGCTTCAATAGTGTCTTTTTCATCTCCCTTGAGAGCATCTTTCAAATCACCCAAAGCAGCTTCGACATTAGATCTTTCATCAGCTGTTACCTTGTCTCCTAATTCTTCGAGTGTTTTGTCAGTTGCGTGAACCAATTGATCACCTTGATTTTTAATATCCACAAGATCTCTGAATTTTTTGTCTTCTTCTGCATTTGACTCAGCATCAGAAATCATTTGCTCTACTTCTTCATCCGATAAACCACTGGATGCCTTAATAACAATTTTCTGTTCTTTTCCTGTTTCCTTATCTTTAGCAGAAACATTAATTATTCCGTTGGCATCAATATCAAAGGCTACTTCTATTTGAGGCATACCTCTTGGTTTAGATGGAATATCAGTTAGATCAAATCTACCCAGTGATTTATTATCTTGTGCTTTTTCTCTTTCACCTTGTAGGACATGGATAGTAACAGCGGTTTGATTATCTTCAGCTGTTGAGAATATCTGTTCTGCTTGAGTTGGAATGGTGGTGTTCTTTTCTATTAGTTTTGTTGTAACAGCACCAAGCGTTTCACGTCTTTAACATCACCTGAAAGGACACCGCCTTGTATGGCAGCACCGATAGCAACTGCTTCATCTGGGTTAACATCTTTTCTAGGTTCAATACCAAAAAATGCTTTGACCTCTTCTTGAACTTTTGGCATTCTCGTTTGTCCACCTACCAATATAACATCATTGATCTCTCCAACACTAAGACCAGCGTCTTTAAGAGCTGTCTTACAAGGCTCGATCGTTTGAACAATAAAATCTTCGACGAGAGATTCAAGTTTAGCTCTCGTTAATGTTAAATTTAAATGTTTAGGGCCTGATGAGTCAGCAGTTAAATAAGGAAGATTAATGTCTGTTTGAGCCTGGTTTGATAGTTCTATTTTTGCTTTTTCAGCAGCTTCTTTTAAGCGTTGAAGTGCTTGGGTATCTTTAGTGGCATCCATGCCTGTTTGTTTCTTAAACTCATCAAGTAAGTAATCCATAATTCTAAGATCAAAATCTTCACCACCTAAGAAGGTGTCACCGTTTGTTGCAAGAACTTCAAATTGATTTTCACCATCAACATCAGCGATTTCAATAATAGATACATCAAACGTCCCGCCACCTAAATCGTATACAGCAATTTTTCTATCTCCACGTTTTTTATCGAGACCATACGCCAATGCTGCTGCAGTTGGTTCATTAATAATTCTCTTAACGTCTAAGCCAGCTATCTTGCCTGCATCTTTAGTTGCTTGTCGTTGAGAGTCATCAAAATAAGCTGGTACTGTGATAACCGCTTCAGTAACTTCTTGTCCTAAATAGCTTTCAGCAGTTTCTTTCATTTTTCTTAAAACTTCGGCAGCAATAGCTGGAGGAGATGTTTCTTTTCCATTTGCCATTACCCAAGCATCACCGTTTTTTGCTTTCTTTATTTTAAACGGAACTTTATCCATGTCTTTTGTTACAACAGAATCATCAAACTTTCTTCCAATGAGTCGTTTTATTGCGTACAAAGTGTTTTCAGGGTTACTGACAGCTTGACGTTTTGCTGATTGACCGACGAGCGTTCTGTCCTTATCTTTTGAGTACGCAACAATTGAAGGTGTTGTTCTATCTCCTTCAGAATTCTCTATTACTTTAGTTTGATCACCATCCATAATGGCAACGCATGAATTTGTTGTTCCTAAATCTATTCCTATTACTCTTCCCATGATTTCCTCCATAAGGTGTTTGTTTAGATATATGAACGGTTAGATAATTTTCAAGTAATGAAAACTATTTTTCTTTTTCAGAAGCAACGATTACTCTTGCTGGTCTTAACAACCTTTGATTTAAACGATATCCTTTTTGTACGACTTGAACTATGTACCCAGGCTCAACTTGATCAGTGTCATGCATACTTATCACTTCATGTAATTCAGCGTCATATTTCATATTTTCTGGATTAATTGATTCGATTGAAAATCTTTCTAACACACTTTGCAAAAGTTTAAATGTCGCATTTTGACCTTCAATAAAAGTTTCAGTTCCTTTTTTTGTCGATGTGTCCACCAACTCCCCAAGTTCAAAACTATCAAGAACAGGTAATATTTCTCGAAAGACTCTTTCAATAGAGTTTTTATTGGTATTTTCAATATCTTTAATAGTACGTTTTCTTAGATTATCTATTTCAGCTTGAAGACGGAGAACTTTATCCCAATTCTCATCAGCTTGTTTTTGTAGTTCATCGATATTGTCAGAATCGTTCGATTCTATGGAGCTTTCTTCAGCTTCTTCAATGTCTGATAGCTTAATATCTTCTGATGTTTTTTTGTCCTTCATTTGAACACCTCTGAATTCAACATAAGGTCAAAATATATTATTTCAATGACTGACTAAGTAATTTAGCAGTCACATCAACAATTGGAATGACCCGTTGATAAGCTATTCGAGTAGGCCCAATAACTCCTAGAACACCTACAGAGCCCACTTCATTCGTGTAAGGCGCGGTTATTAAGGTGCAGTTATCAAATATTCTATAACCTGATTCTTGACCAATAAATATTTGAATATTACTTGTTGATATACTTTTATCTAGCAGTTGCAGGAGTAGTTGTTGTTCATTAAATGCATCAAATAGTTCTTTTAATTGATTTATGTCAGAGAGTTCTTCAAAGTCAAGTAACTGATTTTTTCCTGTCACAACGTACTCATCTTTATTTTGATTGGTAAGTAGTTCATCAGCAATATTAATAATGTCGTTCATTAAAGAATTGGCAAGTGCAGATGTTTCTTTTAATTGAGTTAGTAAATTATTTTTTATGTATTCAAAAGATCTACCAACATAATTTTGATTTAAATAGTTAGCTGAGATTTGAAGTTCATCTCTGCTAAAGTTTCTTTTCATTTGGAGTATCTTATTTTCAACTTCTGAGTCGTTAATCACTACAATAACTAAAACTCTTTGTTCTGATAACGGTATAAAGTCAATTTCTTTTAGTGTACTTTTATGTTGTTTAGGCACAGTAACAATGCCAGCTAGTTGCGTGATGGCTGATAATGTAGTGGATACGTTAGTGGCTAGATCTTTATTGCTTGATTTAGTTTTACTTACAGTGTCCTTTATTGAGGCAATTTCATTGCTATCAACAGGTTGAAATTCTAATAGTCGGTCAATAAAAAAACGATAGCCCTTAGAAGTAGGTATTCGTCCAGCAGAAGTATGCGGGGAGGCTATAAAGCCGAGATCTTCAAGATCAGACATAACATTCCTTATAGTTGCTGAACTTAAATTGAATCGATTATATGATGATAATTTCTTAGACCCAATAGGAGTACCTTCTTCAATATAGTTGTCGATAATAGCTGATAATATTTGTTTGGCTCTATCTGATGGAGTCTTATTTTTCATTTCTTCGGGCATTAATAATTGAGTATCGATTTAAGCTAATATTGAATTAATCTGATATCATTTCCAAATATTTAAACAGAGTCAATATATTAGTTGATGACTAAATACAAAAAAATAGTTTTTTCAGGCAATACAAAAGATAAAAGTTCCTTTTTATCTGTTGAGCCTTTGATTAAAAAATATCAGGAAAAAGGCATCCAAGCTGTTGCAGTAGATCCAAAAAATAATCATGACACTAGCTCTATAATGGAGAATGCTGAGTTAATAGTTTCAATCGGTGGTGACGGCACCATGCTTCAATCCTCTAAACTTGCCTATCAATATGACATACCCATTACTGGCATCAATAAAGGCAGGTTAGGATTTTTAACAGACATTAGCCCCCAAGAAGCTGAACATGTTCTTGATGAAATTCTTTCCGGTAACTACAAAACTGAAAATCGAATGTTAATCGAAGCTTTTATTTCAATAAATAAAACTAAGAAATCAATTGGATATGCATTTAATGACATCGTTATTAACCGAAAAGAAACAGGTCGAATGATTAGGGTTGAAACAACAATTGACAACTCTTTTATTAATACTCATGAAGGAGACGGTTTTATAGTTGCCACTCCTACAGGTTCAACTGCCTATTCTCTTAGTTGTGGTGGGCCTATTCTAAAACCTGAAGTTGAAGCGTTACTATTGGTTCCTATTTGTCCTCATTCACTTAATGATAGACCCATGGTGGTGCCTTCTTCATCAGAGATTATACTGCGTTGTGATAGTGGTCAAAATGTTAGCGCTGGCATCGATTTAGATGGCGATACTGTTTCTGAGATGAACATGGGTGAAGATCTAGTAATAAAAAAAGCTGCTAAATCCATCTGCTTACTACATCCAGAGAATTATGACTACTTTGATAACTTAAAATCAAAACTTCTATGGGGAAAAGATAAACGTCATGAGTAAACAATATAAAACACTAGTCTTGTTCGTTATTCTTTTAGCAACATCATGTGTATACAGACCTGATTTACAACAAGGTAATCTTCTAAATATTGAGAACATTGACCGAATTCAAGTTGGCATGACCAAAAGCCAAATAAAATATTTACTCGGAGGCCCGGTGGTTGGAACTCCTTATGAAGAAAATCGTTGGGATTATATTTATTTATATCAGCCTAGAATGGATATAGGATCTAATGAAAACAGTCAGCGTTATTGGTTGATCGTCTATTTTGAGAATGAAAAAGTTATCAGGATTGAAAAAGACGTCGAAACAAATCCTAATTAGTTAACAGTTATTATAATTTTTCTTTAAAAGCATTGACGATTGATTCACTGACTGTATTAAGATTTTTCTTAAAGGCAAATTCTAATAGTGGATTATTCAGTGCATAATCCATTTTAAAATCTAGTTGAGTACCTTGATTAGTGATTGCGTTAAACAACCACACTGCATGAAAAGTTTTAAACGGACCATCTTGTAGATCCATAATGATTGATTCATTGTTTTTAATGGTATTTTTTGTGGTCAAAGAACTTTTAATTCCAAAAAAATCCAGTTTTAGCTGGGCAATAATATAATCATCTTGTTGTTGTAAGACATTAGATGTTTTACAGAAAGGAATAAAATTTTGGTATTTATTAACATCATACAACAAAGAAAAGACTTCATTAATTGGTTTTTCTATAATAAATGAGCGTTTAAAATGGTTCACAAAACTAAAATAAATTTATTGCATTGAAGAAAACAATTAGGACGCCAATTGGAGCAACAACACCAGCTAAGAACCTCCATATATTATAAGCAATTGGTGAAATATCATTGAGTTCAGACCGACTAGATGACTTGGACATAAACCAGCTAGCAAATATTGTAAACAGCATACCACTTATAGGTAACAGGATATTGCTTGTTAAGTAATCGACATTATCAAATAAAGTACCTTTCCAAAAAGTAAAATCAGATAAATCATTGAAAGATAGAATAGTTAAGAATCCTAGGGACCATATGAGAAAACCAATAGTTAATGCTGCTGTTGTACGATTTACCTTTAGCTCTTCAATCATCCATGCCACAGATGGTTCAAGCAAACTAATAGCTGATGTAATGGCTGCAAAACTTAACAGAATGAAAAATAAAGCCCCAAACATTAGACCGCCATTAATGTCTGAAAAAGCTAACGGTAACGTTAGAAATATTAATCCAGGGCCTTGAGTTGGTGCAAGATTATTGTCAAAAACAATCGGGAAGATAACGAGACCTGCCAAGAGAGCTATTAAAGTATCACAAACAATGATAGTGACTGTGGTTTTAACTATAGATTCTCTATTAGGTAAATAAGCACCGTACATGACAACACAACCCATTCCTAAACTAAGTGTAAAAAAAGCGTGACCCATGGCCGCGAGAATGCTATCGCTGGTTATTTTACTAAAATCAGGTTTCAGCAGAAATTCAACGCCTTTTGTAAAATCACCCTGAGTTACTGAATATATTAAAAGGATCAGCATTATTATAAGTAAAGCTGGCATCATTACTTTAACAGTTTTCTCTAAGCCATTTTTAATCCCTTTAGCAATAATTATTACTGTCGATATCATAAATAGAGTATGAAATATGGCTTGTGTTTTTATTGAGCCCGTTAGTTCATTGAATATAAAATTAACTTCTTCAGAGTTAACATCATTAAAAACGCCACTAATTGATAAAACAAAATAGTGTAATGTCCATCCTGCAATCACACTGTAATACGAGAGAATCAAGAAACCGGCAAATAAACCTATAAAACCAACTATTTTCCATGAGCCATTGCCAGTTTCTTCTTTACCTAGAAGTTTCATTGACGTAATTGGGTTCCTTCGTCCTCGTCTTCCTAAAAGGATTTCTGAGACCATAATTGGAAAGCCAATAATAAAAATACAAATAAGATAAATTATAACAAAAGCACCGCCTCCATTAGCACCAGCAATGTATGGGAACTTCCATATATTTCCTAAACCTATAGCAGACCCAGTAACAGCTAGAATAAAAGTTACTTTTGAGGACCAGAGACCCTGTAGTGATTTTCGTTCATTACTTGAAATGTTATTACTCATTTACTTTAAAGCGTTATAGTCTTAAGGTTTTGTAAACTAAATTATTTAAACTCATATGGCAAATACAATTGTAGAGAATAAAAAAGCTTTATTTGATTTTATTATTGAAGATCAATTTGAGGCTGGCATTTCATTAAAAGGATGGGAAGTCAAAAGCCTGAGAGATAACCGTGGACATATTAAAGAAAGTTATGCAATTCTTAGAAAAAATGAAGTGTTTTTAATAGGTGCACATTTCTCCCCACTACAGAACGCAAACTTAAGTGACGAGAGCGAAATAACCAGGTCCAGAAAACTGCTACTTAATAAAAAAGAAATCTCTAAACTTATTGGTTTAATTCAACAAAAAGGATACACCTTAATACCGATATCTTTATATTGGAGACGCGGTAAAGTTAAGGTTAAGTTAGGATTAGCAAAAGGGAGAAAGCAAACCGATAAAAGAATGCTTATAAAAGAACGAGACTGGAAAAGAGAACAACAAAGATTAGGAAAAAAACAACTGCGAGGAAGTTAACCTTGCTCTTAACTAACAAATTTATTATTTTTTATTTATGAATTACTTAAAAATAACATTAACGATACTAGCTTTAGCAAATTTCTCAGTTCATTCAGGGGAAATGTCTGGTTGTAATTTTAATGAAGATGATCTTGGGAAACGATATCCGATGAAAATGAGTGAAATGAGTGCTAATAAATATGATCAATTAAAAGAAAAATTACCTAGTCTTGCGCCACTAACTAATGAACAAATCTCAAACATGATGAACATGATGGGTCCAAATTATTACTGGCCTATTTCTAAAGATAATGATTCTAACAATGGGTTATTAATTCTAGCCCACGGCTATGGTCAAGAAGGTGATGCAGAGCTTTATGACAGTATGAAAGAGTTCCAAGATGATTATGTCACCTCACTTGCTTTAGGTATGAGTATGATGACTTCTGACCATATAGGTTGCTCCATTGAAGAAATAACTCATAAATCTGTAGATAATATTTTTGTTGTGCCGGTTAGTAGTACCCCATTTAATACTCTAGTTAGACAATGGAGATATATATTTAAACTTGAAAATAACTATACCTACTCAGATGTTAAACAAATTGATTCTAATAAAATTAAATTTCTTGAACCAATCAGCGACAGTATTTATGCAAAAAAGATAGTCTTAGAATATGCAAATGAGATTAGTTTAGATCAAAATAAGGAAGTTATTATTATCATTGCCCATGGCCCTGTTAACGCTGATGATAATGATAAAGAATTAAAGTTAATGAATAATATTGGACAATACATACTGAACAACTCTAACTTTTCTGACGTAGAAGCTTTTACACTTCAAGATGATGCACCAAAAAAAGTTCGTGAACAAAATGTTGCATCGATCAAGACATTTATTGAGAAATCTAACCGAGAAGGTAAGCGGGTTTTAATGGTTTCAAACTTAATGTCAGGAAAAGGCATCCAAAAAAGTATCAAATCTGATTTCGATGGCCTTAGTTATACATTTAATTCAAAAGGGTTGTTAGCGCACCCTCTCTTCAAGGAGTGGATTGTAAATTCTGTTCAATCGCAATAGATATTCTTGTTTAAAGTTATTTACTAAGTTGAGATAATGGTATCTTGTTTTTAATTATATAGGGGGCGACAAGGTTTCGACGTTGGTATTGAAACTCTATGTGCATGTCGAGGTTCAGGATCCTCGTAAAACAGTCTGAATTAAATTAGTTGCAAATAACAACTACGCACTAGCTGCATAAACCGGCTGGCATTAGTTTAATCTTTCTTGGAGGACTAAATTAATGACAATTATCCGAGATCGTGATTATTGTTCTTCTGTAAATAATCATTAAACCTTAATCAGAGGATCGCTATTTAGCTACCTTCCTGTCGGTTTTAAATAGTTAAACATTAAAGATAAGGATAAACATGTAGATCATTTTGCGGATAGCTAGCGGACGCGGGTTCGATTCCCGCCGCCTCCACCAAATACGTATGTACGAGTTAATTGAAAGATATCCTAAAGACTTGGGCTTTCATATGCCTGCAGAATGGTCTTTACATCATCAAACATGGATGATGTGGCCTACAGGACTTGACATGGATAGATACCCAAACACAGACACAATAAGACAAGCTCATGCTGAAACTGCAAATCTTATAGCTGACTTCGAACCGGTGACAATTATTGCAAACACACAGGACACTGATAAATTAAAAACTATGGTTTCAGATAATGTGTCCGTGGTGACTGACGAGATTGATGACAGCTGGTGTAGGGATTCTGGGCCTACGTTTATTACAAATGAAAAGGAGATAGCAGGAATTGATTGGACTTTTAATAACTACGGTGAATTTTGTGGTTTAGATTATTTAAAAGATGCTGAAATTGCTGAAAAGATTATAAAACAATTAAATATTAAACATTTTAAACCACCTATAACTCTTGAAGGAGGCGCTATACATACTGATGGTAATGGTACATTGATGTTAACTGAGGATGTCATTTTTGACCCAGAAAGAAATTCTGGTCTTGATAAAAAGGAAGCTGAATATATCCTAGAAAAATACCTTGGAGTGGAAAACTTTATATGGTTAATAGCTGCTTTAGAGTTTGATGACACAGGCGGTCATGTTGATAATCTTGCTTGTTTTACTCCAAATAATCAGATAGTTGCATTGAGCGAATCTGATCGCAATGATTCAAATTATGATCGTTTAAAAGAAAACCATGAACGACTAAAATACTCAAAAAATATTGATGGAAAAGATTTTGAGATTATCTCAATACAACAACCCAGGCACAAAACCTTTCTTAATGAGCGGATGCCTCTATCTTATGTCAACTTTTATATGGTAAACAATGGCATTATCTTACCTACTTTCAATGACCCTATGGATGCTCTTGCAATAGATACAATTACAACTCTTTTTAAGGATAAAAAAGTTGTTACACTTGAAGGATCGAGAATTGTTGAAGGTGGGGGTTGTGTTCATTGCATAACTCAACAACAACCTAGTATGTAGTTTAAGGAGTTTTTATGAAAAAAGTTAGTGTTGCTGCAACCCAAATGACTTGTTCGGAAGACAGTAGAGATAACATTGATAAAGCAAAGAACCTAATCAAACAATCAGTTGATGAAGGAGCGCAAATAGTACTTATTCAGGAATTATTTGAATCCGTTTATTTTTGCTGTTTAAACGACCCTAAACGTTTTGAGTTAGCAAAACCTTTCGAAAAAAACCCTTTGTTAATGGAAATGTCAGATTTAGCTAAAGAACTCTCAGTTGTGTTACCCATTAGTTTTTTTGAACAAGATAATAATACTTACTACAATTCACTTGCAATCATAGATGCAGATGGAACCATTATAGATCGATATAGAAAATCTCATATCCCAGATGGTCCAGGTTATGAAGAAAAATATTATTTCCATCCTGGCAACACAGGATTTAACGTCTATGAAACTGCATATGCAACTATAGGGGCAGGTATTTGTTGGGATCAATGGTTTCCTGAAGCAGCCAGAATTATGACTCTAAAAGGTGCAGAGTTACTGTTTTACCCTACTGCCATTGGCAGCGAACCCGATAATTCTGATTATGATTCAAGAGATTCGTGGCAATTAGTTATGCAAGGACATTCTGCTGCTAACTGTGTCCCTGTTATAACTTCAAACCGTATTGGGACAGAAGAAAATAAACAATTTAATATGACCTTTTATGGCTCATCATTTATCTCTGATGGTACAGGAGTAAAAGTCAAAGAATGTTCACGAGATAAAGAGCAATGTATTATTCATGAATTTGACCTTGACGAAATCAAAGAATATCGTTCATCATGGGGTTTCTTTCGTGATAGAAGAACAGATTTGTATAATGATATACTCAAGGATTAACAGATGAAAAAGCACTTTACAAAAAAAATAAACCCAATGATTAAATACTTTTTATTGATTGCTATCTTAAATTTCTCAATGAGCTTTTCTAACCTAACCTTAGCTAGGAGTACTTTAGAGATCGATGCAGCTATTGAAAGTGCACTAAATAGATTCACAGAAGAAGTAAAAGGTAGTCAAACCTATCTTGACGGCTCTAGAGGTACACTGGTCATTCCAAGAATGATTAAAGCTGGTGTAATACTAGGCATGGAATATGGAGAAGGCGCATTAATTGTTGACGGCATTAAAGTTCAATATTACAGAGCCTTTAGTACCTCCCTTGGACTACAAATTGGAGTTGGCGCAAAAGACCTAGTTATACTCTTTTTTGACGATGATGCCATGGATGATTTTCTTTATAGTTCTGGCTGGCAAGCGGGAGTTGATGCCAGTGTTGCTCTAGGAAAATATGGTGCCGGTGGTTCAATTGACACCACAGAAAGTCAAGATCCAATTGTTGGTTTTGTGTTTGGACATAAAGGAATAATTGCTGGTCTAAGTGTGGAAGGAACAAAATTTACAAAAATATGGCCTGATTCAGATGGTGACACAGTTGAAGTAGATATTGATGAATTTAATGAAACTGCTCTTGAATAAAAAGAGCTATGTTTGCTTCTGTTTTTAATTCTCTAATATCAAGAAGAAATTTAATCACATCTACCCTTCTAGGCTATGGCTTATCAAAATCATCACCCTTAAAATCAGAGAGTCATTCTTTAAAAGACAATTCTTCCTTAGATTTTAATAATCCTAAAGATAATCTCTATGCGTTTGGTAAATTATGGGGTAGCTATGCAGATACCCCTACTTATGGAGGCTATCAAGGTGTTCAATTTGCACGTATAGGGACAAAACGACTTATCCCTCTTTTTGGATATGTTGGATTTGGTAATATGCAATCTCGACATAATAAAGATGGCAGTATCAATATTCGAGGTACAGAAGCAGGTTATTTTACAGATTTGAAAACCGGGCAGATCATAGATAATTGGCATAATCCGTGGACAAACGAAACAGTCGAAGTGTTTCCATTTATCAATAGAATGATGCGAGGTCATCTTACTGAAACAATGCCTAATTTTACAATGGGTAATTCTGCCACAGATACACCAACATTAATGAATGAAGCTGACGCTAATGTATCCACTAAATCAGTGCCTTTTATTCTGCCATGGCAGGCAATTGGTGATCAGTATTTGCTAACTTGGGAATATTCTCATGAGTACACAAATCCTGTGACTAAAGATAAATGGCCAAAAGCCCACACAACTAAAATTATTAATCCTTCGGAACATTTTAGCTTTTATATACCTCAAACTATAATGAATGATCGTTCTATCGAATCATCTCCATTTCATGCAGGCTTTATGAGAACATCCCCTTGGTGGCCATGGATGAAAATGGGTAGTAAATTAATTAATGGATGTTTATTTGGACGGATGCACAGTTACCAAATTACAGGAACAATTGATGATATACCTAAAGTAGTGTTGAACCGTGTCATAAGAGATCATCCTGATTTATTAGAGAAACAGTCTGGATGGGGGCAAACAAATCCAAAAGGCACATGGGAAGCGTATGCACAAGAAGTGAACCCAGAAATCTTATGAAAATTAAACTTATTTTTTTAAACTTAATTATTTTTGTTAGTGGTTGCACATCTCAGTCGATAACAATCTCGACCTCTATTCCTCCACCTTTAGTCATAAGTAATAGCGACCTTAGAGTCGTGAGTTTTTTTAATAATAATGTAAATAATTACCAGTTTAAAAGTGAAGTATTGGAGAAAACTGATAACTCTTGGGAAATTAATTTTCAAGATACCCAAAAGAATATTTTTACAATAATTCTAAACTCCTTTTTTGATAATAATAATATTAGTGATAATTTTGATAATATCTCAGATACTAGTGCTGATCTGATAATAGGTTTTAACTTAGAGTCTTTTGAATTATTAACCCCTCAAATTGCATCAAATGACAAATATTCCATCTGGATTAAATACAAAATAAATATTTATGATCAAAAAAAAGATTTAATCCAAAACTGGTCTATTACCGGTTATGGAGAACAATTAACAGGGGCTTTTAAAGGCAATGACGCAATACTGAATGCAATAAGTTTAGCCCTAAGAGATGTCGGTGCTAACCTGACTATTAAACTTGAAAGTGACATGCAAGAGCTATTAAATCTAGTGCAATGATTGTGGTAAATAAAATTTTAACTACTGGATTTATATCTTTAATAATAATCAGCGGATGCTCAACCACACGAATTGATGAAGAAGTAAGCGCTGCTTATTCAATTAAAGAGGGTGAATCTATTGTCTTGTTATCAGATAGTTATCATACTGGCAATAAAACAGAAAATGATTTTATGGATTGTTTAAATAAATCTCTATTAAGAAAACAGAATACATTTAATATTATAAGCACAAATGATTTTCAAAATATGTTCTATCCTTGGTTTGAACCGAGTACAGCACCTCAGAAAATTGATGATCTACCGAAACTTCTTAACAAAGAAATAATTAAAAATAAATTAGATCAATTACAAATTAAATATCTAATTAAAATAACTGGTGAAACTAAAACAAATGCTAGTTCAGGAGCATTATCATGTGCTGCTGGCCCTGGTGGTGGTGGTTGTTTTGGATTTGCCTGGTGGGATGATACATCGAGCTATGAGGCTTCTATATGGGATTTAAGTCAAGAAGTATCTGTTGGAAATGTTAGTGCTAGTGTGTCAGGGACGTCTGTTATCCCTGCAATTATAATACCAATCCCTATACTCGCGAGAACTCAGTCTAATGCATGTGTTGGTTTGTCAGAGCAAATTGCTGGTTTCTTCTCAAAATAAAATAATGAAATTACCTAAAATAATATTTGTTTCATTATTGATAGTCAGTTTTTGTTTCACTAATCTTTCTTTTGCAACTAATGACAAACTAGAAAGCGAAATTATTGAACTCATCAAGGAGACTAAAAGAATTTGGGATACTCAAAACTACTCTGATTTAAAATCCTTATGGGATGCAGATGATGAAAACCCAATATACATTCCTGAAGAAAGAGTTGATTTTCCCACTGATTGGAAATCACTAGAGAGATACTGGGACCCAATACCTGGTAGGAAGATATTAGAAGGAATCAGGAATGATTATTCTAATGTCAAAATAAAACTTATTTCTGATGATGTAGCAATAATTGTTATGGATCTTCACTATGATCTTAAGATTATAAACACGAATGCTATGAGTGGTTTTGATAGGATAATGTGTGTTGTTGTAAGAAGAAATGGACAGTGGAAATATAGTGCATATATTGAAGCACCCATGAACCCAATGTCACAAGTTTCTTTAATGTGGAAAAAATCTAAAATGAATAATGAGTCAAAAAAATCTAACATGAAAGATGATCCTGAATATTTTGAAACTTACCTTCAACTGCTTAATTTATATGAAAAAGCTGTGCCGAAAGATTTTGATGATTATTTAGACTCTATTAATAGCAATGATTAAAAAATTTAAGCTGTTACTAATAAGTATCTTCCTAATCTCATCTCAAGTTGGGAGTCAGAATTCAGATCGCATCCCTGCCCTATTGACTGAAAAACCGGTTGATAATTATTTACTTAAACTTGTAACGGCAATCAGTGAGAGAGCTCACATCAGTCAGAAAAATGTAAACAATGAATCATCTATTAAGATTTTGAATAGTTTTATAAAATCGCTTGACTCATTCAAAATGTATTTTACAGAAGATGACATCACCTATTTCCAAAGATATCGTTACAAAATAGACGATACTCTTAAATCTGGTGATCTTGACCCTATTTTTGATATGTTTAGTATCTATCGATTACGTGTACAACAAAGGTTAAGTTACTCTATAAATTTAGTTAATAGTATCAACTCATTTGATGCTGAAGAAACTTATGAATTCAGAACAAAAAAGAAGGCATGGAGTAAAACCAACAAGACTCTAGATAATCAATGGAGAAAGAAAACAAAAAACGATTTATTGTCTTTAGTCTTAGCAGGTCAAGAATTAGAATCGGCTAAGGCCACTCTTAAAAAAAGATATCAAAGATCCTTAGAAAGGGTCAATGACTACGAAGAGGAAGATGTAATCAATATTTTTCTTAACTCATACATGGATAATCTTGATCCACATTCTAATTATTTAACCCCATCTCAAGCAGAAGAGTATGAAATTCAGACCAGTCTTTCATATCAAGGGATAGGCGCAAGATTACAGAATAATGATGATTTTATTGAAATCGTCAACCTTATGCCTGGCGGGCCTGCAGAAAAAAATGGACTGCTTAAGCCTCTTGATAAGATTATTGGTATTTATGACAAAAAGAATTTACTGATCGATGTGATTGGTTGGGATGTAAATGAAGTTGTCAAACTCATTAGAGGACCTAAAGGATCGACTGTTAAGCTTAAAATATTACCCACGTCATCAGATGCTGACTCAAATCCCTATGATTTATCTTTGATCCGAGATGATATTACTTTAGAAGAGCAAGCTGCATCAAGTTATATTAAAACTCTAGACATTGACAATAAACAATTTCATATAGGCGTCATTACGGTTCCTAGCTTTTATCAGGATTTTGCAGCAAGACGTAGAGGTGATAAAGATTATAAAAGTACTGCGTCAGATGTGAAAAAGATTGTTGAAGAGCTCGAAGAAGTAGGAATTGATGCCATCGTCATGGATTTACGTGGTAATTCTGGTGGTCTATTAGATGAAGCAACAGCGTTAACAGGTTTATTTATTGATAATGGTCCGATCGTCCAACTTAAAGACATGGACAATAATGTAGAGATCCTTGATGACCCATATCCGGGAATGGTTTATAACGGCCCGATGGTAATAATGATTGACAGATACAGCGCCTCTGCATCTGAAATATTTGCTGGCGCAATACAAGACTATCAAAGAGGCATTGTTATAGGTCAAAAAACATTCGGTAAAGGCACAGTACAAAACCTTTACCCACTTGATAGATATTCGAGATACCAATCGAAGAAAGGCTTTGGACAGTTAACATTAACGATTGCTAAATATTATCGAGTAACTGGGTCGGGAACACAAAATAAAGGAGTAATACCTGATATTGAACTGCCCTCGTTTATCAACGAAGAAGTAATTGGAGAAGAAACAAAATCTAATACTCTACCTTGGGATCAAATTGTAAAATTAGATTTTAAAACTCAACATGAGCTCAGTTCAGCTTTAAGTGTTGTTGAAGATAGTTTTTTATCTAGAAAAGAAAATAATTTAGCACTGAAGTTCTTGATTGAAGATATTAATGATTTTAATGATGATCAACAAGTTAGTACTGTTTCATTAAATATAGATCAAAGGAAAAATGATCGTAATTCAAGAGATCTACAAAATAAAGAACGGAGAAAGAAAAGACTGAAAGAGTTAGGTTATACAGATGATCAATCATTTGATGATTTTAGATCGAATACTATCCTAAATGAAATTTACCTTATGGTGGCAGATCTGATTGAATCATGGGATACAAATAACATAAACCAGGTTCCAGAAAAAACTTCTTAAATAATTTTTAGAAAAGTCTAATTAGTTTTTTGGCCAGTTTTGATGATGTAAGTCAATTTGAAACGAGTGTTTGTGAACTACTTCTGTATGTTGATGCTCATGTTCATGAGTTATTTCCTGAGTATTATCATGATGTTTATGATGGTCATCATGATTGTGAGTGTGTGTATGAGATATACTTTGATGTTTATGTATTAAAAGATTCCCAGATTCTTCATCAGGCCAGAATAAGACGCTGTATATATAACAAAAAGCTACTATGCACCCAAAAAATATAGCTGTAAATCCAAATCCAAATAAGAAGACTAATTCTCCAGCAGCCAGATACCCTACTAACCAACACAAATGTGTAAGAGAGAATTGAGCTGAGAAATAGGCTGTTCTGTCTTTAGGATTAGCAGACATATTAACAATTTTTCCAGATGGGATTTGTGATAGTGACAACCCTGCTCCAATTAAAAACCAAGCCGATAATGCAATAATCAATGAGGGTTCAATGGACATATAAAACAAGCTAATTGATAAAATTATAATACCTAATTGAGTGATTGTTTTATCATTCATTATAGTAGCTAGCTTTGGATACAAAAAAGCCATCAATATCGACCCAAAACCAGAAAAAGCAAATAAAAGTGCTAGGCTTGAATCTGTTTCACCTAGATAATCTTTTACGTAAATAACCGTATTTACTATCACCATTGAACTTGCTACAGCAATTCCAATATAGATCACAAGTAAAGATCTAAGTCTTGGTGTTTTGAAATATGCTTTCATTCCATATGAAATGTCATTTAATATATTTCCACTTCGTTCAACATGTTTAGATTTAGGAAGAAATGTGAATAAGATAATCACGGCTGAAATGACAAAGGCCACTGAATTAAAAACAAATAATCCTGTATAAGAAAAAAATAGTAGGCCTATGCCGGCTAATGTTGGGCTCAATATATTTTCTAAATCATATGCTATTCTTGAATACGCCAAAGCTTTTCCATATTGCTCGTCATCGTCGAGAATGTCTGGAATGACAGCTTGGAACAGTGGTTTAAATCCAGCAGAAAAAAGGTTTAGAAGAAAAATCAGTAAATAAATATGCCATATTTCAGATACAAAAGGCATTAACAGAACAATGAGAGCTCTCAAGAGATCCATTGAAATCATAAATGTTTTTCGTGATAATCGATGAACAATTCCACCAATAATTGGAGCAAAAAACACATAAGCAACCATTTTGAAGGCTAAAGCAATACCCAGGACCCTTCCAGCTTCGCCACCAGCCATATTATAGGCTAGCAAGGCCAATGCAATTGTAGATAAGCCTGTGCCCACTAAAGCAATAATTTGAGCTGCAAATAACTTAGTAAAAGATAAATTGGAAAATGGATTAGTGGTCATAAATTGATTAAATGATATTCAGAGTTTAGGAGTGTTTTTAACCATTGATTTAAGAATGTTGACTTGACTAGTTTATTTTTAGTATTAGAGTTGTTGAGCATTTTTTTTGAAACCCCACTTTTCATATTAATTTCATGACTCGGTTCATAATTAATATCGTAAATCTCAAGTAGCTTGGCATCTAAGTATATCTTCATACGAAATTGGTGAGGCGTGTTATAAACATTTTTATGTTCACCTATTACTCCTTCTTCAATTCTCATTGAGCAGTGTAAAGTGTATTTTGATATATTTTCAATAAAGACGAAAACTGACGGTAAATTATTATTTAACTTTAGAATGTAATGGTAGGCTCCATTATTTTTTATAGTGCTTGGTTTGATCCCGGCAGGCTTTAGAACTAACTTATAAAAAATATGATAGTTGTCTTCATAAACAGTTTGGAGTCGGTCTGCTAAATAAATAGGATTTTCATTCGTTTTTATAAATCTTTTACTGTTTTTAATTATCACTTAAATATTCACTTCAAGAATTTCTATTATTATTCCATAATATAATCAAACCTAATTTATTGAAAGGAGATAACAATATGACGATAGCCCTTTATTGTGTTGTGTTTGGTTTACTAATTCCTTTAGTTCTTTCACGCATTTCGAAGAAAAACAGTGATGTTCAGTATAGCAATGAGTCACCAAGAGATCATATAACCCAACTCAGTGGAAAAGCAAAGAATGCTTATAATGCAGAACAAAATCATTACGAAACCTTTCCTATGTTTGCAATAGCTGTTGTAGTGGCTCATTGGTTAAATCATGACCAGTCAATAATTGACTTATTAGCTATTACTTTCATTATTGCTAGAGTCTTACATGCAACATTTTATATAACTAATAATGGACCCTTAAGAAGTGTATCTTTCATCATTGGGTTAGCTTGTACCATTGGATTATTTTTTGCTGGATAGTGCTCAGTCATCTTTTTTTAAAAAATGATTCCGATAATGTCTTAGTTCATAGATTGAGTCATAAACGTCATCTCTGGCTTGATGATTGGACTGTTTAACATAGGATTTTGCAATATCTGGAGCCCACAACTGAGAAGTTATCTTAATTGATGTCACATCAAGATTACGGTATTGAAAATGATCCTCTAATCCAGGCATTAATCGAGCAAGAAAACGTCTATCTTGGCATATCGAATTACCACACATTGGAGCCTCTTTCTTATTTGTCAATTTTGCAAGAAAATCGAGTGTTTGGGACTCCGCTTCCTCAATTGTGGTTTTAGAATATCGAACTCGTTCAAGCAGACCAGATTCAGAATGTGTTCTCTTATTCCAATCATCCATGTTAGCCAAAGTTTCATCTTCTTGATGTATAGCAAGATTTGGGCCTTCTGCAATTATTTCTAGATTAGAATCAGTAACCACTGTTGCAATTTCGATAATGGTGTCATTTTGTGTATCAAGACCAGTCATTTCAAGGTCAATCCAGATTAATCTTTTCGATGAGGTAGCCATATAAAACGATTCTAACAGAGTTATAAATGTATAATCATGAAACTTTGATTAAACAATATGACAATTTAGCATTGATCACAGAATTGCATGGCAATCGAGGGTTATTATGGAATGAGGTCATTGGCTTTATTCCCTTTATAACAAAAAAACAACACCAAGGATTAGTCGTTGGAGACTTTGCAAACTATCAACAACTTGATGAATATTCAGTTGTTATAGAAAGAATTAAACAACCATTTAATGAAATGGAGCGCCTTAATAAAAGAGGTGTAAAACAAAGCATTGTCAACAATCTAACTCAGATAATTTTAGTGGTTTCGCCAGAACCTAAACCTAATTATTTATTGATTGATAAATTTATCCTCATTTCAGAACTTATGAAATGCCAACTAACCATTGTATTAAATAAAATAGACTTATCAGTTACGAAGATTGAACATGAACTGAATCTATACACTGGTTTAGGATATGAGCTTATTAAGATCTCTGCAAAAACAAAAATCAATGAATTAGACTTGATAAGAAAACTCCAAGATCATCGGTCAGTTTTAGTGGGCCAATCTGGAGTGGGAAAATCAACAATAACTAATTTACTGTTGTCATCAGATAAAATTAAAACAAGATCACTTTCAACTAAATCAAAAAAAGGCAAGCACACCACCACCGCCACAAAAATTCACCTCTTAAATATGAGCACCTTTTTAACTGACACACCAGGTATAGAAAACCTTCACCCTAACATTCATTCAATTAGTGATATTCAAAAAGGATTTGTGGAAATATATAAGGACAACTTTAAATGTAAATACCGTGACTGTTCTCATTTAAATGAACCCTCATGCCAAGTTAAAGAGAACGTCAGTTTGAATAAAATTTCAGAACAACGCTACGAGAACTATAAAAAATTAATAAGCACTTATCTCTAATTTAACCGTCTATAGTATTTCTATTATTAAGAGCTTGGATTAATGTGTTTGAGTCAACATACTCTAATTCTCCGCCCATAGGCACACCATAAGCAATTCTAGAAGACTTAATGTTTTCAGATTCAACCAGTGAAGCAATATAAGCAACGGTAGCCTCCCCTTCAACTGTTGGGCTAACTGCCAGAATGACCTCTCTAACATTACTTTGTTGTAAAACGTTAATGAGAAGATCAATTTTAAGCTCTTCTGGACCGATCCCATCAATTGGTGATAGGCGCCCCATCAGAACAAAATATTTTCCCTTGAATTCCATGGTATTTTCAATAGCAATCAAATCAGCTGGTGTTTCAATAACACATATAATTCCACTATCTCTGTTGTTATCTGTGCATATACCGCAGGTTTGTTCTTCTGTGTACATTCTGCATTGATCACATTCCTTAATTGATTGAAATGACTTCTGAATCGAATCAGCAAGAAATTGGGCTTTATTGTCGTTTTCCTTTAGTAAATAAAAAACAATTCTTTGGGCGCTTTTAATTCCAATACCTGGTAACTGCTTAAAGGCTTCAATTAAATCTTGAAGAACTGGGCTATAGCTTTTCATTACCCGTCTTCAATGGTGGCATCAAACATATCCATGTATTCTTGTAGATTAGGATCAGATTTAATACGCGATTGATTCATAATTTTTTGTTCCTCTGTAGCTTCTGACTTCTTTTTTGCTAATGTTGTCCCATTAGTTTTTAATACTTGAATATTAACTTTAGAAATATTCGCATAATAATTTAACAAGTACTCATTTAAAGTTACAACAGCTCTATTTATGAGGTGATGTTCATTTTCAGGATCGATATATAATTTCAAAGTCTGATCTTTTAAGTCACCAAACATACAATGAGAAACTAATTGCTTAACGGTGCCTGTAAGGTTCATCCTTGAGACATCTGCAGTCCATTGCTTAGGGTTGAGCATTTTTCCATTTATTTCTTTTTCGTTTGTTTCTTTAGTATTGCTTTTAACTGCTGTAGTTGACGTATTAATGTTTGGTTGATTATCAGTCGGTTTAACAGGACTATTCGTTGATTTTGGTTCGCTTGGTTGGAATGCAAACATTCTAAGAATTGCCATAGTAAAGCCTTCTTTAGTGGTTGGGGCAATATTGATATCTCTTTTAGAGGTTATAGCCATTTGGTAAATCAATTGAATCAATTCTGGGGAATAAGTTTCAGCAAAATTCTCGATTAATGGATTGTTATCATTGGAGTTAGTTTTTTCACTAGAACCTATGACTTGATGAAAAGCAATTGATTGGGTTAGTGAAGCAATGGTATCCAATAAATCAGAATAATCTGGGTATAGTTGATCGACTGCATCTAAGGCTTCTATCAGGCTGTTTTTATCTTGCGTTAATACTGATGACAGGATATTTAAAGCGAAGTTAACATCAATAGTACCCAGCATTGTCGAGACTTGGTCTGCCGTTAAATTATAGTCTTCAAAAGCTAAAGCTTGATCCAAAAGACTTAAACCATCTCGCATACTCCCGTCTGCAGCTTGGCTAATCATATCGATTGCTTTATCTTCAAATTCAATGCCCTCTTCCTTACAGATCTCTGTCATTCGTTTAGATATATTTTCTTCCGAGATTTTTTTTAAGTTAAACTTCAAACATCTTGATAACACCGTGATTGGTATTTTTTCACTTTCCGTAGTGGCCAGTAGAAACTTCATATGTGGCGGTGGCTCCTCAAGAGTTTTAAGTAGGGCATTAAAAGCCTCTTTAGTTAGCTGATGAACCTCATCAATTAAGTAAACTTTATAGCGTCCTGAGCTAGGAGTGTATTGTGTGTTTTCTAGTAAATCTCTTGTATCATCAATGCCCCTTTGAGAAGCAGCATCAACTTCAATAAGATCCATGAAATGGCCCTCATCTATAGCTAGACAGGATTTACATTCGCCACAAGGCTCAGCAACCACCCCTTGTTCACAATTTAAGGCTTTAGCAAGCAATCGAGCAATGGTTGTCTTTCCGACGCCTCTGGTGCCAGCAAATAAAAAAGCATGGTGGGCTTTATTTTGCTTAAGTGAATTTTGCAAGGCTTTAACAACATGGTCTTGTCCTGAAACTTCAGAAAAAAACTTAGGTCTCCATTTCCTTGCTAAAACTAAATAACTCATATAAAAATTGTAAAAGATTATCAACAAATATTGATTTAAGATATATTACAACCTTCTACTGTAGATGTAACTATAGAAATGGATGACAAACACGTAAATATACTAATTGTTGGAGCCGGACTTTCTGGAATCGGTGCTGCTTATCATCTAAATAAAGAATGCCCTAATAAAGACTACCTAATTCTTGAATCGAGAGACCAATTAGGTGGCACATGGGATCTTTTCAAGTATCCAGGAATAAGATCAGATTCAGACATGTGTACGATGGGATTTAGATTCAAACCTTGGCAGGGAGAAAAATTAGTAGCAGATGGAGGAGCAATCCTAGATTATCTTCATGAAATTGCTGATGAAAATAAGATAAAAGAAAAAATTCAATACCACTCACATGTTGAGTCTGTTTCATGGTCATCAGACATAGCCCAATGGTCCGTTAATTATAGAAATAAATTGGATAACTCAAAAAGTGTTTTGACCTGTGATTTCCTATATTTATGCGTTGGTTATTATGATTATGACCAAGGTTATGACCCAGAATTTAAAGGCAGTGATAATTTTGATGGCCAAATTATCCACCCACAAAAATGGCCTGAAGACCTAGATTACTCTAACAAAAGAGTCGTTGTAATTGGAAGTGGCGCAACAGCTGTGACTCTAATCCCCTCCATGGCTGAAAAAACAAAACATATAACAATGCTCCAACGTTCTCCTACTTATTATATGATTAGACCTAATGAAAACCCTGTAGGGAATTTTATTAGAAAAATTACTAATAATACTGTTGCCTACTACGTCATGCGTTGGCAAAATATATTCTTACAATCTTGGGGTTTTAAAAAAGCCAGAAAATACCCTAAAAATGTTAAGGCTTTTTTGATTAAGCTAGTTAAAGACCATCTGCCAGACGGTTTTGACGTAAATAAGCACTTTACACCTCCTTATAATCCTTGGGAGCAACGATTATGTTTAGTCCCTGATGGTGATCTTTTTAATGCTATCAATGATGGCAAGGCATCTGTGGTAACAGAACATATAGATCAATTTACAAATGATGGAATAAAACTAAAATCTGGAGATGAACTCAAAGCCGATATTATTATCACAGCCACAGGGCTCAATATGATTGTGTGTAGCAATATTAATATAACCGTTGATGGTAAAGATATTGATATCTCTAAATCGATGACTTACAAAGGCATGATGATTACCCATGTGCCAAACGCAGTGTTGACGTTTGGTTATACCAATGCTTCTTGGACACTAAGGGCAGACTTAACAGCAGAATATGTTTGCAGATTACTCAACTATATGGATAAGAACGATTATAAGTATTGCCAGCCAACCCCAAATGGTCACATTGCTATTGATGGCGAATGGTTAGATTTCAATTCTGGATATGTCTCAAGGGCTGCAAAAAAGTTTCCTCGTCAAGGAGCTAGAGATCCCTGGAGAAACACACAGAACTACACTAAAGATGTTCTTCAACTAAGATACGGTCGTATTGCAAACAAAGAATTAGAATTCATTTGAAACTAATCTTTTGCTGACAAACTACTCGCATTCCCAGCTAAATAAAATGCCGGTAAACATAATGCAGCCAGTGATTGGAATGCTAACAGTGTGATTGAGTAAGGATTTTCTACATTATTAGCAATTAAAATATCAGTCATAATTCCAGCTGCGGTTGTTGATAATCCAATGCCAATTAAATTAGTCAAGAATAAATAATAAGCGAGAACTAGGGCTTTGTTTTTTTCTGGTGCAAGTTCTTGGATTGAGGAAGTAATGGGTCCGTATAAACATCCCCATTGAAAAAATCCTAGAAACATCATCGAAAAGAAAATAATCCCTGTGTCATCTGTTAATCGATATAAGAGAATAAAAGGAGTAAAAATTAATAAACACCAAAAAAGAAACATCTGCCTACCTTTGCCTGTAACTTTGGTGTAATAATCACTACCAATACCCCCAAATAAATTACCCAAAATCCCAGCAGGTAGTCCTATTGTTCCACTAATTATTAGAATTTCAGCTCTATCAAAGCCTTTATCTTCAACTAACCACAGTTGATCGAAAGCCAGTGCCCCGAGAATAAAATGAACTGCTATGCTGCCGTAAATAGTCATTCTTAGTTGGTAACTTTCTTTTATGATAATTCTTAATTCACGAATTGATTCTAAGAATATTTTTTTGGTTATAACGTGTTTAATGGTCTTATTTTTAATGGCATCTTCTCTTTTTGGTGTTTCCTTAAAAAGGAGCATTAAAGCGGCTAAGAAAAAACCCAATACACCCAGCGCATAAAAACAATTTCTCCAACCCCATACAGGGCCAAGAAACCCTGCAATATAAAATGATAAAGTAACTCCCAGAGGCACCGCAAGATAATAGAAACCTGCAACAAACCCCATATTTTTTCTAGGGAAGTGTTCTGATAAAAATGATAATGATGTAGGAGTTAAAACCGATTCACCTATTCCAATAAATATTCTAGGAAGGAATAACATCCAGAAGTTTTTAGCCATGCCTGATACTGCAGTTAATAAACTCCATAGCAATACGCCAAAAGCCATAAATTTAGGCCTATGCACTCTATCCGCTATAGCCCCCATAATTACTCCCATAATTGAGTAAAAAATAATAAAGGCAAGACCGGATAATATTCCATATTGAGTATTGGTTAGTCCAAGGTCAGGGACAATGTAATTAGAAAAACTGGATAATAGCTGACGATCTATAAAGTTTAAGGTATTCAATAAGGTAAGAAAACCTAAAATGGAATAACTTTTAGTGCGATTCATTTAATCACGAATTTTAATAGCTATTTTACCTAAGGCCTCACGATTGGCTAATAATTCAATGGCGTGTGCAGTTTTCTCTAATGGGTAAGTTTCAACAACAAAGGGTTTGATTTGATCGTTTTCAAACATTTTAAAAAGGGCTTTAAAATTGTCTGCATTGACTAGTGGTTCTTTTAAGCAAAAGTTTCCCCAAAAAACCCCAATTATCTGACAACCTTTGAGCAAAGCGAGGTTTAAAGGTATTGAAGGGATGCTCGAAGTAAAGCCAATGACCAAGTATCTGCCCTTCCATGCAATAGCCCTGAGTGCTGGCTCACAATAGGCGCCTCCTACAGGATCAAAAATTACATCAACACCTTGACCTTGTGTTGCAGCTTTGATTTTGTTAGAAAATTCTTTTTGAGAGTCTCTATTCATGTTATTTCTCGAATATAGAATAGTTTCATCAGCTCCTTGGGATTGACACAACTCTAATTTTTCATTTGATGATGCTGCTGCAATAACTTTAGCACCCATGGCTTTAGCTACATGAATAGCCGTTAACCCTAAACCACCAGCTGCACCCATAATTAGAACAGATTCACCTTCTTTTAAATCTGCTCTTTGTTTAAAAGCATGGATCGAAGTGCCATAATTTAATGGAAAAATTGACCCTATTATATAATCCATAGTCTCAGGTAGTGGCATAATGTTGTAGGCATTACAGATGGCTTGTTCAGCAAATCCGCCACTGCCTTTAAAACCAATGACACGGTCACCTTCATTCCACATTTTAACCTTGGAGCCTGTAGAGCTTATTACACCAGCAAACTCACCGCCTGGTGAAAAGGGAAATTCAGGTTTGATCTGATAGAGTCCTTGAACGACCAATACATCTGGAAACGCCACACCAGCAGCGTGCACGTCTACAACTACTTCATTATCACCAGGAACTAAATTATCTACTTCATCAACAGTGTGTGAGTTGATTGGACCAAATTTTCTACACAAAAATGCTTTCATAATAATACCATTGGTTATTTATCAAAATTAACTAATCTGTCTAATCTAAAAGAACCCATCCAAATCTTATCATCAACAGGCAAGGCAACGGTAGGTAGTCCCATAGCCTCTTCACTAAATGAATACACTTTCTGTAATTGAAGATCTTGTGAAGACAAACTGTAGACATTAAACGGCAAAGAACATTGTTCACTGGGGCATGATAAAACGTCTACAGCTTCATGCTCTAAAGACGTTACCCAAATAGAATCATCATGCAGAATAAGATTATCAGGTGAGTTAATTGGAAAATAGGCAATTTCTTTTTGCTCGACTAAATCATAACCTGTAATAGAATCACTCAGATTATTTGCCACATACAATGTATTTCCAGATTTTACTATACCGTTTGGTTGTCCGGCTTTGGTAAACTCAAGTTCTTCAAATTTGTTATGACTCCAGAACAAGACTAGCCCAGTTGCATATTTAAATAAGGCTGCATTCAACCATGCAATTATAGTTATCTCCCTAGGATACATATGCGTTACATAAAAGCTTCCATCACTGTCTAATGTAATATCCATATCAATGACCATTGATCGTCTTTTCTTAATTCAAACAGTTCTATTGTCTCAGTTGGATAATGATTAACCACTGCAAGTTGATAACTGCCATCGTCTCTTTTTATTAAATCAATTCCATGCGGTCCAAAAGTGTTTGAGTCTCTTTGGCATTGGGGGTCTCCCCAAACATTCAAGTCCATTATCACAGGTATTTTTTTTATTGATGATGTAGTTAAGTCAAAAATTGAAAAGCTGCCCTCTTGAGGCTCTTCATAAGGTCTAATGCCCCCAAATTCAGATACGATTAATGATTGATTATCAGGAGTAAGTGCTAGATCTTCAGGATTAGAGGCAAGGCAGTACACTGTTAAAACTTGACTGTTACTACAATCTGATAAGTCTTTAAACGGACCAATATAATCTCGGCTAACTGTGAATGCAGATAAAAGAATTAAAAAGACACCTGCTAGTGTTGTTGTAAAGACGGGTATATTTTGCAAAATGTATTGGAGAGCTTTTTTTAGTTGTAAGGGAAAAATGAGTATTGCTAAAGCCCTTAGAATTAATGCTATACCCAGAATGAAGAGTATTAGTGGTCCCGCTCTATAATTCCAATCAGAGATATTTGTACTTAAATATATTGAGATAATTGCCAGAATAAAGAGTAATAAAGATAATGGAAGCATTAACCTTTTATCCTCTAGGTTATCTATCGCCCAGATCATGATTCTCTTAGCTGGGTAGTGAGCAATACACAATAATCCAAACAAGAAAAAAAGAGTTGCTAAGAAATTATTCAATGATCACTCCTTCATTAGCTAGTAATCTTCTTTTAGTTGTCCTGCCACCTAAACCAGTGTATCCACCAATTGAGCCATCTGAAGCTATAACTCTATGGCATGGAACTATTATTGGGTTTGGATTTTTACCACAAGCATTAGCAACAGCTCTAAACGCTTTAGGATTTCCTATAGCAATAGCTATCTCTTTATAAGATCTAGTTTCTCCTTTTGGTATTTTTTTTATTTGATTCCAAACATCAATTTGAAAGCTAGTAGGATTCATTTTCTTCATAAAATAAAAGTACCCTAACTTTCATAATGATTCCTTATTAAATAATTGTTTATAATTATATATAAATATTCAGGATAGTTCGATGTCCAATAGATATTGGGTTAATTTGTTGCCTCTATTTATTCTTTACTCACTGCTTGCTACTTTTTTGCTACTTTAAAAATGATTAAATGTTAAAGTTATCTAAATTTATTAAAGGAAGTAGAATTGTCGTTATCTAGAAGAATATTTCTGTCTAAATCAATGCATTTAGCTACAGCCAGTGTTGCAGCTAACTTATTGCCTCTTTCTGGGATAGCTCAAGAAATAATTTACGGCCCTCATACAGAGATTGCACAATTACACTGGAATGAAAATTTTTATGGCCCCAGCCCAGCTGCAATAAAAGCCATGCAAGAATCAGCACTGAAGAGTGCCTATTATCCTGACCTCTTAATAAAAAAGCTTATTGCTATGATTGCTGAACAACATGGTTTAGGAATAGAAAATATTACTGTGAGTGCTGGGTCTACCCAAGCGTTAAGTTACCTGGCTCAAGTTAAGTCTAGGGAAAACCCAATTGCTACAACACAACTCGGTTGGGATCTTCATCTTAGTTATGCTCAAAATATTGGTGGTGTTATTGTTCGTGTTGATAACGGAGATAATCTAGAAATCAATCTTGCAGACATTGAAACTATAGCCAATAAAAATATCTCTTCGGTCTCAATAGTTAACCCAAATAATCCAACTGGACTTTTGATCAATGCAGGCGAACTCAGAACATCAGTAATCAAGATGAGTAAAAAAGCATTGGTGATAGTTGATGAGGCATACAATGAAATCACAGATGAGCCTGAAGTTAATTCAATGATAAGTCTTGTTAAAGAAGGGCATAATGTCGCTATTTCCCGAACATTTTCTAAAATATATGGACTAGCTGGCGAACGAGTTGGGTATATCATTGCCCAACCTGATGTTATTGAATCTATTAAGAAAAACGGTGGTAGTGAGTTTGCAGTTTCACTAGCAGGTGCAGCTGGTGCGTTAGCATCTTATAATGATGATGAGTTCCTTAAGTATTCAAAATCTAAAATTATTGAAGCAAGGGAAATGGTCAATGAGGCAGTTCAGTTAAACGGTTTAACTGCTCTACCCTCTCAAACTAATTTTGTGTTTGTTAATCTTGGTAATATTGATGCCGATGACTTTAGAGATGAAATGCTGAAACGTAAAGTACTCATTAGAGGAAAATATGGAAACTTTAATAATTGGTCAAGAGTGAGTATGGGTAATATTGAAGATGTTCAAAGATACGTTGATGCAATTCCTGAGGTGCTGAATAGCTTAAACAACAAAGTTATTACTTAAACATATTCTCAGCTTCAGGAAAATTATCTAGTAATTGTTTCTGAAGAGTCTGCATACCGGTGATCCAACGTTCATAATCTGCAGTTTTCATTTTTATATAATCAAGTACCTGGGGGTGAGGGGCAATAAGAAATTGGTCTTTTTCAATTGCACTTACAACTTCTCGAGCAACATCGTCTGGCTCCATTATACCGTCCATACCAACCAGTGATCCCACAATATCATGGGCGTCTTCTACCATTTTTGTTCTAACACCTTGAGGGCATAAACATGAAACACCAATATCTTTTTCTCCATAAGTTATTTTTAGCCATTCAGCAAAACTAACTGCTGCTGCTTTAGTTACAGAATAACCTGCAGCACCTATTTGGGTGAGAAGTCCTGCAGCTGAAGCGGTGTTGACAAGGTAGCCTCCCTTTTGTTCTAACATTTGTGGAATAACATGTTTTGCTGCAAAAATATGAGACATAACGTTAATATCCCATATGTTCTGCCAATCTGCTTCAGATGTATTAAGAAGCCCTGATTCTCCACCGATCCCAGCGTTAGAGCAAAAAATATCAATACCACCCATGAGAGCATTTGATTGATCAATAAGATTTATTATTTCCTTTTCTTTAGAAACATCAGTCAAAATATAGGGTGAATTAATTTCTGTTGCTGAATGTTGTAGTGCATCTTCGTTAATGTCAGCCATAACAACAGACTTCGCACCAGCCTCTATAAAAATTTTTGACATGGACTTGCCTATGCCAGATGCAGCACCTGTAACAACAATTCTTTTACCGTTTACTTCCATAATAATAAACATTCTAATAGAATCTTCATTCATAAACCATGAAAGAGACACATTATGCAAATATCAGATCAAAGCATTGAACTTACCTCGGAAGACAGTCATAAATTAGATGCTTATGTTGTTCATCCCGAAAGAAATAAAAAAGGTAACGTGGTAATCATTCAGGAAATATTTGGCATCACTAAACACATTGAAGATGTTTGCAGACAATATGCAAATGAAGGCTATAGTGCAATTGCTCCAGCACTCTATGATCGTTTCGAAAAAAATATTATCTTAGATTATAAGCAGATTGAAGAAGGTAAATCCTATAAAGAGAAACTCGCAATTAATGACGCAATGAAAGATATTAACGCTGCTATTTTATTTAATGATGGCCCGACTGCAATTATTGGATATTGTTTTGGTGGTATGCTTTCTCATATTGCAGCCTCTGAATTAGAATCAATCTGTGCTGTTAGTTATTACGGAGGTTTTATTGCAGAAAAATATCTCGAAAAAACACCCCAATGCCCAATCATGTATCATTTTGGAGAGCAAGATTTCGCAATACCTATGACTAGTGTGGAATTAATCAGACAGCATTACCCAGAAGCGATTATCCACTCTTATAAGGAAGCAGGACACGGTTTTAATTGTGAAATGAGAAATGATTATCATAAACTATCTGCTAATCTAGCTTTTGAAAGAACCCTTAACTTTTTAAATAAGCATATGGAGACTAATTAATAGAGAATAATTATGAAAAGTTTTAAAGACAAAGTTGCTGTAATAACCGGGGCCGGATCAGGAATAGGACGTTATTTATCAATCCTTTTAGCAAAAGATGGTGCGAATATTGTTGTTTGTGATGTTAATGAAGACACTCTTAATGAAACTATTGAGATGTTAAGTCAATACAATGTATCAGTTTCATCTCATGTATTGGATGTTGCAAACAAAGGAGACATCGAAGCACTTCCTGGAAAAGTTATAGAACACTATGGCAAGATTGATTTGGTCTTTAACAATGCTGGTGTCGCAACCGGAGGACATTTTAAAGACTTGGATGAAGAATATTGGGACTGGGTTATGGGAGTTAATCTTCACGGAGTAGTTAATAGCACTAGAGCATTTATACCCCATATGATTGACCGGCCTGAAGCTGCTATAATTAATACCTCTTCAATCTTTGGAATGGTTGCTGCGCCAGGTCATACCGTGTACCACGCAACTAAATTTGCTGTAAGAGGTTTCACTGAAGGCCTTGCCTTGGAAATGGCAGTCACCAATCCAAACCTTCAGATACATTGTGTACACCCAGGTCATATTGGAACTAACATAGCGAGCAGTGCCAAAATGAGCGAAGAAACAATTAATACGGTGATAGAAGAAAGAAATAATTTAAATTTTACTAGAAATAATCCTACTAGTTTGGAGGAAATAGGAATTCAATTTAAAGACGGAGGTATGCACCCAAGCAAAGCAGCAAACATCATTCTAAATGGTGTGAGAAAAAATAAAAGTAGGATTCTTGTAGGGCTTGACGCTAAACTTTTAGATCTTTCGCAGCGCTTATTTCCAAAGCATTATCATAAAACTTGGATTTTATTCATGCCTTTAATGCTCTTGTTTAGAGACAAAAAACCTCTAAAGTCACTTGACTAATTTCTTATATTTAGAAATAAATAAAACGAACCCAATATTTGCCATCGTTATAGCATCAACAATTGTTATCTCAATTAGATTTGTTACTCTTTATGTATGAAAAAACTTACCCTAATATCTATACTAGTTTTCTGCTCAAATGGTTGGACATCTAATCATTCTGATTTAGATCCTACTATCAATAAACACCAGTCCGAATTTGAGAATATTGCAATGCAAATCTGGGATCTGGCCGAGGTTGGATATCAAGAATACAAAAGCTCGAAACTTCTACAAGACAGCCTTAAAAACCATGGCTTTAATATTCAAAATAATGTAGCTAATATACCAACTGCATTTATAGCTGAATACGGGTCTGGCAAGCCAGTTATTGCAATTCTTGGGGAGTTTGATGCCCTTCCAGGTGTTGCTCAAAGTGCTTCACCGTTTAAAGAATCATATAAGGATAATCAAGCAGGTCATGCATGTGGTCATCATCTCTTTGGTTCAGGCTCAGCCTGGTCATCAGTGGTTATTAAAGATTGGCTTATAGCTAATAACATTAAAGGAACGATAAGGTTTTATGGCACTCCTGCTGAAGAAGGAGGATCAGGAAAAGTCTATATGGTTAGGGCTGGATTATTTAATGATGTTGATGTGGCACTTCATTGGCATCCTGGTAGTGTTAGTCATGCAAGACCTAGAACCTCAAATTCAAACAAATCTGCAAAGTTTAGTTTTAAAGGTATCTCGGCACATGCGGCTAGTGCTCCAGAACAAGGTCGTTCAGCACTGGATGGAGTGGAGTCTATGAATATGATGGTCAATCTTATGAGAGAACATATACCCCAGGATTCAAGAATTCATTACGTAATCACTAAAGGAGGGCTTGCTCCTAATGTTATTCCTGATGATGCGCAAGTTTATTATTATGTCAGACACCCAAAAAGAAAGATGGTAGAGAATCTCTTTGAACGAGTGGTTAAAGCTGCAAAAGGAGCAGCAATGGGTACTGGAACTGAGGTCAGCTATGAAGTAATGCATGGTAACTACCCGTTAATGCCCAATGATACGTTACAAAGAATCATGCATGAAAAATTATCAGATCGAGGCGGCATTACCTATTCTTCATCAGAAGTTGAATTTGCAAATGAAATCTTTAAAACATTTTTAAATCCAAGTGCTGAAATAGGAGATCAAAAAAATATTCTACCCTATGAGACTACACATGGTTATGGCTCAACAGACGTGGGTGATATAAGTTGGCTAGTTCCAACTGGTGGCGCAAGAATAGCAGCATGGGTTCCTGGTACTCCTGCTCACTCTTGGCAAGCAGTTGCATCTGGTGGCACTACAATCGGTCTAAAGGGAACAAAACTAGCTGTTCAAGTCTTGTCAGAAACAGCAATTGAAATTTACCTAAATCCCTCCATCGCAGAAAAAGCAAAAGCAGAACTATTAGTTAATGTTGGTGAAGATTTTAATTATGTACCATTATTAGGCGATAGAGATCCACCCTTAAATTATAGAAATTAAATAAGATAACTATTTGATGAAATAAGCCACATTATGATCATCAAAGTCTCTTTTCCCAATCTGCTTAAAACCCATATGAGTATGAAAACTCAATGAGGCTTGGTTGATAGGCTTGGTATTGACTTCAGCAGTGATTGATAGCACTTCTTGTTGAGCGTTTAAAAAAATATCTTCATATAGTTTTTTACCAAAACCTTCCCTTCTATAGTTTTGATCTATTACGATTCGATCAATGTATAAGAACTTTTTCAGAGATTTCATGAAATATTTATAATTTTCCGACCAATATGAGGTTTTTTCTCGAAAACAGATAGTAAAACCAATTACATTTTTATCCAACAATAAAACTGAATGATAACTACTGATTGACAATAGTTCTTGTAGTTTATCAACCGACCCTAATGCTCCAATTGCCGGAATATTCTGTTGATTAATTGCATAAATTTCTTCTAATCTATTTACGTCATATTGGCCATCAGTGAAAACATCTAATGTAGTGTTCATCACTCTATTAGGATTCTTTTTATTTAGAAAATAAATTATTGATACTAGGGTCCGGGTGACCCAGGGTCATTTTCAATCGATTCTTCATGGTCTTCTAAGACCTGATACAAGGGAAAATCAACCCATGTATCATTGAGGTAATTGAGTTCTGGTACTTCTTCTTTAGGATCCACAAGTAAATTGTAAACAGATGGGTAAGCCATGTTTTTAATGCCATAGCCGTCTTCATCCATTTCTTTAATCAGTAACTTCCAATTCTGCCATTTAACTCCAAATAACTCATTGCCAATATAAATAACAAGGGAGTCTCTAGCAGATTTCTTAGTTTTACCCATCAGGAACTGAGATTGGTCAACACCATCTATTATTCTATCTGTTGGGATATCAACGCCTATAAAATTAGCAAGGGTTGGAAAGATATCTATCTGGTGGACTATTTCATTTGACACATGCTTTGTAGGAATTTTCCCCGGCCATCGTATTAGAAAAGGAACACGTAGAGATCCTTCGTAGGGAGAAAACATACCGCTTCGCCACGGCCCAGTAAATCCAAAGGATCTTGGCACACCTTCACGACCATTATCTGAAGTAAATATAAATATAGTGTTGTCTTTTAATCCTAGTTCATCAATCGTATCCAGTAATTCTCCAACATAGGCATCTGTCTGTGCCAAAACATCGGCAAAACTTCCGTTTCCAGTTGAGCCATTAAAATCAGGATGTGGGTCAACAGGCTCATGAGTCTGTGTGTAAGGTAGATAGGCAAAAAATGGTTGTTCTAAAGAGGCCTTACGTTTAATGAAATCAATAGCTTGATCTGTTATTTCACGATCAATTGTTGCCCGTTTAGCACGATCATAAACTTCTAGTTCTATGGGTTCTTGTCCTTTAAATGAAGACATGACATGTGTAAACACTGCTTCAGGGTGGCTACCCGGTGTGAAACTATTACTGTCTGGCCAAAAAGCTCGATCTGAGGACCTTGGAATTCCGTTCCATTCATCAAAACCTTGATCTGTTGGATAACGTCCCTTGGTGTCTCCTAGGTGCCATTTTCCAAAGATACCAGTCGTATAACCATTGTCCGATAACATTTCTGCCAATGTAATCTCCCACTTGGTTATCCCATACCATACACCTCTAGGAGGCCCTTCTGGCTTTTGTCGAGTGCGAATACCATAACGGCCTGTCATTAAAGCTGAACGAGAAGGAGTGCACTCTGCTTCAACATTATAGTTTGTCAGTTGAAAACCTTCAGCTGCAATACTATCGATATTGGGTGTTGGAGCACCACGCAGAACCCCTCCCCCATAAACACCAATTTCACCGTAACCAAAATTATCCATTAGAACTAAGACGATATTAGGTTTTTGATCACTCTGATCCGCAGCATGAATTGGAGTAATCAACAAGAAAATCATTATCAGAAATATGGAGTTCCTAGAGATCAATATCAGTTTTTTCATGTCTATAGATTACACTGATTACTTGTGTGTGGAAAATTATTAGAGATCTATCCTACTAACTCCTGGTATCTCTAGTACAAGGTCAGGACCATACACCTTACCAACCGTCTGGAAGCCCGACTCCCAGTGACCATCCACAACCCGTTTGGCAACGATAAGTGTGCTGTGGAATGTGAGCAGGTAGCCTTCTGGTGTAATCATTGCTGCTGAAGCAGATTCTCCTGCGTCATTAGTTGCGGTAGATACGATCCGGGTCTGGCGTGTTTCTAGTGCGTCTGGAGGTGGTCCTTCTGGTGTATATTTATCAATCAGCCACCCTAAAATACGTCGGCCGAAATCAAACTGGGCCATGCGCGGCAGCCAGCTTGGTATTTTGCTTTGCTGTAATTGAAACACTTCAATGGTGGGGACGCCGGTACTCACATAACTTGTCATCATATCTGCCCAAGGAATTTGCATCAGTGTTTGTTCTTGTCCATCTTCTACCCGATGAATTACTTTGAGTGCTGAGACTTCGACCATCTCTCCCTGCTGTCGCATCAATAGCGGTCTGCCTATTACCTCCAATCCAGATTTCAAGGTGCCGCGACTGGCGCTAGCGCCTTCCGCAGCAGCGTAGTTGCTATTTATAACCACCGTCAAATTAGTGGCGTTGTCTATCTGATTCGTGACGTAAACATTCAAACAATCGGTTGGAACCACGTCATAACCCACTGCTGGCATTACCATAATATTAGCTGCCTTGAACTCCTGATGCCGATCGAGTTGCTGTTGAATAACATGGTTCTCGCCGGTCAGGTCCACATAATGCGTGCCTGCTTCAATCACTGCATCGAGCATAGGCTCACCAGTAAATGTGTAGGGACCTGCAATGTGTAAAACAATTTCAAAGTGTTTAAGTACTTTCACTAGATTGTCATGATTATTTTCCAAACTTAACACCACATAATCATAGCCAAGTGATTCAGCCAGTGGCTTGAGTTTAGATTCATTGCGTCCTGCCAGCACTGGTGTAATACCGTACTCGCTTGCCAATTTGGAAATACCAGCACCAGTAAAACCATAGGCGCCATAAATTAATACTTGTCCTTTACGATGCTCTGGTAGTCGATCCAGAACTGCAGCTGAAATCGGTATCGGCGGTGTTGTTGGCACGGACTCAGGCAAAGTAACTATGTAAAGTCCAATAACGGTGGCTGCCAGCAGTAGTCCAGTAATTAAGCTTAGTTTTTTCATGTGTAGCGGTTAAGTTTAGGTTTTTCATGTTGTTAGTTATAACAATTATTTCTTATGTTGAATATTTTTCTTCATTTATTTGTTGAGCTCTTTTCATCAAGACCACACAAAGAATTAAGATTGCTGACATAATAATTTCAATAATTATAGTAGACACTAAAGGATCTGACCCATGAACAACCACAGCATAAGATCTGAAAAAAGCTGCTGAACCAATCAAAGATATAGTTGGATAAAGCCAAATGTGTTCAGCCCTATAAGCGCCGATACAAGCAAACAGCCCTGCTGTAAAAAAGAAAGCAGTGAAATCTCCAATCTGGCTATTCGATCCTGAGCCTTCAAGCAAAGGCATTGCTAGTCCTTCAGCTGCAGTAGACGGATCCAATATCCACCACAAACAGTTCAACAACATCAACACTCCAATCAGACCTGATAATATTCTTGCAATCATGTTTAACTCCTAGTGTCTAAAATTTATTGGCATTTCTGCTGCTAGATAGAAAATCGTCGAATAAGCGGCCGTTAAATAGCGCATATCTTTGTCAATAATTTTATCGAAAGTGTCGTTAGGCGTATGGTGATATTTAAAATAATCATTTGAGTTTTGGCTAAAATTCAATGCTGGCATGCCGGCCTCTCCAAGGACGCTCATATCTGACCCACCTTTAGCATTATTGTTGTTGCTCAAAACAATTCCAAGTGGAGCAATAA
>LWDU01042424.1_pt1 | contig 108988 bp, 99 predicted proteins | sample 727161 | NCBI WGS metagenome assembly LWDU01 (sample SAMN04566230, study PRJNA314399) | hydrothermal vent metagenome | isolation source: deep sea hydrothermal plume seawater | place: Mexico: Gulf of California, Guaymas Basin | collected 2004-07-11 | reverse complement strand
CAAACAGTAGCTTAAAGGGCTTTTCTGGTTTGCAGAATGCCACAAAAGCTGCTTGGCTTGGTGGTACTGAAAGCATGCTTATTGCAAGTATTAAAACTCAAATTGATGATTTTTTAGATTGCTATACAAACTCAAAAGTCATTCTCACTGGTGGCGGCGCAAAAAACGTAGCCTCATCGATAAATGTGGCTGTTGAGATTTATGATAATTTAGTTTTGGATGGCATCGAATACTACTCTCAAACGTCTTAGTTAAACCACTACGAACAGCGCTTCTGAGGCCACGAACAAACCACCCTTTGGGTATAATTCTCACTATTAAATCGAACACTAAAAATTTCTTAAAATGAAAGATCATCGCGTACTATCAGGCATGCGACCAACTGGTCGTCTACACTTGGGGCATTACCACGGCGTACTGAAAAATTGGATCGAACTGCAGAACGAGTATGACTCTTACTTTTTTGTGGCCGATTGGCATGCCTTTACCACCCATTACTCAGATAAGATTGATCTTGAAAAGAATGTTTGTGAGATGGTGGTGGATTGGTTGGCTTCTGGCATTAACCCTAACACATCAACGATTTTTGTTCAATCCAAAGTGCCTGAACACGCAGAATTGCATCTATTGCTATCCATGTCAACACCGTTGAGTTGGCTGGAGAGGGTGCCGTCTTATAAGGACCAACAACTGCAACTCAAAACTAAGGATTTGGCAACTTATGGCTTTCTTGGTTATCCACTGCTGCAAAGTGCTGATATTCTCATATATAAGGCGGGTTTGGTGCCTGTCGGTGAAGATCAAGTGGCGCATGTAGAATTGACTCGAGAAGTGGCGCGCCGCTTTAATTATGTTTATGGTCGCGAATCCGACTTTGAAGAAAAAGCTGAAACTGCCGCCAGTAAAATGGGTAAAAAGCAAGCGAAGTTGTACCGAAGTCTTCGAAAAAGTTACCAAGAAACAGGTGATGATGAGGCCCTAATAAAAGCAAAAGCATTACTGGGCGAGCAGAAAAATATCACTCTAGGAGATCGCGAAAGATTGCTGGGTTATATTGAAGGCGTGGGTAAAATCATTTTGCCAGAGCCAGAATCATTGTTGACAAAGGCATCGAAAATGCCTGGATTAGATGGTCAAAAGATGTCAAAATCCTATAATAACACAATTTCATTAAGAGACGAGCCAGCCGAAGTTGAGCAAAAAATTAAAAGAATGCCAACCGACCCTGCAAGGGTTAAGCTAACCGATCCTGGCGATCCTTCCAAGTGTCCTGTTTGGCAGTTGCACGAGGTTTATTCTTTGCAAGAGACACTTGACTGGGTAGTTGAAGGTTGCACTAAGGCAAAGATGGGTTGCATTGAATGCAAAACACCATTAATTAAATCTGTTGTCGATGAGTTGGGTCCAATGCAAGAGCGTATTGCAAAATATCAAGCGGATCCCAACCTGATTCAAGAGATAATCTTTGAGGGTTCTGAGCGCGCCCGAGTTGTTGCCAAAGAAACCATGGAAGATGTGCGTGATGCCATGGGCCTCACTTATTAACTAATATTATTTGAATAATGTCTGAAAGAATACAAAAATTAATTGCTAATGCGGGCTACGGCTCAAGACGTTGGGCTGAGCGCCTTATTGATCAGGGCAGGGTGACTATTAACAACAAGGAAGCAAGGCTAGGCGATAAAGGCACAATTACGGATCAAGTGGGTATTGATGGGCGCTTAATCGACCTCAAGCGTTATCATGAAGACGAAACCAAAGTCATTATTCTAAACAAGCAAGCGGGTTATGTTTGTAGTGCAAAAGACGAAGAAGGGCGTAAATCTGTGTTTGACCTATTGCCAGAAAACACCCGTTGGGTAATGGTTGGAAGATTAGATATTAATTCTGCAGGCTTGTTGTTGTTTACCAATAATGGCGATCTTGCTAATAAATTAATGCACCCGAGTTCTGAGATTGATAGAGAGTATGCGGTTCGCGTCCTGGGCAAGGTTGAGAGCGAGCATATTGAACAACTAACCGAAGGCATTGAATTAGAAGACGGCTTTGCTAAATTTCACCGAGTTACTCAAGGCGGTGGCGAGGGCGCTAATCGTTGGTATAAGGTGGTTTTACGCGAGGGCAGAAAACGTGAAGTCAGACGCTTGTGGGAAGCGCTAGATTTCAAAGTGTCGCGATTAATTCGCGTGCGTTTTGGCGACATCCGCCTGCCTGATGATTTACGCGCAAATAGAGTGGAACATCTCAAGCCAAAACAAGTGGAAGCATTACTTAAATTGGTTAAATTATCAAGCTGACAAACCTCACTAAGTTTTTGCAAAAATAGCGTATTTTCAGCAACATTTTCGATAGCAATAATCCTTATACCTGAAGTATAATAACGCCTTTGTGCCTTATTATTTACACGCTTCATGTCAGACTACAAATCCACCTTAAATTTACCCGCGACTGGCTTTCCAATGAAAGCAAATTTGGCCAATCGTGAGGGCGGTTTTTTATCCACTTGGGAGCAAGAGGATTTGTACCAACAAATTCGCGATAAATTTAAAGGCAAGCCCACTTTTATCCTCCACGATGGACCTCCTTATGCCAACGGCGATATTCATATCGGCCATGCGGTTAACAAGGTCTTAAAAGACATTATTGTAAAAAGTAAAACACTCTCAGGTTTCGATGCGCCGTACGTTCCGGGCTGGGACTGCCACGGCTTGCCGATTGAGCACAATGTAGAGAAAAAGAAGGGCAAGGTTGGTCATAAAATCAATGCCGATGATTTTAGAACGGCGTGCCGTGACTATGCCGATAAACAAATTGACAAGCAAAAGGCGGACTTTAAGCGCTTAGGTGTTTTGGGCGAGTGGGACAATCCTTACTTAACGAAAAACTTTAACTACGAAGCCGACATTGTTCGTGCACTCGGGAAAATCGTCGAAAACGGCCATTTGTCCAAAGGTCACAAACCGGTTCATTGGTGTACGGAATGTTCGTCCGCATTAGCTGAGGCGGAAGTTGAATACAAAGACAAAACCTCAGAGGCCATTGATGTTGCTTTTAGGGTTATTGCTAGTGATGTCCTTGATCTTACTAAGTCTACTTCGGTTGTTATCTGGACGACAACGCCGTGGACGCTTCCAGCTAACCAAGCTGTTGCGCTACACCCTGATCTAGATTATGTAGTCGTAGATACGCCTGAGCATACATACTTATTAGCCGCTGATTTGCAAGAGGCGGTGATTGAGCGTGTTGGTCTTGACAATGCTACTGTGCAATCGAAAAAATTTAAGGGCAGCGAGCTTGAGGGTACGCAATTGCAACACCCGTTTTTAGACAGGCAAGTTCCTGTTATTTTGGGCGATCACGTCACCACGGAAACAGGTACTGGCGCTGTTCATACCGCGCCTGCTCATGGTCAAGAAGACTTTGCAGTTGGTCTCCAATACAACTTGCCGGTTGATTGTCCAGTCGATGGCAGAGGTGTTTTCTTTGAGGGTGTTGAGCACGTTGGCGGTGAGTTTATTTTTAAGGCGAATGCGACAATTATTGAGTTGTTAAAGACCAATAATGCGCTTGTTTGTCACAACCCTTTATCGCATTCGTACCCACATTGCTGGCGCCATAAAACGCCGGTAATTTTTAGAGCGACACCACAGTGGTTTATTTCAATGACTAAAAACGGTCTAAGAGAGACTGTAAACACTGAAATTCCAAATGTTAAATGGATTCCAGACTGGGGTCAAAAGCGCATTGAGCTAATGGTGGGCAACCGCCCAGATTGGTGTATTTCTCGCCAAAGATTTTGGGGTGCGCCAATTACTTTGTTTGTTCACAAACAAACAGGCGAACTGCATCCAGATACTGAATCACTGTTTGAAGTGGTCGCCAAAAGAATTGAAAAGGACGGCATCGATGCTTGGTTTACATTGGATATTGCCGACGTGCTCGGCGCAGAAGCCTCTGAGTATGAAAAAACCACCGACACGCTTGATGTTTGGTTTGATTCTGGCGTTAGCCATTATGCAGTTTTAAGAACTCGAGATTATTTGACGGATGTTGCAGACCTATATCTAGAAGGCTCGGATCAGCACCGTGGCTGGTTTCAGTCATCTCTTATTACTTCATGCGCGATTCATGGCAGGGCACCGTATAAGCAAGTGTTAACACACGGCTTTACGGTAGACCAACATGGTCATAAGATGAGTAAATCTGTGGGTAATGTTGTTCCTCCACAAAAGGTGGTGAATTCGCTAGGTGCCGATATTCTGAGACTGTGGATTGGCAGTACTGACTACACTGGTGAAATGACTGTTTCTGATGAAATTTTAAAACGCAGCGCTGACGCTTATCGCCGTATTCGCAATACGATGCGCTTTATGCTGGCCAACATGGATGGCTTTGATCCGAGCAGTGATTTGGTGGGCACTGATGAAATGTTGGAATTGGATCGCTGGATTGTCTCCAAAACAGCTGAATTGCAAGCGCAAGTATTGGCCGAATACAACGATTACAATTTCCACCATGTGATGAAGCAAATTCTTAATTTTTGCACTAACGATTTGGGCGGTTTTTATCTTGATATTATCAAAGATCGCCAATATACAACGCAGGCGGATTCCTTAGCGCGACGCTCTGCACAAAGTGCTTTATATCACATCTCTCATGCTATGGTGCGTTGGTTGGCGCCGGTCCTTTCATTCACCGCTGAGGAAATCTGGCAGCATCTACCTGGTGCAGGCGATAACAGTATTTTCCTGAAGACTTGGTATGAAAATCTTGCGGGGGAATATAGCAATCAATCTATTGAGGTGGCAAGGGATATTAATGCTCACATTCGCAAACAATTAGAAGAAATGCGTCGTGATAAAACTATCGGCTCATCTCTTGATGCGGAAATCGACATTTATTGTGATGATACAGCGTTTCAAGCTTTAAGTGAATTGGGAGATGAGTTGCGCTTTGTCTTTATTACTTCAGCCGCACGTGTGCATAAAATTTCTGACAAGCCAAGCAATGCGCTTGAAATTGGCGAATCTCTGGCTATACTTGTGAATAAAAGTGCGCATCAGAAATGTGTTAGATGTTGGCATCACCGTGAGGACGTTGCCAAAAATGATCAACACCCCGAGTTGTGTGGTCGTTGCGTTGAAAACGTTGCTGGTGAGGGCGAGAAACGAGTGTTTGCATAATGTCTCCTAAGCTAAAAACACTGCATGTAGATTTGGGCGATAAGTCTTATCCGATCTATATCGGAGCTGGGCTGTTGTCGGATAAAAGCTATTTGGATAAACATATCCACGGCAAGCAGGTGATGATTGTCACCAACACAACGGTTGCTCCCTTGTATTTGCAATCGGTTTGTGAGCTGTTGGACGACTATCAAGTTGAAATCACCATTCTGCCGGATGGCGAGCAATACAAAACTCTAGAGACGGTCAACACTATTTTTGATGCTTTACTGGGTGCAAAATTTGACCGAAGTGCCACGTTGATCGCGCTTGGCGGCGGCGTTGTGGGTGATATGACGGGTTTTGCAGCAGCCTCTTATCAGCGTGGCGTTAACTTTATTCAAATACCAACCACCCTGCTTTCGCAGGTTGATTCGAGCGTTGGTGGTAAAACTGGCGTGAATCACGATCTGGGTAAAAATATGATTGGTGCTTTTCACCAGCCAAAAGCCGTGGTGATTGATATTAATACACTTGATACGCTGGAGCAGAGAGAATTTTCAGCGGGTATGGCGGAAGTGATTAAATACGGCTTATTAGGTAATGCGGATTTTTTGCAAGACCTCGAGGCGAATATGAGCGACTTAATGAATAGAGACGTGCCGCTTATTATTGATGCGGTTTATCGTTCCTGTGAAGACAAGGCAAGAATTGTTGCTGAAGATGAATTTGAGGCGGGAAAACGCGCTTTGTTAAATTTGGGTCATACCTTCGGTCACGGAATTGAAAACACACTGGGTTATGGTACTTATCTGCACGGTGAAGCAGTTTCAGTGGGCATGCTCATGGCAGCTAAACTCTCAGAACTTGAAGGTGATTTGACCGCTACTTGTGTTGAGAGGGTTGTGCAATTACTGAATCAAGCAAACCTTCCGTGTGAGATCAATAAAGAAATTACCGAGGCGCAGTTATTTGCAGCGATGAGCCTTGATAAAAAGGCCATTGATGGCAATATTCGTTTGGTTCTCTTGAGGGGGCTTGGTGACGCCTACCTTTCTCAAGATTACTCTGAAGATAACTTAAATCAAGTTGTCAGAGATTTTATTAGTTAGAATTCTATATAAATTATGTCCTTAAGTGAACAACAAGTTAAAGAAATAGCTTACTTAGCTCGACTAAGTATTGATGATGGCGAAGTTGAGCAAACAACAGCTGAGCTTAACAATATTCTGGGTTTAATGGCCGATTTGGCTAAGATTGATACCCAAGGTGTAAGCCCTATGGCACACCCGCTGAATATGTCACAGCGCTTGCGAGAGGATGAAGTGAGTGAGACCGATCAATCTGAAGCTTTCCAAAAAATAGCACCGCAAACTGGCCAAAGTCACTTCTTAGTGCCAACGGTGATAGAGTAATGATGCACAAATTAACCGTAGCCGAATTATCGAAAGGCTTAAAAAACAAAGAATTTTCATCGGTTGAATTGACCGAGCACTTCTTGTCGCGAATTAACCAATCTGATTTAAATGCGTTTATTACCGTAACCGATGATTTGGCCCTTGATCAAGCGAGAGCGGCAGACGAGAAAATAGCGAATGGCAATGCCGGCATATTAACGGGCATTCCGTACGCACACAAAGATATTTTTTGCACGACTGGGGTAAAAACCTCAGCCGGATCTAAAATACTCGATCCATTTATTTCACCGTATGACGCCACAGTGAGTCACAAACTAAATTCAGCGGATATGGTCATGTTGGGTAAGGCCAATATGGACGAACTCGCAATGGGCTCTTCCAATGAGAAGTCGTATTACGGCCCTGTGAAAAACCCTTGGAACAAGAACAAAGTACCCGGCGGTTCATCGGGTGGTTCGGCTGCTGCTGTGGCGGGGCGCTTGTCGCCTTTTGCAACGGGCACGGATACCGGTGGAAGTATTCGCCAACCTGCGAGCTTATGCGGCATTACAGGTATTAAGCCGACTTACGGTAGAGTCTCGCGCTACGGCATGATTGCTTACGCCTCTAGCCTTGACCAAGCCGGCCCACTGACACAAACGGCAGAAGACGCTGCATTGGTGATGAATGTAATGGCGGGTTTTGATGATAAAGATTCCACCAGTGTGGATCGCGCCGTACCCGATTACACTAAAAATTTAGGAAATTCTATTGAAGGTTTGAAAATTGGCCTACCTAAAGAGTTTTTCTCTGAAGGCCTGGATAGTGGTGTTGCTGAGACAATAATGGCCGCTGTTAAAGAATTTGAGGCGATGGGAGCCAGTGTGCAAGAGATATCTCTGCCAAATTCGGCCCATGCGATACCAACTTACTATATTGTCGCACCGTGTGAGTGCTCGTCCAATCTTTCAAGGCTCGATGGCGTTCGCTACGGTTATCGTTGCGAAGATCCTAAAGACCTTGAAGATCTCTATTTAAGGTCTCGCTCTGAAGGCTTTGGCGCTGAGGTTAAGCGACGTATTATGATTGGCGCGTATGCGCTTTCTGCTGGCTATTACGACGCTTATTATTTAAAAGCGCAAAAAGTGCGTCATTTAATCAGTGAGGATTTTAAAAAAGCCTTTCAAGACGTTGATGTAATTATGGGTCCGGTATCACCAACAACGGCCTTTGATTTGGGTTCGTTTACAGACTCCGTTTCAATGTATCTTGCTGATATTTATACACTTTCACTAAATTTAGCAGGCCTTCCAGGCATGAGTATCCCTGCAGGTTTTTCAAACAATATGCCGGTTGGTTTGCAGCTTATTGGTAATTACTGGTCCGAAGAGTTGTTACTCAATGCAGCGCACCAATTTCAAGCTCAAACCGATTGGCATGCGCAAATGCCTGAGGGAGTGTAGCATGGAATGGGAAACAGTTATTGGTTTAGAGATTCACTCTCAACTTAAAACAAAATCTAAGATTTTTTCAGGCGCATCAACAGCTTTTGGCGCAGTTCCTAATTCACAGGCTTGTGCGGTTGATTTGGGCCTTCCAGGTGTGTTGCCGGTGCTTAACAAAGAAGCGGTGGTAATGGCTATTAGGTTTGGCTTGGCAGTGGGTGCCAAAGTTAATAAGCGCTCTATTTTTGACCGTAAAAACTACTTTTATCCAGACCTTCCGAAAGGCTATCAAATATCTCAATTTGAATTGCCCGTTGTGGGCGAGGGCGAAATTGAAATCACTACTGAAGACGGTAAAGCCAAAATAGTCGGTATTACCAGAGCGCACCTAGAAGAGGATGCTGGAAAATCCATTCATGATCTTTACGATGACTATACTGCGATTGACTTAAATCGTGCGGGCACGCCGCTATTGGAAATTGTTTCAGATCCTGATATGAGTAGCGCTAAAGAGGCGGTGGCCTATGCCAAGAAAATCCATGCACTGGTGCAGTATATTGGTATTTGTGATGGCAACATGCAAGAGGGTTCTTTCCGTTGTGATGCCAATGTCTCGATTCGCAAAAAAGGCGCTGAAAAACTTGGCACTCGCGCTGAGTTGAAAAACATTAACTCCTTTAAGTTTTTAGAAAAAGCCATTAACTTGGAAGTCGAGCGCCAGCAAGATATTTTGGAAGAAGGCGGATCGGTGGTGCAAGAAACGCGTCTTTATGATTCTGTGAAGAACGAAACACGCTCAATGCGCTCCAAAGAAGAGGCGAACGATTACCGCTATTTCCCCGACCCTGATTTATTACCGGTTGAGGTTGACGATGAACTTTTGGAACAAATTCGCTCCAATTTGCCCGAGCTACCCACTGAGAAAAAACAACGTTTCGTTAGTGAATTTGGCCTTAGTGATTACGACGCCGAAGTGTTGACGTCACAAAAAGCCGTTGCTGATTATTTCGAGGCGATGTTGGACGCAGGTGCCGACTCCAAGCTCTCGGCCAATTGGGTTATGGGGGAGCTTTCAGCCGTACTCAATAAAAATCAAACGGACATTGAAAACTGTCCGGTTTCGGCGCAGGCGTTTGCTGAGCTCGTGATGCGTATTGAGGACGATACAATTTCTGGAAAAATTGCCAAGGATGTCTTTAAAGCAATGTGGCAAGGCGAAAGCAGTGCAGACGAAATTATCGACAGCAAAGGCCTCAAGCAAATGACTGATAGTGGTGCCATTGAAGGTATTATTGATGAAATTATCGCTAACAACGCGCCGCAGGTTGAGCAGTATAAAGATGGCAACACTAAGTTGTTAGGGTTTTTTGTCGGCCAAGTGATGAAGGCAACCCAGGGTAAAGCCAACCCTAAGCAGGTTAACCAATTACTTAATGAAAAACTCTCTTAAATTTTCTGAGTTAGGCGAAGAGTTTTATTCGATAGTTCAGCCTATTAAGCTTGAGAAAAGCCACTTAGTTCACGTCAATGAATGCCTTAAAGACAGCCTTAAAATAAACCTTAGCGACAAAGAGTTGCTTAGCCTTTGCTCGGGCGAGGAAAAATTTGGCACAACAAAACCGCTTTCAACCATTTACGCGGGCCATCAATTTGGCTATTTTGTGCCGCAACTCGGCGATGGCCGCTCTTGCCTTATTGGCGAAGCTAACGGCTATGAGTTATCGTTAAAAGGGGCGGGCACTACGCCTTACTCAAGAGGTGCTGATGGCCTTGCTGTACTGAGATCGTCGATTCGTGAATATCTCTGCTCAATTGCCATGGTGGGCTTAGATATCCCAACAACAGAGGCACTTGCCATTGTTGGCAGTGATACCGATGTAATACGTGAATACGTCGAAAGTGCTGCGGTTGTTACTCGGGTGGCACAAAGTCATATTCGTTTTGGCCATTTTGAATTGTTTGCTTCGCGCTCACAACATGCCGAAGTCAAAAAATTAGCAGATTTTGTTATTGAAAACTACTATCCCCAGTTAAAAGGCGAAGACAGTTATTTGTCGTTATTTAAGACGGTGGTTCGCTCAACGGCAATCATGATTGCTCGCTGGCAAGCGCAAGGTTTCTCTCATGGGGTGATGAACAGTGACAATATGTCCATCCTAGGATTGACGATTGACTACGGCCCATTTGGCTTTATGGAGAAATACAACCCGAGTTTTGTCTGTAATCATTCTGACCACCAAGCGCGCTATTCTTTCGAGCGGCAGCCGACAGTGGCGCTATGGAATTTACAGAGATTGGCCGATGCGTTATCAAGTTTGATTGATAAAGAAAAGCTAACCAAAGCCTTGGAAGAATACCAAGAATTCTTGGTGAAAGAATACACAGGCTTAATGTGCCGTAAATTTGGTTTGGCCGAAGTAACCAAGGGTGACAGCGATTTAATCAACGATTTCTTGCAGTTGCTTTATAGTCGTGGCCAGGATTATTCGCGATCAATGCGCTCGCTATCGCTACAAGGTGTTAATAATTTGGGCGATGCTTTTGATGTTTGGTTTGAGCGCTATCAAATAAGACTTGCAAGCGAGACAAGTAGTGCCGATGAACGTGCATTAATGATGAACAGTGTTAATCCGAAATTTATTTTTAGAAATTATCTTGCGGAAGTTGCCATTCGCAAAGCGGAAGACTTATATCAATACGATGAGATTGATACGCTATTTAATTTGCTCAAAAATCCATTTGATGAGCATCCTGGTTTTGAATCTTATACTAATGAAGCGCCAGATTGGGCAAAAAATCTATCGGTCAGTTGCTCTTCTTAGTTAAGTAAGAAGTTAATCAAGCCAATTAAATTGAGGTCAGAAACTGCTGAAAACCACTCCAGTAAGAGTACTACAGGTGGCATAACAATATATTGGAAGCCACCAAACAACATCAAACCAATGAGTATAAAAAAACCGTATTGTTCTATTTGGTTGTATTGGTAAGCGAGTCGCCCCGGAAGAAGTGCACTGACAACTCTAGAGCCATCCAATGGCGGGATGGGTAGCAGGTTAAACACCGCCAAAAGGATGTTGATAAAAATGCCAGCGCCAGCCATTTGAATCAATATTTCGGAGTCCAATTTAGCCGAATAACTCAGAATAATTAACCAACCAATGGCCATCATAATATTGGCTGCAGGACCAGCAAGCGCCACCCAAATCATATCTTTTTTGGGCGACCTAAGGGCATTATAGTTAATAGGAACCGGCTTTGCCCAGCCGAAAATAAATCCACTGGACATAAGGACCAATGCAGCAGGTATTAAAATGGTGCCGATAGGGTCAACGTGTTTGATTGGATTAAGGGTTACTCGACCCATCATCCGCGCCGTGTGATCACCCAAAAGACTGGCCACCCAACCGTGTGCCGCCTCATGCAAAGTAATGGCAAATAGAACGGGCACAACCCAAATAAATAAAGTTTGAAAATCAGGCATAAAATCAGGCATAAGGTAAAATTAGCGCATTTATTGTTAGACTCAGTCCATTTTATATGAAAAGCAGTGATTTATTGATCCCTACCGTTAAAGAGGCGCCAAACGACGCAAAGATTATCTCCCATCAGTTGATGATTCGTGCCGGTTTGATTTCAAAACTGGCCTCTGGCCTGTATTCATACTTGCCTATGGGCTTAAGAGTGGTGCAAAAGGTTGAAAAAATTGTTCGTGAAGAGATGAACAAGTCCCTTGCTCAAGAGGTATTAATGCCCGTGTCTCAGCCGGCAGAGCTATGGCAAGAATCTGGCAGATGGGAAGAGTACGGCCCTGAATTATTACGTTTTCAAGATAGGCACGGTAGGGATTTTTGCATGGGACCCACTCATGAAGAAGTGATTACTAATATTGCTAAGCAGTATCTTCGCAGCTACAAACAGCTACCGATGAATTTTTACCAAATTCAAACGAAATTTAGAGATGAAATTCGTCCTCGCTATGGCGTTATGCGTTCGCGTGAGTTTATTATGAAAGATGCTTATTCTTTTCATATTGACGAGGCTTCACTTGCAGAGACCTACCAAGTAATGCACCAAACTTATTGCAATATTTTTGATCGCTTAGGTCTTAATTATCGACCAGTTTTGGCGGATTCTGGCGCGATTGGTGGTGATAGTTCACACGAATTTCACGTGCTGGCGGATTCGGGTGAGGATGCTATTTGTTTCTCTGATGGCTCCGACTATGCGGCCAATATTGAGCGTGCTGAGACACTACCTCAAGGCGATCCGAGTGCACCAACACAAGAGTTGAGTGTCGCTGAAACGCCTAATGTCAAAACGATTGATGATGTCTGTACTTTACTCGGCATTCCATCAAATACAACAATTAAAACATTAGTGGTTGATGGCGATGACGGTAATTTAGTTGCACTTGTGCTTCGTGGTGATCACGAGCTTAATGAGGTCAAAGCGGCGAAAATTGATGGTGTTGCCCAGCCCTTGGCTATGGCTGATGAGGAGAAAGTGCAAAAGGCACTTGGCTGTGCTTTTGGCTCAATCGGCGTGGTTAATCCTCCAATTAAGCTTGTTGTTGATTATGCTGCTGCTTGTTTGTCTGATTTTGTTTGTGGCGCCAACGAAGATGATAAACATTTGACGGGTGTAAATTGGCATAGAGACACACCCGATTTTGTTGCCGCTGATCTACGTAATATTGTTGCCGGTGACCCTTCGCCTGATGGCAAAGGAAAAATAGAAATTAAACGCGGTATTGAAGTCGGTCATATTTTTCAGTTGGGTACAAAATACTCGGACGCAATGAATGCCAATGTTGTTGGTGAAAACGGTAAGTCGGTTAATATGAATATGGGTTGTTACGGTATTGGTGTTACCCGTGTTGTCGCTGCAAGTATTGAGCAAAACCATGACGACAGAGGTATTATATTCCCAGAGGCTATCGCACCTTTCCAGTTGGTGATTGTGCCGATTAATTACAATAAGTCTTCACGAGTAAAAACCTTGGCGGATGATCTCTATCAGCAATGTTTGGATAAAGGCATAGAGGTGCTGCTTGATAACCGTAAAGAAAGACCGGGTATTATGTTTGCCGATTCTGAACTTTTAGGCATCCCCCATCGAATGGTTATCAGTGACACACATGCCGATAATGGCAATGTGGAATATAAAGCACGCAACGCACCTGAGAAAATTGAAGTGATTTATGGCGAAGCAGCGGACTTTATTGTCTCGAAGCTTGCTTGATGGTCTTCCTGCAGTATTTAATTCCGCAGCATATGCTGTCAAAGTGTATGCATCGATTCGCAAGAATCGAAATTGTTTGGCTGAAAAACAATTTTTTGCGTTGGTTTGTTAAAAAATACGGCGTCAATCTAGCAGAAGCGGAAAGAGAAAGAATTGAGGATTATTGCCATATAAACGATTTTTTTACGCGCAGTTTAAAGTCCACTGTCAGAACAATAGCCAATGCAGAGATCGTTTCACCCGTTGACGGTGTTGTCTCTCAGGCCGGTGATATTAAATCTTCACAAATACTGCAAGCTAAAGGTCATCATTATTCAGTGCAACAACTGTTGGCCGATGAATCTTCAAAGCAGTTTGAAGATGGCCAGTTTGCGACGATTTACTTATCACCAAAAGATTACCATCGTATTCACATGCCTTTTGCTGGCAAGCTTAAATCGATGAAATATATCCCCGGTGATTTATTCTCAGTGAATCAAAAAACTGCTGAGAATGTTGCTGGCCTATTTGCTCGAAATGAGCGTTTGGTGTGTTACTTCGAAACGGCTTTTGGTGAAGTGGCTTTTATTCTGGTCGGTGCGATTATGGTTGGCTCAATGGATGTTGTATGGCAGGGAAAAATTACACCGCCTTATACAAGATCGATCAAAGAGTATGACTACAGTACCAAGGATATCAAGCTTAAGAAGGGTGAGGAGATGGGGCGATTTAATATGGGATCAACCGTCATATTGCTATTGCCAGAGGGTGCGCCGAAAATGGAATTGTCAGAGTCACGAAGTCTAAAAATGGGACAATCGGTACTTTAACTACTTTGTTGTTTTGGTGATTCGTACTAGTTTTACTCCTTGTTTAGAGACTTGCAATATTTCAACAATCAACTTGTCAATCTTAAGACTGAGGCTTGACTGAGGTAGGCATTGTAGTTGTTCGAGAATAAGACCGTTAAGGGTGTTTGCCTCATCGTGTTGTAAGTTAATATTCAGAGCTACGTTAAGTTCGCGAATACTGACTCGAGGGTCAATCAAATAACTACCATCTTCTTGTAAGCTGATTTCTTCGATAATTTCACTTTGGTTGGATGTAAATTGACCAACAATTTCTTCCAGAATGTCTTCTAGTGCAAGCAGCCCGAGAACCTCCCCGTATTCATCTACCACTAAACCCAAACGCCTTTTTTGGGTTTTAAAGTGCTCTAATTGAAGCGATAGTCGTGTACCTTCAGGAATAAAATAAGGCGTACGGATTAGTGCTTTGATGGCATCAAGATTGATTTCATCTTTGGCGTAAAGGTTGGTTATATCCCTCATGTGAATGGTGCCAATAATGTTATCTTCCGTGCCGTCAAAAATAAGCAGACGGGTGTGCTGAATGCGTTTGAATTGCTCGAAAAGCTCATCCTCATTATTGATGTCGACGCTGATAAACTCATGATGCGGAACCATAATATCTTCAGCTTTGACCTTTTCAAGGTCAATAATATTAAGTAGCATTTTTTGATAATGGCTTGCAACCATTGGCTTGGCGTCAAGCACCGCCATTCTTAGCTCTTCAGCGCTGATATTCTCAGCATTGCTCTTTTGAAGACCAAAAGGCTTAAGGATAAATTGCGAGATCTTGGATATTAGCCAAATAACTGGATTAAAAACCTTGATCAGTGCCTCAATAACAATGGCTGCTGGTAAGGCTATTTTTTCAGGGTTTTTGGCGGCGAAGGTTTTCGGCGTGGTTTCCGCAAATATTAAAATCACAAAAGTGAGTGCTAGAGAGGCAATAATGACTGAGCCGTTACCCCACAGCTTGATTGCAAGAATAGTGGTGACACTGGCAGCCAAGATATTGACAAAGTTATTACCTAATAGAATGGCGCCAATTAAATGATCAACATCATTTAAAAGTCTTTCAACTCTTTTTGCTCGCGGGTTGTTTTTGGCGCTAAGCGCCTTGAGACGATAGCGATTAATCGCCATCATTGAGGTTTCGGTACTAGAGAAAAAGGCTGAGGCGAGTATTAAAGTAAAAAGTAAAACACTCAGCCAAAACGTTGAAAGTGATTCCAATCAGTTGACCTTAAGGTTTAATAAACAATATTTTATACCCTAAGGTATAAAATATTGTTAAGCTTTTTTTTAGTGTTTGAAAGCGTCAAGACCTGGGTAGATCGCATTTTCGCCTAACTCTTCTTCAATTCTTAGTAGGCGGTTGTATTTGGCCAGCCTATCAGAGCGTGACAAAGAGCCAGTTTTTATCTGACCACAGCTTGTTGCAACAGATAGGTCGGCAATTGTTGTGTCTTCGGTTTCACCACTTCTGTGTGACATGACACATGTGTAGCCTGCATCCATCGCCATTTTCATTGCTTCAAATGTTTCTGTCAGCGTGCCGATTTGATTCACTTTAATCAGAATTGAGTTGGCAATATTCTCATCGACACCTCTCTTTAGGATTTTACTGTTAGTTACGAATAAGTCATCGCCGACTAACTGCACTTTATCTGCAAGTTTTTGCGTGAGTAGGTCCCAGCCATGCCAGTCATTTTCATCCATGCCGTCTTCGATGGAAATTAGTGGGTATTTCTCAACCCAGTCTGCTAAATAGTCAACAAACTCTTCACTGCTTAGTGATACATTTTCCGATGTTAGGTTGTAGGTGCCGTTGGCGTAAAATTCAGAACTAGCAGCATCAATAGCGATAAAAATGTCTTTTCCAGCTGTGTAGCCGGCATTTTCAATTGCCTCCAAGATAACTGTAATAGCTTCTTCATTTGAGCCAAGATCCGGGGCAAAACCACCTTCATCACCCACCGCAGTATTAAGGCCTCTTTGGCTAAGTACGGCTTTTAAATGATGGAACACTTCAGCGCCATATCTCAATGCCTCTCTAAAGCTTGGTGCGCCCGCAGGGATAATCATAAATTCTTGTATATCAACACTGTTGTCGGCGTGCTCACCACCGTTGATGATATTCATCATTGGAACTGGAAGTCTGTATTGATCTGAGAAATCAAACGAAGCAAATAGTGACTCGCCGTTGGCATTTGCCTTGGCGTGTGCACACGCCAGAGAGACCGCTAGAATAGAGTTTGCACCTAGGTTTGACTTGGTGTCCGTGCCATCAAGTTCAATCATCTTGTTATCAATTGCTTTTTGGTCACTAACGTCCATGCCAGCAAGGGCTGCGTTAAGTTCGTTATTAACAAAACCAACTGCTTTTAATACGCCTTTGCCGAGGTAGCGGCTTTTATCGCCGTCTCTTAGTTCTAAGGCTTCGCGTTGACCAGTTGAGGCACCAGAAGGCACCATAGCGCTGCCGATTACACCATTGTTTAGAATTACATCGGCTTCAATAGTAGGGTTGCCACGAGAGTCTAGGATTTCACGGGCCTTAATTTTTGCAATAATCATTTTAGCGTTTTGGGTTTACTCAAAGAAAGATCTCATTTTACCAAAGAAGGAGTTAGATTCTGGGTGTTGTTTTTCACCACATGAAACTGAGAACTCCTTTAATAGCTCTTTTTGCTTACTTGTTAGATTGACTGGAGTTTCAATTTTTACCTGGCAGAGTAAGTCTCCCGTGCCTCCATGCCTAATGGCTGGTACACCTTTTCCTCTCAGGCGAAATAACTTGGCTGATTGGGTGCCAGCAGGGATGTTGATTTTTAGTTTGCCATCAAGGGTTGGTACTTCGATAGAACCACCAAGCGCTGACGTTGCGAAATCAATGGGTACTTCGCAATAAAGGTCGTTACCTTCTCGTTGAAAGATATCATGCTCTACGACATGAATCTGTACATAAAGATCTCCTGTTTGGCCACCGCGTAAGCCAGCTTCACCTTCACCACTAAGACGAATCCTATTGCCAGTATCAACACCGGCAGGAATTTTAACAGAAAGTGTTTTTTGCTTTCTAACCACGCCCTGGCCACGGCAAGTGCCGCAGGGAGATTCAATTTGTTCACCGGCACCATTGCATTGATGGCAAGGTCTTTGCACCGCAAAAAATCCTTGTTGAACTTGCACTTGACCAGAACCATGGCAAGTACCGCACGTCTTAACAGAAGTGCCGGGTTTTGCGCCCGAGCCATCACAAGTGTCACAGCCATCGTTTTTAGTGACTCTGATTTTAACAGTATCACCTTTGACGGCTTGAGTGAGGTCGATTTCTAAATCGTAGCGTAGGTCTGAACCTCTATTGTCTGGTGTTGAGCGGCCGCCGCCAAAAATATCACCAAAAATGTCACCAAATCCACCACCACCAAATGGATTGCCACCACCACCAAATGGATTGCCACCAGCGCCTTGTTCTACGCCTGCGTGCCCAAATTGATCATAAGCTTGCCGCTTTTGAGGATCTGAGATAATATCGTAAGCTTTACGAACTTCTTTGAATTTTGTCTCAGCACTGGCTTTATCATCGGCATTTCGATCTGGATGAAATTTCATTGCTAAGCGCTTATAAGCTTTTTTTACCTTTGCCTCATCTGCGCTTTTATCGACGCCTAGAACTTCGTAATAATCTCGTTGTGACATGAGTCCCTTTTATTAAGAAACCTCCCGTGAATAAATTCAAGGGAGGTTTTGTGTTTGTAGATGCTTGTTTGTTACTTGTCTTCTTTTACTTCTTCAAAGTCTGCATCGACTACATCATCTGCTGTTGCTTGACCTGCTTCAGCCGTTTCTGCACCGGCTTTTTCCTGTGCTTTTTGGGCTAACACTTGGGCTTTTTCACTCAGATTTTGAACTTGAGCGTCAATCGCCTCTTTGTCATCGCCTTTGATGGTTTCTTCAAGCTCACTAACTGCCGCTTCAATCGCAGATTTTTCATCGTCTGAAACATCGTCTTTAAGTTCTTCAAGTGTTTGCTTAGTCGAGTAAACCAATGAATCTGCCATGTTACGAGTTGTTACCAGCTCTTGAAATTTCTTGTCTTCTTCAGCGTGTGCTTCAGCGTCTTTAATCATCTTGTCGACTTCTTCATCTGAAAGGCCGCTTGATGCTTTGATCGTGATTGACTGCTCTTTGCCGGTGTTTTTGTCTTTGGCAGAAACATTCAAAATACCGTCAGAGTCAATATCTAATGTAACTTCAATTTGTGGCTGTCCTTTCGGTGCAGCTGCAATACCTTCAAGGTTGAATTGACCAAGAGATTTGTTAGCGTTTGCTACTTCACGCTCGCCTTGTAATACATGAACCGTTACTGCAGACTGGTTATCCGCTGCAGTTGAGAATACTTGTGAAGCGTTAGTTGGAATGGTTGTATTTTTCTCAATCAGTTTTGTCATGATCCCGCCCATTGTCTCAATACCTAGAGAAAGTGGAGTTACATCAAGAAGAAGGACGTCGGTGACATCACCAGACAGTACACCACCCTGAATTGCAGCACCCATGGCCACTGCTTCATCTGGATTGATATCTCTCTTGGGCTCTTTACCGAAGAAGTCTTGCACCATTTGCTGCACTTTAGGCATACGGGTTTGACCACCAACCATAATAACTTCATCAATATCAGCACTTGTAAGACCGGCATCTTTTAAGGCAACCTTACACGGCTCGATAGAGCGCTTAAGTAAATCTTCAACTAGAGATTCTAGCTTTGCACGAGTGATTTTAATGTTTAAGTGCTTAGGACCTGAGGCATCAGCTGTAACGTAAGGCAAGTTAACGTCTGTTTGCTCAGAAGAAGAAAGTTCGATCTTAGCTTTTTCTGCAGCTTCTTTTAAACGTTGTAGTGCCATTGGGTCATTTGCCAAGTTAACACCTTGCTCTTTTTTGAACTCCTCAACTAGGAAGTTGATAATGCGTTGGTCGAAATCTTCACCGCCTAAGAATGTATCGCCATTGGTTGACAATACTTCAAAATGCTTTTCACCGTCGATATCTTCCATTTCAATAATAGAAACATCAAATGTGCCACCACCTAAGTCGTAAACAGCTACTTTCTTGTCGCCAGCACCTTTGTCAACACCGTAGGCAAGAGCCGCCGCTGTTGGTTCGTTGATAATTCTTTTTACTTCTAGACCTGCAATTTTTCCGGCATCTTTCGTTGCTTGACGTTGAGAGTCGTTAAAGTAAGCGGGCACTGTAATAACTGCTTCAGTCACTTCGTGACCTAAGTAGTCTTCAGCAGTTTGCTTCATTTTTTGAATGACACGGGCTGAAATTTCAGGTGCGGCCATTTTTTTGCCTTTAACCTCTACCCAGGCGTCACCGTTGTCTGCTTTGACAATTTTGTAAGGCACTAAGTCAATGTCTTTTTGTACGGCATCTTCTTCAAAGCGACGACCAATAAGGCGCTTGATGGCGTAAAGTGTGTTTTCAGGATTTGTTACAGCCTGTCTTTTGGCTGGCTGCCCTACTAAGATTTCTTCTGAATTTTTAGGGTAGGCAATAATTGAAGGGGTTGTGCGATCGCCTTCAGAGTTTTCAATAATTTTGACTGTACCACCGTCCATAACGGCAACGCATGAATTTGTTGTACCTAGATCAATACCAATAATTTTCGACATTTTTAGTTACTCCTTGTGTTTGATATAAAGCCTATGTAGGGGCGTTATATCTTATTTCAAGGCTGGAACTAATTATTTTGACTTATGTCGCCCTAAGATGGATTCCACGCACTCTGGCACGAAAAGACTGATATCACCACCAAGAGATAGGATTTCTCGAACCAGTGATGAGGAGATATTGGCAAACTCTTCAGAAGGGGTCATAAACAAGGTTTCAATGTTGGGGTTGAGGCGCTTGTTCATGCCGCTTAATTGAAACTCATACTCAAAGTCAGAAACAGCGCGAAGGCCGCGGATGATAACTTGTGCATTATGATCTCTAGCAAAATCGACCAACAAAGAGTCAAATCTCAACACTCGTACATTATTAAGTGCTGCAATCGAAGTGTTGACCGCTTCGATACGCTCATCAATACTTAAGAAACTATTTTTATTAACATTTTGGGTGATGGCAACAATAACCTCATCGAATAATCGGCTGGCACGATGAATCAAATCAACGTGGCCGCTGGTGATGGGATCAAAAGATCCGGGGTAAATTGCAATTTTTTTCATCACTCTCCAAGACTAATCAAACAATAATGAACATTGCCAGATTTTTTTTGTTTGGCTATATTATAGCGATAACCACCCAGTGCACTTAGATTGTCATGGGTTATTTGAAACTCTGACTCTATATAGATTTTACTATTAGAGTTGATGTAGCCATTATTAGAAATTAGCTTGAGTGTTTGTGGAAGAATTTCTTTGGCAAAGGGCGGGTCTAGAAAAATCAAGTCAAAAGGCTTTGTACTTACTTTCTTTAAATGTGAAAGCGCATCGTCTTTAACGAGGGTGAATTTTTCGATAGGGTGCAGCCCAAAATTAATTTGAAGCTGTTTAAAAACAGTGTCGTTTTTTTCTATCGAATAAACCGTTTTTGCACCTCTTGAAAGTGCTTCAAGACTAAGTGCGCCACTGCCGGTGAATGGGTCAAGAACACTCTTGTCGAAAATGTCGAATTGCAACCAATTAAATAGGGTTTCGCGAATTCTTCCGCTGGTAGGGCGCAGGCCCTCCGCGTCAGGAAAATGAAACTTCCTGCCGCGAAATTCACCCGCAATAATTCTAAAGCTATTTGTTTCGATAATTGTCAAATGCAGCCACAAGCTCTTTCTTGGCGGATGCTGCATCACCCCAACCTTCAATCGTTACCCATTTTCCTTCGTCGAGGTCTTTGTAATATTTAAAGAAATGCTCAATTTGATCTTTTAGCGCAACATCAACATCGTCAATACAGCGGATGCCGTGGTATGAGCGACATAATTTGTCGATTGGCACTGCAAGAATTTTTGCATCTTCGCCTGCTTCGTCGGTCATTTTAAGAACACCGATTGGGCGCGCAACAATAACAGAATCGTGAATTAATGGGTAAGGGGTAATAACCAAAACATCAGCCGGGTCGCCGTCGTCTGAGAGCGTTTCAGGGACGAAGCCATAATTACATGGGTAGAACATTGGCGTTGAAATAAAGCGATCGACAAACATAGCGCCTGTGTCCTTATCGATTTCGTATTTAACAGGTGATGAATTGGCGGGGATTTCAATAATAACATTGATTTCATCTGGTAAGTTCCCTGCAGTTACAGGCTTTAAGCTATTTTGCATTTAGTTTTCCTTGTTGAATAATTTGGCTCTCCAGCCTCGACATAACGACACATTTAAATCACCGCGAATATACCTTGTCAGTGACTTGCTTGTGATCATGAGTTCCGGCGGCAAATTATACGCTGTTGCGATATTATTGATACGCTCTTGGAGTGTATTTTTGCTATTTTTTTCAGTTTTATTAAGGGGTTTTTGATTGCCACTTATTGTATTTGATTTGAAAAAAATGTCGATTGAGTCAACAAATGCGTTGAATGTTTTTTCACTTTTTGATGAAAGAGTTAGTTTATTGCAAGCGTAATCAAGCAGTTTTTCATCTGACATAATCCATTTTCTTGGCTTATCTTTTCTTTTGGCGGTATCTTCCCGCCACGCACAGAGTTGAAAGGCGAGCTTATGGTATTTGCTGTTTAATCGTGATATTCCTTTTATTTTCTGAAATATTTTTTTAATTGGGATGTCGTATAATTCTGTATTTAATAGAGCGTTAGTTTCTTCGCTCAGCCAATCAAGTTTTCCACTACTGTTAAGTTGAGCTTGCAGCTTTTCAAATAGGGGTAGTAAGTAGCGCACATCATTAAGGGCGTACTCTATTACGTCGTCTGGCAAAGGCCGTCTTGTCCAATCAAAACGCGCATGCGCTTTTTCAAGGTAAACACCTTCAAATTTCTCTGTCAGTGCTTGGTACGACACTTGCAAAGGTAAATTAACCAAAGCCGCAGCAATTTGTGTATCAAACAGGTTGTTTGGAAGTTGTCCGGATAAGAGATAAAAAGCCTCAATATCTTGACGGGCAGAATGGACAATCCATACGGTTTCATCTCTGTAAAGTTTGTCAAAAAGCGGACTCAAGTCCGGGATAGACAAAACATCAATACATTCGGCACTATTGGCCGTTGAGATTTGAACCAAACAAAGTTTTGGGTAGTAGGTGTCGATTCGACGAAATTCTGTATCGATGCCGAGAGAATTTTCATTCTCAATAGAGCTAAGATAGCTCTGAAGTTGTTCTTGGGTTTGTATCAAAATAGTCAATTTAATTCATTTGTTGTATTTTAGCAACAACTTGCGTTAGCAAGAATTCATTTATGAGATAATCGGGGCATTTTCAAAGTATTGAATTAATTTATGCTGTTAGATCAAGCGCCGTCCCTAGAGAGATCACCGCCAGCTGTGTTCTGGGTTGCTGTTTTTCTTACCTCTTTTGCAGGAATGTTTTACTTGGGTCTTTCGCCAGAATTAATCGACGAATGGTACTTGGTATTGGTTGGTTTTAATGTTGTCATGAGCTTTGCGGCGTTGTATTTTCTTGTGCTCAATATGCGCCGATTAAAGCAAAACACTGACCAGGACGTTATCGGCTCTAAGTTTACTTGGTCTTTGGTTAAGGTCATTCCTGTCTTGGTTTTGCTTCCTGTGCTCTCTTTTTACTTTTTCTCATTTGAGTCTATTCGTGATAATTTAAACAAAGCTGAAGATGGTTTTGACAAATTTAATTTGTTAGTTGCAGGTGAAGTTGATGAGCTATATAGAGGTACCAACGGCATTGTCAATAAATATTACTTTGATCGAACGCTTAACATTGCTCATGTTGTTAAATATTTCGATGTGCCAAGGACGTCAATGATGCAAATAAAATTTGTGCTTGAATTGCTCGTTAAGGACGGTTGGGCGTGCAATTTAAAGCTTTATGATGAGCAAATGATTATGCTTGCATCAGCTATTTCTGAGCTGGGATGTAACGAGGAAGGCTCTACAGCCTCTATTGGCAGCCACACCTTGATAGTGCATTATTCAGCGGATGCAAGTATTACCAGCCTAACTCAAAGAATGGCAGTGTTTAGGGATGCCGCTAAAAAAGCTAAATTTACACTGACCTCGTCGATAATCCAAAACCGCTTTATGGCTGACTTTTCCTCAACCGTGCTTTTGGCGGTTTTAACCGCATTACTTGTTGTTTTGAGGATGATTGATCAACTTATGCGACCGATGCATAATTTATCTTTGGCTACTCGGGAGATTGCTGCGGGTAACTACGACGTTGAAATTCAGCACGACCCCAAGAACACAGATTTGCATGAATTGATTCTTCATTTCAACGAAATGAGTCGACGAATAAAGCTTTCTAGAGAAGGGCTCGACACCCATAATTTGTATTTAGAGACTATTTTAAAATACTCTTTTGGCGTTATTGCTCTGAACCCAGATAAGACCATTCAGTTGATTAACCCTGTGATTGGCAAGATGCTGCAAATTGATAATGAAAAGATTTTTGTTGGCCAATCCTACGATAGCATTACTGAGATTTATGATTATCTGAAGCCATTGTTCTCTTACGTTGCGGCTAATATTGATAAAGGCATGACCGAATGGGCTGGGGAAATTGAATTAACATTGCCAGATAGGTATCGATTGATTTATTGCCAAGGTGCCTCCCTTGATGTTGAAGACAACGCTTTGGGTTATGTCATCATGGTTAATGACATCTCTAAGCTAAATCGAGCTCAGAAAAAGGCAGCCTGGGGTGAGGTCGCCGTCAGAATGGCGCATGAAATCAAAAACCCGTTAACACCTATTCTGCTTTCTGCTCAGCGACTAAGAAATCTATTCTTGGGTAAGCTTGGCGAGAAAGATTCGGGAATTATTGACAAGACCACCAGTACAATTATTGATCAAGTGGCCTCTATGGATGCCATGGTTAGCGCGTTTGCTAATTATGCCAATACGCCTGAAATTCAAAGAATTCCTTTCTCGCTTAATACGTTAGTGAACAAAGCTGTGTCTCTTTATGATGCTCAAGAAGGCGTCAGAATTGATTTAGACTTGAGTGGTGACCTGCCAGAATTACAACTTGACGGCGATGGTATCTCTCGTGTTTTGATTAATTTGATTAAAAACGCCACTGAGGCGAGTCGAGAGAAAAAACGATTAAATATTGTAATTCGCACTCGCTACCTAGCCAATGAAAACATTATTAGGCTTACAGTGACTGACGATGGCGATGGCTTTCCCGGTGAAATTGTTGACCGGGTTTTCGAGCCTTATATAACGACTAAAACAAAAGGCAGTGGACTGGGTCTTGCCATTTCTCAGAATATTATTGAGCAACATGATGGGCAAATACATGCGAGCAATATTGAGCCTCATGGTGCAAGGATAACAATTGAATTTAGTATAATTGACGGCACAAGGAGTCGAAATGGGTGAAGATAACTATCTCGGAAGAATTTTAATTATTGATGATGAGAAAGAGAATACTGAGATCATTAAAGATATTCTTGGGGATGTGAATTACCACGCAGTAATCGCCAGTGGTGCGTCTGAGGCCAAGGCAATGATTGTTGGTCATGAGTTTGATTTGGTTTTGATGGATGTTTGGATGCCCGGTCAAGATGGCATGTCGCTTTTAGATGAGTGGATTAATGCCGGTTTTGATACCCCGATTGTGATGATGTCTGGGCATGCGGAACCTAGTGATATTGTAAGAGCGCTCAAACTGGGTGCTATTGATTTTTTAAAGAAACCTTTACATGATTTACTGCCGATTGTTCGCAACATATTAACGCGACAAGCGCCTGTTGAGTCGAATCAAGAGGTGAGTGGAATTGACTTCTCTCTAAAATTAAAAGAAGCTCGCAATCTATTTGAAAAACAATATTTATTGCACCATCTAGCATTGCATGATAATAATATTGCTGTTGTCGCAGAAAAGGCTGGCTTAGAGAGGACAACTTTGTATCGAAAGCTCAAAGACTTAGGGATTGATAAAAGATGAAAATTCTAATCCTTGGTGCGGGTCAAGTAGGCTCAACACTTGCAAAATATCTGAGTGCCGATAGTGCTAATGACGTTTCCATTATTGATCAAAAAGAAGATAAGTTGACCCTGCTTCAAAGACACCTGGACGTTAAAACTGTTGTCGGTCATGGGGCTTACCCAAGCATACTTGAAAAAGCGGGTATTAAAACCATGGACATGGTGATTTCGGTGATGAAATCTGATGAATCCAACATGGTTGCTTGTCGTATGGCGTTCACGCTGTACAACGTTAAAACAAAGATTGCCAGAATACGCACGACAGAATACTTGCATAGGCCTGAGTTATTTTCTCAATCGGCCGTGCCGATTGACTTCCTTATTACGCCAGAAAACCTGATTACCGACTACATTAAAGGCATTGTGGATCAACCGGGCGCCTCTGAGGTGTTTGATTTTGAAAATGGATTGGTGCAGCTGATTGAAACCCGCGCTTACATTGGCACACCAATTGTTAACAGGCCAATCAGAGAGTTAGAACATCACTTGCCTGATGCAAAGGTGAGAATTTTCAGTCTTTATCGAAATGGCAAGGTCTTATTAGTCAATAGTGATACTGTTATTCGCGAAGGTGATCACGTTTACTTTATTGCTAAAAAGAAATACATCGCCAAGGTTTTAAAAGAGTTTCGTCGTGTTGATAGAGGCTATCAAAAAATCTTTATTGCGGGTGGCGGTAACATTGGTTTTAGTGTGGCCAAACTCCTTGAGAAAAAGCACAACGTTCGTCTTATTGAGCTTGATGAAGAAAGAGCAAAAGAGCTTGCCGATCATCTAAATCACACCTTAGTCTTACAAGGCAGCGCCTCTGATGAAGAGTTGTTATTAGAAGAAGGCATTGAAAATACCGATCTATTTCTCGCGTTAACGGACTCTGATGAAGTGAATGTTATTGTCTCAATTTTGGCAAAACGACTGGGTGCGCACAAAACAATTGCCTTAATTAAACGCGATGTTTACGCTTCATTGGCGGAGCAGAGTGAGGAGGTGGACATGATTGTCTCGCCTGATCAAATTACTGTAAGTGACATTCTCTCACACCTTAGAAAGGGTGACACAATGAAGGTTCATTCATTGCAGCACGGCAAAGCCGAGGCAATTGAAATTGCTGTTCATGGCGATGAAAAGAGCTCAAAAGTGGTTGGCAGAAGAATTAAAGACTTGGAATTACCAGAAGGTGTTGTTATTGGTGCAGTTGTTCGAGACAGTGATTTGTTAATGGCATCTAAAAAACTGGTAATCGAACAAGGCGATCATGTGCTGATCATGTTGACGGATGTTAGAAAAATTCACCAAGTTGAGTCGTTATTCTCAGAGAATGATTAGCAAAATATGAATTTCTTTATTGGTGATTTAAAATGCAATTAAGCGTCGTTTCAAAAACCATTGGAATATTACTGATGGTATTCAGCTTCACCCAGATTCCCCCAATTTTGATCGACTTTATCAGCGGCGATGGTAAGGAATTTGCGACATTCTCTTTGTCTTTTGGCATAACTCTAATGGGTGGTTTTTTTATGTGGTACCCATTTATGTCCGTCAAACAGGATTTCCGTTTAAGAGAAGGCGTGCTGATTGTGGTCTGCTTTTGGGTGGTTCTGTCTCTTTTTGCTACCCTGCCGTTTCTTTTGACTGACGCCATTCCCGGTTTAAGTTTTTCGGCGGCATTTTTTGAATCCATGTCCGGTTTGACAACCACGGGTGCGACTGTACTTAGTGGTCTTGACGAGCTACCCAGGGCTATATTGTATTATCGACAGCAGCTGCAATGGCTGGGTGGTATGGGAATTATTGTTCTTGCAGTGGCCATCCTCCCACTACTTGGCGTTGGAGGAATGGAGCTGTATCATGCAGAATCCAGTGGCATATCAAAAGACCGGTTAACACCTAAATTAAGGCAAACAGCGATCGCCTTATGGAAGATTTATGTCTCTTTAACAGTCTTGTGTGCCTTGGGGTACTTTCTCTCGGGTATGAGCTTATTTGACGCTGTTGGTCACAGTTTTTCAACAGTGGCAATTGGTGGATTTTCTACCCACGATGCCTCGATCGGTTATTTTGATTCTGCCTTTATAGAATCGGTGGCAATCGTATTTATGTTTTTAGCAGGTATTAATTTCTCACTGCATTTTGTTGCCTGGAATAACCGCTCTCTCGTTGATTATTGGAAAGACTCTGAACTTAAAGCCTACGTTGTTGTGTTGCTTGTTTCCGTGCTTATTATTTTGAGCGTGTTAAATTTCAACAATGAATACCAAAGTTTTTGGACGACCTTGAGACACAGCTTGTTTCAGACTGTTTCAATGGCTACCACAACAGGTTTCGCCTCACAAAACTTTAGCCAATGGCCTAATGCTGCGCCAGTCTTTTTGATAATGGTGAGCTTTGTTGGTGCTTGTGTGGGTTCAACCGGTGGTGGCATTAAAGTGGTTAGGGTGTTATTGATGTTTAGATTGGGCATGAAGGAGATTAAGCAGTTTATTCACCCCAATGCACAGATTAACGTCAAACTTAATCGCTCAACAATTGGTGAGAAAACGCTTGTATCTGTATTGGGTTTTTTCTCCCTCTACACAATCTCTTTTGTATTGATTTTGATTTTACTAATGTTTACCGGAATGGATCAAGTCAGCTCTTTTTCCGCGACTGCGGCAACAATGAATAACTTGGGCCCGGGATTGGGCGAAGTTGCGCAAAATTATGGCTCTCTTAACGATAGCTCCAAGTGGATTCTCAGTGCTTCAATGCTATTTGGTCGCTTAGAAGTGTTGACTCTAATTGCACTCTTTCACAAGGCGTTCTGGCGCTACTAAACACACCTTATTTGAAAGGATAATTGGTTCTTTGTTTGTGGGCGTCTGATTGAATTATCAAACTGGGTTATTCCAGCCCCGCCATTGACGGAGCTGGGATGTGGTTATGTTAGTAAAGGCGCAATCACCAAACTTACAATCGCCATCACATTAATAAGAATGTTCATCGCTGGGCCAGAAGTGTCCTTGAATGGGTCACCCACTGTATCACCAACAACAGTAGCAGTGTGAGTGTCCGATCCTTTGCCGCCAAAGTTTCCCTTCTCAACATGCTTCTTAGCATTGTCCCAAGCACCACCTGCATTAGCCATCATCAGCGCCATTAGTACACAACCAAGCAAAGCGCCAGCAAGCATGCCACCGAGTGCTATTGGGCCGATAACAAAACCAACCACAACAGGCGCTGCAACGGCAATAATACCTGGAAGAATCATTTTCTTCAAAGCGGCTGTTGTTGCAATATCCACACATTTTGCTGTATCGGGTTCTGCAGTGCCTTCTAATAGGCCAGGAATTTCGCGAAATTGCCTTCTGATTTCCCTAATCATTTCAAATGCAGAATCACCTACCGCTGTCATTGTAATGGCAGAAATTAAGAAAGGAATCGTGCCACCAATAAATAAACCAATTAACACTTCAGCACTGTTTAGGTTGAGAGCAAAGCCTTCGATATTGGCACTGACAGTCTCAACGTAAGCCGTGATAATCGCAAGGGCTGCAAGTGCCGCAGCACCAATCGCAAAGCCTTTACCGATAGCTGCAGTTGTGTTGCCAAGCTCATCTAGTGAGTCAGTAATTTTACGAGTCTCTTCACCAAGTCCTGCCATTTCAGCGATACCACCAGCATTGTCAGCAATCGGACCGTAAGCATCAATTGCCATTGTCATGCCAACTGTTGCCAGCATACCAATAGCGGCGATACCAACACCGTAAAGCCCAACATAAGCGTTAGCGACATAGATAATTAGACAAATCATAAATATCGGCAGAACAACCGATTGCATGCCGATTGCCAAACCTTTAATCATTACCGTTGCTGCGCCTGTTTCACCAGCTGCCGCAATATCTCTAATGGGCTTGCCAGCGGTGTAGTATTCAGTCACAAGACCGATGATAATACCACCAACGCTACCCATCAGTACCGCAGCCCAAATGTCGTTAACAACATCCAGTTTGTCGATTAAAAAGTACGAAGTAATAATAAATAAAACAGCTGAACCGATCGTGCCTGTTCTAAGGGCGGATTCTGGTGATTTGTTGGAAGACATTTTCACTACAAGAATGCCAACAATTGAGCAAATTAGCCCTAACGATGCAAGCGCTAATGGCAAGAACATTAGCTCCGATTGATTGCCACCAAGATCAAGTAACTTGTCACCTGCGATAGTTGCAGCAATGGCAATCGTTGCAATCATCGAGCCGCAGTAGGATTCAAAAATATCTGAACCCATGCCAGCAATATCACCTACGTTGTCACCTACGTTGTCCGCAATAACGCCGGGATTTCGCGGATCATCTTCTGGGATACCAGCTTCTAATTTACCGACCAAGTCAGCACCAATATCAGCACTTTTGGTAAAGATGCCGCCGCCAATACGAGAGAATAGCGCAACAACAGAGGCACCCATTGCAAAACCGTGCAGCGCCTCTGAGTGGGTTTCACCGAAGAAGTAATACAAGCCACCTAAGCCCAATAGGCCGAGTGCAGCAACAGACAAGCCCATCACAGAGCCACCAAAGAAGGCTACTTTAAGTGCAGCAGCACTACCGTGATCGTGTGCAGCTTGGGTTGTTCTAACGTTGGCAATGGTTGCTGTGTTCATGCCGATGTAGCCTGCTGTTGCAGAAGATACAGCACCAACAACGAAACAAAGTGCACTCATCCAACCCAAGAAGATATATATTAATATCAATAAAACGGCAGAAAAAATGCCAAGCATTTTATATTCACGAGCCATGAATGCATTTGCACCAATGTGGATTTGTTTGCCAATTTTTTGTACTTTTCCACTACCGCCAGGTTGTTTTCTAATCCATTGATAGATAACTATTACGATAAGCAGCCCTAAAACACCCAGTGCTGGCGCTATCAAATTTGCATCTAAATCCATTTTTTCTCCTTTATTCTTTTGAAAATTCAGGCGCTATCTTAACCCATCAACTTGGTGATAGGTTAATTATTATGGAAACTAGGTTGAAATTAATTCATCTGATAAATTTTTGATATTGACGAAATTTTTCAGTTTTTCTATTAGGTTATGGCGCACGCGATTAAATTATTACCCAAAAGGTTTAAGCACACAATGCAGAGTTGTATATTTTGTAATGCTGGTATGATTCTTGGAATTAACGAACAATACGCCATTCTCCTTCCTTGAAGAAATCAGCTGAATTAATACAGAATTTCGGACGAAATTTAAACTTTAAACCCAAGTATTTTTATTCGCCGAACAATGAATTCGAATTGCTTGATATTCTCCAACGGCACAAAGATGGCAAGATTCGAGTTGTTGGCTCATTACACTCATGGAGCAACCTAGTCAAAACTGACGAGGTCCTGATTGATATGTGTCATTTTAATCACGTTGAAGTTTTTAAGAGGAATGGTGAGACACGCGTAAAGGTTGGGGCTGGCTGCCAAATTAAACATCTATTAAAAGCGCTAAACAAGCAGGGGTTGACTATTCCGTCCTTGGGCCTTATTACTGAGCAAACTATTGCGGGCGCTACTGCGACAGGTACGCACGGCTCTGGAAAGCACAGCCTTTCTCATTATATTGAGTCGCTCAGAGTGGCTTGCTTTAAAGGTGATGAAAATGTCGCACAAGTTGCAGACGTTAATGATGGTGTCGAGTTGCAAGCAGCTCGTTGCTCTTTGGGTTGTTTGGGTGTCATAGCTGAAATAACACTGCCTTGTATACCGCAATATTTTGTTCAGGAAAAGGCCACATTTTGTCAGACCATAGAAGAGGTCCTTGTTCTTGAAAAACAAGCACCCCTGCAGCAATTTTTCCTCATGCCACATTCTTGGTTATTTCTTGCCCAGGAGCGAGTTGTTTCCAACGAGTGTCGTCGTCATGGTCTAGCTGGTGTGTATCGGGTGTACTGGTTTCTTGTAATCGATTTAGGGATGCATCTGACATTGAAGTTGTTTGCTTCAATACTGAAAAGCAAAAAATTAATACATTTCTTTTTTCGTAGAGTTGCGCCTTCTTTAATTTCCCCGCGCTGGGTGGTGATCGATCGAAGCGATCACGCCCTTGTTATGGAGCACGAGTTGTTTAGGCATTTGGAAATTGAGTTGTTTGTGACAAGACCAAAGGTTTCAGAGGCGGCAAGTTTTGTTGCTGATATCTTGAAGTTCGCAGATGATGCTAACCATAAGCTATCTATTTCGACGCATGAGAAATTGCAGAAAACCGAGTTGCTTGATTCACTGGAAAGTATTAGGGGTAAATTCACTCATCACTATCCGGTTTGTTTTCGTAGGATACTGCCAGACGACACCCTTATATCAATGGCATCTGGAGGTTCCGAAGATTGGTACGCAATCAGTTTTATCACTTACGTTGAACCGCGAGATGACTTTTATGCATTAGCAACATTTCTTGCAAACAGCATGTTTGAGCTCTTTGGTGCGCGAATACATTGGGGAAAGTGGTTTCCTCAGACTGGCGAGCAAGTCAATCAGCTGTATCCAGAGATTTCTGAATTCCGAAATGTTTGCCATCAATTTGATCCGAAAGACGTTTTCCGCAATGCCTTTATAAGGGAAAAACTTGGATTGGAGTAGTGCACTAAATTCAATATAAAATAATCCAAAATTATTATTTGTTCCTTTTTTAGGCTCAAATTGATACTATTTATCATCACAGGGGTATAGTCGTCAATATCACTTTGAAAATATCAAAGAGAACCCAATAAAAGTGGAGATTATTTATGTCAGATGCTGTGTAAAACACACAATCGTGCAAAAGGAAATAAGTAATTAAGAAAGAAGGTGCAACCCGTTTATCACTTTTATCAAAAACACAGTGGTCAATCCACTGAGGTCTTTGACTTACCCCTTTGCAAGACAATACAAATAATACTTTGTGCAATGAAGTGGCCATATTTGGTTGTTTGAACGTAGTGAGTTCCCAAAATATAGTGCAATAAACAATTGTAATATTTAGCTATTGATTTGCAGGGTGTCTTTTTTCGGTTACCTTTTATGGCAAGTAAAAAGGTGACAAGACCTAAAGAAAAAATTTCTTAAATTTTTGAAGAGGGTTTTATTTGCTTTTATAAAAATTTCGCAAATTATTAAAATAGACTTTAAAACTTAATTGAGGAAAGTCCGGCTTTCCCCATTTTCTCAAAATACTTTTATTTCTCAATGACGATATTGTATCCAGGTAAGGCACTGAGTAATTGTTTGCCGTAGAATTTAGTGGTTAGGCGATTGTCAAAAATCGTAATTGTACCAGTATCGGCCTCAGTCCTGATGAGTCGGCCGCAAGCTTGAATGAGGCGCAGGGATGCATCCGGTAGGGCGATTTCCATAAATGGATTGCGATTCAGAGACTCGAGATACGATTGAGTGGTTTTTTCAATCGGTGAGGTGGGTACGCTAAAGCGCAGTTTGGCAATCATCACGTGGTTGAGATTGTCACCTTTTAAATCCACACCTTCGGCGAAGCTATCAAGCCCAAAAATAACACTGCCTTTGCCTTTTTTGCGCAGCTCAATGTGCTTTTCAAGAATGCGTTTTTTACTGTACTCGCCTTGAATTAGGAGCGAGCAGTCTAAGGACTGTTCAACAAGGTCAGCCACCAGCTGCATTTGTTTATTTGAAGCAAAAATTACCAGTGTACCTTGCGTGTGATCGATGCGCTTTTTAAGCTCTTTGCCCAACTCTTGCGTGTGCTCAAAGGCTTGGGTTGGATTCGATTTCATTTTAGCAACAATAAAATCAACCGATTTATGATCAAAAGGCGAGGCTAGACGTAAATATTGATTGTCTTTTTCTTGCAAGCCCAATTGTTGGTTTAGGCGACCAAAACTACCGAGCGCGGTGAGTGTTGCTGATGTGAGAACAACGCCAGCCGCTTTAGACCAAATAAGAGCATCCAGATGATTGGAGACGTCAATTTTTGCAGAATTTAGGTGATAATTAGTTTTTTTATTGGCCATGAGGGATTTTTCAATCCAATGACTTGGTGGTGGTTTATCCTGGTTGCTGCTTTGTGTGAATGCACCTAGTAGCGAGACGATAGAAGATAGGTTTTGCTCGTTTTGGCCAATAATATTGTTTAAATTATCAACCGTTGCCTGATCTTGATGGTTGATTTTGCAAAAAGCCTGCCAGTCGTCTTTTTTCTCAGAAAAGTCAGCATAGGCGGCACTCAAGCTTGAGGCTAAGTTTTTGGTGCTATTGATGATTTCGCCATCAACACCTGCCAAGCCAAATAGATGAATATCATCAGAGTAATCAAGTTCAGATAAGGGTGCATTCAACTCTGATAGTAGGGTGTCAATTGTCTCAATCCTGCTATCAATACTGTCTTGTTGGGTGATTTTACATATTTGATCCATCGCACTTTGAGCTTGACGAGTCGATGTTTTGATAAAGTCAAGACTGGTGCTTTGCGAAAAATGAGACAATGCTTTTGGGGCGAAGTGATGCGCTTCATCGAAGACAAAAATACAATCTTCAACATCTGGAAGAATCGAATTCCCGCTAAAAATATCCGCCAAAACAAGATCATGATTAGCAATAATGACATCCGCTTGTGCAACTTTTTTTCGTGCTTTAAAGAACGCGCAGTCGTTATAAAACTCACAGTTTTTGGCCGTACAAGTAAAACGGTTACAAGCGGCTTTTTGCCATAACGAAGACTCGGGCGGTGTTTCTAAATCGTCTATTTCGCCATTCCAGCGGTTGGAAGTGTAATCTTCGGTCATCTCGTTGAGTTGATCCATTTGGTTTTTGCTCGGAGGCGCATCCCAAAGCAAACTGTCTTCAAACAACGATTGAGTGTCCGTGGTGTCTTCCGTGAGATTGATTAAATTGCGAACACAAACGTAACGAGAGCGACCTTTAGCAAGCGCGTAATCAAAACTTACCGTTGAATATTTTTGCGCCTCAACAATATCTTTAAAAAGCAATTGTTCTTGCAGGGCAACGTTTGCACTGGCAATCACTAATTTTTTATCATTTGCTTTTGCAATGGGTAAGGTGGCAATCAAGTATGCCATCGTTTTGCCAGTACCCGTCGGCGCTTCGACGCAAAGAATCGGGTTTGAATTGGGGTATTCGCCAGTCAAGGTTTTGGCTATTTCCGCCATCATTCGATTTTGCGAAGAGCGATTGTTATAGCCTGGAAGTTGTGTTTTAGCTGCCTCAAATGAAGCGCGAATTTCAGCTTTAAGCGCCTCAGTTAGCATGCTGAATTTACGAGGTGCGTTTTAACGACAGCTCGCAAAGGAGACTTAGTGCAGAGCGATAATCGGATTCTGGCAAGGTGTTTAAAGCATTCAATGCTTCCCGTGACTCATTTTCTGCCACGCTGCGAGTAAAGTCAAATGCTTTGACGCGAACAAGGATGACAATAATGTCATCAATGTGAGAGGTGTCGGCATTTTCAATAGCACTTTTAAGTAAGTCGTGTTCTGCGCCAGACGTTTGCTCCAGGGCGTAGATCATTGGTAAAGTGGTTTTTCCCTCTGCAAGGTCGTCCCCGACTTCTTTACCCATGGTTGCCGAGTCGGATTCGTAATCCAACACGTCGTCAATAATTTGAAACGCATTACCTAAGTGAAGGCCAAACTTGCCAAGTGCCTCAATGGTTTCACTTGAGGTGTTTGAAAGCATACCACCAATTTTGCAGGCTGCTTCAAACAAACAAGCCGTTTTGCGCTTAATAACAGCGAAATATTGTTCTTGAGTTACGTTCGCATTTTTAATATTAAGCAGTTGCAACACTTCACCTTGGGCGATGTTGTTTGTTGCCTGCGAAAGCAGTCGCATAATGGCCATTGAATCGGGCTCGACCATAATTTCAAAAGCACGAGAATAGAGAAAATCACCGACCAACACGCTGGGTGCATTGCCCCATAATTCGTTAGCAGTTTCTTGACCACGTCGTGTTGTTGACTCATCAACTACATCATCGTGCAAAAGCGTTGCAGTATGAATCAATTCAATAACCACGGCCATGGCGTGATGATGCTCGCCTTGATAGCTTGTTGCGCGGGCGCAAAGCAATAGCAATAAAGGGCGTAAGCGTTTTCCACCAGACGAAATAATGTAGTGACTCATTTGATTAATGAGAGCGACGTCTGAGTTTAGTCGGTCGATTAAAATCTCATCCGTTTTCGCTAAATCGGCCTGCATTAGAGATTGAATCTGGTTGAAATTTTGCATAGGGCGCTATTTTAGCTGACTTGCTAACAGATATACTTCTTTAGATCTTGGGCGCGAGGATTTTGGTTTGCGAATAGTGACTTTCTTAAATGCAGCTCTAGCGCTTTTAACGTAGGCGTCAAAACCATCTCCTTGGAAAACTTTGACAAAGAAGTGGCCGTTTTTTGTCAGTATTTTGATGGCCATATCCATGGCTAATTCAGCCAAGTACATCGACTTAGGTTGGTCTACAGATAAGTGTCCGCTCATATTTGGTGCCATATCAGAAAGCACAACATTCATTTTTTCGCCTTTGGTTAATTCCAAAAGGGCGTCATAAACATCGTTTTCAGTGAAATCACCCTGGAGAAAATCAACCCCGGGAATCTCTTCAATATCTAATATATCGCTCGCAATAACTTGACCTTTGGCGCCAACAGATTTAATCGCAACTTGTGACCAGCCGCCAGGCGCAGCGCCTAAATCCAGTACTTTATCACCGTTGCGGATAATCTTATCCTTCTCAATCACCTCGATTAGCTTATAGACGGCACGACACCGATAGCCTTCTTTTTGTGCCTTTTTTACATATTCGTCATTCTTATGCTCTTCCATCCAGCGACCAGAGCTGCCTTTTTTTGCCATGCGCAGAGTTTTACTATTGAATCCTTGTATTTTATAGGGCTAGACGTTGATCAATTTATTTTTAGAGATCTTTAATTTAGTTCAAGCAATGTTCTGGATATACGGGATAATAGTGCTCAAATTTTACATAGATCCCACAAATGACTGATAAATTAAGAAATGTTGCTATTATTGCCCACGTTGACCACGGTAAGACCACTCTAGTTGATAAATTACTCTCGCAATCGGATACGTTTGATGATCGTTTTCAAGCAACAGATAGAATGATGGACTCCAACGATCTTGAAAAAGAACGTGGTATTACTATTAGCTCAAAAAATACAGCGATTAAGTGGGGTGAGTACCGTATTAATATTGTCGACACACCGGGACACGCCGACTTTGGTGGTGAGGTTGAGCGCGTACTATCTATGGTAGACAGTGTTTTGCTATTAGTTGATGCGGTTGATGGTCCAATGCCACAAACACGTTTTGTAACGAAAAAAGCTTTTGAGCAAGGCCTAAACCCTATTGTTGTTATTAATAAGATTGATAGACCGGCCGCCAGACCGGACTGGGTTATCGATCAAGTATTTGATCTTTTTGATCAACTGGATGCAACTGAAGAGCAATTGGATTTCCCAGTCATTTACGCCTCTGCTTTGGGTGGTTATGCCTCTGAAGACGACAGCGCTCGTGAAGGCAATATGACGCCAATGTTTGAGACAATTGTTAAAAATGTACCTTCACCTGATGTGGATGTTAAAGGCGCGCTGCAAATGCAAATAACCGCTCTTGATTATTCTTCTTTTGTGGGTGCGATTGGTATTGGCCGTATCACGCGTGGTGTTGCTAAAAAAGGCATGCAAGCAACATTAGTTAAACCTGATGGTTCAAAACGTAACGTTAAAATTGCACAACTGTTGGGCTTTAACGGATTGGAGCGTATTGATGTAAATAGTGCAAATGCTGGCGATATTGTTGGTGTTGTGGGTGTTGAGAATATTTCGATTTCAGATACTATTTGCGATTCAAATGTGATTGATCCATTGCCTGCATTGAGCGTTGATGAGCCTACAGTAAGTATGGCATTTAAAGTTAACGACTCACCTTTTGCTGGTCTTGATGGTAAATACATTACTTCAAGGAACGTACGCGATCGCCTAGATAAAGAGCTTATCTATAACGTTGCTTTAAGAGTTGAAAATACCGGTGATCCTTCAGAATTTATTGTTTCTGGACGTGGCGAATTGCATTTATCCATTTTAATTGAAACCATGCGCCGTGAAGGTTTTGAGCTTGGCGTCGGCAGACCTCAAGTTATCTTAAAAGAAATTGATGGCGTCATTTGTGAGCCTTTTGAAGACCTTACAGTGGATGTTGAATCTCAACACCAAGGCACCGTTATGGAAAGATTAGGCGAGCGTAAGGCGGAGTTATCGAACATGGTGCCGGATGGCAAGGGTCGTGTGAAGCTTGACTTTCTTATCCCTGCTCGTGGTCTGATTGGTTTTAGAACTGAATTCTTAACAGCAACAACGGGCACTGGTTTAATGTACTCAACTTTTGATTCATACCGCCCTGAAAAAGAAGGAAAGATCGGCCAAAGAAGCAATGGTTCACTCATCTCTATGAATCAGGGAAAATCAGTTGCTTACGCGATTTTTAATCTGCAAAAAAGTGGCAAGTTTTTCATTGGACCTAGTGTTGATATTTATGAAGGCATGGTGGTTGGTATTCATACACGTGATAAAGATTTAGTTATTAACGTGATGAAGGGTAAACAGTTAACCAATGTTCGCGCCTCGGGAACGGATGAAGCTGTTGCCTTAACGCCTGCAATTAAATTAGACCTTGAGCAAGCGTTAGAATTTATTGATGACGATGAGTTGGTCGAGGTAACACCGAACAGCATTCGTATTCGTAAAAGATTGCTAACAGAAAACCAAAGAAAACGCGCTAAAAGTGCTTAAATAAGATGCTTTTTGACGTTTTTTATGTAACATTAGAGTAACGTCAATTCGGAGTCTTTATGGAGTCTTTTCTTAATTTTTTTGCTCGTCAAAAAAAGTTTGCTCTAGTCTTTACCTTTTCGGTAATTGCTGTGGGCTTGCTAACTTTGCAAGAAATTCGTCGTGATATGTTTCCGGCTGTGGATTTCGAAATCATGAGCATCACCACCGGTTACCCGAGCGCATCTCCTGAGGATGTGGAAAAAGGGGTGACCGATGTTGTTGAGAGTGCACTCCAAAACCTTGACGGCATAGACAGTTTTACCTCCTCTTCTAGAGAGGGAGTGTCCAGTGTTATTGTGCAATTGTCACAAGAAATCGACGACGTTCAAACATTAAAGGCTGATATCCGAAGCGCAATGAGTGGTTTATCGTTGCCGGATGAAGTTGATGATCCAAGGGTGATTGACTGGAATACAGCACAATTTCCTATCCTTCAAATTAATATCGATGGCTCACAGATTGATTATGAGCAAGCCAAAGGTATTACTGATGAACTAGAAAAACACCTCTCCGTTATTAAGGGTGTGGCCAAAGTGGATAAGAAGGGCTATTTGGATAAAGAGTTGCAAATCCGCCTTAATGCCGACAAATTAAATCAATACCAAATATCTGCTGACCAAGTCAGAAATGCAATTTCGAGTCGTAACGCGCGCTTTACTGTGGGCGATAATAATGCCGGAGATCAGCGTAAAAACATTGTTATTTTGACCGAATATCAAGACATCTCCGAAATAGAAAATGTTGTTATCAAGTCGGTATTTGGTGGCCCTGTTGTCAGGGTTAAAGACATTGCCAATGTTGTTAGAGGTAATGCTAGAGAGACCGATATCATTAGGGTTAACGGCACCAAAGGCTTTGTCCTAAGTATCAAAAAACAAAAACACGCTGACGTCATTCGAACGGTGGATTTGCTAAGAGCAAAAGTTGAGGAGTTGCAAAAAACTTACCCGCAAGAGTTGCGCATTTTCTTCACTCACGACCAGTCCGAAGTTGTTAGAAATCGTCTTGATATTGTTACTAAAAACGGCATTGTTGGTTTGGTTCTGGTGTTGATAGTTCTTGGTGTTTTTCTTTCATTCAAGACCGCTATTTGGGTAGCTGTGAGCTTGCCTGTGAGTCTACTGGGTACAGTGGCACTTCTTGGCTTGGCAGGAGAGACTATTAATTTGGTCTCTCTAGCGGCAATGATTTTGGTATTGGGTATTGTGGTTGATGACAGTATTATCATTGCTGAGAGCATTCACCATTACAAGGTGAAAGGTAATAACCTTTATGAGAACGTTGTTACTGGTTTTAAGCGCGTGATTATGCCGGTTATCACCACCATTCTAACATCGATATTGGCAATGTCATCCATGTTCTTGATGACGGGAACGATGGGTAAGTTTATTTACTTAATTCCAATCGTGGTGATTTTTGCGTTGACTTTTTCGTTTCTAGAGGTTAGTTTGGCACTTCCTGCGCACTTAGCTAGCATTAAATCAGAAAAACAAAAAACTTGGTTTCAGCCATTTGAGAGTTGGTTTGAGAATATGTTAGTCAAAATACTTGCTTGGCGCTATTGGGTTGTGGCATTTTTTAGTGCTTTATTTGGGTTTTCGCTTTGGTTCGCTATTGTGTATATGCCATTTACCTTATTTCCTTCGCAAGGTTCTGATGCAATACACGGATTTATGGAGGCGCCGACAGGCAGTTCATCGAGCTATACAGAGGGGCTGGTTGCACAGGTTGAGGGTGTTATTATTGAGCAAGCTGGCGATGATTTGAATTACCTAACTAGCGATATCGGTAGCTGGTTTACCAATCAGGCTGAAATTACTATTTCTCTAACTCCATCTAGCGATCGAGAGCGGGGCGCCCAAGAGATTGTTGAATTGATATATGCCCAAGTGGAAAAAATAGAAGGCATTGAAGTTCATTTTAACGTTGAAAGGCCGGGTCCGCCAACCGGTGAAGATTTAGAAATTAACCTTGTCAGTAGCAATAATGCGCAACGGTTAGCTGCTGCCAATGCTGTTGCGGATATATTAGACTCTTTTGACGGTGTAGACAGTATCGAACGTAACGATAAAGCCGGCAAAGCGCGCATCGAAACGGTATTGGATTTTGATGTTATGTCAGAACTTGGTGTTGACTATATGCAGGTGTACAGGCATTTGAGACTTATTTATTCCGGCCTTGATGTAACCAATGTTCGCTTCGATGAAAAAGAAACCAGTGTCCGAATTTATTTGGGTGAAAAAGATTACTCTGAAGTGTTTATTACCGAAACTAAGGTGATGAACAACCAAGGCAAGTTGATTCCGATGAGTCAGTTTTCAACGATTCGAGAGATTGCTGGCGAGCCCGACCTTAATCATTTCGATGGCGAGCGTTCGGTGTCAATTACTGCTAGCGTAGAGGATGGTGTGGCCACACCGCAAGGAATAATGGAGGTGGTAATAGAGCAGCTAGATATGGCTAATAATTACCCTGAAGTGCGCTTAATTAGCGAGGGTGGCGCAAAGGAAATGGATGAATCAATGAACAGCTTCGTCAATGCTTTCATTATGTCAATCTTTGGTGTGTTTCTGCTGTTGATGTTGTTATTTAATTCTTGGTCGCAGCCAATGTTGGTTATTTCCAGCATTCCATTCTCATTGATTGGTGTGATTTGGGCGTTCTATTTACACGGCGAAACACTCAGCTTTTTCGCAGTTATGGGTTGTTTGGCGTTAATCGGTGTGATTGTCAATGATTCTCTGGTGATGGTTAGTCATCTGAATTATATTAAGGCTAAGAAATCGCTGACTGAAAATGCCTTTTCCTGGATTGCCAAAGGATCTAAAGATCGTTTGCGCGCTGTTGTGCTGACAAGCTTAACAACATTGGCCGGCGTACTGCCTTTAGCGTACGGCATTGGTGGTGTGGACTACTTATTGCAGCCTATGGTTTTGGCGCTAGGTTATGGCCTGTTATTTGGTACGGTGATGACGTTAATCCTTTTGCCGTGTTTGTATTCGATGAATTACGACTTCATTAATTGGATGGGCAAAATTAAAGAGAAGCGACTTAGTAAAGCAGGTTAGGCTTTATTTATTTTTCAGTGCTTGGCGGATTAGCTCTTCGGTAGAGAGGGTTTGATCTTCAATAGCGGTAATCATATTATTCGCTTCTTTTGCTTTAAAGCCTAATGACTGCAAAGCTTCTAACGCTTTTTTGGTATTAGGATTATTGTTGTTTTGAACAACGCCTGCAGTCGTCATAACGCCGCTTGAAAATTCAACCTTATTCAGCCTATCTTGAAGCTCAACAATCAGTTTTAAAGCGGTCTTTTTGCCGATTCCTGGGGTTTTTGCTAAGAGATCAGCGTCTTCATTGCTAATGCATTCAACGAGAGAGCCTACAGTTAAATGCGAGAGAATAGCAAGTGCAACCTTAGGGCCAACGCCATTGACTCGGATAAGCTCCCTAAAAAGAATTTTCTCGTCTTTAGTGATAAAACCAAACAGTGTGTGAGAATCCTCTTTAATGCTTAAATGAGTGTAGAGCAACACATTGCCACCGGTATCACCGAGTTGGTAAAAAGTCGACATTGGGCAGAGTATTTCGTAGCCGATACCGGCCACTTCCACCACAACTTCCGGTGGGTTCTTGCTTAAAATTTGACCGCTAAGCTGTGCAATCATAACCAGGGATGCCGCTTGAAATGCTTGACTTCAAAGTGACGAATGTCGTCTTCATATTGAAGCGTTAGGGCGATATCATCGAGACCGTTAAGCAGTCTTCTTTTACGCTCTGCGTCGACTTCGAAAGAGTAGGTGTTCGCGCTAGTGGTAACGCATTGACTCTCTAAATCGACACCAATCTCACCTTTATAAGCGAACAAAGCATCAACAACACCATGACTTAATACAATCGGTAGAATGCCATTTTTAAAACAATTGTTATAAAAAATATCAGCAAAACTTGGTGCGATAATTGCTTTAAAGCCAAAGTCTTCAAGCGCCCAAGGGGCATGTTCACGTGATGAGCCACAGCCAAAGTTTTCTCGAGCAAGTAAAATTTGCGCACCTGCGTATTTAGGGTTGTTCAGTACGAAGTCAGGATTTAATGGGCGTTTTGAATTGTCCATACCAACTTCGCCGTGATCGAGATAGCGCCATTCGTCAAAAAGATTGGGGCCAAAGCCCGAACGTTTAATCGATTTTAAAAACTGCTTTGGAATGATGGCATCGGTGTCAATATTGGCACGATCAAGGGGCGCTGCAATGGAGTTTATTGTAGTAAATGCTTGCATCAGTTGACTCCAGAAAAATGGCCGGCGATAGCACTTGCTGCAGCTATTGCAGGGCTTACCAAGTGAGTGAAAGAGCCCTGACCTTGACGACCCTCAAAGTTTCTATTGGAAGTGCTTGCACAGCGCTCACCCACTTCAAGTTTGTCGGCGTTCATTGCTAGACACATCGAACATCCTGGCTCACGCCACTCAAAACCTGCATCGGTAAAAATGGTATCAAGCCCTTCTTCCTCCGCTTGTTTTTTGATCAGACCAGAGCCCGGCACAACCAACGCTAATTTAACGTTGTTGGCTATTTTTTTGCCCTTAGCAACAGCAGCCGCTGCGCGTAAATCTTCGATACGAGAATTGGTGCAAGAGCCGATAAAGACTTTATCAATTTCGACCGATTTGATGGGCGTGTTTGGTTCTAAGTGAATATAGCTTAGTGCGTTGCGAATACTTTCTGCTTTCACAGGGTCGGACTCCTTGCTTGGATCGGGTACTGAGCCATTAATGTCAATCACCATTTCTGGGGAAGTTCCCCAAGTTACTTGTAGCTCGATATCGCTTGCGTTAATAATAATGCTTTTGTCAAAAAATGCACCTTCGTCACTGTGTAGAGTTTGCCAGTAATCAACGGCTTTTGTCCAGTTGTCGCCTGATGGTGAAAATGGCTTGCCCTGTACGTAATCAACGGTTTTTTGATCAACGGCAACCATGCCCACTCGTGCACCGGCTTCAATCGCCATATTGCACAGTGTCATTCTGCCTTCGACAGAAAGATCCTCAATGCTGGAGCCACAGAATTCAATGGCGTAACCTGTACCACCTGCTGTACCAATTTGACCAATAATATAGAGCGCAATATCCTTGGCGCTGACGTGCGGATTGAGCGCGCCATTGACTTCAATTTTTAGATTTTTTGCTTTGGATTGCCATAGGCAGCCCGTGGCCAAAACATGTTCGACTTCCGAGGTGCCAATACCAAAAGCCATCGCTCCCAATGCGCCATGAGTCGAGGTGTGTGAGTCGCCACAAACAATACTCATACCCGGTAATGTTGCCCCTTGCTCGGGCCCAATGACATGAACAATGCCTTGACGAATGTCATTCATTGGAATTTCATTGATTTCAAATTCTGCGCAATTTTTATCCAATGTTTCAACTTGCAGTCTAGAGATTGGATCTTCAATACCGCTCACGCCGCTAGAGCGCTCAGTGGTTGGTACGTTATGATCAGGTACGGCTAAATTAGCCTCTATTCGCCAAGGTTTTCTATTGGCGAGCGCAAGACCTTCGAAGGCTTGAGGCGAAGTGACTTCGTGAATAAGTTGGCGATCAATATAAATCAAAGTAGCGCCGTCTTGCTCGCGCACGATATGCGCACTCATTAGCTTGTCGTAGAGCGTTTGTGCCATGGTAAATCAGTATTAATTGTAAAATAAACCATTTTATATCAAGAATGAAATATGTGCGGAATTTGTGGTCAGTTACGCTTTGATGGTGTAGGGGTTAAAACAGACGCTTTAAGTACAATGATGGCTAAAATTGCCCGACGTGGACCCGATTCAAAAGGCCAATGGATTAAGGGTAGTATCGGCTTTGGACATCAACGGTTAAGTGTTATTGACCTCTCTTCTCATGGCGCTCAGCCCATGGTGGATGATGCACTTGGCTTAACATTGGTTTTTAATGGTACGATTTATAACTACCAGGCTCTACGTCAACAACTGATTGACAAGGGTTATCAGTTCTTCTCACATTCGGATACTGAGGTTATTTTGAAGGCTTATCATCACTGGGGTGAGGAGTGTGTCGTGCATTTGGACGGCATGTTTGCCTTTGCGATTTGGGATCAAGCGAAGCAGCAATTATTTATTGCTCGTGATCGTATGGGTATTAAGCCGTTTTATTACAGTCTCAGCGATAAAGCAATTACTTTTGCCTCCAACACGCAAGCGTTGCTAACTCAAAATATCGACAAAAGCATTAACCCGATTGCCCTGCAGCAGCAATTATCGCTTCACGGCGTTGTGCCAGCACCGAATACGATTATCAGCGGTATCCGCAAGGTGAAACCTGCAACGACAATTACCATTAATAAAAATGGAAAATTTGTCGAAAAAACCTACTGGAATCCAATAGCTCAGCGTCCAATAGAAAAATTGAGCGATGGCGAATACATTGAAAAAACGCACGAATTATTAACCGAGGCTGTAATGAAAAGAATGCAAGCCGCCGATGTTCCTATTGGTGTGTTGCTTTCTGGTGGTCTTGATTCCTCTCTATTGGTTGGTTTGTTGCATGAGGCAGGACATCAAGATATTCGTACATTTTCGATTGGTTTTGAAGACATCGATGACGAAGCCGGCAGTGAGTTTGAGTACTCCGATCAAATTGTAAAAAAATTCAATACGCGACATGAAAAATACGTCATCAGTAACGCAGAGGTGTTACCAAGACTATCAGAGGCTGTGGCTAATATGGCCGAACCCATGGTGGGACAAGATGCAGTGGCTTTTTACTTACTCTCAGAGCAAGTGTCAAAACATATTAAAGTGGTGTTATCGGGTCAAGGTGCTGACGAGGCATTTGCCGGTTATTTTTGGTATTCAAGAATGGCGGCCGAGCAGGGCGATGACATTAGTCGTTTTTCCAAACATTATGTAGATAGACCGCATGAAGATTTTCTGAATACGGTGAATAAACAATATCACGGTGAAAACCATACTCACGACTGGCTCAATAAAGAGTTCTTAAAATCGGGTGCAGAGACCTTTATGGACAAAGTGTTTCGTACCGACATCACTCGTTTAATTGTTGACGACCCAGTGAAGCGAGTGGACAACATGACAATGGCTTGGGGTTTAGAGGCACGCGTGCCATTTATGGACACCAAGTTGGTGGAGTGGGCGTTACAATTGCCGCCACAGTTGAAGATGAGAGAAGAGGGTAAATACCCCTTAAAACAAATCTCAAGGGGGCTATTGCCGGACAGTGTGATTGATCGTAAAAAAGGCTATTTTCCTATGCCTGCATTGAAGTATGTTCAGGGTGAATTTCTAGAGTTTATGTCTGATATACTCACCTCCAACGCTTGCGTTAATCGTGGTATTTTTAATCAAAGTTATGTTCAAAAAGTGATCCACTCCCCTAGGGATTATATGACAGCACTGAATGGCTCACGGCTCTGGCATATGGCCTTATTAGAGTTTTGGTTTCAAACGAATTTGGACAATTAAATTTTATGGATAGGATAGTAATTTACACCGATGGCGGTTGTCGCGGCAATCCAGGCTTAGGTGGCTGGGGTGTTTGGTTGCGCTACAAAGGCAAAGAGAAAAAACTCAAAGGCGCCGAGCAAGACACCACTAATAATAAGATGGAGTTGACTGCAGCCATTAAAGCGCTCGAATCTCTCAAATCAAAAGATATTGCGGTGGACTTATACACCGATTCCAAATACGTTATTCAAGGTATTAATGATTGGATTGGTGGTTGGAAGCTAAAGGGCTGGAAAACCGCCAATAAAAAGCCGGTAAAAAACGTTGAATTGTGGAAGCAATTAGATGAGCTTAATCAAGCTTTTGAGGTGACTTGGTATTGGGTTAAAGGCCACAGTGATGATCCTGGCAATGACATGGCTGATTTGCTTGCCAACGAGGCTATGGATGAGGCTAGTTAGTACGTTCCCTATTGGCGTGCTCTAGGTAATTGAGTTCGGCTTCAGTAAAGTCTGAAAGCAACCTTGCCTCCCAATTAAAAGGCCCACGCAAGCTTTTACCCACGTGTTTTTTAATGAGACGATCAAATATCTCCATCGGTTCAAGGTCACGCTCTTTGCACAGATGCTTGTACCAATAATTACCAATTTTTACGTGGCCAATTTCATCTTGGAAAATGACTTCTAATATCTCTGCCATTTTAGAAAATTTTGATTTTTTGAATTTGGTTTGAATACTTGGGGTGACATCTAAGCCTCGTGCTTCAAGTACTCTCGGCACTAGAGCCATTCTCACCAGCACGTCGTAGTCCGTTTCAACCGTCATTTCCCAGAGGCCGTTGTGCGCCTCAAAGTCGCCGTATTGATAGTTTAGCTCCTTAAGGTAGTCATTAAGCATGGTGAAATGTAGTGCCTCTTCGTGTGAAACCTTGGCCCAATCTCGGTAGTATTGATCGGGCATTTTTCGAAAGCGATAAAGCGCATCAAGTGCTAAATTAATGGCGTTAAACTCAATATGGCAAATAGAGTGGATGGTTTTAATCATACCAAGGTCGGATCGATCTCGTTTTGGCGTGTTTTGGTAACTAACCAATTCGGGTCTTTCGGGGCGACCTGGTGTGGTTATTGTTTCAACAGGTGTTGCACTATCAGTGATTAAATCTTGATTCAGTATTTCATTGAAAAGTTGGTGCGTGAGCTGAACTTTTTCATCCACAACATTACACATTAATGCCTGGTAAGCTAATTTAAAGAACGACATAAGAGCCTTGTGCTAAGTTGTTTAGTTGCCATTCACCCACTTGTGTGCGAATCAGTCGAAGTGTTGGAAAGCCCACATGCGCGGTCATTCTTCTTACTTGGCGATTTCGGCCTTCGCTGATTGAGAGCTCAATCCACGAGGTTGGAATATTAATACGTTGTCTAATGGCTGGCACCCTGCTCCATAACCATTCTGGTTCGGTAATAATTCGCACTTTGGCTGGCTTGGTAGGGCCATCGTTAAGTCTGACTCCAGAAGACAGTTGTTGAATAGCATCATCACTTATCAGTCCCTCAACTTGCACTGCATAAATTTTCAGCTTGTTAAATTTGGGGCTGGAGATTTGGTTTTGCAGTTTCCCGTCATCGGTAAGGATAACCAAACCTTCGGAGTCTTTATCCAGTCTGCCAGCGGGGTAGATATTAGGTATGTCGATGTATTTTGCTAGGGTGTTACCCTCGCCGCTAAATTGACATAAAGTGCCAAAAGGCTTGTTAAAGGCAATAATTTTAGTCATACACCTGTTTGGCGCGCATAATAAAAGCGTCCAATTGAGAGTTGGCGATTTGAGTGAAGATTGATGATAGTGCAATATCCATCAGCCTTGATTTAAAAGAAAATTGCAATTCTAAAGCTACTTTTGCCGCATTATCACCCAGGGCTTCAAAGCGCCATTGTCCAGAGAGTGTTTTAAAAGGGCCGTCGAGTAATTCCATTTCAATCAAGTCAAAAGCACGCAGCGTGTTTTTGGTGATAAATTTTTGTTTAAAGCCACCTTTATTAATCTCAACCGAGGCAGTAATCTGACGCTCAGATTGATTTAAAATAGAGGCGCCTGAGCACCAGTTTAGAAATTGCGGATAGTCGTTAATAGCATTAACAAGCGCGAACATCTGCTGCGGTGAGTAGGGCACAATAGCGCTTTTAGAAATATGATGCAAAGATCTCTCCATGAGTAAAAAGAAAAAAACAGATAACTCCAATACAATTGCTCTTAATAAAAAAGCAAGGCACGACTATTTTATCGAACAAAGTCTTGAGGCTGGAATCAGTTTAGAGGGTTGGGAGGTAAAAAGCTTAAGAGATAACAGGGTGCAAATTAAAGAAAGCTACGTTATTTTGAAAAACAACGAGCTGTTTTTGTTTGGTGCACATATTTCTCCATTGATATCGGCGTCCACTCATGTGAATCCTGACCCAATCAGGACAAGAAAATTGCTTTTACACAGGCTAGAAATCAACAGATTGAGAGACAAAATTAACCAAAAAGGCGCAACCGTTGTACCTTTGAAACTGTACTGGGTGCGCGGAAAAGTAAAGCTTGAAATCGGAGTTGCTAAAGGAAAAAAGGCTCACGACAAGCGCCAAGACATCAAAGACAAGGACTGGAAGAGAGATAAGGCAAGGGCCCTAAAAGAGAATAATCATTAGTTTTTTCTACTTTCTTCTTCAAAAGTATCAATATCACCTATAAATTCGGCATTATTTTCTTTATAAATAGTATGTATTTACGTACTATTTTGACTTATAATAATCTTAAGATTTGGCGTGTGGGGTTGACGAAACAAATGTTTTTTTTCATGATATCTTACCTCCTTAATAGATGTCACCTCTAGCGCTGAATCTTCTTTAAATAACTTCTGGAGATAAGCACATGAACAAAGCACAACTGGTCGAGGCCATTGCCTCAGGCGCAAACCTTTCAAAAGCCGACGCAGCTCGCGCACTTAACGCAACAACAAACGCAATCACATCAGCTCTTTCAGGTGGTGACGGTGTACAATTAACGGGTTTTGGTAGTTTTATGGTGAGAGATCGTGCAGCACGCACAGGTCGTAACCCTCAAACCGGCACTTCTATTGCAATTCCTGCAACTAAAGTTGCTGCTTTTAAGGCGGGTAAAACTTTAAAAGAGTCCGTTCAGTAGGTCAATATTGAATTTTTACAAGGAGGTGCCTCAGGGCGCCTTTTTGTTTTATGCGTTTTAGAAAGTGTTGCCATTTATGGTAAAATACCGCCTTTTTTATAACTACTGGAGTTACGCCATGGAGCGCACTTTATCAATCATCAAACCTGACGCTGTTGCAAAGAATGTAATCGGTGAAATCTACTCTCGTTTTGAGGCTGCTGGCTTCAAAATTGTGGGCGCTAAAATGCTTCATCTTGATGCTGATCTTGCGGGTGGTTTTTACGCTGTACACAAGGATCGCCCCTTCTATAACGACTTAGTTTCATTCATGACTTCAGGCCCAGTAATGGTTCAAGTTTTAGAGGGTGAGAATGCCGTTGCTAAGCATCGTGAAATTATGGGTGCTACAAATCCAAAAGACGCAGCAGCAGGTACAATTCGTGCTGATTTTGCAGAATCACTTGATGAAAACGCATGTCATGGTTCGGACTCAGCTGAGAACGCTGCGATTGAAATCGCATATTTCTTTGGTGACGATGGTGTTTGTTCAAGAACTCGTTAATATCCAATCTATTAAAAACAGCCGATCCCTCGGCTGTTTTTGCTTATGCTAGAAAAGCAAAACCTGTTAGGTCTTCCTCAATCCAAACTGAATAAGTTTTTCGCAGACTTGGGTGAAAAGCCGTACCGAACAAAGCAAATCATGAAGTGGATTTACCATCAAGGTGCGAGTGACTTTGATGAAATGCATAATTTGTCCAAAGACCTAAGGCAAAAATTGCTCACCATAGCAACTCTTGAATTGCCTAACGTTGTCACACAAAATCATGCCAGCGATGGCGTCATTAAGTGGGTTATCGATCTTGGTGAAAATAACCACATCGAAACAGTCTACATTCCTGAAAAAGATCGAGGTACTTTGTGTATCTCTTCACAAGTTGGCTGCGCCTTGGCCTGTACTTTTTGTTCAACGGGCTTTCAGGGTTTTAATCGTAATTTAAAAAGTCACGAGATTATTGCCCAAGTATTGATTGCGCATAATTATCTTGTTGCTAAAGGCAAGCGCATTTCCAACGTTGTCTTTATGGGCATGGGCGAGCCGATGCTTAATGAAAGTGCGGTGTACGATACTTGCGATTTGTTGCTTGATGATTGGGCTTTTGGCCTGTCTCGCAGGCGAGTGACAATCTCCTCATCTGGCGTGGTGCCGGCGTTGTATCGTATGGCTGACACAACATCGGTTAGTCTTGCAATTTCATTGCATGCTCCAGACGACGAACTTCGTGACGTGTTGGTGCCAATCAACAAAAAATATCCGATTAAGCAGTTAATGGAGGCTTGCCAGTATTACCTAAACGCAGGCACCCAAGAACGCCATATTTTGTTTGAATACGTGATGCTGGATGGCGTCAATGACAGCGAAGCGCACGCCAAAAAATTGGCCAAATTACTGCAAGGCGTGTCAGCAAAAGTGAACTTAATCCCGTTTAATCCATTTCCAGAAACTCAGTATAAGACCTCCAAAGAAGTTACAATAAATCAGTTTCAAGATATTTTGTTTAAATCTGGTATTCGCACAACCACGCGTCGAACTCGAGGCGAAGATGTTGATGCCGCTTGCGGTCAACTGGCCGGAAAAGTACAGGACAAGAGTAGAAGGAATGTTAGACGGGATTGATTATTACCCTAAGAGAAAAAAACGTATAAAGCTTAAGCTTTTTTTGCTGCTATTGATATTGACAGCGTCTTATGGTGGCTGGTTTTATCTTGATAATATGGATAGTAGCTCACCTATGCAGTCCACTTCGATTGTTATTAGTGCGCCTGAAAGTGAAGAGGAGACAGTCATAATCGTTATTGAAAGTGTTCCGGAAGTTGCAGTGGAATTCGAACCAGCCAACAGTGAAAACTTAGATGAAGTAATAGAGAATTATGAAGCCAGTTCATACAATTAAACGAAGAGTCTCGCGACAAATATTTGTTGGCGATGTTGCCATTGGTGGCGACGCGCCAATCAGTGTGCAAAGCATGACCAATACAGACACTTGTGATGTCAAGGCGACTGTCGCCCAAATTGAGGCTATCGCTAAAGCTGGCGCTGATCTTGTTAGGGTTTCTGTGCCAACCATGGAGGCCGCTGAAGCCTTTAAGGAAATTAAAAAACAAGCCAGCATTCCACTCATTACCGACATTCACTTTGATTACAAAATCGCACTTAAGGTAGCCGAATATGGTGCCGATTGTTTGCGCATTAATCCGGGCAATATTGGCAGAGAAGATCGTGTTAGAGAAGTGGTGGCCTCAGCAAAAGATCATAATATTCCTATCAGAGTGGGTGTTAACGCCGGTTCTTTGGAGAAAGATTTACAAAAAAAATACACAGAGCCCACCCCTGAGGCAATGGTGGAGTCTGCCTTTAGGCACATCGATATTCTTGATCGACTGAATTTTGATAATTACAAAATCTCCCTAAAAGCCTCTGAAGTGTTTATGACGGTTTTTGCTTATAAGCAACTAGCCTCGCAAATTGATAATCCACTGCATCTCGGTATTACCGAAGCGGGCTCGTTTCGCTCCGGTGCGGTTAAATCTTCTATCGGGCTTGGTTTGTTGCTTAGTGAAGGCATTGGTGACACGATTAGAGTCTCCCTTGCTTCCGACCCGGTTGATGAGGTTAAGGTGGGTTTTGATATTCTCAAATCGCTCCACCTTAGACAAAAAGGCGTAAATTTGATCGCTTGTCCTTCGTGTTCAAGGCAAAAATTTGATGTGATTTCGGTTGTTAATGAATTGGAGGCGCGCTTAGAGGATGTTACTCATCCGATTGATGTGGCTGTGATTGGTTGTGTTGTTAACGGCCCAGGTGAGGCTAAAGAGGTAACCGTAGGTGTTACTGGTGGTGCGCCAAACCTGCTTTATGTGAATGGTCAAACTCACAGTAAGGTGGACAATCAGTCATTGGTTGATACGTTAGAGGCTAATATTAGGCGTCAAATCGCTGACGCTTCCAGCGCTTAATACGCTTGCCCACCCTGTGACGATACAGCCATTGGATGGCTGAATAGCCAATGATAGCACTTAGGGAGGCCGCTATCAAAGAGCCCACTAATAGCGCCGGCAATCCAGAGCTTAATACTTCACGTAGATAAGCCCAAGAAAATGAAAAGTATGGATCAATTCGAGTATCCAGAATAATACAACCTAACTTGTAAGTAAAGTAGAAGATCGGCCCCATGGTGATAGGGTTGGTGACCCATACAAGGCTGATTGAAAGTAAGATGTTGGCGGAAAAAGCAACCGCTAGGCCGGCTGCCACCACCATTTGGAAAGGAATCGGTAGAAAGGCGCAGAAAAGACCAACAGCAAAGGCTTTCGAGATTGATTTCCTGTTCCAGTTCCACAGGCAGGGGTCGTGCAGGTGTTTATCCAGCCAACCAAAGTTAACTTTTGACCGGTGTGGCGCGTGTTGTTTTAATTTATTTAAAAACTGTTTCATTCACCTCTTGCACATTTGACAATATTGTCAGTAGTTAAGCCGTACAGTTCGTATAACTCTTCTTGAGAGCCGTGCTCGCCAAACTCATCTGGTAGGCCAATAATATTGAGAGCGATATTTAGCTGAGTGCTATGGATAAACTCAGCAACCGCACTTCCAGCGCCACCTGATACGACGTTATCCTCGATAGAGATAAGCTTTTTGTGAGATTTTGCCAACTCACTGATAAGCTCCTTATCCAGTGGTTTGACAAACCGCATATCAACAACCGTAGCGTCTAAAATTTCTCCGGCCTTGAGTGCTTGAGAAAGCGTTGTGCCAAATGACAAAATAGCCACATCAAAACCTTCTCTAACAACATTTGCTTTGCCTATTTCTTGTATTGTATCAGTAACATAGCTTTCAATTTCGGATTTTCCGCGAGGGAATCGAATACAAACTGGGCCGTCAAGTGAGTAGGCGGTATTCAATTGCTCGTACATTTCCAGTGATGAGCTGGGTGCCATAATGACAACATTTGGGATGCATCGCAAGAAGCTTAAATCAAATACACCGGCGTGTGTTGAGCCGTCAGCGCCGACTAAGCCTGCACGATCAATGGCAAAAATAACGTTTAAGTTTTGCAACGCAATGTCGTGAATAAATTGATCGTAGCCACGTTGTAGAAATGTGGAATATATTGCTACCACTGGCTTGAGGCCTTGAATTGCCATTCCACCTGCCAAAGTCACCGCGTGTTGTTCGGCAATAGCAACGTCAAAATAACGCTCCGGATAACTTGTTGAAAATTCAACCATGCCAGAGCCTTCACACATTGCTGGCGTTATTGCGACTAATCGATCACTGCTTGCCGCTTTGTCACACAACCAGCGCCCAAATACTTGAGAGTAGCTTGGAAAAGAATTGCTCGAACTCGAAGGTGGTGCAATGCCGTGAAACTTGATTGGGTCTTTTTCTGCCATCTCCAATCCTCGCCCCTTGGTGGTGATGATGTGCAGAAGTCTCGGCTTGGGTTGATTCTTTAAATTTTGCAGAGTTTTAATTAACGTTGGTAAGTCATGGCCATCAATAGGGCCAAAATAATCAATCCCCAGTTCTTCAAAAAGTGTCCCTGGCAAAATCATTCCCTTGAGGTGCTCCTCAGAGCGCTTGGCAAACTCTTGCAAACGCGGTAAGCCCTTAAGAAGATTGAGAGAGGTTGACTTCATTGTCGAATACACTTTTCCAGAAATGAGACGCGTTAGGTATTTGTTTAAAGCGCCGACATTTTTGGAAATGGACATGTCGTTATCATTTAGAACAATGAGTAAGTTGGCGTCCGCATCACCCGCATGATTCATTGCTTCAAAAGCCATGCCACCGGTCAGGGCGCCGTCTCCAATAATGGCAATTGCAGTGTTGTTTTTTATATTAATCTTGTTAGCGAGGGCAAAACCAAGTGCCGCACTAATAGAGGTTGACGAATGACCCGCGCCAAATGCATCGTGCTCACTTTCACTTCTTTTGGTAAAGCCAGATAGGCCGTCTTTTTGTCTGAGAGTCGACATCATCTCTTTTCTGCCGGTGAGAACCTTATGGGCGTAAGCTTGGTGGCCTACATCCCAAACAAAACTATCCTCAGGCGTATTGAAAACATAATGCAGTGCTAAAGTTAATTCAATCGTGCCTAAATTGGAGCCGAGATGACCACCCGTCTTGTTGATGCTTTCAATGAGAAATTCTCGAATTTCATCCGCAAGTTGTTGCAATTGATCAAAATCAAGTTGCTTAATATCACTGGGGGTTTGAATGTCTGATAGCATCTAAAATTGCTGGGTAGGTGGCGCTTTGCAAGCAAAAGAAACTATTATACACTTGTCGCATTTAGTGACAATCATCTAGGAATTGAATATTTAGAGAAAAATGTAATAGTTGATATAAATATCCTTCGCTAGTAAAATTAGCGCTGAAATAATTCTCTCTTTATTATGATTACAATTTGCGCCCTTTATAAGTTTACCCGACTCGATGATTTCGAGAAAATGCAACAGCCTTTAAAAGACTGCATGGCTTCTGTTGATGCGAGAGGCACTATCTTGCTTGCGAGAGAGGGTATTAATGGTACGATTTGCGGTTCCCAGCCGGCTATTGAGAAGATTTTGGCTTTTCTCGCAGCAGACGAAAGACTGGGTGCGATTGATCATAAACTCTCTTACAGTGAGGAGATGCCGTTCAAAAGGCTTAAAGTAAAGCTTAAAAAGGAAATTGTTACTTTGGGTGTTGTGGATATTGATCCAACTTTTTCGGTTGGTACTTATGTTGCGCCGAGTGAGTGGAATGCTCTCATTAGCGATCCAGATGTTGTTTTGATAGATACTCGCAATAATTACGAATATGAAATCGGCAGTTTTAAAGGGGCGATTAATCCGAACACTGAGTCGTTCCGTGAATTTCCAAATTACACGAAAGAGAATTTAGAACAATATCGCGACAAAAAAGTGGCGATGTTTTGTACCGGTGGCATTCGTTGCGAAAAATCCACTGCCTATTTAAAATCTCAAGGCTTTGAAGACGTTTACCATTTGCATGGTGGTATTTTAAAATATCTCGAAGAAGTTGACGAGCAAGACAGTCTGTGGAATGGCGAATGTTTTGTTTTTGATGATAGAGTAGCCGTTAAACACAATTTAGAGCGAGGACAGTATGATCAATGCCACGCTTGCAGATACCCAATTACTGATGCAGATAAAGGCCATGAGCACTACGAAAAAGGCGTTTCTTGTCCACGATGTTTTGGTACCAAGGATGACGATCAAGTGAGTCGTTACCGTGAGAGAGAAAAGCAAATGCAGCTCGCCAGTGCACGTGGTGAAGCGCATATTGGTGATGACGCCACTCAGGTGTTGAATAAAAAATCTAAGAATAAGAATAAAGCCTAATGTTTCAGAGAGGCGATATACCCAACCTTAAAAAAGACTTAAAATTTAGCGCCAATCTTCTGGATAATGAAATTCGTTTTAATACCCGTTGGGGAGTTTTTAGCCCCAGAGCAATCGATGACGGCACTTTGTTGTTGATGAAGTACATAAGCGCTGAACCGAGTGATGTTTGCCTAGATTTGGGTTGCGGTTATGGTCCTATTGGTCTTGCTCTTGCAAAGTATTGTGTCGATGGCGAAGTGCACATGATTGATAAAGATTTTGTTGCGGTCGAGCTCTCGAACATTAACGCAAAGCTAAACAAATTACCAAACGCAAGGGCTTACCTTTCTGACGCGTTTGCACAAGTTCCAAGCGATGTTAAATTTGATCAAATCATCTCTAATGTGCCTGCTAAAGTGGGTCGGGAGCAGTTGTCTATCATGCTCTATGATGCACTCGACGCACTCAAGCCTGGCGGTACAATAACCTTTGTCACCATCAACGGCCTTAGAGACTTTATTAAAAACAATTTTAAATCTGTTTTTGGTAATTATAAAAAGTTAAAACAAGGACAGAAATACACAATTTCACAAGCCATTAAACAACAATAGTGGCTATTGGTTAAATACTAGACTGAAATAGTCGGCAATAAATATTTGGAGTAAAAAATGAACGTATTAGAAAAAATTCAAAAACAAGTGGACAGTTCACCTATCGTGATCTATATGAAAGGAACACCACAGTTTCCACAGTGTGGTTTCTCAGCGCGAGCATCACAAACGTTAGCTGAAACTGAAGTTGAATTCGCCTTTGTGAACATCTTTGAAGATCAAGAAGTTTTCCAGCATCTCCCAGAGTTTGCCGATTGGCCAACTTTCCCGCAAATTTACTTCAATTCAGAGCTTGTTGGTGGTGGTGATATTATTATCGAAATGGCCGAGATGGGCACATTGAAAGCAGCAATGGCAGAGGCTGTCGAGAAGTTTAACGCATAAATACTTTCGCTTATTGTCCTTAACAATGAGCCCTAGATAAGGGCTACAGACGTTTCAGTTTGTGGCCATTATCTTTTAGCCACTTCTTTGCCGATTTATATTCTGGCAGAATGGCTTCAACCAGTCTCCAAAAATCACTCGAATGATTCTTGTGAATCGTATGTGACAACTCATGAACAATGACGTAATCAATGACGTTCATTGGTGCCATTATCAGTAAGTAATTAAAATTTAAATTGTTATTGTTTGAGCAAGAGCCCCATAGGGTTTTTTGCGCCTTAAGTCGAACATCATTAAATTTAAGATTGTGTCGATTGGCAAAGTAGTCAATTCGAGGTAGTGCAATCTCTCTAAATTTTTGCTTGTACCACCCCTTAAAAATAGCCGACGCTTCGCCGTGATCAGTGCCTAATTCAAAGGCTTCACCATTAAATGAAAGAGCGTATTTATCTCTAGCAATGGTTAAAGGGTAATTATTGCCTAAATAGAGAAACATCTCCTCCTCTTCAAACTGGTACTTTTCGCAAAGTTGAGATTTGACTTGCTGTTGTTTTCTCTCAATCCAGCTTGATTTTTCAATAACAAATTCTTGAATGTCCTTTTCCGAGAGGCGTTGTGGTGCACGAATGACCAGTTTCGCCTCTTGATTGATTTGTAAGCTCAATGTTTTGCGTTTAGAGCGAACGATTTGATAATTCATAAATCAGGATTGTGTGACAGGGACGCAATCAATTATAAATTAAGTAAACTATTTTATTAAATAGAAAGGCAGGTGAAAATGTAATCTTGTTAGATAAGTAAATGTGTGTCACATGGGTTCTCTAGGTATCAAGAATCGATATTAATTTTCTGACAATTCTCCTGTTGATACTTGATACTCCTTGACCCAGATTCAAGCCTCTTAAGCTGTCCCAGTTAAAATATATTCCGACCACACCTGTGGATATTTCTCTACACTCTTCTTCAGTTGAAAGTGGGTGCCGTAATACAAGCTCATTGGTTATTCCATCAACGTAAAAATTAAAACACTGCTTTAATCTTTCACTAACCACTGGATATCGATGAGCGACAGCTAGAAGTGAGTAGAAAGCAGGTAGAAGTTCTTGGTATTCTTTATCCGGAGTGTTTTTGAAGAGAGTTTTCAGTAGCCACTCATCGCTTTTATCGTCTTTGTTTTGGTCTTTTTGTGCCACCCACATGCTCTCGAATTCGCTAGAGATAAAGTCAGTAACTTGGCATATTAGATCGGCACGGTTACCAGAGAAGTGACGCACAAGACTTCTATGCATTTGAACTTTTCGAGCTATATCGTCCAAACTTGTAGCATCCAAACCCTTTTCAGCGATGCATTGTGCAAATGCAAGCATGATAACTTTGTGACGCTCTTTTTTTACTGATGGTCTTGCCATAAATTAATAATTGATTTTCAACCTTGACAACATTATACTTCAACAGTAAACTTTCAACTATGAAAATTAACTAATAGGAGTAAATATGTCTAGCACAATTGAGTTAAAACCTATGGAAATGCCATTTTCTAACGACCCGATTCAATCTTACACAATGGCTGCACGATACTACATTGACCCACTAATTGCCGACAAAGAAAAGAAGGATATTTTTTGGAGTAACTGGATTTATGTTGCGCATCAATCACACTTATCCAAATCTGGTGATTATTATTGCTGCTCTATTCATGGCCAAGAAATTGTACTTATTAAAGAATCCGATTCAGAGATTCGAGGTTTTTATAACGTATGCGCTCATCGAGGACACCAGTTGTTGACTGGTAGTGGCAATACGCCAGCAATTGTTTGTCCGTACCACGCTTGGTGTTATAGTAATAAGGGAGAATTCTTAGGTGCAAGAAACACTCAAGACATGGAGGATTTTGATTCATCCTATTTCAATCTGAAACCTGTCTTGGTGGAGAGCTTTTTAGGCTTTTTGTTTGTAAATCTTGATTTAGACGCAAAGCCTATGACAGAATTGTATGACGGCCTATCTGAGGAAATTCTATCGTACACACCCGATGTGGATAAAGTGCAATGTCAGTTCCAGACCAATTACAGTGTCAAAGCCAATTGGAAGGTGTTAATAGATAACTTTCTAGAGTGCTATCATTGTCACCCAGCACACCACGATTTTGTTGATTTAGTTGATATGCCAAGTTATGAAACGAAAACTTATAAGCTTTACTCCAGTCATATTTCACACAAACCGAGCAATCAGAGCAGTGCCGCTTATCACTTTGAGGGTGGGCAAACTTTTGGCTATGCTGCATGGTTTGTTTGGCCTAATCTAACAATTTGGGTGATGCCAGGCGAGTCCAATATTAGTATGCTCCAAATGCATCCTGACGGTATTGATAACTGCATAGAAACATTAGATTGGCATGGTTTGGGCGAAGAGCCAAATCAATCCTCTGCTGAGGCTATTAAGTATTTAGATGAGGTGCTACAGCCGGAAGATATTGGCCTATGTGAAAGTGTGCAAAAAGGCCTTAATTCTTTGGCATATAATCAAGGAAGGTTTGTCGTTGACAAGGACAGAACACATCTTAGCGAACACGGGGTTCATCATTTTCAATCATTGATTATTGACTCATTGAAAGACATCTAAATAAATCAATAATTTAAAGATTTTCTTGCCAAAAGGAGGCACAAACCGTTTATTTAAGCGTAATTATCTTAGAGTGAATGATTGGATAGTTCATAGAATAAGGCTATATAACAACTACGAAGTGAATTATAGATTTAGGGGTATTAATCATATAACACCTACGGTTTATATTCAATTACAATGTCGGCGAATTCATTCATAGATAGACAATGTCAAAAAAGGTTATTATGTCAGATCAAGTTGTAGGCGAGCACTGCAGTGTACAAGGGGCTTTGCACCAAGATTCATATCAGGAGGGTTACTCCTTTCCGCGCGAGGTGTTGTTTGATAAAGCCAGAATGAAGCGCTTATTTCACAATAAATGGTGTTTTGTTGGCACACGAGGAGATGTTCCAGATACGGGAAGTTATTTATCTTTCCGTTTATTTGAAAACTCTTATTTTTTGATACACGGGACGGATGGCGTAATCCGTTGCATGGTTAATCGTTGCGCTCATCAAAGCGCACATTTGGTAACTGAAAATGTGGGCAAATGCCCCGCCAAAATAATGTGTCCAAATCACCAGTGGACTTACAACCTTGACGACGGCAGTCTTTATCATGCACCAAGAATGTCCGATGAGTTTGTATGCTCCGATGCAGGTAAAGCATCCAGCCTTGATAATATTAAACTTGAAGAAGTTGCGGGCATGTTGTTTATGTCTTTAGGAGAAGGTGCGCCTGATGAAGATATTCAAGGCATGAGAGAGTTGCTAGACCCTTACGTTGGTCCTTTTCATCTAGATAAAGAGGGCTATAAACTGGCGTATCACGAACGCGAAGTTTTGGATGCCAACTGGTTAACGGTTATGATTAATAATCGTGAGTGTTGCCATTGTCAAATGAATCACAAGGGCTTGCTTAAGTTGTTCAGCGACAGCAGCTTTAACGGTGGACGAGAGCCTTCCTATATGGCAGCGTTTAGCAAAGCAAGTGAAAGATGGGATGACAAAGGGCTGTTGTGGAAGGAGAAGGCTTTTGACGAGCATGATTGTTGTCGCATAGCTAGATACCCGATGAAGGAAGGCTTTAAGTCGACCAGCTTTGACGGTAAGCCTTGCAGTGCAATGCTGATTGGTCCGCATAAAGAATATGACGAAGGAACGCTCTCATTTTGGCTTAATCCAAATGCTTGGGTGCATTTCACCAGTGATCATATTGCAACAAACTGGGTACTCCCTATAGATGAGCATAAATGCATTCTCTATACTAGTTGGATAGTGCATAAAGATGCTGTGGAGGGGGTGGATTATGAGAAAGAGCATTTAACCAGTGTATGGAAAGTGACCAATTCTGAAGATGTTGCGCTTTGTCGATCCATGACACAAGGGGCTTATTCTGCACACTATCGTCCCGGCCCTTTTTCTGATGATGAGCGCCATTGCACTCAGTTTTGTAATTGGTATATGAAGTACTCCAGATGAAACATGATGGAGTCAGAGAGTGAGTAATTTATTTTAATTCCCAGTGTAATCTTTCATTGACAAGCAAATATTGACGATGAGAGGTATTTGCTTTTCTTGGCTGCACTGGAAGTATCGAGGTATATTGTATGACAGCATCACCTGAAAAATGTTTTGAAGCACTCCTGTTAGAAATGGCTAGCCTTTTTGAGGGCGACGGCTGCGAAGCAGGGGGTGAAACAGCGGATGTTTTGCGCCGTGCCGCTGGTAAAGTGATAGCCGTTCCGGCAACGCCTTATAAATACGATCATTTTGTGGTTAGTGCGCTTAAAAATGCCAATCATCCTTGCGCAGCTGCGGCTAGAGGGTGCCAGAAGTTCCTACAATGGGATGCTACTGGTGGCTTCTTGGATGAGCAAGTGCCGACCGACGTATCCGATGCATTTACTTCAAACTCTCTGATGGGGCCTGGTTGCTTGGTCGAGCATTCGACCTTACGTGCAGGTTTGTTTGTGCAGCGACCAAATACTTATTACCCATTGCATAATCATGAAGCCGTGGAGACATACGTCATGATAGAAGGCGTTGGTTACTGGACCCAAGGGGATAAGACGACCCGTCATGGCGTCGGTGGTGTTATTCACCATCCATCAGAAATGCTCCATGCTTTCAAAACCCTCGAACACCCACTGGTGGCTCTTTGGCGATGGTCCGGCAATACTGATCCCGATACTTACCGTCTATATCCGGAGCTAGACTTGGAGTAAAGAGAGTTGTAATAAGATCTAATAAGAAGAATAGAGAGTTCGCTTCGAATTCAAAAGTTAAGTGCAATGCTATTGTAGCTTACGTTTAAAAAAGTGAAAATATTCTGAAAAACTTCTGTAGAATTCGGCTAAAAATTCATAGCAGCTGAATTATCAAGGGGGATATCATGGCGTTGCGAATCACATTGGGAGATCTCCTGCACGAATGTGCAGAAAAATTTGGTGATCGACCCTTCCTAATTATCGCCGAGACGGGCGAAACACTGACTTATCGTGAGTTCGAGGTCTTAACGAATCGTGTGGCTCATGGGTTGCTGGAAAATTACAGTGATGCGCTGTCCTACGTTGATATTTTTCTGGAAAACAGTGCAGAGTATCTTGCTATTTCTTACGCTTTGAAAAAAGTGAATGCGATAGAGGTTTCCATCAATCCTGCCATGCGGGATATGCCACTGGCGCGAATGATCGACCAAACAGGAACGAAGTTATTATTTACGTCTAGCCAACAACTTGGCGCCTTAGATCAGATTCGTGATTTGATTCCGAGCGTACAGACATTGATTATGCTTGATGGGGTGGATGAGGCGCGTAACCTGTTCCCCGAGCTTGAGGTTGTTCGCTTTGAAGAGATTCTGTCAAGCTGTGAAGATCATATCGCCTCACCCGCCAAAGATACGGATATTGCAACAATTCTATTTACATCTGGCACCACCGGCGTATCTAAAGGCTGCCTATTGTCTCATCGTTACGCTGTGAGAACCGCCGAAAATATGATTGAACCGTATAGGGTGACTGCAGAGGATTGCGTGTATTGTATTTATCCTCTCTCCCATATCGGCCCTGCTTATTATGATGTGTTGCCAACTATGATGACGGGCGGACGTGTTGTTATGCGACAACGTTTTAGTGTTTCCAATTTTTGGCCTGAAGTCAAAAAATACGGCGTTACTTGGTTTATGATGCTTGGGTCGGTACAACAACTGTTATGGGCGCACCCACCTTGTCCGGAGGAAAAAGATCACAAAGTTACTCGATGTTGGGGCACACCTGCGCCCGTTCCAAAAAAAGACTTCGATGCTCGTTTTAATCTACACTTGATTCCCGGTGGTGGATATGGATCGACAGATGCTGGCTGGGTTGTAACCCCTCAGTGGGATGAACCTGGCGGGATTGTATTGCCGCATTTTGAAGTTGAAATCCATGATGAAAATGATGACCCGTTGCCCCCGGGACAAGCGGGTGAAATGGTTGTGCGTCCTTTGGAACCCGGTGTTATGTCCAGTGGTTATTTTGATATGCCAGAACGTACTCTAGAAAGTTGGCGTAATCTTTGGTTTCACACCGGTGATATTGGGCGCATGGATGAACAAGGTTACTTTTATTTCATGCATCGAATCAGTGAGCGCATCCGAGTGAAAGGAGAGATGGTTTCAGCTTTTGAGGTCGAAGAGGGCGCGTTGACACACCACGACATACAAGATTGCGCCGCTATCGGGATTCCCGGTGAAATGGGCGAAGAAGATATTAAGTTATTCGTGGTTAGAAAACATGGCACTGAAGTCACTGAAGAGGATTTAATTCAGCATTGTAAAGGGTGTATGGCGCGCTTCATGGTGCCTAAGCATATAGTTTTTCTTGAGGAAATGCCACGAACATCTAGCGGAAAGCCAGAAAAAGGCAAACTAGCAGCTTTAAAATAAAAGGCGGCTTTTCAAGCCCTAACTACTGTGATTACGCGCAATTAGTGCTACTCCATGGCTGCAAAGTAATGCTCGTGAAAGGCAACTATAGGATGCTCTGAGAGGGAGCTGCAGGCTTCATCGACCATCACCATTCCTTTTTTGAGTCCACCAGATTCTAGCCCTCTTTGGACAGATTTCACCACCTCCCCATCTTCATGAAAGGTAGTTTCGCGTTGCTGTTTGATAAGTTCAGCCTCCACCGGGCTAAGGGTCTTGGATGGCATCCACCAATCCACTTCAACCTTGGTTTCGTTCAGCGAAATGGGCTTCCACCTGCAAGTATTTACATAACCACCCGGATAAACTTGCACAACAAAGAACGGCCAGAACCACCAAGTAATAAACTTATCGGTTTTACGGTTAGCATCAGCCATATAGTCAAATGACTTCTGCTCGTCAGGGCGCACTGGACTTTCATGGAGAATGCCATATGGACGCTTGCGTGTGCGGTATTTTGTGGGATCAACCACGCCAGAGGTGAGTGTTCTATGTATCACTGGGCAGTGATAACAATCGTTGAAATTTTCCGCTTCGATTTTCCAGTTCGCTGGCGAATTACGCTCAGTGCGTTCCACATGCACATAGGACTCTAGGTTGGGTACGCGCTCCCGAATTTCATTAGCCGCATCACCTGCAAACTCTTCAAAAGGAATTGTATTTTTATCGAGGTTAATCAAAATCAGACCCATGAAGGTATTCAGATTCACTTGGTTTAGGCTGTGGCCTGTAACATCTAACCCTGGGAAGGCATCGCCATTGGGTACATTTTGCAGCTGGCCGGTGGTGTCATACATCCAAGCATGATAGGGGCAGATAATGTGATTTACACAGCCTTTTCCCGTAAGCAATTCATGGCCACGGTGAATACAGACATTATAAAAACCGCGAACAATGTCATCCTTTCCACGCAGTACTACAATCGATTTGCCAGAAATGTCGGCAACAAAAAAATCACCTTGATTTGGTATATCGCTAACGTGGCCTGCGAGCTGCCAGCAACGGTGAAAGATACGCGTTTTTTCACGTTCAAAAATGGCAGAGTCGAAATAGTGTGTAGTGGGAAGAGTTTCGTAAATACCCCCTTTAACAGTGCCATGCTCTTCCATAATTGCGGTACCCCCTAAAAAAATGGATGTTACTCGTTTATTTGTGCGTGTTTCTCTTAGAGTGAAATATTTAGCAATTCATAGAATAAGCTGGTATGACAAATACAAAAGCAATTATAAATTAGGTAAACTTATTTTATGGCAGAGGCATACGTAATTGGGCACATAACTGTAAAAAATGCAGAAAAATGGTCTGAATATCGTCGGAGTGTTCCTGCAACTATAGAGCCGTGGAATGGCGTGTTGGTGTTTAGAGGGAGGATGATCTCAGTGCTTTCAGGAAGTCACAAGCACAATGACACAGTGGTAATAAAATTTCCTGATAAAGAGTCGGTAAATGGCTGGCACTCTTCGCCCGAATACCGAGCCCTAATCCCGCTTAGAAAAGAGGCTGCTGAAATTGAGTTGATTGTATTTGAGGAATAAATGACTAACAACAGCATAAACTCGTGCGCTGTCGCTGACACTTCAGCACCTTTGATAAATGCTAGCTATAAAAGGCGCTAGGAGGATGTAATGTCGAAAACACTTGCTTTTGATGTATACGGAACATTAATTGATACAGACGGTGTTATTTCTGCTTTGCAAAATCTCATAGGAGACAAAGCAAAGCAATTCTCTCATACTTGGCGAGAAAAGCAGTTGGAATATTCATTTCGTCGAGGATTGATGAAGAATTATGAGAACTTTTCTGTTTGCACGAGTGATGCCCTGAATTACACATGTGCATTCTATGAAATCAACCTCACCAAAGAACAAAAGAATATCTTGCTTGAAAGTTACCGAACCCTTCCTGCGTTTAAGGATGTAGAAGAGAGTCTGGCAAAATTAAAAGAAAAAAATTATCGGCTGTTTGCTTTTTCAAATGGCAGTGCAGAAGCTGTCGAAACGCTGCTTGTTGCAGCAGGAATAAGAGATTATTTTCTAGGGGTTGTTAGTGCCGATGATATCAAATCATTTAAGCCAAACCCTGCTGTGTATCATCATTTTCTACGAGAGTCTGAAGCTTGCGGCAATGATGCATGGTTAATTTCCAGCAATCCTTTTGATGTCATCGGTGCAATTTCGGCTGGCATGTGTGCCGCTTGGGTGCGGCGTTCAAAAGATGCCATCTTTGACCCATGGGGGGTAGAGCCCACGATTATAGTTAATAATCTTGGTGAGCTATATGAGAAAATTGGCTAATAAAAAGAAACAGGGATTAGGTGGTTTGGCGCAGGTTGTTTCGTAAAATCATGGTTCAGTGGATTCTGTGAAGCCTTTGGTATTGTGACGGGCGTTGTTTTAACCAACAAAAGCTCTAGCATTTTCAAACATGCGCATCCATGGGGATCTTTCATTCCAATCGTTTGGATGATACGAGTTTTGTATCGCCCTGACTACGCGCTCAGGGTGTGGCATAACAATGGTTACTCTGCCAGAATCGTTACACAGGCCTGCAGTTGCACTATCTGAGCCATTCGGGTTGTGAGGATACGTTTGCGTTGGCTTACCTTGGTGGTCAACGTATTTAATACCAATCGCATTTTCTTTAACAATTGAAGAAAAACTTGCTTGACCTTCGCCGTGGGCGGTGACAATTGGCAGTATTGAGCCGGCCATACCATCAAAGAACAATGATTTGGATTCTTGAACCTCAACACTGAGGAAGCGTGCTTCAAATTGCTCGGAAGCGTTACGCTCAAAGCTTGGCCAATTTTCAGTGCCCGGAATGATCTCTGTTAGGTTGGACATCATTTGACAGCCGTTACAAACACCCAGTGTAAAGCTGTTGTCACGATTAAAAAATTCGCTGAATTGGTCTTTGGCGCGTGGGTTATAAAGAATGGAGTTTGCCCAGCCACGACCAGCACCCAATACGTCACCGTACGAGAAGCCGCCACAGGCCACAAGCCCGCGGAAGATGTCTAACGATACTCTGCCGCTTAAGATGTCACTCATATGAACATCATGCGCTTCAAAACCGGCTTTGGTAAATGCTGCGGCCATTTCGATGTGGCCATTGATGCCTTGCTCACGCAAAACGGCAATTTTTGGTTTATTACCAACATTGACATAAGGCGCACTAACGCTTTCATTAATGTCAAAATTTGGCGCAATAATTAAGCCATTTGATGGCTTGAGTATTTCATCAAACTCAGATTGTGCACACGCTGGATTGTCTCTCAGTTTTGAGATCTCATACGAAGTTGATGACCATTGCTGTTGTAAAGTGGCACGATTCTCGCTGTAAACCTCACCACTCCTATCAGAGATGCGAATGGTGTCATCATTGTTAATAGTGGCGATGACACTTGTGCAATCGCCAAGACCGGCTTTATTAAGAGCGTCAATCACGTTAGATTTGTTGTTAGAGGATACTTGCACCACACAACCAAGCTCTTCGTTAAATAGCGAGGCAATGACATTGCTAGATTGGATATTCAAACCGCAATTTGAGGCAAAAGCCATTTCTAATAAAGTAATAATGGCGCCGCCATCTGAGCGGTCATGATAAGCATCAATCAAACCCGTTTGGTTTAATTCGTTAATCGTTGCAAAGAAATTGCCAAACAATTTGGAATCATCAAGGTCTGGCGTTGTTTTGCCAACTTGGTTGTAAACTTGTGCCAAACAAGAGCCGCCCATACGGTTTTTACCAAAACCTAGGTCAATTAATAAAAGCTCTGAGTCGGTTTCATTTTTCAGCAATGGTGTGATTTGTTTGCGTGCATCCGGGATTTTCGAAAAAGCAGTAATGATTAGAGATAGTGGTGCGGTAACGGATTTTTCTTGCTCCCCGTCTTGCCACGAACTTCTCATTGACATCGAATCTTTTCCGACTGGAATGGTGAGTCCTAGCGCCGGGCATAACTCCATGCCTACAGCCTTGACAGCTTCGTACATCTTTGCGTCTTCGCCTTCAAAGCCACTGGCACACATCCAGTTGGCAGACAAACTGATGTGATGAATGTCTTCGACATAGATACTCATCATATTGGTTAGTGATTCACCAATACTCATTCTAGCAGCAGCAGCAGCGTTGCTAAGTGCCATTGGTGTTTTTTCACCTAGTGACATCGCCTCGCCCTGATAGCCGACATAATCCGAAAGTGATACAGCGCAATCTGCAACAGGCACTTGCCATGGGCCAATCATTTGTTCTCTGGCAACTAAGCCAGTAACCGATCGATCGCCAATAGTAATAAGGAAGTTTTTGCTGGCAACTGTTGGTAGGGCTAGTAGGCGGTCAATCGCCTCTTTAACCTCGATATTTGCATCGTCAAACTCTAATTCGATATTAGCAATTGAGCTAACATTTTTTAGTGTTTTTGGTGTGGCGCCTAACAGTACCGACATTGGTAGATCGATTGGTGAGTCGTTAAAATGGGCGTCGTTCATCTTAAGGTGGCGCTCGTCTGTTGCCTCGCCTAGGATGGCAAAGGGTGCGCGTTCTCGCTCACAAATTGATTTAAATAAATCGACACTGTCGCCATTGATGGCAAGCACATAGCGCTCTTGGGATTCGTTACACCAAATCTCCATTGGCGACATTTGCTTGTCGTCATTAGGCACGTTTCTTAATTCTAAAATTGCACCTTTTTCGCTGTCATTGACGAGTTCTGGAACGCCGTTCGATAGGCCGCCAGCACCAATGTCATGAATAGAGACAATCGGGTTGTCGTTGCCTAGATTGGCACAAGCGTCAATAACTTCTTGGGCGCGTCTTTGCATTTCGGCGTTAGCACGTTGAACTGAGGCAAAGTCTAAATCTTCACTTTGCTCACCACTACCCACACTTGAGGCCGCACCGCCACCAAGGCCGATCAGCATTGCTGGACCACCCAAAACGATGAGTTTATCGCCGTGCGAAATTAGACCTTTTTCAACATGGTTTTCTTGAATATTACCCAAACCACCAGCCAACATAATTGGCTTGTGATAGCCCCTGACTTGGTCGTTAGCTGTTTTTTGTTCGTACGTTCTAAAGTAGCCACAAATATTTGGACGGCCAAATTCGTTGTTAAAAGCAGCAGCGCCCAAAGGGCCTTCGATCATAATGTCGAGAGCTGAGACAATTTGCTTCGGTTTGCCGTAGTCTACTTCCCACGGTTTTGAATTGTTTGGAATTTTAAGGTTTGATACAGAGAAGCCACATAAGCCAACTTTTGGTTTGGAACCTCTGCCCGTTGCACCTTCGTCTCTAATCTCACCACCAGAGCCAGTTGCCGCACCAGGTTCTGGTGCGATAGCAGTAGGGTGGTTGTGCGTTTCAACCTTCATTAACACTGCTTTTTGCTCAGTTTTTGAAGTGTAAACACCGTCCTTGTTGGCGAAAAAACGCTCAGACTCGTAACCCGACATCACTGCAGAATTGTCGCTATATACCGACAATAAGCCCTCTGGATGAGCCTTGTAAGTATTGCGAATCATACCAAACAATGAAATAGCCTGAGCCTCATCGTCAATTACCCAGTCGGCATTGAAGATCTTGTGGCGACAATGCTCTGAGTTTGCTTGAGCAAACATCATTAGTTCAATGTCTTTTGGGTTTCTATTAAGAGCGGTAAAGTTTTCAATCAAATAATCAATTTCAACGTCACTCAGCGCCAAGCCGAGTGTAGTGTTTGCACGCTCTAACGCCTCTTTGCCGCCACTCAAAATATCAACACTCTGTGCGATTTTCGGGGTTAATTCGTCAAAAAGTAAGTGGACATCGGCGCTATCTTTAAGAAAGGATTCGGTCATCCTATCCATAATGATACTTAGTACTTTGCTTGTGCTATCCTCATTTAGGGCTTTATCAAAATGATAGGTTATGCCGCGCTCCACTCGATTAAGCTCGTTTAAGCCACAAAGATGGGCAATATCGCTTGCTTTTGAAGACCAAGGCGAAATTGTGCCTTGTCTTGGAGTGATGGTTAGATGATCACTGGAATGAGAATAGTCAACTGCAGGGGCGTAATTCAGGAGTTTGTTCAGTTGCTCGGTGTGCTCGGCTCTAAGGCCGCTCTTTAAGTCGATAAAGTGGGTAAATTCTGCCCCTAGTAGCGTAATGCCAGAGTGTGATGCCGAGAGTTTTTCTTGCAACGCTTTAATTTTAAACTTGCTAAGCGCTTGAATGCCAGAGTGCAGTGAAATCATAGTTGTGTCATTATCTCGTCAGAAATTTCAGCGTTGTGATAGACCTCTTGTGTGTCGTCTAAATCTTCCAAGCGATCGATAAGTTTCATGAATTTTTCGGCGTCCTCAAGATTAAGATCAACTCTATTAGCTGGCTCCATAGTAATTTGAGAGTGCGCGACTTTTTGGCCGCTTTCAACTAATGCGTCTTTAATGGTGAAAAAATCTTCAGCCGTTGTGACCACGTCAATCGAACCGTCATCATTAACGATAACGTCTTCTGCGCCAGCATCGATGGCAATTTCCATGATGGCGTCTTCATCGCCTTCAGCAAAACTAATAAAACCTTGTTTGGTAAACATATAAGCAACGGATCCATCAGTACCAAGATTGCCACCGTGTTTTGCAAATGCATGGCGAACGTCTGAAACGGTACGGTTAATGTTGTCGGTGAGGCAGTCCACCATAATGGCGGTACCACCAAGGCCGTAACCTTCGTATCTGACTTCTTCGTAATTATCACCATCTAGATCACCTGAACCACGTTTCACAGCATTTTCAATGGTGTCACGCTTCATATTAGACGCGAGTGCTTTGTCGATAATAGCCCGCAAAGATGGGTTGTTTTCTATAACACCACCACCTCTTTTGGCGGCAACGACAATTTCTTTAATTAATTTAGTGAAGATTTTTCCGCGTTTGGCATCTTGTGCACCTTTACGGTGCTGAATGTTGTGCCATTTACTGTGTCCTGCCATTGCTTTATTTCTCCGTTTCTATATTTATTGGGTGAATTCGAGTAATCGATGGATGGAAGATTTGGCTTTATCAATAATCTCTTCATCAATTGTAATTTCGTTGTTGCCAGTCTCTAATACTGCCAAGCATTTTTCAAGGCTATTCATGGCCATCCAGGGACAATGTGCACAGGATTCACAGTCCGCGCCTTCGCCCATGGTAGGGGCTTCGATTAGCTTTTTACCGGGAGCTACTTCGCGCATTTTATGGAATATGCCGTTATCGGTTGCAACGATAAAAGTATCGTTATCCATTGTTGCAACTGCGTTAATCAGTGCAGTAGTTGAGCCAACTACGTCGGCCAATGCAATCACTTCTTTAGGGGATTCTGGATGAACCAGTACGGCTGCGTCGGGTAGTTTTTGCATCAATCTTTCTAAGCCTTCGGCTTTAAATGCTTCGTGGACAACACAGGCACCATCCCACATCAGCATATCCGCACCTGTTTCTGCTCCAACGTAGTGTCCTAAGTGCTTGTCTGGCGCCCAAAGAATTTTCTTGCCTTCTTCGTGTAGAGATTTGACAACTTTGAGTGCACTACCAGAGGTTACTACCCAGTCAGCTCGTGCTTTAACTTCGGCAGAGGTATTGGCGTAGACCACAACAGTGTGGTCAGGGTGTGCGTCACAAAATGCAGAGAATTCATCAATTGGGCAAGAAAGGTCAAGCGAACAAGTGGCCGCTTCGTCCAAAACCAACACACGCTTTTCGGGTGATAGGATTTTGGCTGTTTCGCCCATGAATTTCACACCGGCAACAACAATGGTGTCCGCGTCGCAATTTTGACCAAATCTGGCCATTTCCAGAGAATCTGAAACAACACCACCTGTTTCTTCAGCCAATATTTGCAAATCAGCGCTGACGTAATAGTGCGCTACTAAAAGAGCATTATTGTCCTTAAGGGCTTTTTTTATGGAATCCCTAAGTTGCATTTATGATTTTTCCGGCAAGCTAACTTTGATGCTTAATTCTCTAAGTTGTTTTCTTGGCACACTGGCTGGTGCACTGGTTAATAAGCATGCAGCAGTTTGTGTTTTAGGGAATGCAATGACTTCTCTGATGGAGTCTGCGCCGGCGAGAATCATCACTAATCGATCCAAACCAAAGGCCATACCACCATGTGGTGGGCAGCCGTATTCTAGAGCATCAAGCAAAAAACCAAATTTCTCGCGTGCCTCTTCTTCATCAATGCCAAGAAGGGTAAGTACTGTTTTTTGCATATCACTTTGGTGAATACGAATCGAGCCACCACCGACTTCGGAGCCGTTGATAACCAAATCGTATGCACGGGATAACGCTTTGCTAGGGTTACTAACAAGCGTCTCGGCATCAACACTTGGTGCAGTGAATGGGTGGTGAATGGCGTTAAGTGAGCCATCGTCAGCAACATCAAACATTGGGAAGTCAAGTACCCAAATTGGCGCCCATTCTTTGTCGTAAAGATTGAGATCGTTTGCTAATTTTTCTCTAAGGTTGCCCAGAGATTCGTTAACAACTTTTGCCTTGTCCGCACCAAAGAAAATAATATCGCCGGTTTCAGCGCCAGTTAGCTCGATTACTTTTTGAGTAACTTCATCACCTAAGAATTTGATAATTGGTGAGGCCGGGCCGTCTTCGTTAAGCTTGATGTAAGCAAGGCCTTTAGCACCATAAATGCTGACAAACTTGGTGTAGTCGTCAATTTGTTTACGACTGATAGTTGCGCCACCTGGCACCCTCATAGCTGCTACTCGGCCATCTTCACTGCTTGCAGGGCCTGAGAAAACTTTAAACTCAACCGATTGCATCAATTCGTTTAAATCAACCATTTGCAAGGGTATGCGCATATCAGGACGATCAACACCATAAAGGCGCATCGCATCATTAAAAGTAATGGTTGGGAACTCGTCAGGAAGACTGACATCAATAGCATCCTTGAAAAGGCCACGAACCATTTCTTCCATGAGTCCAGTAATTTCATCCTCATTCATAAATGAAGTCTCAATATCTAACTGGGTAAATTCTGGTTGACGATCGGCGCGCAAATCTTCATCTCTGAAACATTTGACAATTTGGTAATAACGCTCAAATCCCGACATCATAAGCAACTGCTTGAAAAGTTGTGGCGATTGCGGTAGAGCAAAAAAGCTACCTTCGTGTGTCCTTGATGGGACCAAGTAATCTCTAGCGCCTTCTGGTGTTGCTTTTGTTAAGAAGGGTGTTTCAATATCAAGAAAGTCATTGCTATCCATGAAGTCGCGCATGAAATGCGTTACTTTGGATCTTAGTCTTAAGCGTTTTTGCATCTCGTCGCGACGCAGATCAAGATAGCGATATTTCAGTCTTACTTCTTCAGATGTATCTGTTGCATCTAGCTGAAATGGGATAGGCTTAGAGGTGTTGAGAATTTCAATGTCACTAGCCACAACTTCAATTGCACCCGTTGGAATTTTGCTATTAACCATTGCCTCGTTTCTGGCAATAACCATGCCTTTGATTTTGAGCACAAATTCGTTGCGAACACTTTCTGCAATTGCGAAAGTATTAGCAGTGTCAGGATTAATAACCACTTGGGCAATACCGCGCTTGTCTCGGATGTCAAGAAAGATAACACCACCATGGTCGCGTCTTCTATTAACCCAGCCACAAAGAGTGACTTCTTGATCTAGGGCGTCTTTATTTAATTCGCCACAAAAGTGTGTTCTCATTTTTTATCCTTAATATCGATTAAATCAGGCGCAACAACGCCGGTAGAAATAACTAGTTTGAATGCTTCATCGACACTCATTTCGAGCTCGATGACGTCTTTTTTCGGCATCATGATAAAGAAGCCTGATGTTGGGTTCGGTGTTGTCGGAACATAAAGATTGACAATCTCTTCACCGATTATTTTTTCCACTTCGCCGTGATAGCTGCCTGTTTGAAAGGCGATTGTCCACATGCCTTCGCGCGGGTATTGAACTAAAAGTGCTTTGCGAAACCCTTCACCCGATGTGCTGAGTACAGTTGAGGAAAGTTTTTTTAGGGCACTGTAGATACCACGAAAACCTGGAATGCGACTGAGAACTTTTTCCCAGAGTTCGACAACTTTCCGGCCAATAATATTACTAACCAGGGCGCCTGTTAGCAGAATGACAAGAAGCACCCAGAAAATACCTGAACCGGGTATTTGTGCGCCAAAATTGAATAATGTTTCAGGCAGGTATTCTGGTGGCACAATACTGTTAATTAGCTCTAAAAAGAACTTGATTACCATGATACTGAGGGCCAGTGGAATCCAGAACAGAAGGCCAGAAATAAAGTAATTTCTTAAGCGTTTCACAAGTTAAAAAGTAACTATAAAAAAAAGTGATATTTTAGCACAAGCTGGGCTTTGAATAACAGTCACAGAGTGTGGCTTTGGTGGGACTTCTAAATATTCTCTTCTGCTCTAAGAGTGAGGATTTCATGGCCCGTTTCAGTTACCAAAATAGTGTGCTCCCATTGGGCCGATAAAGAACGATCTTTGGTGGTCACTGTCCAGCCATCAAGCCTAGAGGTAACAACTTGATAGCCGCCTAGATTAATCATGGGCTCTATAGTAAAAGTCATTCCTGGCTCAAGAATTGGTGATTGTTTTGCCTTGCCGTTGTCGTAATGCAGGACTTGTGGCTCTTCGTGGAAGCCTTGACCAATACCATGCCCACAGTAGTCCCTTACAACCGAGCAATGTTGCGCATGCGCATGCGCACCAATCACTTGACCAATTTCGCCTAAGTGAATACCTGGCTTAACAAGACCAATTCCGAGATACATGCACTCTTGGGCAATTTTACAAATTCTTGTAGCCTTGACATTTGACTTGCCAGCAATAAACATTTTCGAGGTGTCGCCATGAAAGCCGTCTTTAATGACAGTAATATCGATATTGATAATGTCACCTTTTTTGAGTTTTTTCTCGCCCGGGATGCCGTGACAAACAACGTTATTGATTGATGTGCAAATCGATTTTGGAAAGCCGTGGTAATTCAGCGGAGCTGGAATAGCGCCCAAATCATCAACGATAAATTTGTGGCAAATTTGATCAAGATGTTCTGTTGTAATGCCAACGACAACATGTGGGGTAATCATATCAAGGACGCTAGCTGCCAGTTTGCCAGCGATGCGCATTTTCTCGACTTCAGATGAAGATTTAATTGTAATTGCCATTGTGAATTGTTTACGAATTTCCCTGAAGTTCGTTGATACGATCTTGAGTTTTCGGATGCGTTGAGAACATATTTGACATTTTACTGCGATATTTCTTCTTTGAATCGATATTGAAGATATAAGCCGCTCGTCTTATCTCATCAGTTTTAGGAAGGGTAATTTCGGATTCATTGTCTTCATAGTCGCCATTTATTTTCTTGAGGGCGTTAATCATTGGCTGATTTGCGCGCATTAACTCAACGGCTCCAGCATCTGCCATGTACTCACGTGTTCTTGATAAATACATTAGCAGAGAGTAAGTAACTAAAGGAAAGACAACTCGTAGAAAAATGGCCAAAATTATAATTATGCCACCACCTTTTCTATTCCTGCCATAGAACGCGCCTCTAAATAAAACATCGACAATTAACAACATGATATTTGCAAGAACTGTGGCAAACAATGTTAGCTTTATGTCGTTGTTTCTTATGTGGGTTAATTCATGCGCTACCACTGCTTGAAGCTCGTCTCGATTCAATAGTCGTACAAGCCTTCTTGTAACTGCAATGAGGGCGGATTTTTCAGAGTAGCCTGATGCGAAGGCGTTGGTGTAGTTGTCTTCGATGATATAGACTTTTGGCATGTAATTCATACCTGCTGAGATCTTTAATTCTTCAACAATGTTGTACAATTGCTTTTCTTCGTCATCAAGTGCAGCATTTAAACTGGTAATTTCTTTAGAGTTTGTGCCCATTAACATCAGCTTGTCACTCATTTTAAAAGTGACAGCTATTGAAATACAGGCGACAATAACAGTGATAATTGTGGCTTTTGGGGCCAAACTACCATTGGCTATTGATACAAGAATGTTACTAATACTGACCTCTGTTTGTAGATACAGAGCGACATCAATCAGTAGGCCGAGAAGAATATACAGTGCAATAAACATCCCTACAACAAATGTTGTGCGCCGGTTGTTTTTTCGAATGGTCTCTCTAAAGTCACCTACTTGCATGAGTACTTAATGACCGGTTAAAACTTAATCGCCATGTCTTCGTTTTCTTGCCTTTTTTCTGCCGTTAAACCCCATTGCTCAAAGCTCTTGTTTAGCTTCGAAAATATCGACACCACAAAAGCTTCTAGAAAGCTTTGTTTTTTGGCTTCATATTTTTCAATGGAGTCGTTGTATGCTTGTTTTGCGTACGCCAGTTTATTTTCTGTAGAAACAATTTCTTCTTGCAGTTGTAGGGCGTTGGTGCCAGCCGTGACTTGTGGGTAAGCTTCAAATTGTACTGATAGCTGCGGGATTAGCGATGAAATCTGATTTTCGGCAGCCATTTTTGTTGCTGTATCTCCTGACTTACTGGCTGCAAGAGAGGTGTTTCTGAGTTCAGTGACTTTGGTTAATAGCTCCATTTCATGACTCATTGCTTTTTTGACCACTTCTATTAAATTGGTAAAAATCTTGGCCCTTCTATCGAGTTGAATGTCTATTTGCTTAAAGTTATTAATGATCGCCTGAATCATTGCTATTAAAGAATTGTAGACTTTGATAACCCAGAAAAACACAGCCACTACTACAAAAATAAGAATATATAAAGTTAATGAATCCATAGTATTCTCAAGATACGGTAATTATGAAAGATGATTATATAATATATTATGAGACCATACTGATCTATAGATTGCAATATATTACATGTCCTGCAAGTTGTGCACTACATTACATATATTTTAAAGGAAGACGGGTAAACGGCTTATGCGCCCGGCCACATCATTCGAGTTTCAGTGATGGCGCAGGCATTTACACCAATATCGACCAATAGCATCTGATAAGCGCCTGATGCGGGGTACAGGTGGATATAATCGCCATCACCATAGTTTGTTACTTTTAATGTTTCGTCGTTCTCCATTCGTGCCTGAAGAATGTTGGCACAGCTTTGATTATTGACAATAGTTGTTTTAATGATTGAAATGTAGCACATTTCCCCGTCTGGAGATAGGCTGGTGGCGAAGAATGAGGCGCCATTTTCAAACTTTTCTGTCGATGTATGAAAAGACGGGTAGGCGCTAGCCTCTTCGGGATGGAAAAAAGTTAAATTTAAGCCGTTTAAGTTGTATGAGTTTTCAACTTGTTCAAGATGGGATTGACAAACTGGGTTGATGTCTCTTAATGCTGCCTCTTCAGCAAGGCCACCAGCGCTAACGGCATTATTTAAGAGAGTCAGTGAGCCAATGATTGTGGCAAGCAATAATCGCTTCATGATGGAGTCCGATATCAATATAATAACAGCGATTATATCAAATAATTTATCACTCTAAAGTGTTTAAAACAATTGCTACTGTAACCCTTTAATGTTTGTAATTATAATGCTTATTTTTGCAGACCAAAGTGTTTTATAATTTCATCACTATTAACTAGGAGAATAAAATGAAATTTAAGTTATTATCTATAGTCTTGTTAGGCTTGTTGTCTGCAAGTTGCACGATGGAGAATGTGCAAACTGAAACCTCCAATGCCAAGCAAAAAGTTGAGTCTTATATTGTTCAAACCCAAGACTACATTTCTAATCTTTTTTGAAGTCTTCGCTTTATTGTTCTCAGTCCAGCTAGGCCAGACTGAGAGTCACCCTCAATAACCCCTAACATCTTAATCGTGATCGATTAGCGCATACTTGGTATGCGACTTATGTTTGTCGGTGTACGCGAGTAATTCTCTTTAAGCTCAGGCTTCGCCTGACAATCAAGGGGTGGGGCGAGAAACGGGGTTTGAACCCGCGACAACCGGAATCACAATCCGGGGCTCTACCAACTGAGCTATTCCCGCCATAAAACAGAAAGTGGTGCGCCCAATACGATTCGAACGTATGACCTACGGCTTAGAAGGCCGTTGCTCTATCCAGCTGAGCTATGGGCGCAAAAAACTGTGTTCTAAATCAAGGCTAGTAACACTTTACAAAATATTGGTCGGAGTGGAGGGACTTGAACCCCCGACCCTCTGGTCCCAAACCAGATACGCTACCAAACTGCGCTACACTCCGAAAAAAGCACAATTATACTTTGATAGTTTGTCTAGTCAATGCCTAATTCACTCCAGATGCTATCAATTTTAGCAATTACTTCGTTGCTCATAACAATAGGCTCTCCCCATTCTCTATTAGTCTCTCCAGGATGTTTGTTTGTGGCATCAATGCCCATCTTTGAACCGAGTCCTGAGACCGGAGATGCAAAGTCTAAATAATCGATTGGGGTATTGTCAATTAGTGAAGTGTCGCGCGATGGATCGACGCGTGTAGAAAGCGCCCAAATAACTTCTTTCCAGTCTCTAATGTTTATATCGTCGTCAACAACAATAACGAATTTGGTATACATGAACTGCCTTAAGAATGACCAAACACCCATCATCACGCGTTTAGCGTGTCCGGGGTACTGCTTCTTCATGCTTACAATCGCCATTCGGTAAGAGCAAGCTTCTGGTGGCAGGTAGAAATCTACAATTTCACTGAATTGTTGCTGCAATAAAGGCACAAAAACTTCGTTTAAGGCAACTCCTAATACGGCTGGCTCATCAATTGGCTTGCCAGTATAAGTGGAGTGATAAATTGGGTTGTTTCTATGGGTTATTTTTTCCACGGTAAATACTGGAAAGGTCTCTACCTCGTTATAGTAACCTGTGTGGTCGCCATAAGGCCCTTCTTCCGCGACTTCGTCGGGGTGAATGACGCCTTCTAAAATAATTTCAGCATTTTCTGGTACTTGTAAATCATTGCCAAGGCATTTACAAACTTTGGTTTTTTTACCTCTTAGAAGTCCTGCAAAAGCATACTCACTTAAACTGTCGGGAATGGGGGTGACAGCCGCCAGTGTTGTTGCTGGATCTGCGCCAAGAGCAACAGAAATTGGAAAGGGTTTGCCAGGATTTTGCTCGCACCAATCTTTAAAGTCCAATGCTCCGCCGCGTTGCGAAAGCCAGCGCATAATCAGTTTATTTTTACCCAGTAACTGTTGACGATAAATACCAAGATTTTGCCTGTCTCGAGTTGGACCTTTGGTAATAACGAGACCCCAAGTGATGAGCGGTGCAATATCTTTAGGCCAGCAAGTTTGTATCGGTAGTTTGTTGAGATCAACGTCTTCACCTTCAATGACATTTTCTTGGCATTGACCTTTATTCAAGACCTTAACCGGCATATTAAGTGCTTGTTTGAATAAAGGCAGTTTATCTAGAGCGTCTTTAAAGCCTTTTGGTGGCTCTGGTTGCTTGAGTTGTGCAAGAACTTTTCCTAATTCGCGCAATGCGCCTAAATCAGCTTGACCCATTGCCATTGCCACTCTTTTAGTTGTGCCAAAAAGATTGGCAAGTACGGGCATGCTGGCGCCATTGACATTCTCGAACAGCAGTGCAGGTCCTTCTTTATCTAAAGTGCGTCTGCAAATTTCGGTTATTTCTAGATTGGCGTCGACCAGTGCCTTGATTCTTACAAGCTCGCCTTGGGCCTCAAGTGCTTCAATAAATTCTCTTAAATCTTGGTATTGCATTGCCGCTCCAGACTATGAATGTTGGAAGTAATTTTCGTGCGCTTTAATTTCATCATCATTCGCATAAATAACTTTAATTTTATTGTTGTCGTTGCTCATTGTTTTAATAGGCGTGGCGACCTCTCCTATTATTTCTGTAGGGTTTGCCTCTTGGAATAAGTTTGACTGACCGCCCGTCATTGCCAAATAAACTTGAGCAAGGATTTGCGCGTCGAGCAAGGCCCCATGAATAGTACGAGCACTGGCGTCAATTTCAAAACGACGACAAAGTGCATCTAAATTATGCATCGTACCGGGGCGCTGCTCTTTAGATAATTCCAGTGTATCAATGATGTCACAAATGTCTTCAATTTTTTTCTTAAAGCCAATCAGTCTTAATTCATTATTGAGAAATCCGAGATCGAAGGGAGCGTTATGAATAACCAAAGTAGCGCCTTCAACAAAAGCGATAAAGTCTTCGGCAATAGCACTAAATTGTGGTTTGTCTTTTAAAAAATTATCGCTAATGCCGTGAATATTGACAGATTCACCAACATTTCGATTGGGTTGTAAATAGCGATGAAATTCTAGCTCGGTAATATCTCTATCAAGAATTTGCACAGCGCCCACTTCGATGATTCGATGACCCTCCGAGGGTTCGATACCAGTGGTTTCAGTATCAAGAACAATTAGCCTTTCCATATTAGGTGATTTCGCGTAAAATTGCTTCATTTTATCATCTCAGTAATTAAGGTTTTTTAAGATTATGGCAAGAGTAACAGTTGAAGAGTGTTTAGAGCATGTCGAAAATAGATTTGAATTGGTTTTGGTTGCAGCAAAACGCGCCCATCAATTGAATTCGGGTGGCTATAAATCAACCCTAGATGGCGGTAAAGATAAGCCAACAGTATTGGCTTTGAGAGAAATTGAAGCGGGCTTGATTAACGCCTCTATCTTAACTGAAGAATATGCAATGGAGGAAGAGTTAACAGCTCATGACAAACGCACCGCTGAGGCAAAAATGGGTGAAGTTGCAGAAGAGCTTTCTGTGACAGCGCTGGACACTGAAAGTGATGACTTGACTGTTGAAAAAGAGTAAATCTCACCAAGCATCCACAATCAAAATGACGCGAAAGCGTCATTTTTTTTATCTCATGAAAAAGACTTTATATTGCCTATTCATTGATTCAAGGATTTGGTAACATTGAGCTATATTATTCCTTCAATTCAGATAAAAACCAATGACCTACATGCCTGAACCAATCGATAGAGATCCACTGATTAATCCAGATCAATACGAGTTAATGTACCAGAAGTCCATTGAGGATTCGGACGCGTTTTGGGCAGAGCAAGCGAGGATTTTTATAGAATGGGATAAAGAATGGGACAGTGTCTCTAATGTCGATTATTCACAAGGGAAAATTGCTTGGTTTGAAGGGGCAAGTTTGAACGTTGCTTACAATTGCTTGGATCGACACTTGGCTGAACGTGGCGAGCAAGTGGCGATTATTTGGGAGGGCGATGATCCAAATGTTAGCGAGTCGATTACTTACAACGCACTCTATAAAAAAGTATGCAAGTTCGCTAATGGTTTAAAAAGTCTCGGTGTCGTGAAAGGCGATCGAGTTTGCTTGTATATGCCGATGATTGTCGAAGCCTCTGTTGCAATGCTAGCCTGCGCTAGAATTGGAGCCATACACTCCGTTGTTTTTGGTGGCTTCTCACCCGATGCTTTGCGGGATAGAATTCTTGATTGTGAATGTAAGATTGTTATTACTGCCGATGAAGGTGTGCGTGGTGGTAAAGCCACACCTTTAAAGGCCAATGTCGACAGGGCAGTACAAGACTGCCCTTGTGTTGATGCGGTTGTGGTTGTTGAGCGTACCAGCGGCGCGATTAACTGGGGTAAGAAGGATGTTTGGTATCATGATTTGGTTGCCACTCAATCCGAAGCTTGCCCTTGTGAAATGTTTGATGCGGAAACGCCTTTATTTATTCTCTACACCTCGGGGTCTACCGGCAAACCAAAAGGCGTGTTACACACCTCTGGCGGCTATCTTTTATACGCCGCAATGACGCATAAATACACCTTCGATTATCAGCAAGGTGATGTGTATTGGTGTACTGCTGATGTGGGCTGGGTAACCGGTCATTCTTATATTGTTTACGGTCCTTTGGCTAACGGCGCAACCACGCTAATGTTTGAAGGTGTGCCAAACTACCCCGATGCTTCGCGTTTTTGGCAAGTTGTCGATAAACATCAAGTAAATACTTTTTATACAGCGCCAACGGCGATACGCGCATTGATGGGTGCAGGCGATGAATTTGTTGAGAAGACAGACAGATCCAGTCTGAAGATTTTGGGCACGGTTGGTGAACCGATTAACCCGGAGGCGTGGGAGTGGTATTTCAATGTTATTGGAAAAGGTAAATGCCCAGTTGTCGACACTTGGTGGCAAACTGAGACCGGTGGTCATATGATTACTCCGATGCCATTTGCAACTGAATTAAAACCAGGTTCAGCTTCGAAGCCTTTTTTTGGCATTGTTCCACAAGTTTTAAGTGAAAAAGGTGAGGTGATGGAAGGCGAGGCAGAGGGTGTATTGGTTATTGCACAGTCTTGGCCAGGGCAAATGCGCACACTATACAATAATCATCAGCGCTTTATAGAGGCTTATTTCTCAACTTACCCCGGCAAGTATTTTGCTGGTGATGGTGTCAAGCGTGATGCGGATGGTTATTATTGGATTACAGGACGAGTTGATGATGTGCTTAATATCTCTGGCCACCGTTTAGGTACGGCAGAAATTGAGTCTGCACTGGTATTGCATGAATCGGTGAGTGAGGCGGCCGTTGTTGGTATGCCTCATAACATAAAGGGTCAAGGCATTTATGCTTATGTTTCTATAATGGCGGGATCGGAGCCTAGTGAGTTGCTTAAGGGCGAACTTGTTGCTTTAGTTAGAAAGGAGATTGGACCTATTGCAACTATTGATAAGATTCAATTCTCTCCTGGATTGCCAAAAACACGTTCCGGAAAAATCATGCGTCGAATACTAAGGAAGATTGCTGAGAACGACTTTTCAAACTTAGGAGACACTTCAACGTTGGCAGACCCCTCTGTGGTTGAGGAGTTAATTAAGAATCGAATTTAACGAATGAAAAAAAAGCGGCTATTGCCGCTTTTTCTTGATCGCCAGTTTTTCTGGCAATGAATGTAAATTATAGTTAGTACTTAAATCGAAATTTTATTGTAATTTTTATAAGTCTTTGGATGTATCCCATGCCTTTGTGGTGCCTTACGAAGGTGTAAAGCCCTCTATTTTGAGTCGACTTTTAAAGCTTCCACTGATGGATGGGGCCACCAGTTTCAGCTGCCACCAAGGGAGGTGGTGGGGTTCTTGCGATTAATTACACTCTTATATTTATAGCTTACACTAGTGGATGAGAGTCCACTAGTTTCAGCTGCCCTCAAGGAGGGAGAGGGCGGAAGTGGTTATAATCAAATAGCTAAATATTGATGTCGAAGAGCTTCGTTATCAAGTAATTCTTGCGCCGTACCATCAAATACAATCTCACCAGTATCAAGAATCAAGGCCCTGTCGGCAAGCCGCAGCGCGGCGACAGCATTTTGCTCTACAATGATAGTGGTGATGCCGAGTTTTTTTATGCCCTTAAGAATTCCCTCAATTTCACGTACGATCACAGGCGCCAGTCCTTCATAAGGCTCATCAAGCAATAACAGTTTAATATCGCGAGCAAGGGCTCGGGCTACGGCAAGCATTTGCTGCTCACCACCAGAAAGAGTAATTCCTTCCTGATTTCGGCGCTCTCCAAGACGAGGAAAGTGCTCGTAAATGCGCTTTAAAGACCAGCCAATTGGTTCTTCAATTTGAGCTAACAGTATGTTTTCTTCAACAGTTAAACCGCCGATAATACAACGATCTTCGGGCACCAATGCAACTCCGAGTTGTGCAACCTGATAATCTTGCATGTTGTGAAGAGGTTGGTGATCTAGCCAAATTTCTCCACTTCTAACTTCTGGCTCAGCTGCGCGTGCAATGGAGCGGAGGGTGCTGGTTTTTCCTGCGCCGTTTCTCCCAAGTAAGGCAACAATTTCACCTTCGCGAACATCAAAATTAATACCCTGGACAATATAACTTTCGCCGTAGTAAGAGTGCAAATCCCAGCAGGAGAAAAATGCTGGATCCGAGCCATGGGAGGTAGTAGGCACACTGTGTGGTGCATAGGGCTTATGACTCATAGTTCTGCGCCGCCAAGATAAGCTTCTTGAACAACAGGATTGCCACGAATTTCATCGGGAGTTCCTGAGGCGATGATAGCGCCCTGTGCGAGCACTGAAATGGTATCAGCAACACTGAAAACCACATGCATATCGTGCTCAATAATAATTTTAGTCATACCATCTTCTTTAATTTTTTTGAGCAGTTCAATTGTCTTATTTGTGTCATGTCTAGCCATTCCAGCTGTAGGCTCATCGAGTAATAGTAAATGCGGGCGTTGAATTAAACACATTGCTAATTCAAGGCGACGTTTGTCGCCGCGTGACAAGCTGCCAGCTATCACATTTAATTTGTCATCCATACCTACATTTGCCAGAATTTCTGTGGCCTCTTGAGTGATTTTAGTTTCGCCAGAAAGGCTTTGAAACAACTTAAAATGAAAGGCGCCATCACGCTTTGCAAAAGCCGGTATCATGACATTGTCTAACAAACTCAAGTCGGGAAATATTTCTGGAGTTTGAAATACTCTGGCCAACCCCATTTGGTTGATTTCATGAGGACTTTTACCAATAACGTTTGTGCCGCCATTAAAGGTAACTGTTCCTGAATCCGGTGTTAGTAAGCCCACACAAACATTTAATAAAGTTGATTTTCCGGCACCATTAGGGCCGATAATCGCGTGCACCTTGCCTTTTTCGATATTTAAATTAATATCACTTAATGCCTGAAGGCCGCCAAAGGCTTTATTTACATTTGAAATTCTTAAAACAGTATCTGTCATAGTTCTACTCCTTTGTGCTGTCGCTTTGGTTGTCTTTAATTTTAGCCTTTCGATAGCGTTTTTGGATTCTGCTAAAGCCTTCCATTAGGCCGCCTGGTAGGAAAATTATGATTATCATAAATAGCACGCCAAGGGTTAAATGCCAACCCTCACCAACAAACGGTGAGACTACAGAAACCATAATATTTTCACCCCATTGTGGTAGGAATGAAAAGAATTGTTGCAGCACTGATTCATTAATTGTAGAAAAAATATTCTCTAGATACTTAATAATGCCAACACCCAGAAGCGGTCCGTATAGTGTACCAACACCACCTAGAATTGTCATAAGAATGACCTCGCCTGATGCTGTCCATTGCATTCTTTCAGCGCCTGCGAGTGGATCTGTGACTGCCAGTAGTGCACCAGCAAGACCCGCAAACATTCCCGAAATTATAAAAGCTGTTATCAAGTAAGGACGCGTATCACTGCCAGTGTAGCGCATTCTGTGTTGATTTGATTTAATTGCTTTCAGCTTCATACCGAAGGGTGAACGAAATATCTTCATCGCAATATAGAAGGCCAGAATTAATACTACTGCACAGAAATAGAAGCCAGAATAACCATTCATTGACATGCCAAAAAAGTCTGTGGATGGAAGCCCGGGTAGGGGGTCGGAAAAATAATTGTCTATGATTCTAGGGTCGTGCATTCTTAATTGCAGCCCGGTTTCTCCATTGGTAATTGGAATTAACACTGAGTACGCCAAGTTATAAAACATTTGCGCAAAAGCTAGCGTCAAAATAGAAAAATAAATTCCAGATCGACGCATACTGACAAAGCCGATGGCAGCAGCAATTAAACCAGATATTAAAGTTGCAAATAGCATTGCAGGTAAGACATTCATTGTCAGTAATTTAAATGACCAAACTGCCGCATAAGAGCCCACACCAAGAAAGACCGCATGACCAAAGGAAAGGTACCCAGTGAGACCAAACAAGATATTGTAGCCAACGGCAAAGATGCCGAAAATAACAAATTTTTGCAATAGATCTGGATAATTCGCACCGATAGGATCAAGCCAGATTGGCATTGTTAGTACACCTGCAGCAAACATCAAGATAGTAGTTAAATCACTCTGTTTTTTTAATAAATTCATTAGTTGTTTCATCATTAATCCTCCATAACGCCCTTACGCCCCATCAAGCCTCTTGGTCGTGTTAATAGGATTACAACAGCAACTAAATAGATAATAATCTGGTCAATGCCCGGCAACAGTGAACTCACCGCGGTCATCGAAGCTAACGACTGGAGGATGCCAAGCAAAAAACCTGCAGCAACCGCACCTCTGAGAGAGCCCATGCCACCAACGACTACAATAACGAAGGAGATCACTAAAAAATCCATGCCCATATGATAATCTGGCGGAAGAATGGGTGCGTACATCGCACCGGCAACGCCAGCAACAACGGCTGCCAAGCCGAATATGATGGTAAATTTTCTTTGGACATTGATACCCAGGAAAGCTACCATTTGGCGATCATACATGCCTGCACGAACCACCATCCCGAAAGTGGTGAGATGGAGAAAGGCAAATACTGAAGAAATGATAGCAGTAGAAACTGCCAGGTAAATCAGTCGCCACCATGGGTAGACAAAATTTTCGCCAAGGCCAATCCAGGTGCCAACGGCTGCACTACCAGAAACAATATCTGGTGCCGGCGTAGGAATCGGATTAGCACCAAAGAAGTGACGAATGACTTCTTGCAGAACAATGGCTAAACCAAAGGTAACTAATATTTGCTCTGCGTGAGTTCGTTTGTAAAAGTGTCTGATCAGGCCGCGTTCCATCGCAAGGCCGATTAATAACATGGTTGGTATAGTTACAATTATAGAGAGGGGTACCGCATAATCTATGATGGCAAGCCCTGTCTCTCCAAACCAAATTTCTAAATAGGGTTGCTCTATATAGGCATCAAAATAAGTAATACTAGGGTCTAGTATTTTTTTTGAAATGGTTAATATTTTTTGAAATGTTACGGCGCAAAAAGCACCCAATAAAAAGAGCGCACCATGGGCAAAGTTGACTACACCTAGTGTTCCGAAAACAAGCGTCAGTCCAAGCGCAATAAGTGCGTAGGCGCCACCTTTATCAAGGCCGTTTAGTAATTGCATTAGTATCGCATCCACGATCCTACTCCCCTTTTTTTATATGTTTTGTCTGAAAAACACTGATTGCAAGTGTATGCAATCAGTGTCTGGTTTGATCCAAGTTTAGACTTCGTAAGGACCCAATTCACCACCAAAGATAGAGGCATCGTACTCAACATCAGCACGCGGCACTTCTTTAACAATGTCCAACAAGTCGTATTGGCTTGACGGATTTGATTTACCACGTACAACCAGAACGTCTTTAAAGCACTGGTGATCTTCTGCACGATACTCTGTAGCACCATTACCCATACCATCAAACTTAAATCCTTCTAGCTCTCTAATCACTTCAGGTGGATAGAAGGTGCCGGCATTTTCACAAGCGTTGGCATAAAGCAACGTTTGTACATAGCAAGTCTGTGCTGCCATTGATGGCGGGAAGCCATACTCTGTGCCGAACGATTTAACGAATGCTTTTGAGCCTTCGTCTTGAAGTTGCCAGTCCCAGTTTGCTGTACCAAGAATGCCTTCTAAGTTTTTACCTGCACCTTGAGCCATTAAGCGTGAATATAGAGGAACGATAATCTCAAAGTTCTTGCCATTCACTTGTTTGTCGCGCAAACCAAACTGTACTGCTTGTGTTAGTGAGTTGATCATATCCTTGCCATAGTGATTAAGGATTAGCGTGTCTGCACCAGAGTTCAGTATCGGTGTAATGAACTGAGAGAAGTCACCCGCACCAACAGGAGTTCTTACTTTTGCTGTAGTTGACCAACCTAGACCCTCTGTTGTTTCTTGGATGGATTGCTCCTGAGTCCAGCCCCAAGTGTAGTCTGCAGTTAGGTGGTAAGCCTTGCGATTTGTTCCCATTTCTTCTTTTAGAACCGGGCCCAGTGCTGAACCAGACATCTTGGCATTAAAGAAGTGACGGAAGCCATAACGACGCTTGTCTTTACCCGTGGTGTCGTTAGAGTGCGTCAAGCCGGCCATAAACAAAACACCCAGTTCTTGTGCCAATCCTTGTACCGCAATAGCAACGCCAGATGAAGAACCTCCAGAAAACATAATGACACCATCTTTTTCAATCATACGTTTTGCAGAAGCTCGTGCGGCGTCAGACTTAGTTTGCGTATCGCCAGTTACATAAGTAACTTTCTTGCCTAGAACGCCATTACCTTTGAGATTCATAGGTTTCATGGTGTTCATTAGACCGCCATCGCCTTCTCCATTAAGGTGCTTTACTGCTAATTTGAAAGCTCTTAACTCGTCCGCTCCTTCGTCAGCATAAGCACCTGTTTGGGGTACGTTGAATCCTAATGTTATCTTAGATGAATTGCCAGGGTTGTTGGCAAAATCTTTTGCCGCCCATGCGCCTTTTGTATAAAACATCGGCATAGCAGCAACCGCAAGACCAGCTTTTGTAAACTGTCTGCGAGTTATTTCGTGTTTTTCGCTCATTGTAACTCTCCTATTTATTATATTAAGTTTTTTATTCCAGCCATAGTTAAAACCAGTCGCAACTATATCTAAATATATAAAGTTTTTTTAATAGCTCGTTTGAATATACGCTTACGATTTAATTATTGTCAACAATAACTTCATATTATTCATATAAAGCGAATAAATATTCATTATATGAATAAATTGTCGATTAAAAATAAATTAAATTGATCCTCAATAAAAAATTGATACTCAGTCATAAAAAAAACGATCATAAATAGCAAAAATCATCTTATTTTGAAATTTTATTGTAGACATAAAAAAATATAGGGCAATAAATATGTCAAAATTAATGATAATAAGTACACTAAACCATAATTGTTGACAAAAAGCACATTGTTGACAAAAAGCACACTAAACTGTAATATTAATTGTTTATTCATGGAGTAAAAAAATCCTACTACTAAGGATCGAGTGTCTAAAAATATGCATATAATTGTTAAGCAAAACTTAATACACCCTTTGGAAATCGCTGCGCCAAAGAAGAAATGAAAACCCATGTAACTAAAACTAATTAACCTTAATTTCTGAAAGGAGATTTTGGAGTAATAAAGTGTTAATTTTATGTAATATTTTGTTAACTGTTTAGTGTGTAAAGTGCTGTAGAATTTTTTTTTGAATTATGTAACTAATTGAAACTATGGACAAAACAAACAACTTAATAGCGGACAAGCACCATAAGACTATTACGGATAGGATTTATCATCAACTCAAAGACGATATAGTAAAAGGTGCATTGCTGCAGGGGCAAAAAATAGGCGAGACAAATTTAGCTAAAAAATACAACACTAGTCGAGGACCTTTGCGAGAAGCCCTTCAGCGATTGGAGGGGATACATTTAGTTAATCGAATTCCGAATGCTGGTTATCGTGTTGTTACGATGGGTTATCAAGAAGCGCGGGAACTGTATCAGGCAAGGGAGCTAATTGAAGGTTATGCAGCTCGACTAGCTACTGAAGCGATGTCAGAATCAGATATTGAGGGTCTGCGTCGCTTAATTGCTGGTCATGAAGAGATCGTACTACGCTCAGACGGAGAGGCCTATATTCAAGAAGAAGGGAATCAGGATTTTCACTTCTATATTTATTCCAGATGTAAAAACGATTGGTTGATTAATTGCATTACTAATAACATATATTACTTAATGAGGATCTGCAGACTTAGCCTTTCTTTCCGGACGGCATCAAGGGCGACAATAGCCATTAAAGAGCACAATGCCATTGTCGAAGCTATTGTTGATCGAGATGCTGATTTGGCGGAGATGTTGGTGCAACGTCATATTAGCGCTTCCTGGAAAACACTTGAGAAAAAGTTTAATGCAGGCGAGCTGCTGCAAGAGATTGGTTGATAAAGGTCAATAATTGAAGGAGTGACTTTGAATCTAAAGTGCATTGGCCGGGTTGCTTCTTGTAAAAAAAACGCCCTCCACTATAAATTGATTATTTTATCTGGCGGCCCAATAGGCTGATTTGTAAGGGCAAGATGCTGAGTCTTGAGTAGATTGTGGGAAATGGCAACGACGCTTCGATGGGTGCCCATTGCAATACATTTTATGCTGTCTTTTTTTTGGTCAATATCAGTAACAATGAAGTTAGTGCATAAGAATTTAATAATAGCCCCTTACCCTTCCATAATGAGTAAAAAATATGTCATATCGCCAAGAATACAATAAATCTATTCAGCAGCCAGTAGAGTTTTGGCGCGAGAAGGCCCAGGACTTGCATTGGTTTAAGTTTCCTGAGGCTATCCTCACTCAAGATGAAAACGAAATACACCACTGGTTTTCTGATGGGCAAATGAACACTTGCTATATGGCGTTGGATTACCATGTTGATAATGGTCGTGGCGAGCAAACTGCTTTAATTTATGACTCTCCAGTTGCAAACACTAAAAAAACATATAGCTACTTAAAGTTACGAGATGAGGTGGCAAAATGTGCGGGCATGCTTAAAGCGCAGGGCGTGGAAAAGGGTGACTGCGTTATTATTTATATGCCCATGATCCCAGAGGCGGCAATTGCGATGCTGGCTTGTGCCAGATTGGGCGCCATTCATTCGGTAGTGTTTGGTGGTTTTGCGGCGCCAGAATTAGCAATTCGAATTGATGATGCAAAACCTAAAGTCATTATGGTAGCTTCTTGTGGTATTGAAATTAGCAAAATAATCCCCTATAAGCCTCTGTTGGATAATGCAATTGATTTTGCGCTACATAAGCCGCAAACATGTATTGTTTATCAAAGAGAGCAGCTGCAGGCGACCTTGTTGCCGGGCCGCGATATTGACTGGAAGATTCATTGTGAAGTTGCTGAACCGGCACAATGCACAGTGGTTAACGGTGATGATTTACTCTATATTTTGTATACTTCTGGCACCACGGGTAAGCCTAAAGGTGTGGTTCGAGAAAATGGTGGTCACGCTGTTGCACTTAAATATAGCATGCATGCGATTTACAATATGAAGCCGGGCGAGGTATTTTGGTCGGCTTCTGATGTTGGCTGGGTTGTCGGTCATTCTTATATCGTTTATGGGCCATTACTGCATGGCTGTACCACGGTCTTCTATGAAGGTAAACCCATTATGACGCCCGATGCCGGTGCTTTCTGGCGTGTTATTTCGGAACACAAGGTCAAAGCCTTGTTTACAGCGCCTACGGCTTATAGGGCGATAAAAAAAGAAGATCCTGATGGTGAATTTATTAAACAATATGACCTATCATCGCTGAAGACCATATTTGCAGCCGGCGAGCGTCTTGACCCACCAACTTACCATTGGCTGACTGAGCAATTGGGCCTGCCTGTTATTGATCATTGGTGGCAGACAGAAACAGGCTGGGCGATTTCGGCCAATATGTTAGGTATAGAAAAGATGCCAATAAAGCCAGGCGCTTCCACCGTGCCTATGCCAGGGTTTGATGTCCATATTTTGAGTGACAATGGTGAGAAGTTGGATGCCAACCAACAGGGGAATATTGCCATTAAATTGCCGTTACCACCTTGTAGTCTGACGACTATCTGGGGGAATTTTGATCGGTTTACAGCGAGTTATTTAGAAACCTTTCCTGGCTATTATGTCAGTGGTGATGGGGGCTATATTGATGACGATGGTTATTTATTTGTCATGGGGCGTACCGATGATATTATCAATGTCTCCGGGCATCGGTTATCCACCGGTGAAATGGAGGAAATTATAGCAACCCATGATGCGGTGGCTGAGTGCGCAGTGATTGGTCGAACTGATGATCTTAAAGGGCAGGTGCCACATGGGTTTGTCATATTAAAATCTGGCGTTTCTATTGATCAAGAAACGGCTCAACAAGAGTTTGCCGAATTAATGCGAGAGAAGATTGGTCCAATTGCTTGCTATAAAGACACAGTTATTGTAGAGCGCTTGCCAAAAACGCGCTCGGGTAAAATTTTACGAAAACTCATTCGAAAAATCCTTGACGGTGAGGACTATGTAATTCCTTCTACTATTGATGATCCTGCTATTTTGGATGAAATTAAAGCTTCATTGAAGATGCAATAATGGAGGCGACAGGAGGGCCAGGAAACGGTATTAGTGCTATAGACTCAGGCTACCTAGGCAGCGACATTGCCGCTATATATTTGCTTAGGCAAAATGATGAGGTTGCTATTATAGAAACTGGAACCAAGCATAGCTTGCCATGTATTAACAGAGCCCTTGAAAAAGAGGGTTTAAACTATTCTAACGTATCCTACATAATACCAACCCATGTGCACCTTGATCACGCAGCGGGCGCTGGCGTGTTAATGAGTTTATGCACAAATGCGAAGCTGGTGATTCATCCCAGAGGCGCTCGGCACATGGTCGATCCGAGCAAACTTATTGCTGGAACTATGGCTGTGTATGGAGAAGAGCAATTTAATCAGCTTTATGGTGAATTGATACCGATAGATTTCGACAGGATGATTGAGGCAGGCGATAACTTTATCTTGGATTTCTGTGGCAGAGAGCTTAAGTTTATTGATACCCCGGGCCATGCTAGGCATCATTTTTGTGTTTGGGATAAGTTAAGTGGCTCTATGTTTACTGGCGACACATTTGGTGTGTCGTATCGTGAATTTGATACAAAGGACGGCGTGTTCATTTTCCCAACCACGACGCCGACGCAATTTGTGCCTGAAGAATTGATCAAAAGCATTAGCAAAATTATGGAATATAAGCCGAAATACGTTTGCTTAACCCATTTCGGCGCAATTAAGCCCACTAAGGCGGTAGTAAGGCAATTAATTGATGGTATTAACTGCATGAGTAATATTGCCAAAAAATACTATGGCCAAGAGCATTCTGAGGAAATAATTCGCAATGCAATCATGCAGTATTTATTGCAAATACTTCAACAAATGGGTGTTAGTAATTTAAATTTTTGCAAAGAAAAGTTGACAAATGATGTAGCACTCAACACCCAGGGCCTCATATACTGGCAGCACAGGCTTTCTTCTAGCGGTCAGTAATATTTAGAAATGCAGTAGATGTAAAAACTGCGCTAGTACGTCACAAATCAACTTGATCTTTTTTGAATAAAGAGATACCGGTAATCATTAATATCACAATTATTGAGCGAGCTAAGACGACTCCCTTCTAGGGTCTACATCCAGCCTTGGCATGTAGCGATTGTGACAGGAAAAATCTTTCCAATCTATTGGAGGAGGGGTTTGGGTCTGGCAAAATAATCTTCGATGGATTACGAATACTATCCCACTGAATAGAGGGAACAATACAAGGCGAGAAGAAAGGCCTGCGGTCTATTAATGAACCCTACTTTAGAAATCAGGAGAGAAGACAAACAAAGGAAATTGGATTAATAGAGGGGTAATTATCGGGCATTTGATGCGCCAGTTAGGCTGCTATTCTTTATCGAAGAGATTATGAAAGTAGACTCCTATATCGAATACCAAAGAAGATCGCTGAGAACGACTTTTATACTGGAGAGCTTCTGTTGTTAAACATTTAATAAATAATAGAATTTTACAAAAGTCAAAAAAAAGAGCGACTATTGCCGCTCTTTTTTAGTGTTACGGGAGACTTAGCGACACTGCTCTTCAAATCTCTCCATTACCGCGCCAGTCACCGATCTAATTTCACCGAGTGTTTGACTTTCTAGAGTAATCATCTCCTCAATATCTGAGCAGTAATTTTTAATTTCATCGCGCGTATATTGAATAAGCGTTGCAATACTCAACAATGGAACGGCTACAGCGGTAATTGAAGATGCGCTTGTTGTCTCTTTAAGAAGGGTGATGCGATTCGAATTACGAACGGCAACATTAAAATTTTGTTTGGCCAAAGCAGCAGCTAATGCGTCGTATTTTTCCTGGCTAACCTGTGCTACTTTGCCTTCCGTCTCTAATTTTTCCTCTGTGGCTGCAAGTTGAGTTTTAAGGGTCTGAACCTCTGGACGGGCATCTTTCATTTGTGCTACTTCATCTTCCAGTACCTGAGATTTGCTTGTTGATAGAATTAGTTTTTGTTGAACAGATTGCAATTCACCTCTAGTGGCTATCAATTGACTGTTTAGATCATCAAGCTGAGATTCAAGAGAGCTGTCACTTGAGGCAACGTAGCTAGAACCGTTGCTCGAATAAGTATCACTAACTGTCTCTGAATCTGTTGAGCTTAGTTGTGATTCCAATGTATCAATTTTATTTTGAAAGAAAAAATAGCTTGCAATTAATGCAATAATTAGTACCACTGATGCAATGTTTGCTTTTTGTTCCATTTAGCTTCTCCGTTTATATGATGCGATTTAAAGGTTTTAATCTCCGCTTATTTTATACGACATATTAGCCTGTTTTAAACCATTGTGCAATTTCCTTGGCGCAATAGGTAAGAATTGCGTCAGCACCTGCTCTTTTAAAGCAAAGCAGTGTTTCTAAAGTGGCTGCTTTTTCGTCAATCCAGCCGTTTTTTCCAGCAGCTTTTAACATTGCATATTCGCCACTGACGTGGTAGGCAAAGGTTGGTACGCCAAAGGTTTGTTTAATGCTTGATATAATGTCAAGATAAGGCAGTCCTGGCTTAATCATTACCATGTCGGCACCCTCAAGTATATCTATTTCTACCTCCCTAATGGCTTCATTGCTATTAGCAGGATCCATCTGATAGGTGTTTTTATCAGCTGAGCCAAGGCTTTCCGCTGATCCTACCGCCTCCCTGAATGGGCCGTAAAATGATGAAGCGTATTTTGCAGAATACGCTAGAATCTTGGTATGAATAAAGCCCTCGCTTTCAAGCGCTTCCCTAATAGCGCCTATTCGGCCATCCATCATATCGGATGGTGCAACAATATCAGCGCCAGCTTTGGCGTGAGATAAAGCTTGTTTGACCAGTACTTCCACTGTCTCGTCATTAACAACATAACCCTCATCATTAATGAGGCCATCTTGTCCGTGACTTGTGAATGGATCCAGTGCCACATCAGTGATGACACAGAGCTTGGGGAAATTACGTTTTAATTCACGAACAGCCCTCTGCACTAGGCCATCTGAATTGTAGGACTCTTCTGCTTCCAATGATTTTTTTTCGTCAGAAATGACTGGGAAAAGGGCAATTGCTGGAATGCCTAACGACTCTATTTCTCTTGCCTCGCTTAGCAATTGGTCAATGCTTAGTCTTTCAATTCCTGGCATGGAATCAATACTCTCTCGGGTGTTTTTTCCTTCAATAATAAACATTGGGTAAATGAGGTCCTCAACCGTCAGTTTATTTTCACGCATCAGTGAGCGAGTGTTGCTGTCTTTTCTCATTCTGCGTGGTCTATGCGTTAAAATAGGCATTTCGATTTATCCAATAAATTTAACCTAAATTATACAATAATGAACCAAACTTCCGAAACTCTTACTCGTTTGTCCAATGTTAACAAAGCTTTTATAAAGCCGTTACCCAATTCAACCAAAATTTTTGTTGAAGGCTCGCGTCCTGATATTCAGGTGCCGATGCGTGAAATTAAACTTACCGACACCATTGGTGATCTAGCCGAAGTGAATGATCCTATTCATATCTATGACACCTCGGGTCCTTATACCGATCCACGTAAATCAATCAATTTGAGAGAGGGTGTTGAGCGACTTAGGTCTGAGTGGATAGTGGAGCGCGGAGATACTGAAGAGCTTGAGAGTTTCAGCTCGAATTTTTGCAATCAACGTTTGCAAGATAAAAGTCTTGATGATTTAAGATTTGAACATACACGTGCACCGAGGCGAGCCAAAAAAGGGCAAAACGTCACTCAAATGCATTACGCAAAACAAGGAATTATTACCCCTGAAATGGAATTCATTGCGATTCGAGAAAATTGCCTTTGGCAAGAATACAAAGATCAAATCGGCCAACATAAAGGTGAGGATTTTGGCGCTTCAATTCCCCCTGTAATTACCCCTGAATTTGTTAGGGATGAAGTTGCGCGAGGACGTGCAATTATTCCTAATAATATTAACCACCCAGAAACGGAACCGATGATTGTCGGCCGAAATTTCTTGGTAAAAATTAATGGCAATATTGGTAATTCAGCCCTAGGCTCCTCAATTGATGAAGAGGTAGGAAAAATGGTTTGGGGTATCCGTTGGGGTGCTGACACTATCATGGATTTATCTACCGGTAAGAATATCCACGAAACCCGTGAATGGATTATTAGAAATTCACCGGTGCCAGTTGGTACGGTGCCAATTTATCAGGCTCTTGAAAAAGTTAACGGTGTTGCGGAAGACTTAACTTGGGAAGTGTTTAGAGATACGTTAATTGAGCAAGCCGAACAAGGCGTTGACTACTTTACTATTCATGCGGGTGTGCGCTTAAAACATGTACCGCTGACAATCAATAGAGTAACAGGCATTGTTTCTCGTGGCGGATCAATTATGGCAAAGTGGTGTCTAGCGCACCATACAGAGAGTTTTATCTACACACACTTTGAAGATATTTGTCTCATAATGAAGCAATACGATGTCACCTTTTCATTGGGCGATGGGTTGCGTCCAGGCTGCATTGCTGATGCCAATGACGCAGCACAATTTGGTGAACTTGAGACATTAGGTGAGCTAACAAAAATTGCTTGGAAGCACGATGTACAGACTTTCATCGAGGGTCCTGGCCATGTGCCGATGCACATGATTAAGCATAACATGGAAAAACAGCTTGAAGAATGTGGCGAAGCGCCATTCTATACTTTGGGCCCGTTGACGACTGATATTGCACCGGGCTATGACCATATCACTTCCGCTATTGGTGCTGCTCAAATAGGCTGGTACGGTTGTGCAATGCTATGCTACGTAACACCGAAAGAGCATTTAGGTTTGCCTAATCAAGACGATGTTAAAACAGGCATTATTACTTATAAAATTGCCGCTCATGCTGCCGACCTTGCCAAGGGCCATCCTGGAGCGCAAATTCGCGATAACGCACTGTCTAAAGCCCGTTTTGAGTTCCGTTGGGAAGATCAATTTAATCTCTCACTTGATCCGGATACGGCGAGAAAGTTTCACGATGAAACTCTTCCAAAGCAGGCTGCAAAAACTGCGCATTTTTGTTCAATGTGCGGGCCAAAGTTTTGCTCAATGAAAATCTCCCATGAAATCAACAGTCTTGATGAGGCACAAGTGGCTAAGATTCAGGAAATTCAGATTGAAATGGATAATAAATCCGAGCAATTCCTTAAGAATGACAGTGAAATATATATGAAAGAGGGTGCTTAATAAAGTGCGACTGGCCAATGATTAAGTCAATTTAATCACTGCAGATGGGGTTTTAGTAATTCCAGCAATTTATACACAGTACCTCTGTATTTCTTGAGATTTGTATGGGCGTTTTCACCGAGTTGATGACGCCTTTTCTCATTACCAAGTAAGTGGATAATTTTTTCAAACAATTCATTGGTATTTTGAATTTGTATAGCAGCATCGTCGTCTAAAAGCGAACGAGAGACTTCTGCAAAATTAGCCACATTGGGTCCGAAAATAATAGGTTTTGAGTGTTCGGCAGCTTCCAGCATGTTGTGGCCTCCTGTGCTATCTAGGCTGCCACCAATAAATGCAATACTCGACTCTTCAAGATACACTGACAATTCGCCAATGCTATCACCAAGAAGAACTTGTGTTTCATCAAGACAAGGTTGATTGTAGGAGCGCCTACTGATAGTGAGACCCGATTTTTTTATTCTGGCATAAACTTCATCGAAGCGCTCAGGTTTTCTTGGCACAATGATAATTAAAGCACTCAGTTGATTTTGGTACTTGGTCAAGCTTGTAATTATTTCGAGCTCTTCTTTTGGGTGCGTACTGGCAAAAACAACAGACGTTCTGTTGTTAATCACGTCTTTTATTTCATTGATGGCGTTTATCGAGGGCGTTTGACCGATGCTATATTTAATATTGCCGGCAAGGTATAAGGATTTTTTTGGCGCACCGATTGACAAAAATCTCTCGTAGGCTATTTGGTCTTGCGTGGCAATAAGTGAGTAATGGGATAGTGTGTTTTGGATAAGTTTGGGTACGTATTTAAGGTAGCTCCGAACAGAGCGCTCTGAGAGTCTTGCATTAACAAGCAAGATGGGTGTAGAGCGTTTAGTCAACTCATGAACCAAATTTGGCCAAATTTCAGTTTCCATCAAGATACAAGCTTTTGGCTTGATGTTTGTTAAAAAGCGCTTAACAAATGATTTACAGTCAAAAGGAAAATAGCAATGAACAACCTTGTCGCCAAAGGCTTGCCTTACAGCCTCGGCACCTGTCGCTGTTGTCGTTGTAACTAGTAGTTTGTGATCTTTGATCAATTCTTCTATAAGGGCTCTAGCGGTATTGAGTTCGCCAAGAGATGAGCAATGAAACCAAACCAATCCTTTGGGAGTGCCTTTAACTGCGCCAATTCGTTGAATAAGATTGGCTTTCCATGTGCCTGTATTCTTCTCAAGTTTGTAGAGTTTAAATAGTTCATATGGCAAGCGTAGCCAAAGCAGTAAAGAGTAAAGAGTTCTATTCATCAGTGTGGCTAAAGATTGCCGGAAAAGGTATAATAGTTAGATACTATTTTAGCGTTATTTTATGAAGTTTGTAGACTCAGCAACTATTCGAATTGAAGCAGGCAAAGGTGGCAGTGGTTGCCTTAGTTTTCGCAGAGAAAAATATATTCCCGACGGTGGCCCCGACGGCGGTGACGGCGGTGACGGCGGCAGTGTCTTTTTTTGCGGCCAAGAAGGTTTAAACACCTTAAGTGAGTTTCGCTATAAACGCCTATTTAGAGCGAAAAACGGCCAGCCTGGCTCGGGTCGAGATAAGCGCGGCAAATCTGCCGTGGATCTTTACGTTGAAATTCCTCTTGGCACGCAAATATTTGATCTTGAGACCGACGAGTTGATTGGTGAAATTACCACGCAAGGGCAAAATTTGTTAGTTGCAAAAGGCGGTTTTCATGGTTTGGGTAATGCCCGTTTTAAATCTTCTATTAATCGTGCACCACGACAAATTTCGACTGGCACGCCAGGTGAGGTAAGAGAAATTGGTTTAGAAATGAGCGTGATGGCAGATGTTGGTCTACTTGGAATGCCAAATGCTGGTAAGTCAAGCCTAATTAGGCAAATATCGGGTGCAAGACCTAAAGTTGCAGACTATCCTTTTACTACTCTGCATCCGAATTTGGGTGTTGTTAAAGCAGGCACTCGGCATTTTGTCATGGCAGATATCCCTGGTTTAATTGAGAGAGCTAGCGAAGGTGCTGGCCTTGGTTTTGAGTTTTTAAAGCATCTATCAAGAGCAAGAGTATTGCTTCATGTCGTTGATATTTTACCGACAGATGGCTCTAATCCAGCCGATAATTATTTAACCATCGAGCAAGAATTGGCAAAATTTGACAAAGGTCTTTTTCAAAAACCAAGAATACTGGCCATCAATAAGGTTGACTTGATTGCACAAGAAGAACGTGAAGAGTGTATTAGTCAATTACTAAAATCCATTGATTACAAAGGAAAGTCGTTTAATATTTCTGCCCTTAATGGCTTAGGTTGTAAGCCTCTAATTTATGGTTTGTCGGAGCTAATTGAGCAGGTGGCGAATGAAGAATAAGTGCTGGGTAGTCAAGATCGGCTCGGCATTATTGACCAACAATGGTATAGGCATCGATAAAGCCTTAATTGCGAAATGGGCCGAACAAATTGTCGCCCTTCGTGCCCAGAAAATTGACGTTATTTTGGTGTCAAGTGGTTCTATTGTCGAGGGCATGAAGCGCCTTGGTTGGGACACTAAGCCTAATGATGTACATAAGCTGCAAGCTGCGGCCGCTGTTGGACAAATGGGTTTGATCCAAGCCTATGAGTCACTTTTTGCAATTCATGATGTACACACTGCGCAAATCTTATTAACAAGAGAGAATTTAATGGATGCTAAGCGCTATGAAAATATCTCTGCAACCCTGGCCAACTTGCTTGAGTTGCGCACGGTGCCAATTATTAATGAGAACGACACTGTTGCCACCGATGAAATTAAGTTTGGCGATAACGATACTTTAGCCGCTTTAGTTGCCAATCTTGTCAATGCCGACCGTCTTGTTATTTTGACCGATCAACACGGTGTTTTTGATGACGATCCACGCAACAATAGCGAGGCCAATCTTATTGAAAAGATCCACTTTGCAGATGAGAGATTAGAGCAAGTTGCAGGAAAAACTGGCGGCGCTTTAGGTTCTGGCGGCATGTACTCGAAGGTGATGGCGGCAAAACAGGCAACAATATCCAACACGCCAACCACCATTGCTTGGGGGCGAGAAGACGACGTACTCACGCGATTGTCATCGGGAGAGCATTTAGGGACCTTGATTCATTGCTAGCATTTATCAGCTTGGGCTCCAACTTGGACAACCCAAGGAGTCAAATAGACAAAGCACTTTCAGCGCTTAATCGGGCCAAGGGGGTGACGCTAATTCAGGCGTCCAGTTTTTACCGTTCAAAGCCACTTTTGGATATGCCTGGACCGGATTATCTTAATATTGTGTGTAAAATTGACACCAGTTTAAAGGCACTTGAATTATTGGACTTGTGTCAGCATATAGAGGACAAGCAGCACAGGGTTAGAGGTGTGCATTGGGGTTCTCGAACGATCGATTTGGATATTTTGCTTTATGGGGGCGAGATTCACAAGAGTGAAAGATTGACCGTCCCGCACCCTGAAATGATTAATCGGTCCTTTGCGCTTTTGCCGCTTGCTGAAATTGAGCCCTCGTTAGAATTACCGAGCTTTGGTTCATTGAAAATGTGTTTAGAGCAACTTGAATTATCAGACATTGAAAAAATATGAAACCCGCTGATTTAAAACAATTCAAACAACGCGGCGAGAAAATAACTTGCCTAACAGCATATGACGCTTCGCTTGCGCAGTTAATGGATAGCTGCGAAATTGATTTAATCCTCGTTGGCGACTCTCTCGGTATGGTTGTGCAAGGTGAAAAGAGCACTCGTACTGTTAGTGTGTCGGAGATGGTATATCACACTAAGGCGGTTGCCAAGAGTTGTAATCAAGCCTTAGTTATTGCTGATATGCCTTACCAAAGCTACGAAGAGCCATCGATGGCTCTTGAGAATGCAAAATTACTCATAGATGCTGGCGCGCAAATGGTTAAGTTAGAAGGTGGAGCCGAGCGGCAAAAAGTTGTGGAAACACTTATAGAAAATTGTATTCCTGTGTGTGCTCATCTTGGTCTCCAGCCACAAAAAGTTAAGAAGGCCAGTGATTATAAAGTTCAAGGCAAGAACCTAGGCAGCGCTAAAGCGATTATTGAAGATGCACTTCTGCTTGAATCCCTTGGTGTGGAGGCTCTGGTGTTAGAGTGTATTCCGAGCTCCCTTGCTAAACTAGTGAGCGAGCAATTATCCATTCCTACAATAGGCATTGGCGCTGGTAAAGATTGCGATGGACAGGTGTTGGTTTGTTATGATATGCTCGGCATTACTCAGGGTAAATTACCAAGATTTGTGAGAGATTTCACTGCGGCTAATTCCAGTATTCCCATGGCAATTAAAGCCTTTATTCAGGCTGTAAAAAACCAGTCATTTCCGTCTGAGAAAGAGAGTTATTAATGCGCATTATTGAAACGATTGGCGCTCTTCAGGAGCACTTAGGGCAGTGCCGTGACCAGGGAAAAACCATCGCTTTGGTGCCGACAATGGGCGGGCTGCACGCAGGCCATTTACAACTCGTTGACAAGGCTAAAACTTCCGCAGATATTGTCGTGGCGAGTATATTTGTCAATCCTACGCAGTTTGCACCTAACGAAGACTTGGATAAATATCCTCACAGCCCAGAAGCTGATAAAAAAGGCTTGGTGGACAGAGGTGCCGATGTTTTATTCTTGCCTTCAGTTCAACAAATTTACCCTGAAAATCAAACAAGTGATTATGAGGTGGGTGAAATAGCGGCATTATTGTGCGGCAAATCTCGACCAATTCACTTTGATGGCGTGGCTCAAGTGGTATCAAGGTTTTTTGATATTGTTGAGCCTGATGTTGCTGTTTTTGGTGAAAAGGACTACCAACAGTTGCAAATAATCAAGCAACTGGTTAAGCGACAAAATCGCAATATAAGCATTGCCTCAATAGAAATTGCTCGTGAGAGCGACGGTTTGGCAATGAGTACCAGAAATAAATATTTAAGCACTAGTGAGAGAATGCTTGCGCCACACTTTAATCAAGCGCTACGTCAGGCAAAATCAAATTATGAGAGCGGCATGGCGTTAGACGATCTTATTAACAAAGCAAGAGAATCTCTTGGAAGACCTTTTGAGTTGGATTATTTTGAGGTGCTTGATGCAAATACCCTTACACAAATAACGACTTCAAGTGCTGATGTGATTATAGTATCAGCGGTAAAATTAGGGATAACCCGATTAATTGACAATATTGTCTTTAGGAGATCAAATGTTTAGTATTACGGATGAAGCGGAAATTTATGTGGCCGACCTTTTTGAGCAACAGGATGAGAAAAATCTTGGCCTCAAGGTGGATGTTGAAAAGCCCGGCACACCAGTTGCAACGGTGGCGTTTAATTTTTGTTTTGCTAGTGAGCTGCCGAGTACATACACTGAGTATCCTTTTAAAGGGTTTAGTGCCTATATAGATGACAGCAACAAAGAGTATTTAAAAGACTCAAAAGTGGCTCTGAAGAAAGAAGGTGCGAGCAAAAAGCTCACCATTGTTGCGCCTAATGCTAAAGGCGAGGCGCCAAAAGACGACGCCCCTTTAGCGGAAAAAATCCTATTTACAATCCTTACTGAAATTAATCCAAATCTTGCTTCGCATGGTGGTTTTGTTGACTTGGTTGAGATTACCGAGGGCAACGAAGTGGTGCTTAATTTTGGCGGTGGCTGCCAAGGTTGTAGCTCCGTTAAAATAACGCTTAAAAACGGCGTTGAGGCACAACTAATGAATCTCTACCCTGAGATTACTGCGGTGCTTGATGTTACTGACCACTCTAAAACAGAAAACGCCTATATGTAGAAAAGGTTTTCTGGCATTCGATTTAACTCTCGTTGCCGCCGAATGTGAAGTTTTTTGCTAATATTTGGCCTGCAAATGTTAGAATGGCGCAAATGAATTATTGGTATATGAGTAAATCTAGGATGAGCGAGTGGAAAAAATAATTATCTATTCGCATGCGGATTGCCTGCACAAAGATAACGGCCCAAATCATCCGGAAAGGAAAGAACGCTTAGAGGTTGTAATTGATGCCATTCAAAACATTAATGACATTGATATAGAGATTAAAAGCGCTCCTCTAGCAACGCTTGATCATGTCGCTCCCGTTCACCCAGAGGCGCATCTTAGCGACATCTTTGCGATGATTCCAACTTCCGGTTTAACCAGTGTTGAGCAAGAGCCCTATGCCGATACATTTCTATGCCCCAACAGCAAGGATGCAATTTTACGAGCTTGTGGCGCAGGCATTGCTGCGGCAGAGTGTGTCATTCAAGGTGATGCAAGAAGGGTTTTTTGCGCCGTAAGACCACCAGGTCATCATGCCGAAACTACTCGAGCCAACGGCTTTTGTTTTGTTAATAACGCCGCAGTAACCGCTAGATATTTACAAGATAAGCACAAAATTAAGAAAGTTGCGATTATCGATTTTGATGTTCATCACGGCAACGGTACGCAAGAAATCTTCTATAGCGATAACAGTGTTTTGTACGGTTCAATACACGAGTATCCATTATTTCCGGGTACGGGGTCAGAGGTGGAAGTGGGCGTTGGCAATATCTTTAATGCGCCTATTTCGGCGGGTACAAATGGCCAGGACTTTTTAAAAATATTTAAGAGTAAGGTTTTAGACAATGTTGATAAATTTCAGCCTGAAATCATCTTGCTATCTGCTGGTTTTGACGCGCATAAAAGAGATCCTTTGGCTAACATTAATTTGGAGTCCAAGGATTATTACAGTCTAACAAAAGACATTGTCGACATTGCAAACAGGCATTGCCAAGGTAGAATCATCTCTTTTCTAGAAGGGGGTTATGATTTGGTTGCGCTTGCCCAAAGCGTAACAGAGCATTTGTATGGCCTGCAAGACGATCAATTAAAGCATTAATAGGACTTGGTACAGTGCAAGAGTTTGATCTAATCCGCGAATACTTCACTTGGTCTTCAGATCAAAGCTCGGTCGTTCTTGGTGTGGGCGACGATGGTGCAATATGCAGTGTTGAGCCTGGTTATGGGCTTGTGACCAGTATCGATACTTTAATCGCTGGCGTTCATTTCCCGGAATCTACCGGTGCCACAGATATTGCCTATAAGGCCCTTGCTGTTAATTTGAGTGATATGGCGGCGATGGGAGCGCTACCAAAATACTTTACTTTGGCGTTAACGTTGCCAGAGATGGATCCATCTTGGTTGCAAAATTTTTCGCAATCGCTTAAGCAGCTATCCGAACAATTTGGCGTAAGTTTAATTGGTGGTGATACAACCAGGGGGTCGTTATCAATCACCATTTCTATTATCGGTTGGATTGAGCATAGTGAGGCGCTACGACGCTCTGGCGCCAAAATTGGCGACGGCATCTATGTTTCCAATACCATCGGGGATGCTGCGTTTTCCCTGTGGCAATTACAAAATAATGACATTCCTGATAGTGACTGTTTTGCCAAGTTAAATAGACCAATGCCGCAAGTTGAGTTGGGTCGCTCATTGCGAGGCGTCGCTTCGGCTTGTATTGATATTTCGGATGGTTTGGTGCAGGACCTCTCGCACATATTAAAAGCATCACAAGTAGGCGCCAGGGTTGAAGCGGAACAAATACCTCTGACCAAGGTATTGACAGACCACGTTACAAAACAAAGCGATTGGTCACTGGTGCTAAATGGTGGTGATGATTACGAGCTTTGCTTTACAGTGCCAGAAAAAAACCAAGAAATGCTAGGTGATATATCAAAGCGTTGTGACGTCAAAATTACCCAAATTGGCGTTATTTGCGAGTCTGGTGTCTTAGAGATTGTCGGTGCGAAAAATATTGGTAAGTCATACCAACATTTTTAAATTAAATTTCTTTTTTCTCAGAAATAGTTTTGCAATCGATGCACTGGTCTGCAGTTGGGCGAGCTTCTAATCTTTGTAGTGTGATTTCGATGCCGCAAGTTTTGCAATAACCGTAGTCACCTATATCAATTAAATGCAGAGTTTTATCAATCTTTGCAATCAATTTTCTTTCGCGATCACGCGTTCTAAGCTCTAGTGCAAACTCTTCTTCAATGGTAGCTCTATCGTTGATATCAGCTACAGGAGTAGAGTCCTCTTGAATGTGGTTAATGGTGTTTTCAGCTTCAAAAACCAGCTGATTGCGCCACACATTTAACTTGTGAATAAAGTGCTTCAGTTGACCCTGGTTCATAAATTCTTCATCCTTTTGTGGGATGTATGCTGGGATCTCTTCGAAGTTTGGTTCAGTAGTCATTTGCTATAGTTTACAAAAAAAGGTAGTTTTTACCAAAAAATGCCTAAAATAGCAATGTTTAATTTCATAATGAATTTATTATTACATAGCCTATGTCCTTGAAAGCACTAATTTTTGATGTGGATGGTACACTCGCCAATACAGAGCAGGGTGGCCATTTACGCGCTTTTAATGAAGCTTTTAAATTGCTCAATATGGATTGGCACTGGGATGATGCGACTTATGAAAATTTATTACAAGTGACGGGCGGCAAAGAGCGAATCACCCATTATATGAATCACTACAGCTCCCCAATGAATAAGTTACTGAACAAAGCTGATATTGCCAAAATTCATCAACTCAAAACAGATATTTTTATTGGCTATGTTGCGCAAGGTTGTGTCACTATTAGAACAGGCGTCGTCAGGTTGGTAGAAGAGGCGATTGAATACGGTCTGAGGCTCGCCATTGCAACCACGACCAGCTTGAAAAACGTTGAAGCAATTCTTGCTAGCAGCGGCATGTCCTCTAAATTTGAGGTGATAGGCGCGGGAGATGTTGTCAAGAATAAAAAGCCTGCGGGTGATATTTACCAGTATGTACTGGATGAATTGAAGCTGACCGCCGGCGAGTGTATTGTTTTTGAAGATTCTGCAGTTGGTTTTGCTTCAGCCAGTGCTGTAGTATACTAAGCCTTTTGCATTTGCTGGTGCGCTGGTTGTTGTTGATCATTTGGGTGGGGAAGACACACCCTTTAAGCTAATGAGTGGCAAATCCAGTAATCATTCTTATGTAAACATTGAGTATTTAGAGGAGTTGCATGAACAAAATCGTTAATTTGGCCGACAACAGTTCTGTCTATGAAGTGGCCAAAGTTACACCATTGGTTAATGCTGAGCAGTTGAGCGAGCGCTTTGGTAACCAGATTCACCTTAAAAGAGAAGACGAGCAAAGCATTCATGCTTTTAAGTTAAGGGGCGCCTATCAAAGAATGTCCTCATTAACGCAGGATCAAATGGCAAAAGGTGTGGTTGCATCTTCTGCGGGCAATCACGCCCAAGGTGTGGCTTTGGCTGCAAAAAAACTTGGTGTTAAGGCTTATATTGTAATGCCTTTGAGTACGCCAAAAATTAAAGTGGAGGCGGTACAGAGGTTGGGTGGTGAGGTGTTGCTTTTTGGCGACATTTATGATGATGCTTTCGGCTACGCAAAGCAGCTCGAAGCGGAGCGTGATTTGTGCTTTATTCATCCTTATGATGATCTTGAAGTTATTGCTGGGCAGGCGACGGTTGCAAAAGAAATTCTAGAACAACTCGATAAGATCGATGTTGTATTTATCCCTGTTGGTGGTGGCGGCTTGATTGCTGGCATGGCGAGCTATCTCAAACATTATGCACCGCATATTAAAGTCGTGGGTGTGGAGCCAAAAGATTCTCCAACGCTTACCTACTCACTGGAGAATAACACACGTTTAATTCTCTCTGATGTTGGGCGATTTGCCGATGGCGTGGCGGTTAAGCAAATAGGCGAGATACCTTTCGAGATTGCCAAAGAATCCGTTGACGAAATGGTTTTGGTCTCAAATGATGAGATATGTGCAGCGATTAAAGACATTTACGAGGATGTGCGTTCTATTGCAGAACCTGCGGGCGCTTTGGCGACTGCTGGGGCAAAAAAATACATCCAAAAGCATAAAATAACCAATCAAAATCTTGTTGCTGTTATTTCTGGTGCTAATGTTAATTTTGATCGCCTTCGTTATATTGCCGAAAGGGCGGATTTAGGTGAGCTTACTGAAGCTATTATTGCGGTAACAATGCCTGAGACGCCAGGCAGCTTTCTTAAGTTTTGTCGATTACTGGCGAATCAGTCAATCACTGAGTTTAATTATCGTTACGCTGACAGCAGTAAGGCGCATATTTTTGTGGGTGTAGGCCTTAGTAATGGCGAAGCGGAAAAGCGTACTTTGATCGATAGATTGAGGGCGGGTTTTGAAATTATTGATATGAGTGATAACTCGATGGCCAAGACTCATATTCGCTATATGGTAGGCGGTAGAGCTAATGCCTCGAGTGAAGTTATTTATCGATTCGAATTCCCTGAGCGTCCTGGTGCGCTGCTAGAGTTCTTAGAAAAAGTGGGCACAAAATGGAATATTTCATTGTTCCATTATCGTAATCACGGCGCTGATTTCGGTCGAGTGTTGATCGGCTTGCAGGTTGACAATACAAGTGAGCTTGAAGCGCGCTTTGATGAGCTTGGTTATTTTTATCATAATGAAACCAACAACAAGGCCTATCAATATTTCCTTTAGAAAGCTATTGCTTAACGATGTTGAGTCTCTGGTTGGCATTGAAAGGTTAAATACCGAGCACCCTTGGCCTGTCTCTCATTTTTCCTCCAGTGTTGCTAATAACAACACCCTTTCGTGCGGGCTGATTGTTGAGCAAAAATTGATTGGTTATGCGTTGACCCTTGTTGCCCTTGAGTCTGCAGACCTGCTTAATATCGGTATACATCCAAATTACAAAAGACAGGGATTTGGCGAGTCACTTTTAACTCATTTGCTGATTCAATTAAAAGAGGCGACTGTTAGCTCGCTTATTTTGGAGGTTAGGGTAGAAAATCATATTGCGATTAATTTCTACCAAAAGCAGGGGTTTGAGGGTGTTGGTATAAGGGAAAAATACTATTCAAATCAAGAAGATGCTAAAATAATGAAATTACATATATCTCACTAGAAATAAATTCAACATGCCATATAAAAATATTACCGTCCCTGCGAATGGTACGAAAATCAGCACCGAAAATAACGTACTAACTGTCCCTAATAACCCAATCATTGCCTATATTGAGGGTGATGGTATTGGTGTTGATGTTTCTCCAGTCATGCTAAAAGTCATCAACGCTGTTGTTGAAAAGGCTTATAACGGCGAGAGGCAAATCCATTGGATGGAAATTTTTGCCGGTGAGAAGGCTGATGGCATCTATGGCGAGTATCTGCCAGAGGAGACACTTGATGCAATTAAAGAGTTTTCAGTGTCCATTAAAGGCCCCTTAACAACACCTGTTGGTGGCGGTATGCGTTCGTTGAATGTTGCCATTCGCCAAGCATTAGACCTTTATGTGTGTCAGCGACCGGTTCAATACTTTGCAGGCACGCCTTCACCAGTTAGAGCACCAGAAAAAATTGACATGGTTATTTTTAGGGAAAATTCTGAAGATATTTATGCCGGCATTGAATTTGCCGCCGGTTCAGATGAAGTTAAAAAGGTTATTGATTTTCTTAAAAAAGAAATGGGTGTTACAAAAATTCGCTTCCCAGAGACCTCAGGAATTGGTGTTAAGCCGGTCTCTAAAGAGGGCACTGTGCGCCTCGTGAGGGCCGCAATACAGTACGCCATTGACAATGATAAACCGTCCGTAACCCTTGTACACAAAGGCAATATCATGAAGTTTACTGAAGGCCTGTTTAGAGATCAAGGTTATCAATTAGCTAAAGATGAGTTTGGTGCTGTTGAGATTGACGGCGGCCCTTGGTCTAGTTTTACTAATCCAAACACAGGCAAGGAAATTGTCATTAAAGATGTGATTGCCGATGCATTTTTGCAGCAAATTCTATTGCGTCCAGAGGAATACTCAGTCATTGCTACGCTTAATCTTAATGGCGACTATATTTCTGACGCGTTAGCAGCTCAAGTGGGCGGTCAAACACAATGGCCGTCTTTGAGGCAACCCATGGCACCGCCCCTAAATATGCCGGTCAGGACAAAGTAAACCCTGGCTCACTCATTCTTTCAGCTGAAATGATGCTAAGGCACCTTGGCTGGCCTGAGGCTGCAGATTTAATTGTTGAGGCGATGTCAAAGACGATTAAGAAGAAAACCGTTACTTACGACTTGGCGCGCTTGATTGATGACGCAACTCTGCTATCGTGCTCAGAGTTTGGTGACGCATTAATAGAATCCTTCGAGTAAACCACCCTATTTTCTTTGTTAATCGGCCATCCAAAGAAACATCTGGGTGGTTTGGTTATATTTTGACCCATAAACACACGCATCTCAGTATAATTACCTCGAATCGATACTTATTACCCTCATTTGAAATGATAAAAATTGAGAGAGTTATACGAAAAATATTCATTCTGACAACACTTTGTTTGTCCCTTGGAGTTGGCGCTAATACAGCTACCGATCCTAATCTAAATCCAGCCACTTCATTTAATTACATGCCAAATATGATAAACAATTTGCCTAATTATGGTGGAGCAAACAATTTGCCTAATTATGGTGGAGCAAACAATTTGCCTAATTATGGTGGAGCAAACAATTTGCCTAATTATGGTGGAGCAAACAATTGGCAGTCGTACAATAACAACGCCAACATGATGCAAATGATGGGTGGTGCGAATATGACTTACATGCCCTACAACAACATGATGCCTTATATGCCAAATAATAATTGGATGCCTAGCGGAGCTAACAGCAATTGGGGCTCATTTGGCGCTTACAATAACATGATGCCAATGATGGGCGTTAATGGCGCTATGCCTTACACGAACTATAACAGCATGGGCATGAATCAAGCCAACATAAATACTGAGTTGAGCCTTAACCAGGCGCCTGCTGCGCCCGCGTTAACCAGCGCTTGGGGCTCTCTTGACGCAAACGCTGCTTGGGGCTTAGGTGGGGATTTAAGCCCCTGGACTCAGCAAGCTCAATCCGATGATTTGTCTTCGCAAGACCCTGCAGATGTCATTGCTCAATTAATGAGTGGTGAGCACGCAGCGATTTATCAAAAAATTATTGCTGATGCTTATGAAAAAGGCTTTGCAGAAGCAATGGTTCAAGGTGGGGCTGGCGGTATTTGCACGCCAACACCGACAGAATTACCCGAGTTTAATCTTGAATCAGAGTAACGCCTAGAGCCCGAAAAAAAAAGTTTTGTAAAAACGGCTAATTAACGCTTACATTTGATTGACTAAAAAACCAGAACTCATTATAATTTGCCGCTTCATTCCTCGATAGCTCAGTTGGTAGAGCAACGGACTGTTAATCCGTTTGTCCCTGGTTCGAGCCCAGGT
>LWDU01039395.1_pt1 | contig 109595 bp, 95 predicted proteins | sample 727161 | NCBI WGS metagenome assembly LWDU01 (sample SAMN04566230, study PRJNA314399) | hydrothermal vent metagenome | isolation source: deep sea hydrothermal plume seawater | place: Mexico: Gulf of California, Guaymas Basin | collected 2004-07-11 | reverse complement strand
GTCACGAGGGCTGTACTTGTCGAGCGTCTGCTTGTGGCCACCCCAGATGTCCTCGCAGCGAGCGTTGGCGAAGTGGATGGCAATGGCCCGACGTAGTCCTTCCGTCTTGTTGAAGCCCGAGCCGTGGATGATGTTCGAGTGGAAGAACACGGTGTCGCCAGGCTCCATCTCAATGTGGACCCGGCCGCTCGAGTCCACGTCCTTCACGCCGAGGAAGAGATGGTTCTTGTGCTCCCAATCCGGATAGTCGTGGGCATGGGTCTCGCCCTTGTGACTCCCGGGGATCATGACGAGGCAACCGTTTTCACGAGTGATCGGCTCGAGCGCCGACCAGACTCCGACGATGGAATCCGCGGGGCGGAAGGGAAAGTAGATGAGATCCTGATGCAACGGGTGCCGCCCATCGACGTGGGGCGGCTTGTTGAGATACATGCTGTTCATGGAAATGAGGTCGCGCCCGATCAATTGTTCCACCTGGTCCAGCAGGGGGACGCAGGCCGAGTACTTGCGCAGGACGGGATCGGCCTGGACAAAGTTCATCTTGCTGATGCCGTGAGCCTTGGTCTTCGGCGTGACCAGGCCCTTCGCCACCTCGGATCCTCGTCGACTCTTGGGTCGCAGAGAGGCAGACAATAAGACAGGCGAAGCAACAGCGGAGGGGGTTGTCACGAATGTCATCGCCGTTGACCCCGACGGCAACGACTACATCTCGGGGTCTGACAGCCTGTGTTGAGTGGGGTTTCGGGTCGTCTGAGAGGCGACTCCGCCTTCGCCCTCATCCGATGCGGCAAACCCGAATAGATGCCCCTCGCGGATCGCCTTGGCGACGTCGGGTTCGACGAAGTGAGCCCACTTCGGATTCCGCGGGTTCGGATCCATTCGAGGACATCGTCGGAGCGCACAGCAAGCTGCTCGTCTGCGAGCCATTCGACCGGCCTCACAAGTCCATTTTCTTGGAGATACTGGGCAAAGGACCGCACGTTCTCGGGGAACTCCATGTTCTCGAGCTGGATGTGCTGCCCCGTTCGTCCGTCGAGACCGGGGCGGTTCAATCGGAGGTCGCGCATTTCTCGATCTGCACCGCAGCATGCCGTTTGCCGTACCCTCTCTTCCTCATGACCCCACGCTTCGCGATCCCATTCGTCGCCGCAGTGACCCTCGGCATCGCCGCCCTTCAGTTCTTCACCGCACCTCCACCCCTCCAAGGCGCAATCCTCATCGTGCTCGACACCCTGCGCGCCGACCGGGTCTCGGCGTACGGTCACGGGCGAACAACAACACCCAACATCGACGCCCTTGCACGCGATGGCGTCCTGTTCGAACAAGCGATCAGCGCGGCCCCGTGGACGCTACCCTCGTTCGCGTCCTTGTTGACCGGTCGATTTCTTGATGATGGCTTTACTGCTCGCCGTGAACGCAAACGTCTGAACGGGTCTTTGATCGGCGCGCTTCGAGCGGCCGGTTACAAGACGGGCGGGTTCACCGAAGGCGGGTACGTCTCTCGAGCGTTCGGAATCGACCAAGGCTTTTCTACCTATGTTGAGGAAGAAGGTCCGGTGCGGCTGCAGGTGCCGGGGCAACCACAAAGGTCAAAGCCCCAAGGATCAATCCATCGAACGTTCGCTGCTGCGAAGACTTGGCTGAATGAGTTGGGAGGAGAAAACTTCTTCCTGCTCATCCATACCTACGAACCCCACACCCCGTACCGACGGCACGAATTCACCGGAGGCTTACCACGCGGATCCGTGGGTGATTCTCTTGAGATCCCGGCACTCGCGCGCGTACGAAAGGGACAACTCGCGACGCACGCCGCCGATCGCGAATACATTGGCGCGCTCTATGACTCGGGAATCTATGAAGCCGACCAGCACGTGGGCGCGCTGCTCAATGAACTCGACACCCTCGGGCTGCGCGACCGCACATTGCTGGTCATCACAAGCGACCACGGGGAAGAACTCGGTGACCGCTACCCACTCAGGCTTGCTCACCATGGTCACGCACTGACCGATGATCAACTTCGTGTTCCCCTCGTCATCTCACACCCAACCCAGCGCTTTCAGGTCGAGCGAGTCACACAAACGGTCCGCACCGTAGACATTTTGCCGACGATCGCAGACTTGCTTGAAGCGCCACTCAGAAAGAACATCGATGGACGAACGTTGCTTCCGCTGATGCGAGGTGACGAACGAGCGGATCGCATCGCAATCGGCGGCGCCACGAGTAGCGGGCCTGGGCGGGAATTCGTGCGAACGGCCGAATGGAAGTACATCGAAGTGACGAGCGTCGGCGACCAAACTCTGCGGCCCATGCCTCCGCGCATTCAACTCTACGATCTCAAGTCAGACCCAGGTGAGACGACCAACGTTGCGGCCCAACACCCAGACGTCGTCGCGCGCCTCGGCACAAAGCTGCACGCCAACATGGCCGAGCAAACATCACCGAACCGGGCAGCTGACGTCCCGTCCGAACTCGAAGAGCGGCTCAAGTCGCTGGGCTACGTCGAGTGACCCGGGGTCCGTAGTGCGAGGGTCGCACAATGGCCGTGCCGTGGTCACGCCCTACTCTTCGATCAACTCAACGAACAAGTCGTCAAGCTGATCGTCGAGGCTGTCGTCCAAGCTTTCCCCAGTCAACATCGCCTCGATTTCGAATTCCTCGACCAAGGGGGCTTCAAGAATGACGTCGTCGAAGGCAACTCGTGTTGCCTGGTCTACCGGCGATGCAGCGGGCGCCTCGGCGTCAAACTTTGGGAACGGCTCCTCGCTAGCCTCGGTGCCGAACAAGTCGCCCATTCCGTCGTCAAGCGAGCTGGCTTCGACTGCGGGTACGGCTTCCAGTGAATCCATCGGCATCACAGTCGTGAGTCCAGGGCTCGGTATGGGCTCTTCGCCCAAAAAGTCGTTGAGTTCCATTGCGGACGACTCACCAGAGTCTACGTCCAGCTCGGGCGCTTCAAACGGTGATTCTAATTCCGGCATGGCGACTTCGTCGAGTTCCATCGTCATACCGAGCGAGTATTGATCTGCCGGGGACGCGATCGGGGGAGCAACAGGAGTTTCCGACGGCGCTGCAAAGAGTGGTTCGACCGGCGCCGCAGCAACCTGTGACGCGGCTTCGAAACCCGGAGCCGGAGCGGCCGGTGGCATCGACCCGATCCCAATTCCAAGATCAGCCGCGGCCCGCTCGACATCTTGGCAACCAAGCTCCGTGCGTCCAGCAAGATAGGCTTCGTAAAGAGCATTGTCTGCGAGCGTATTGAGGAGCCGCGGGCGGCCCTGGCCGTACTTGTAAAGCGACATCATCGCATCCGGAGGAAGCGTAGACGCGTCCCCTTCCGCGCACACAAGACGATGCTGCAAGTACTTCATCGTGTTCTGCTCGTCGAGAGACTCGATGCGCGTACGCACGTCAATGCGCTGGCCCAAAGAGGGTTCATCGTTGATCGTGGTTTCCAACTCCGGAAGCCCCACGAGCATGAGCGACACGAGGCGCCGGTCTTCGTACTCGAGGTTGAGCAGGCTACCGATCTCGGCGAGGGCTTCGCGATTGAACAAGTGCGCGTCATCGAGCATCAATACGGAATGACGCCCTTCTTCGCGCACCATCGCGAGCTGTTCGTAGATCTGTGCGAGCAAAGCCTGACGGTCGGAGTTTGCGTCCTCGACGCCTACCATCCGGGCGTAGCGATTGAGTACGGAACTCGGTTCGGTCGCACCCGGCATCATGAGCATGAGCTGCGCGTTGAACACTTCTTCTTCGAGGCTTTCGAGCAGACGACGGGTGAGCAACGTCTTCCCGGTGCCCCCTTCGCCCGTCAGCACACAGAGGCCTTTGCTCTGACGCAGGCCACGGTCGATGCGGCGCTGCGGTGCAGAATGCGAAACGCTGTCAAAATAAAAGCGTAGGTCGGGTTCGTTCTGAAAAGGGTCTTGGCGAAGACCAAAATGATGCAGATGTTCCACGGGTTCTCCCTGCTGCGCAGCAGCTAGACGAACGAAATTCGCTTTTTCTTGCGCTTCTTCTTAGTGGGTTCCGGCTCTGGCTCTTCTTCAACGACTTCGGCAGCCTGGATGACTTCCGGTTCCACCGCTTCCGCGGCGTCGGGTTCATGACTTGCTGCGTCGTCGTTCTCAAAAACGCCTTCGGCTTCAACTTCGGCGACGAGGTCGTCAAAATTCTCGAAGCCCTCGTTTGCATCCGCGCTGTGTTCGAGTTCAACGGGTGCCTCATCGCTCGCCAGCCGTTCGTCGACTCGGGCGATGCAGTCCTCGATCCCCGGCAGGGTGTCATCGGCCGCTTTCGCGGCTTCGAAGGCATCCTTTGCCCGGGCAAAGTCTTCCTGCGCCTCGAAGCTACGCGCCAAGTCGAAGCGCAAGCCCGCTTCTTTTTGGGTCGGCAGTTCTTCGCTTGAAAGCGCTTGCTCGAGGTGGTTCGAAGCATCGCCGAAGCGTCCGAGATCGATCGCGCATAAGCCCATCATATGGAGGCTCTCAAGCTTGTGGCTCGAGCTATCGAGGCAGATCTGAAACTCGCCCATGGCGTCGTCGTAGAGTTCCATGCCCCGGTACGCGATCCCCAAGTCGAAGCGCGTCTCGTAGTCGTCTTTCGCCAGGGTCTTGGCGACGCCCGACTTGAAGTCTTTGAAAATCGATGCGATGCCTTCGTCTTCGGTCGTGGTCTCGGCCTGTGCTGCGGCACCCTGCTCTTCTTCGCGCTGGTCTTCTTCTTCGATCGTCTCGCGCAGTTCAGCAGCGAGGTCGAAGAAATCGTCTTCGTCTTCTTGTGCCTCTTTCTGGACGGCAACCTCTGAGACTTTCTCCACCGCTTCTTCGATCACTTCCTCGGCCGCAGCCTCAACAACGGCCGACTCATCGTCCGCGTCGTCTGTATCCGACAGCTCGATGTCAATTTCAAATTCGCCGTTGTCTTGAGCGGTACCCAACGCCGAAAGAGCGTCTACGCACTCGAAGCCATCGTCATCGGCGGTCTCTTCATCTTCGTCGTCGCCCTCGCCCGCGAGTTCGACACTGACTTCGTCGTCAGCTTCGTCTCCAACGTCACTGAGGTCGATCTCAACTTCGAATTCGTTGACCTCTGCCTCCTGGGTGGTGACGTCGGTTTCATCCTCGGCGGCAAAGAGCGAAGTGTCCTGCGGCGTATCGCCTTCGTCTTTCTGGCTGCCTTCTTCGTCGAGCGACAGTTCCTCGTCGCCGTTTTCGAAGGGAAGTTCGCTCGGGTCGAGTGTTGGTTCGTCCTGAACTGAGTTCGTAAGTTCGGGGCTGTTCGGATCTTCCCCGCGCGCGGCCTTTAGCTCGCCCATACGCAGCAGCGCACTCGGATGCTTGGGTGAAATATCGAGAACCCGCTGGTAGATGGATTCGGCTTCGTCGAAGAGCTCTTGTTCCAGGTAGAACTCGGCTTCTTCGAGTTCTTCACGAACCTGCTCTGACCGCGTGCTCATGTCGCCATCCGCGCCGGTGCGCGACGTTTCGGCAGCGGTGAGCGGAAGGCTGTCATCGTGGGTGGCGTCACTCAGATCAAACTCGGGCTCGTCCAGTTCTTCGACTTGGGCAACCGGCTGGCTTAGAGACGGCTCGGCCTCTTCTGAGTCCTGGGCTTCGTCGAGGTCTGAATCAAGTTCGCAGTCGATCTCGACGTCTATCTCAACATCGATCTCGATGTCCATCTCAACATCGATGCCGTCCATGTCTTCGAGAGCCGAAGCCGACACCGCGTTCGCGTCAGACTCGCTTGCATTCGCGTCGTCGCCAAGATCATCCGCACCGTCGAAGTCGAGATCGATTCCCGGTTCTTCTTCTGAGGGATCTTCCACCGATCCGTCCGCAATGCTGGCATCCGCTTGAACGGCCGGCGTACTTTTCGACGATCGAGCGAATTTCTCTGCGGCGGCGGGATCCAGCACGGTGATGCGTTCACGTAGAACCTCAACCACCGAATCATCGTTTGCAGCTTGAGCGATCGTCACGGCCTGAAGCCAGTAGGAAACTGCCTTCTCGGCATCGCCCTCGTGCGCATAGCACTCACCAATCTTTTCGAGTGCTTCCTGATGCCCGGGCTCTTGCGCAAGAATCGCTTCGAGGCTCGCAATGGCCTGACCTCGTTTGCCATAGCGCACATAAACACTGGCTTCGGCATAGAGCTGGTCGGGGTCACCTTCGGGCAAGTTCGCTGCCGAAGACGATACGCCGTCAGCGCTCACTTCATTGTCGTCATCAGCTTCGTCGCCAAGTTCGAGTTCGTCGTCACCACTGATGTCGATGAACGAATATTCGTCATCGCCGTCGTCGGTGGAAAGAAAGTCGTCGTCCGGCAACTCGTCGTCGCTGAGCAAGTCATCATCGCTTTCGGCGCCGGCACTATCAGACGGGGCAGACGTGGGATCAAGTTCGGGTTCCGACGGAAATCGCTGCATCAACTCGCGCGCAAGATCCTCGTCGCCGCGAGCGCGGTAGACGTCAGCCATGGCCTTGGTCACAGCAGTCAGTTCTACAGAACGATCCAACTCAACATACACTGAACAGACAAGGTCGAAGTATCCTTCCCCATCCTTTTGATTGTCGAAGGCGCTTCGCGCAAAGGGTTCCGCTCGATCAGCTTGCCCCTGTTGTACGAGGTTCGACGCCAAAGCGAACTCAATGTCTGCGCGGTCTGGGAACATTTCGAGAATGCGCTCATACACAGGAACGAGTTCATCGTTCGCACCCTGCCGCACCAGTTCGTGGACCACGGCTTCGTATTCGGCGACCGCTTGATCGACGAGCTCTTCTTGCTTGAGGAGTTCAGCGACTTTGATGCGGCTCGTGGTGTTGCTCGGGGCAAGAGTTGCCATCTTGCGGAGCAACTCAAGGGCCTGAACCTTTTCGCCTTCTCTGTGGTATCCGTCGGCCGCAGTCTGCAATGCGTTCACGGCTTCGGAATCGAGCCCCATGCGTTGGTAGAGCTCGGCCAACGACACGTAAGCGTCATAACGCTTTTCGTCGAGATTCAGAATCTGTTTGAAGACTGCAACTGCGCGTGCATCGAAGCCGCCCTGCATGTATTGGTCAGCGACGCGAACGTAATGTGAGATCGCCTCTTCGGCTTGCCCCCAACGTCGATGCGCGTCGCCCACTTCGAGCAAAAGCTTGGCGTCACGGGAGCCCACTTTCAGGAGCTTCGCGTACTCCTTGAGAGCCTTTTGCTTGGCACCCTTGTGCGCAAACTTCCGCGCAGCATCCAAAACTTTTCGCTTATTCAACGCCAATTCGCTCGCCCTCAACCTTCCGAATCGAATCTGCAACAGGAGGGGGAAAACGCCCATCCTTAGAATGCATATCGGCGAGCGAACGCCACCCTTGAGGCTGCCGAAAGCGGGAAAGTGCGTGGAATTGAAGGAGCCCCTGGCGATCCCTAGGGCGTCTTGGAACTGGGCGCATCGAGCGGGTTTTTCTTGTGCATGGCGACTCGAGCGTCCGCCTGGGCGAGTTCATCGGCGCTTGGGCTCTCTTCAGGCAAGTGATCGGTACCGAGCACGTGGCAAAACGCCTCGACGAACGCAGTGCGCAAGTCTGCCTCGCAAATCTCGATTCCAAGATCGAAAAGGTTGGTGCTCGCGTCGGGGTCAACGCCACTGGCGATAGCCGCCGCAACCGAATCTGCCCCCAAACGTATCGACCCATGCTGCAGCACAGCGCCCCCTCTTCGCCGCTGGGCGCTCCCTACGAGTTTTTGTGCACCGACGACGATTTCGTCGCCCGCAGGTTGGGCGAAGCAATCAAATTCTTTGCTCGGGCGCGCACCGCGCCTTTCGGGGACGCGGCTCGCCTGTTTCGCGCCGAGAGAACGAACCCCGGCGAGCAATGCCGTGGCCACCTGGTCGTACGAATTGCGCAAGCCCGGGCGCAGCATCGCTTCAGGTGCCGCGAGGCTATAGGTCAGGTCGTTGCCGTGCAGAACGGCGCGCCCGCCAGTTGTTCGGCGTACGATCCCCACGCCCGCTTTCTCACATGCGGCCATCCGCTCGGCTTCAATTCGCCGTTGTGCATAGCCGAGCGAAAGCCACGGCCCGTCCCAGATGTAGAGACGCAGGGTTGCAATGCCATCGCTTGCGGCGGTGCGAAGCAACGCCTCATCAAGGCCCATGTTGAACGGACCACTGGCTGCGCCGTGTTGAATCAGGCGAAAGCGTTCGCCGCTTGGTCTAGCCACTGCGCGCGCTACGCCTCGCGCAAGTGATGGATCAACGCTTCGAGTCCAAGGCGATAACTGTTCCGGCCAAAACCGGTGATCACACCCACCGCAATGCCCGAGATGTAGGACTGTTGTCTAAACGTTTCCCTCGCGTGGACGTTGCTCAAGTGCACTTCGACCACGGGCAGCTCGCTTCCGAGCAATGCGTCGCGCAGGCTCACGCTCGAATGGGTAAGTCCGCCCGGGTTGATCAAGATGCCGTCGGCATTGGTGCGCGCCTCTTGGATCCGGTCGATCAACAACCCCTCGTGGTTGGACTGAAAAGCGTCGAGTTCACAACCCGCATCTTTTGCCATCGACGCAAGGAAGCCATCGATTTCCGTGAGCGTCGCCGCTCCGTAGATCTCGGGTTCGCGCGTGCCGAGCAGGTTCAAATTCGGACCGTGGATCACGAGAATGCGCTGCGCGTCAGGCACGACGAGTTCTCCTCAAAGACTGGTTGCAACGGGCCAGTGGACCGTCGTCATCGCCACCATTGGCGGACAGCGGTCAATGTATCGCAACACGGACAGACAAGGGATGCGCGGGTGCGGGTTTCTCAAACCCCAAAGGAACACCGCGCGTGCGGGACGCGCTTAGAGCTCTTCGCGAATCTCTCGTTCGTAGCGGCGCATCAGGTAGCGCGACTTGCCGAGATTGCCCTCGGGCCCCATCGCGAGGACCAAGACGACGTCTTCTGCTACTTCTCGAAACACCAGCGTAAAGCGGCTCAGGCTGATCACCACTTCGTTGATCAGACCACCGCCGAGCGAGTCACTCGCCTTGTGAATGTCGCCGATGATGCGACTGAATTCGGCGCCCGCGCTGCTTAGATCGTCGCCCAGCGCGTCCTCGGCTTGGCGATCGCCCGTAAGGTGCACGATCGGGATGCCGTCGCTTCCCATCAGCGCGACACCAATGGTGTGACGACTCCCGTCGATGATCTTCTGAAGGATGCTTTCGAAACTCATGCAACGTCCCTCCGGATGTTTTCGAGCCAGCCTTCAAGTCGGCTGACGATACGCGCCCGGCTTTCCGTGCCGGCGTCGTTCAATTCTTGCACTAAGCCTGTGTCTGAAATGACATCAGGAATGACGTCGGAACTGACTTCCAACGCGGCATGCTGCGCTTCGGGAACATCGGCGACCGAGGCAATAATTTCTTCGGACGCTTCGGCCCGTATTGTCTCTACTGTCTCGAAAGCCGGCAACTGTTCGTCGTGACTTTCGAGTTGGCTTGGCGCAGCGAAGCCTTCGACCGCCGGTGGCTCCGTTTCTATCGACTCGGTGTCTGCACCTTGGGCTTCGACAACTTCTGCATCTCGTGTGGGCCCGGCCATCGCGTCTGATTGCCGGCCCGAGCTGTACGAGAATATCTCGTGATACGAGTCTATGGATACGCCAGGTATGGAAGAACGAATCGCTTCCGCGGCTTCGACATCGCCCTGCCCTTCGAGCAAGGTCGCCATGGTTTCCGTCGCGAATACCGGACGGTCGGCGGGGCTATAGGGTTCGTCCGAATCGTCTGCCACGTATGCGGGTGGCGCAGCGACTTCTTCTTCGGCGGTGTCCAAAATATCAGCGTCGAGCACTGCCGCTTCGACGACGTCGTCGGGACTGAACAGCGGTTCCGCTTCGGCACGGGCTTGGCTGAAAGCGTGGTCGATTTCGTCTTCGCCCAAGGCCACTGCCGAGTTGTCGCCCTGCCGGTCGAGTTCGACCTGAGGCAAGTTCTCGGAAGGCAGCGCGAGTGGTGGCGCGGGCGGCGCTGAGAATGATGTTGAGTAGAGGCGGTGTTCGAAAAAATTTTCTTCCGGCTCTGGTTCCGATCCTTGCTCGATCACAACGTCCGCATCGGAATCGATTTCCGACTCCCCTTCGGTCTCCATTGGGGAGGCAACCGCGGCTTCGGTTCGTGCTACCGGAACGTCTTCGAGAATGGTTGCAAGCCCGTCGACCGCGTCGACAACTTCGCCAACATCGAGCTGCGCCAGGGCGAGCACGACGCGCCCGACTAGGCGCTCGGGTGCGATTGCAAGGCCAGCCTCTGCGATCATGCGCGCGCGGTCGGCTTGCCCGTCTCGGCGATACGCCTCGGCGAGTCGCGGAAACGAAGCACAACCCGGGTCGGCCTCCACTTCGCGCACGAGTCTTTCGAATTCGCTGACTTCGAGGTCGTGATCTACCCCGTTTTCATCGTCGCCTTCCGGCGCGTCACCCAGCAGCGTTTCGTCGCTCATGTGTTCCCCCAAACCCTGGACGCAAAGTCCAACATCCCGCCTCGCTCACTACGCCGGATAGATCTCTTCGGGAGTGAGCCGGACCGTGTCCGCTTTGCCGATCTTGTGCAGCACGACAAAGCGAATATGCTTGTCGGTCTTCTTCTTATCGACCTGCAGCCCCGATAGATAAGCCCTCCTCGGAAAACAAGGAAGAGCCATGGGTAGACCCGCCAGATTGATGAGATTTTCGAGACGCTCCCGGGTGCCGTCGGGGGCGAAACCCAACTCTTCCGAGCGCTTTGCCGCGAACACCATCCCCATCGCAACCGCTTCGCCGTGGAGCACCTTGCGGTAGCCGAGCTTCTTCTCGACCGCGTGGGCAAGGGTATGACCGAAGTTCAGGAGTATGCGTACCCCGGCCTCTCGCTCGTCCTGGCTGACGATCTGGGCCTTGATGGCACATGCGCGCTGGAGGATCGGAACGAGCGCCACGGGGTCCAGAGACAGCGCAGCCTTCATGTTTTTCTCTAGTTTCGAGAACAAGCGCGCGTCCCAGATGGCTCCCGCTTTAATGACTTCGGCCATGCCTGCAGCGCGTTGTCGCGCGGGAAGGCTGCGCAGCGTTGCGATGTCGATCCAAACCAGACTCGGCTGATAAAAAGCGCCTACAAGATTCTTGCCCTGCTTCAAATTGACGGCGGTCTTGCCACCGATACTTGCGTCGACCATCGAAAGAATCGTGGTGGGGACTTGGACGAATCCGATGCCTCGCAAGTAACTCGCCGCTGCGAAGCCGGCGAGATCCCCTACGACGCCGCCGCCAAGTGCGACCACCGCAGAACTTCGATCGAGACCGAATTCGAGAAATGCGTCGTACAAACGAGCGAGTTCTCGCAGGTTCTTTGTCGAATCGCCGTCGGGCACGACCACGCGATGAACTTTGAGTCCAGCGCTTTTCAACGAGCGCGTCAGTCGGGCGGCGTAGCGCTTGCCGACCTCCGGCACCGTCACGATGACGACCTGTGATGCCCCCGTCGCCTTGGCGATCGCGGGCCCCGCCTCGTCGAGGGTCCCGGAGCCGATCTGGATCGGATAGCTGCGGTCGCCCAAGTCAACACGGATCTTCCGTCTCTTTACCGCGCCGCTCGTCTTGCGTACCGCCATGCCTCGCCGTTCCCCCTCGCTACGCAATATCCGTCACTCCGGATTCTTAGCGCGTTGCCTAACTGTTCGTGTGGCCCTGATGACGCGATCTACGTATTGATTTGATTCGATGATCGCTCATCCAATGCCCGAACGATCTGGTCCACAACATTGGACGCACGGACCTGGTTGCTTTCGACCGTAATGTGGGCCTGACTGTAGCTCGGCTCGCGTTCGCGCTGAAGGCTTTCGAGCCTCTCGGCGCGCTGTTCAGGCGAAAGACCGTGAAGCATCGGGCGAGTGCGCGCGTCGCCGATACGCGCAAGCAGGGTTTCGATGGACGCCCGCAAGTAAATGATCGTTCCACGTGATTTGAGGAGCTCGATCATCCCGGGCTGTGCCGCGGCCCCGCCGCCGAGTGCGACGACCTGCGTTCGCTCGCCAAGACCGCGAATCACGTCCGCTTCCAGGCTGCGAAAGCCCGCCTCGCCATCTCGCTCGAAGATCTCGGGGATGCTGCACCCAGCCTGATGCTCAATCTCCTGGTCGCTGTCGATAAACGGAAGTTTGAGGACTTGCGCAAGCCGACGTCCGACCAGACTCTTGCCCGCCCCCATCATTCCGACCAACCAAATTGTCTCGTTTGAACTCACGCGGCCAGTATACGCAAAGCGGGGAAGAGCATGTGCTCTTCCCCGCTTTAGTCTTGCGATCTTCGCGGTCCGTTCGACCGCCTCGTGCTACGCGACTAGTTCCGCGCTGCCAGCGAGGGTGACTTCACGATGCGTGGAGTCACGAAGATCAAGAGTTCCTTGCGAAGGTCCGTGAGTTCCTTGCTGCGGAACGCCGCGCCGATCACCGGCAAGCGATGCAGGTAGGGTACGCGCGACTCTCGCTCACTCTTGTCGATCGTGTAGATGCCACCGAGCACCAACGTCTGGCCGTCCTTGACGAGCGTTGTTGTTGAAGCTTCAGCCTTGGCGATCGCGGGTGAACCGGTCGGCGTCGGTACAGATTCGTCCGGTGCGTTACGCGTCACTTCGATGTCCATGATGATGCTGCGATCACTCGTGATGTGCGGCACCACCTTCAGGCTAAGTACGGCGTCGATGAACTCGAGCTTGGCGTCGCCACCTTCGAACGTCTGAAACGGGATCGACACACCCTGCTCGATCGTCGCTTGGCCGTTGTCCAAGGTTACGATGCGCGGGCTACTAATGACCTTGCCCTCACCCATGCTCTCTGCAGCACGAAGCGCGACGTTGATGTCGAGCTTATCGTCGAGAAGGAAAGCACCCATGTCCATCAATGCGGTCGGCGTTGACGTGATCGGGTTGGAGAAAGAAACGCCATTATTTCCGTGGAAACGGAAGTCGCTCGAACCGAGATCGTCTCGCGCAACAGCACCCGTGAAGGGATCCACGAGAGGCTGTGATGTGAGTGACCAGCTACTACCCAATTCTCTTGAGAAGTTGAGGTTGGCTTCGACGATCTTCGCTTCGATCATCACCTGCGGCGTTTCGGTATCCACCGCCTTGACAAGGGCCACCGCTTCGTCGAGCACTGAAGCGATGTCCTTCAAGATGAGCGTATTGGTGCGCTCGTCGACGTTGACCGTACCGCGCGACGAAAGCAGTCGCTTCACGAGACCCGACATGTCCTTGACCGCCGCGTAGTTGACGGGCAAGAGCTTGACGATGAGGTCTTCGAGCTTCTCGCGGTTGCGGCGTTCCTGGAGCCGGAGCTCCTCTTCCGCGGCGAGAACGTCGGACGGGGCGACGCGCAGGATATTGCCAACGCGAACGAACCCGAGACCCTTTGTCAAAAGAACCACATCGAGTGCCTGATCCCACGGCGTGTCGACCAAGCGGATCGTGACCGAACCCTTAACTTCGTCGCCAGCGATCAAGTTGAGATCGCTAACTTCGGCGATCAGACGCAGCACGTCTGAAATCGGAACCCCGTTGAAGTCGAGTGAGATACGGCGACCGCTGTATTCCTTGCCGTCCGTGAGGCCACCTTCAACCAACACTTCAACGGATGCCGGCGGTTCGAGAGAAGCGGGGCTGTCATCCAGACCCAGTTCCGAACCATCGATCGTGTCGAAGTCGTCGAGCGGACCCGCCACATCAGCAAACTCGTCGCTGGCGGCCGGCATGTCAAAATTTTCATCAGCAAAGGCTGCGTCCATGGCGGCTTGACCGTCAAGGCTCGCTTCCTCGCCCATCTCGGGCATCGCTTCTTCGGTGAGGGTCTGGGCAACAAGCTCTTCCCCAGCTTCGTCCATCATGACCGGAGCGCTGTCGTTGGTGGGCTCACCCATGTCTGCGGCGGCGTCTGCCAGAGAAAGCCCCGTCGATGATTCTTCGGGGAACGCCGGAGGCGCTGCCGCGGCAACACCAAGATGCTCGAAGTCAACAAAGAGCAAGCCTCCGCGTCGGCTGATCAACGGCTCCTGGTCGGGAGCGCGCGTGACCACGAGGCGAACCTCGCTGCTGTCAACGTCAGGTTGTTCGAAGATGGTGACCAATGAAACCGGCCCGCCACTGACTCCGCGAATCCGCCCTGCGACCTGTGGTGAGATCGAGGCGCCGAAGAGGCTAACCACGAGCGTTCCCGGGTCGGGCGAATGCACCGTGTAGTCGACCGGTGCTTCACTCAGGACCGCAATGCGATCCATGTTGTCCATCGCGGTGTAGTGAACACCATGAACTTCCGTAAGAGCCGCTGCGACTTCGATGTCTTCGACAACCGGGGTGACTTCCGCCACATCCGTGTCCGTCGCGGTGGCTACTTCGTCAGCAAACACTGCCTCCGTGCTCCAGTCGTCGGTCGCCTCGGCTTCGGTGTCCGTCGCTGCGGCAGCTGCCCAAGCGTCATCTTCCGTACCTTCGGCTGCGAAGTCCGTCTCGGATTCGCCCTCGAACTCGGTCGTCTCATCTACCGTGGCCGTTGCGGCAAGGGCATCGCGCTCGGCCTTTGCCTGCTGGGCCCATGCCATCTCCGCGTTTTCGATGCCTTCGTTGATGGCCAATTCGATTGCAATGCCCGAACCCACCGCAACATAAAGACCATCCGCACTCGGCTTGATGCTGTGTTCGGAGAAACCCAACGACTCGACACCGCCGTCAACAACCACCCGCGTGCGATCCGCATGGATTCCGACGCGAATGCCACTCACCATGGCGTGTTCGACACTCAACGGCTGGATTACCGATGCTGTCGTCATGCCGAACAAGTCGACAACGAGGCGATCCGGATTCTCGAGAACAGAGCTCTCTAATGCCCAGATGCTGCCATCCGCCTTCAGATGAACAAGCGCGCCACCCTCTAAAGTCTGCACTTCAACTCCCGAGAGCGTCGTCGCAACCGGTGGAGGTGGAGCCGCAATTTCAAAAGAGTCGTCGGATACGACTTCAACAGATGCCGTGTCCATGCCCGAAGCAAGAGCCCAGGGATCACCCTGCTCTGCCGCTTCTTCAGCAGCCATCTCCTCAACCGCTTCGCCAACCTCGATCACGAGGCCGTTCTCAGAGACCGAGGCGGTGTAACCCACTTCGATTCCCATCGCGATCTCGACACGCGTGATGGATTCGCCACCGTCCTCCAAATAGGAAGTCGCCGTGACGTGTTCGATGATTCCATCGTAGACATCAACGCGATCCATCGTGCCGTCGGTCGCAACCGAAGCGAGCTCGATGACGACGGTCCGAAGTTCGGCGTCGTATTCTGTCGTATACATCGGATCGGCGAGACCCACGAGCGTTACCGCCGTGCTCTCACTTCCCGAGGCGACCTGGACTTCGCTCAACGTCGCCGTAGAGGCGAGATCGCCCACCGGCGTTGTCGACGCGCAGGCCAGGACAAATCCAAGCACCACAGTGGATGCCACCACTGCTGCAATCATTTTTAAGCTTCCGTATTTCGCAGCGACCATAGAACTCACCCTCCTTGCCTCGTGCGTATGCGCAACTCGACGTCCTTCGTGGATTGTTCCCCGGCGAAGTCGATATAGGTCTCTTTCACTAGAACGAGGTTGTCACCGATGTGAATGACAAGACCATCGTTCTTCCCAACTTTCGATCCCTCTCGTACGACGTAGGCAGACCCGGTGGGGTCAGCTACGAGTGCTCGAGGGCGATCCGTCTCCCAGACGATTGCCGACACGGCCAACTGCCCGAGCTCGTATTGCTCAAGCGGACCTCGCGGTGTATCTCGAATGGCCTGCACCCAGAAGGCTGATCGGAACGGGTCTCGCCGACCGCGCGCTTCGTAGACGAAGTCGATCTCGACTGGCCCTTTCGCGGTATTGACGGTTCCCGCCGTTTCCGACTTCGAAGCCGGCTCTGCGACCTTGGTCTTGGCGACCATGTTCGCTGTTTTCTTTTGACCGTTCCGCTTCTTGATGTCTGCAGAAACGCGTGCGCGCTCCGTAGTCATGTCGGAAACCTTCGGGGTAGTTTCATCGGCAGCTTCTTCGCTGCACGCCCCTAAGGTCACAACAAGCGCAACAGTCATCACTGTCGCAAATGTCCTCACACCACTCCTCCTAACCGCATCCACCAAATGACTCGAACGCGTCACAGGCTCAGCCCCAATCAACCGTTGCCGTCGATGAATCGAAATGCCGTCGCCGTGCCCTTGATCTTGAGCCTGGTTCCGAGGTCTGACTCACCAGCGACCTTGATATCCATCGCACCCATATTCACGATGCGATGCAGTGCTGCCATTTGCTCAAAGAACTTGGCGATGTCGTGGTACTCGCCTTCGAGCTCGAGTTTGAATGGCACCTCTGCATAAAAGTTGCGAGGGATCTCGTCGGTGCGCTCGATTGACTTGATCGAGACCCCCACCTTCTTGCCAGCCGTCGAGATGTCTCGCAGCAGATCTTCAAAGTGTTTTCGGGTCGGCAGCTGCTTCACAACCAACTGAAGATCACGCTCGAGCTTCGCGACTTCGAGTTGAAACTCTTCGAGGTTGGAAGCGATAACGCGAACCTTATTCAGCTTGCGCTGAAGCTCTTCGGTTTGTCCCTGCAGGTTCACCAACTCGGCATTCTTTTTTTCGTGGAACCCGAAGTAGTAACCCGCGACCACCGCCATCACAATCACACCGACGGCACCGAGTCGAGCAGGCTTCGGAACCTTCGCGAGCTTCTCAACTACTTCATCGAAATCGAAATTCGCTTCAATTGCCACGGGGGATCACCCTTTGCCTTTCGCGCCGGTTTCCTTCGACGCTGCAGCGGTCTTGGCCTTCATGAAATCGACAGAGACCTTGAAGTCAACCAGTTTCACCCCGTCGACTTCCTTGCCGCCCCTGGTGTTCTTCAAGTCGACATTCGAAAATAACTTCGACTCGTTAAGGCTGCGAAGAAAGTCGGCAACGATCCCTGTGTCGAGGCTCGAACCTTCGAGCGTGACCTGGCTACCCTTCGTAGAAAGTGACTTCAGCCACAAGCGCTCGGGAGCCAAGTCCGCGAGTTCATCAAAGAGCTTGACCGGACCCGTGCGGGCCTCTGCGAGACTCTTGATGACGTCGAGCTTGTCCTTGAGCTGGTTTCGCTGCTTCTTGAAACTCGCCACTTGTTCCTGCTGTGGCTTGAACAGTTCGATCGCAGCTTCAAGCTGTCGCACGTTTGTCTGGGCGCGTTTGAGCTCATCGCTGATGCTGCTTGCGGCGAAGAAGATCCCGCCCCCAGCAATGACAAGCCCGAGGGCAAGCAACGCGACCGACTGACGAAGCTCTGCGAGCCTTCGTGACTCTCGGTGTGGAAGTAGATTGATTTCTATCATTAGACTGAAACCCTCCGCGTGGCGAGACCAATCCCGACCCCCAAAGAGGGTGCGAGTTCAGCTAGGGTCTCCGGCTCGAACCCCTTGCTGGGCAACATGCGCGCCAGCGGGTCAAGCGTTTCGACAGTGAGTCCCGTGCGTTCTGCGAACGCAGAACCTAAGCCCGTGATCTTGGCGCCACCGCCCGAGAGCAGAATCTTGGCAATACGACTGTCGGCTGCGGTTGCGGCGTAAAAGTCGAGGGAGCGAGCAATTTCGCCGATCACGATGTCCGTTACGGCGCGCACCGCGTGTTCGACTTCCTGCGGGACTACGTCTTGTTCGGCATCCGGCCCGCGTCCACCGAGCTTAAGACGCTCGGCTTCGTCGAAGCTGACCGACAGTGTCTTCTGAATCTCTTCGGTGTACTGATTGCCACCGGTCGTAATGTCGCGCGTGAAGGCGGGCACGCCGCGTTCAACAACGTTGATGTTTACGACCTGCGCGCCAATGTTCACCAGCGCAACCACGTCATCCGCCGACCCGTCGTAGTTGTGCTCGTAAGCATTTTCTACGGCGAAGGCTGCAACGTCGATTGCGATTGGGTTGAGACCCGCTTCCGAAATGACTTGGAAGTAGTCGTCGACCAGGTCTTTCTTCGCCGCAACCAAGAGAACGTCCATCTGACCTTCACCCTCGCTCGTGTCGAGGATCTGAAAGTCGAGGTGAACTTCGTTGACGTCGAAGGGGATGTACTGCTCGGCTTCCCACTGAATATGGTCTTCGAGCTCTTCGCGATTCATTGCGGGGAGACTGACCTTCTTGACGATCACCGAGTGACCCGACACGGCGACTGCAACGTCGCGCGTCTTGAAGCCGCCAGTATCAACGGCCTCGCGGATCGTGTCGACGATCGTTCCCGAGTTTAAGAACGCACCCTGAACAATGGACTCTGCGGGAAGACTCGCGATCCCGAGCCCCTTCAGTTCAAAGCCTTTGTCCTTGCCCTTGAGATTCAGCTCAATGGCCTTCACCGTGGACGACCCAATATCCAAGCCGATCAACGAGGGCTTGCCAATTCCAAACATCGTAAGACCCATTCGGACCTCCTCTGATTCCGCAGTCCGCTACTGGAGTAGATTGCCGTCGTCTGCAGGCATGTGTTCAAGCGTTTGTTCTTGGCTTACCACGGGCGACAAGGTGAAGATCTGATCCTTGTCAGAGACGCGCAGCCCCAGCGCGAAAAGAATCTTGCGTTTTGTATCCAACCGGCAGGGACGGCCGGATTCGACGCGATCGATTGTCAATGAAGACAGACCGGCTTTCCTTGCCAGTTCTGTCTTGCTCATCATCATTCTTTCGCGATATCGCTGTACATTGTTTATGGCCACCTCAACTCCTCCAATTGTCTGCACCATGAACCGCTGCGGACTAGCGCAACGAGACAATTGGTGGTATCGGCCCCATCTTTCGGCGACTTGAGCCCACAAGTCGCAAGCGCATTGAGTCGCGAGCGGGAGCCATCCCTGCGCAGCTTTTGAGCGGGATTTGATCATCAACCTGCAAAACTGTGCGCTGGATCACGAAGATCCCCGCCGGATTCTCACGGACGGTGCGCTTTCCCCTCATGGGTGCCCGCGACGAATCCGATGTCATAGAAAGAATGCTCCCGCGCGCCGCGCAATGGGAGCGTTCGCTGCCTCACTCACGAACCCATGCCTCGGTTCGTTTCGTGCGCAGGAAAGGAAGTGGCGATGACAGACCGAGTTCTGATAATCGACGAAGACGCGACGTTGCGTGAAAAGCTAGAAATGATTTTGGTGCAGGCGGGCTTCGCTGTCGCCGTTGCAGAGAACGCAGCTTCTGCGCTCGCCCGCGTCGACGAAATTCCGATCGACATCGTTCTATGCGACGCCACAATGCCCGGACTCGATAATTTCGAATTGATGCCCCAGGTCGCGCGCAAGCTGCCCGGCACACCGATGATCGTGATGTCTGCTGACGGCGTTATGGATCTGGCCGACAAGGCCTTGGAAATGGGCGCGTACGACTTCCTTGCTAAGCCAGTGATCACGTCGGAAGTTCTGCTCACGGTCAAGCGAGCACAAGATCGCGAACAAACGCGGCGCGCCACTGAACACTCAAAGCGCGAATCCATTCGCGCGATCGGAGAACGCCCCATCGTCGCGGCTTCTAACACGATGATCGAAGTTCTTGAAATGGTCGAAAGGACCGCGGCCTACAAGACCACCGCCCTGCTCACCGGTGAAGCCGGTACAGGAAAAGAAGTCCTTGCACGTGCGATCCACGCCCAATCCCCGAGACGCAGCCAACCCTTCATGACGATTCATTGTGGTACGACGCCAGAGCACGCCCTTGAAAGTGAGCTGTTCGGGCATGCCAAAGGCGTCATGCCAGGCGCTGTGCGAGCGCAGCGCGGCGTTTTCGAACGAGCGTGCGGTGGGACGCTCTTTATCGAAGAGATCTCGCTCATGCCCCCTGCGCTGCAAGCCAAACTGGTAAGCGCCCTTCAAGAGGAAGAAGTACGTCCGGTGGGTGACAGCAAGCCGGTCGCAATCGACGTGCACGTGATTGCCGCAACGAGCGTGGATCTCGAAGGCGCAATCGCCGACGGAAGCTTCCGCGAAGATCTCTACTACCGACTCAACGTGATGCAGGTCCAGGTACCCGCACTACGCGACCGGCCCGAAGACATCCCACTGCTGTGCGACCATTTCCTTGCCCACTACAGCGCGAGCCTTGGCAAGCAGGTCCGCAGGGTTTCCAACGACGCGCTCGACCGCTTGATCGGATATTCCTGGCCCGGCAACGTACGCGAACTCCAGAACGTCATTGAACGTGCGGTGATCGTGACCGAAGACGCGCGCGTTGCGATCAGCCACCTGCCCCGCGAAATCGTCGAGGCCAGTTCGACGGGAACGAGTGCCGATTCCAAGACATACGCAATGCGGCGCGCGCGACGACTCTTCGAAATCGAACTGATCACGAGGGCCCTACGCGAAACCAACGGCAACCGAACCCATGCAGCCAAGCTTCTGGAGATCAGCCATCGCGCGCTGCTCTACAAGATCAAGGACTACGGCGTACGGGATTGAGCCTGACGGCTCGGAACGAACGGGGCCGACCTCGCAGGCTGCTAATACTTCGGGCGATCGTCGTGGTCGAGGCCAAGCTTTTCGAAGCGGTAGCGAAATGACCGGAACGAAATGCCAAGTAACTGAGCGGCGCGCTTCTTCACGCTACCCGAGGCACGCATGGCCTCTCCGATCAGCGAGCGTTCGTAGTTGTTGACGAGGTCCTCGAGATCAACACCCTTGTCGGTGATCTGGCACGAATAGGATACTCCCTGACGTCGTAGGATCGTGTCTGGGAACGCAGCGATCGTGATCGAGTCGCCCCGGCTTAGCGCCACAGCGCGTTCTACGATGTTCTCGAGTTCTCGCACATTGCCCGGATAGTCGTAGACCATGAGCTTGTCGAGCGCCTCGGCCTCGAGAGGAAGTTCTGCTTTTCCGATCTCCTTAGAGAACTTCTCGACGAAGTGGCTCACGAGCAGTGGAATGTCTTCGCGGCGCTCAGCCAAAGTCGGGAGAGGAATCTCCATCACGTTCAAGCGGTAGAAGAGATCTTCGCGAAAGCGCCCTGCCCCAACTTCTTCGTCGAGCCTTCGGTTGGTGGCCGAGATCAAACGGACGTTCACACTCCGATCACTGGTACCGCCCACACGACGAATCGACTTCTCCTGCAGAACGCGAAGCAACTTCACTTGCAAGGGCATCGAAAGCTCGCCGATCTCGTCGAGAAATAGCGAACCGTTGTCGGCAGCTTCGAAGAGGCCTTCTTTATTGCTGACGGCACCCGTAAACGAACCGCGTACGTGACCAAAGAGTTCACTTTCGAGCAGGTTCTCCGGAATCGCGCCGCAGTTGATCGCGACAAAGGGTTTGTCCGCGCGGTCACTTTGGTCGTGGATCGCCCGGGCGACAAGTTCCTTTCCGGTGCCGCTTGCACCGCTGACCAACACATTGATTCGGGTGTCGGCGACTTGGGAAATGAAGTCGTAGACGCGCTGCATCACCGAGCTCGTGCCGATGATTTGGCGCTTTCGTTTCTGCACGCGCAGTTCGCTTCGCAACCGCTGATTTTCGCTGGCGAGAAGTTGCTTTTCCAGCGCCTTCTCGACGACTAGCCGGATCTCATCAACCTTGAATGGCTTGGTGATGTAGTCGTACGCGCCGTCCTTCATGGCGGCAATCGCACTGTCGGTTGTGGCGAACGCGGTAATCATGATCGTCACCGTGTCTTCGCAGCTTGCGCGCACGACGCGGAGCAGATCGAGCCCAGAGCCGTCGGGCATCTGCATGTCGCTGATCAGTAGATCGAAGTCGTCGTTTTCGAGACAAAGTGTGGCACTCGCCACGTCGCTAGCGGTCGTGACTTCATACCCTTCGCGGCGAAAGAAGATCTCGAGGAACTCCTGCATGCTGCGTTCGTCGTCGACGATGAGGACTCGGGCCTTGGCGGTCATTGCGTACCCTCAACACCGGGCAAACGAATCCTAAACGTCGTCCCTTGGCCCAGATGACTTTCCAACTTCAATTCGCCCCCGTGGTTCTCTACGATGCGGTGCACGGTCGGTAGTCCCAAGCCCGTACCCCCTTGCTTCGTGGTAAAAAACGGTTCAAAGATATTTCGCACGACCTCATCCGAGATCCCGCACCCTGTATCCGTGACTTCGATCTCGAGCCAACCCGTGCTGGGTCCGCCGCCCTTTATTTCGATCACACTGTCGCTTTCTCTATTCGCTGGGGTGTCCGCCGATTTCGTAACGGAATCCCGTATCATTGCGTTTCGGACAAATCCCGTTTGCTCTTGAGTGGAGTTGCGCTTGCATGAACGCGCAACCAGGCGCAGCTCACCACCTTTGGGCATCGATTGGATTGCGTTAAGGCACAGGTTCCACAGCATCTGCCGGATCTGGCCTGCATCGGATTGAATCTGGAGACCCGGTTCGACGTTGGCGCGCAGCTTGATTTCCTGCGGAAGCGTGGGCGCGATCATGTTCGTGAGGTCGCCAAACAAACGGTCCAGATCGACATGAGCCGTCACGGTGGGCGCTGGACGCGCATACCGGAGAAAGTCGGTAATCAAATGATTCAGGCGATCGGTTTCTCGCTCCACGATCCCCATGAGCCGAGCCGATTCGCCGTCAACGTCCCGCTCGCTGGCCAAAATTTGAATCGAACCGGAGATCGATGCGAGGGGATTGCGAATTTCATGCGCGATCTTCGCCGACAACTCGCCCACCGCGGCAAGGCGCTCGGACCTGGTGAGGTCAATTTCCATCGCAACCACGTCGGTGACGTCTTGGAAGATCACGACACGGCCTTGATCGCCGCCGTCCTCGCCACGTAACACGCTATCTGCGAGACCGAGATAGAGCTTGTCGCCGCGGCTGTTGGTGTAACGGAGCCGGGCGCGCCCACTTTTTTCGGCAGACTGGGCCCCGAACGATGCGAACATCGCCTTCGCTCCGGGGATGACGTCTTCGAGGTCCCGCCCGATTGCTCGTGCTGTTTCTAGGCCAGTAATCTGTTCAGCTTCGGGATTGAACGAGGTCACGCGACTGTCTGAATCCGTGGTCAGCAAGCCGCTCATAATGCTCTCGACCGTACAGCGATGAAGGTCCTGTAAAATACGAAGATCGATCGTGCTTTGGTCGAGGGCTGCACCGGTGCGCTGGAGCTCGCGACTCAGAAGACTTGCAAGGGTACCGACGGCAAACAACGCCCCGCCCTGTACCATCCACACCACAACCAGCCGCGTGAATTCGATCCGACCGCTGGCCGCGAACTGCCCCAACCCCCAACCTTCATTGGCGGTAAGCAGTGCCATGCCATAGGCGAGCACGCTGAGCCCTGTCGCCCCGATCGCCACCCGGCTCTGGAACAAAAGCGCGCCGTACAAGATCACCAACACATAGAGGAAAGTGAAGACCGACTCGCGGCCTCCGCTGAAGTGGACGAGCGACGTGACAATCGCCACGTCCATAGCGATTTGAAGACTCGCAAAGCGGTCAGGGTTTCGAATGCGTCCGAAGGACGTCCCCGAAATGACTGCGGCAAAGAACGCGAAGGTCACCGTCCAGTAGATGCCATTGCGGGCTTCATCGGAAAGGTCGCGACCGATGCCATCGAGTCCGGCCGCGATCACGAGGCTCGACAGAGCAAGGAACAAACGCCCGCCCATCAACCAGACGAGGCGGCGTTCGGTTTCCTCATCCAGAGCCGAGCTCCTCCGCTGGGGCGATTTCGTCACGTAGTTGCCCTGCGGCGCGCTAGTTAATCGAGTCGGCGATCTTGAAGATCGGCAAGTACATGGCGACCAAAATGGTACCGACCGAGCCGCCCATGAAGACCAGCATGACCGGTTCGAGCATCGCGGTCAGCGCGCCTACCGCAACGTCGACTTCGTCGTCGTAGAACTCGGCGATCTTGGTCAACATAATTTCCATCGACCCCGTCTCTTCACCGACGGCCATCATCTGCACCATCATGGTCGGGAAGATGATCGAGTCTTGCAGCGGCTCGGCGAGCGTCTTGCCTTCGGAAATCGCCGCACGGCAGTTCTGCAACTCTTCTTCGATGATCAGGTTGCCCGCGGTTTTCGCCGTAATGTCGAGGGCGTCGAGAATCGGGACACCACTCGAAATCATGGTTCCGAGGGTTCGGGTAAAGCGCGCCACCGCGACCTTCTTGATAATCGAACCAAAGATCGGGAGCTTCAGATTGACTCTGTGAACCTGATACTTGAACGCCAGGCTCTTCCTGTACGCGGCTTTGAACGCCGACACAAAGAGAAAACCACCCACCATCATGTACATGATGTATGCCTGCAGCCAATCACTGATGGCGATCACCATGGCCGTCGGGCCAGGCAGCTCGCCACCAAAGTCTGCGAACATTTTCTCGAAGACGGGGATGACATAAACGAGAAGCACAACGATGACCGCCATTGCGATCGTGCTGACGGTTGCCGGGTAGACCATCGCGCCGTGCAGCTGGCGGGCGAGCTTGTCTGCCTTTTCGAGCTGAGTCGCGAGGCGATTCATGATCGTATCGAGGATGCCGCCGATTTCGCCGGCTGCAATCAAGTTCACGAACAAATCATCGAAGACCTGAGGATGACGGCCCAATGAATCCGCGAAGGTCTGGCCCGATTCAACGTCAGATTTCACTTCGTCGATAATTCGCTTGAACGTGGGGTTTTCGTGGTTATCGCCCAAAATGTGGAGGCACTGCATGAGCGGCAGACCGGCATCAATCATCACTGCGAACTGGCGTGTAAACACAACCAAGTCTTTCGTAACGACCTTCGGCTGCAGGAAGGTAAATATGTCTTCGAGGTTCTTGGGTTTTTCTTTGATACTGATCGGCAAGATGCCCTGAGCGCGCAGCTGCGCCATTACGCCATCTTTGTCCGACGCCTCAAGAACACCCTTTTTATTGGCACCCTGTCGTGTTCGACCTGACCAGGTATATACCGACATCTCTCTTTACCTCCATCGCGACATCGACTGCGCGATCCGCCTGCATCCAGCCGAATCGGCCGAGATGCAAAAGACTTTGTGATCTAGCTCTCTACTTCCCGTTGTCGGGCTGAGGAATCAACTGCCGCAATTCCTGCTCATCGGAACTACGACCAATGGCGTCGTCCATGGTGATCAAACGCCGCTGAACCAAGGAGGCCAGACTCTGGTTCATCGTCTGCATCCCAAACTTGCCCTGGCCTACCTGCATCGCGGAATAGATCTGGTGGACTTTGTCGTCGCGAATGAGATGGCGAATAGCGGGGTTGGGCACCATGACTTCAAGGGCCATCGCGCGACCCGGGCCATTGGCCCTCGGTATCAAGGACTGACACATCACACCCTCGAGCACGAACGAAAGCTGCTGGCGGATCTGGGACTGCTGATACGGCGGAAACACGTCAACGATACGGTTGATGGTCTGCGCGGCTGAGTTGGTGTGAAGCGTCGCGAAGCAAAGGTGGCCGGTTTCCGCGACGGTGAGTGCTGCCTCGATGGTCTCGAGATCGCGCAGTTCGCCAATCAGCACAACATCCGGATCCTGGCGAAGAATGTATTTAAGGGCCTGCTTGAAGCCCTGCGTGTCCGCACCGATTTCGCGTTGATTGACCACGCAGCCCTTATGGGGGTGCAGGTATTCGATCGGGTCTTCGACCGTAATGATGTGCTCATGTCGATCTTGGTTGATCTTGTCGATGATACTCGCAAGCGTCGTCGACTTCCCCGAGCCAGTCGGCCCGGTGACGAGAACCAAGCCACGAGGACGCTTTGCCAGATCAGCCACGATCGGGGGCAGCCCCAGTTCTTCAAACGTCAAGATCTTGAATGGAACCGCGCGGAAGGCACCCGCAACGTTGCCGCGCTGAACAAACACGTTGCCACGGAAGCGGGACAAGCGTTGCACGCTGAACGATAGGTCTAGTTCGTTGCCTTCTTCAAAGCGATGCTTCTGCGCGTCCGTGAGCACCGAGTAGCAAAGCTGCTTGGTGTCCTGGGGCGACAGAGGCGGCATCTTCAGTGCATGCAACTTGCCGTCTATTCGCAACTGCGGAGGCGTGCCCGTCGTAAGATGAAGGTCACTTGCGCCCTTCTCGATCATCGCCTTCAAGAGCTGATGCATGTTCGCCATTCGTCGTGCTCCCTATTTGTTCTAGCTCGCGTCCGAAGTCGAGACGCGAAAAACTTCACTAAGTGTGATGTTTTGGCCGTGCATCATGTTGAGTGCACTTCGGCGCAAGGTCACCATCCCACCGCGAATCGCTTCGCGCTTGATCTCGGTGGACGACGCACCATTGAGCACGTATTCCTTCAACTCTTCGGTCATGACCATCACTTCGTAACAAGCGATTCGGCCCTTGAAACCGGTATCGGAACAATTGGAACAACCTGCACCGCGTACCGGCGCGATCCCCTTGGCTTCATCTTCGGACATACCGGCGTCGACGAGTTCTTCGACAGCGACCTCCGGATCCGGCTCTTTGCACTGTTCGCAGACCCGGCGTGCGAGACGCTGGGCCACGATGCAGTTCACCGACGAAGCAACCAAGAACGGTTCGATGCCCATGTTCAACAGACGATTGACCGTCGACGGCGCGTCATTGGTATGAAGCGTCGAAAGAACCATATGGCCCGTGAGTGCGGCCTTGACCGCGATTTCGGCGGTTTCGAAGTCACGAATCTCACCGACCATGATGATGTCGGGATCCTGACGAAGGAAGGAGCGAAGTGCGGCCGCAAAGTTCAGGCCGATGTCCTCATGCATCTGAACTTGGTTGATGCCGCTGAGGTTAAATTCGACGGGATCCTCGGCCGTCGAGAGGTTTTCGCCCACCTGGTTTAGTTCGCTCAATGCCGAATACAGTGTCGTCGTCTTACCAGACCCCGTCGGCCCCGTGACAAGCACCATGCCAAAGGGTTGATGAATCGAGTGCTTAAACCCTTTGAGCTGCTCTTTCTCGAACCCGAGCTTAGTCATGTCGAGCTGCAAGTTTGATTTGTCGAGCAAGCGAAGCACGATTTTTTCGCCGAATAGCGTCGGCAGGACCGAAACACGAAAGTCCATCTCGCGTCCGCGACCCATCTTGAGCTTGATGCGGCCATCCTGTGGCAAGCGACGCTCGGCGATGTCGAGTTCCGACATGATCTTGATGCGGCTCGTCAAAGCGTTCTTGAGCTTGAGCGGCGGCTTCATCACCTCATACAGCACACCATCGATGCGATACCGGACGCGAAAGCTCTTTTCGTAGGGCTCAACATGAATATCTGACGCAGATCGCTTCACGGCGTCGGTCAAGATCAGGTTCACAAGCTTGACGACCGGCGCGTCCTCAGCCTCTCGGCCCAGTTCGCCTGCGTCGAGTTCTTCTTCGCCCTGTACCAAGTCGATATCGCTATCGTCGAAACCAGCCATGACTTCGTCGAGAACGTCAGCCTGCTCGTAGTGTTTTTCGATGGCGCGCTTGATCGCGTCTTCAGAAGCGACGACCGGCTGGATGTTGTATCCGGTCAAAAACTTAATGTCGTCGAGCGCGAAGATGTTGGACGGGTCGGCAGTAGCGAGGATCAACGTCGAACCCGCGCGATTGACGGGAACGACCGTATGCTTGGTCGCAACGTCTTCGGGGATCAACTGCGTGACTTCCGGCGACACATCAAATTCGTCGAGATTGATAGACGGAACACCGTACTGCTTGGCAACGAAGTCGGTGAGTTCAGACTCTTCGAGAAAGCCCATCCCGGTAATTTCGCAACCAAGGCGCTTGCCGCTGACCGCTGCACCCGACCTGGCTTTCTGGAGCTGATCTGCTGAAAGCAGATTCTCCTTTACGAGGAGTTCCCCGATACGCTCGTTCAACTTGGCTTCCCCCCACCGTAACCGCGTGCAATAGACGCACGTCGACACGAAACTCCGCGCAAGAGTTGCATCGCGAGCGCCCTAAACACGACTTCAGTCGAGTGCAAAAGCGGTGCAACCCCGACGAATTATCGGCTTTCCGTCACGGGATCTTTACTAGAGCGGAGAGTGAGCTCACCCAATGATGTCCTTTGAGATCGGAGGACAAGCAATCCGAGAGCAACAAGGGTGCTCCAGAAGACAAACCAGACGAGTAGGCCGAGGGCAAGCGCCTCGGCTGGGGTCACGCCGAAGCGCTCGAGCACGCTGTTGAAAGCGAGCTGATACGTCCCGAAGAAGCCGGGCGTAGACGGAATGGCGACCGCTACCCCAACGGCAGCTAGCAAAAGCCACGACACCATCAGGGTCTCGGTGGAGGAGCCCAGATCGATCCCAAAGGCATAAATGCCCGCCAGGAGCGGAATGGTCGACAGTATCAGCCATATCACAATCGAATGAACGAAAATCCAGATCAGGTGCGTCCCAAAGGTGAGCGACTGAAGTCCCTCGGCGAAGCTCTGGAGCAGACGTTCGAGCACCGCGCCAACTCGCACCGGTAACGGGCGCGCAAAGAAGCGTGCAACCGAAAGAATTCGCTCGGGAAAGAGCCGAATGACAACGAGGCCGATCACGGGCACGCAGGCCGCGGGCAGAAGCAAGAGCGTGCCTTGCGCGAGGACACCTTCGCCCCCTCGCCCCACCCAGGTGAGTGACCCGGCCGCGATCAATAAAACGCATGTCACGTCGATCACGCGCTCGATCACCACCGTACCGAGCACTGCGGTTGCACTCACGCCGTGCTGACGCGCGAGATACCAAGACCTTACAAACTCTCCGACCCGCAGTGGCAACAAGTTGTTGACCATGAAGCCAAGCGCCTGCGCGCGAAACAAGGAAGCGCGCGGAAAGTCAGCGACAGGGTTCGTCAGATGTCGCCACCGCAGGGCACGTACCCAGGTCGCGATCACATAGCACGGCACCGACAGCGCAAAGAGCACAACCAAGTCGGCCTTGCTCATGGCCTCGATCACTTCTTCAACGGGAATCCCGCGGGCGACATACCAAAGGCTGAGGGCCGCGATCACGATCCCGATCCAGAACCGCCAGTTCAAATACCAACGCGTTGGCATGCTGGTGTCCATCGCGTCGGCGTGTTGGTCCGCGGTTTGCTGGTCTGATTGTTCAGTGGGCGTCACAAGGTTCTCTTCGTCGCTGCAACAGCTTCGCTTGCATTTTTATCCAACGCCAAGCTTGCGACGCGCACTTTTGATGTCGGCTGCAATTTGAACTTTCAGTTCTTCGGGGCCAGGAAATTTCTGTTCTTGCCGCAGACGATGACAGAAACTCAATTCGACCGGCAAGCCGTAGAGATCCCCATCAAAGTCGAGAAGGTGTGCTTCGGCCAGCAAGCGTCCCTCTTTGTAGAATGTCGGACGATTCCCAACATTAATCACGGCAGGATGTCTCGTATCGTCAGACTGGCCTCCCAACAAGATTCGAAATTCGCCGGCATAAACTCCCACCGCGGGGAGGATTTCGTTTTTGGGAGCGAGGTTCGCCGTTGGAAAGCCAAGTGTGCGACCGCGGCGTTCCCCCTCTAGAACCTTGCTTCGCACACTGAATGGACGGCCCAAAAGGTTCGCCGCTTCTTCGACTTCACCTTCAGCCAACAAGCTGCGAATGCGTGTTGAGTTGACGTCGCGATCATTAATGCGGATTTCAGGAATGATCGTCACCGAGAATCCGAGCCGCGCACCGATCTGACTCAACGCTGCCATCGAACCTTCTCGATCCCGACCAAAGTGAAAGTCATAGCCGACGAAGACTTCTGCAGGACCAATGCGGTCAAATACGATTTTGTGAACGAAGTCTTCCGGCGAAGTCTTTGCAAACTCAAGGTCGAAAGGCTGCAGGACCACCACGTCGATGCCGATGGCTTCGAGCGCTTCAAGCTTTTGTTCTCGGGTTGCGAGCAAACTCGGCGCACGATCGGGTTGCAATACTTTGCGAGGGTGAGGATCGAATGTGAGTACGACAGACTCACCACCAAGAGAGCGCGCGCGCTCGATGATCGTGTCCATGATGGCACGATGTCCCAGATGGATCCCATCGAAGTTACCGATGGTTAGAACGGGGCGAACCAATGTGCGCACGAGCGCGTTCGCCCCTTCGACGATCTCCAATGCTAGACTCCCAGACGTGCGAATACTCTCGCGCTACTTTGCGACTCGATATCTCGGCATATTTGCCGCAGTGTTGATTGTTTCCATGCTGACGATCGTGGTGATCGAGATGCTACTCAATCTCGACGACATGCTCTCCGCCGGAGACGGTCCGGGCGCCCCAATCCAGTATTTGATGTTGCGCATCCCTTCCTACTATTTGCGCGAACTCATCCCCATTGCGTCGTTTGCGGCGGCTTTTTCTACGCTTGGCTTGTCCACCCACTGGTATGAGGTATCCGCCGCCAAGGCTGGGGGCATTTCGCCTGATCGTTTGCTCGCACCGATCTTGGTCGCCGCGGTCTTCGTCGGCCTCGCGAGTTTCGTCCTCAGCGAGACCTGGGTCGTGAGTTCCACCCGCGATTGGAACCGCCTTGAGTCGGGAGGATCCTCCCCGTTCAGCTACCGCGCAGGCTCGTTTTGGTACCAAAGAGGTCGCACGATCTTCAGCATCTCGGAAGCAGACGCTTCCCAAAGGACCCTGCGGGGAGTTCGGATCTTTGACTTGAATTCAGCGGGTCGTCTCACGCGCAGCGTTGACGCGGCTCAAGTCGACGTCCTCAACGACCATCGCTGGCGCTTCACCCAAGCCACGGTGCGACACTATCAACCCGACGATCCCGAAGCGATCGTTCGTACGGAACAACTCGACACCATGACCCTCGACGTCGCGGACCCTCGCGACATGGCCCTAGTCAACACCGACTTCAACAGTCTCACGTCGCGCGAACTGATCGACCACATCGAAACTCGAAGGCGGGCCGGCGAAAGCACGAGCCGCGTGGCCACGGTGCTTTATTCGCGCGCGGTGGAGCCCTTGGTGGTTGTCATATTCGCATTGCTCGCCGCCCCATTTGGTTTGCGCGCAGGGATACGGCGAGGTTTTGGAATCCCCGCCCTTCTCGGTATCGCGACGGTGTCCACTTTCTTCGCGCTGCGAAGCGTTGGGATCACGTTTGCGAGTGAAGGTGTCATTTCTCCACAGATCGCGATGGGTGCACTGGTTGGACTGTTCGCGATCTCTGGCGCGATCCACCTGCGCTTCATCGAGCGTTAGCGACACAATTGCGAACCTCTATTCCGAACCACCAAGGTCCGGTGCGAGGTAACGCAGGAAGACATGGCCTGGAGACAGCACCATCGTCGTTCCGTGACTCAGTGTCTTTCGGTACGCCTCGAGGCTGCGAACGAACGCATAAAACTCGGGATCCTGCTTGTGGGCCGCAGCAAAGATCCTGGTCGCCATGGCATCGCCCTCACCACGGACCGTTTCTGCTTTAGCGCGTGCAGTCGCAAGCGCTGTGACCGCCAAGCGGTCTGCAGAAGCGCGGATCTCACGGGCCATGCGGTCACCCTGTGCCCGGTGCTCGCGGGCGAGCGCTGTTCGTTGCTCGCGCATTTGAGCGTAAGCCGCGCCAACGGCATTGGGTGGAAGTTCCGTGCGATTCAGTCGAACGTCTACGACTTCAACTCCAGAACCTTCAAGGAAAGCGTTGCTTTCGGCCGGCAGCGTGCTCAAGACTTCTGCCCTTGCAAGCAATTGTGAAAGATTTAACCCACCAATCATCGACCCAACCACGCTCTTAATCGCTTCCTGAATCCGAATCTCTGCGGCGGCCTCTCCATCGCTGTAGTTGCGCAAGAAATCAGATGGTTCGGTGATACGCCACACAGCGTAGTAGTCGACAATCAATTTCTCGTCGTTCGCGATCACGACGCGCACTGGTGGTGCATTCAAATACCGTAGACGTCGGTCGTAGGTGTGAACCGTGTGATCGTAGAATGGAATTTTCCAGATCGCGGGATCCCATCCCGGTTCCGTCAGGGTCGCGCGAACGCCACCGTATCCAACGATCACCTTGTACTCGTTTTCCTTGGTAATGACGACGGGGCCATAACCGTACTCACCGGCCCACAATAACCCGACGCCCGAGGCGACTAAAACAAGAAGCAGATACAGGACCCGAATCATCAGCGTCCCACCTCCACAGGAGCAGAGGAAACGGCAGGCAGAGAAGATGCTGCAGACGCAGCAGCAGCATTCCTTGAATCGCGAAGCGTCGGCAGCAGCTGAACGGTGTTGGGTTCAACGACGTACTTATCAATGCCCACCAATATGTCTTCCATCGCTTCAAAATACAGTCGCTGCCGTGTCACACCCTTCGCGAGTTTGTATTCCTTGAGTAGCGACTCGAACCGGGCCGCCTCACCGGTTGCATCAAGCACCTTGGCGTCTTTGTATCCGATTGCGCTCTGGGTGAGTTCAGTCGCCTCAGCGCCCGCCCGTTCCCGAATTTCACGTGCATCACCCTCCGCGACAGATACCGCCCGATCCTTGTCTTGCTTCGCGGCGACCACGTCGTCGAAGGCGTCCTGCACCTGTGACGGCGGCTGCGAACTTTGCAGCTGGATCGAGCGAATCTCGAATGCGGTTTCGTCGCCTTCGAGGCGCGCGTAATTCACAAGGATTTCTTCCAGGATCGTCTTCGCAACGGCTTGTATTCCGCGCCGATCACTATGGAGAACTTCGTCAATCGAGTGGCGGCCAATCGCTTCTCGCATCGCCGCTTGTGCAGCGTCGCGCAATGTCTGCGTCGGGTTCTCAAGACTATAGAGATACGTAAATGGATTCTGGATGCGATACTGCACCACGTACCTGGGGATCACGATATTGCTGTCCGAAGTCTGAACTTCATTCTCCTGAACTCGGACAACATCTTGATTGAAGTTTGCTCCGGACTCTTTGTCGACCCCAAACTCGACCCGCCGCATTTCGCTGACGTTCACCGTGTCGTGATCCCCAAGAGGTGCGGGCCAGCGCCAATGAAGCCCTTCATCGTATTCAGTGATGTGGTAGCGACCCAGAACGAGAACCACCGCCGCTTCGCCGGGCTCGGTGTAGTACACCCCTGTCGAGATCCAGCCACCGATCACGCCCAGCGCCAGCAACACGACGAACCAATTCAAGATGGTCTTGCCAACGCCGCGACGTATCTTCTGGTCCATATTCAGATCGTCTCCGGGTGCAGACACGCTACGAGTCCGCTCCCGGCATCACGACTGGATCCGGGACGCCACCATCCCCTGCGCTCTTTTCAGAGGCGATCACCTTCTCGTAAAAAGGTCGCAGGATATCGATGGGCACCGGGAATAGGATGGTCGAATTCTTGTCACCCGCGACTTCAGCGAGGGTTTGCAAGTAGCGAAGCTGCAAGCCTGTGGGTTCCGATGCCAACACTCTCGATGCATCCGCCAACCGCTGCGCGGCCTGGAACTCACCTTCGGCCAACACGATCTTCGCGCGCTTTTCACGCTCGGCCTCAGCTTGCTTCGCCATCACGCGTTGCATTTCTTGCGGAAGGTCGATCTGCTTGACTTCCACCGCGCGTACTTTGACGCCCCAGGGCTCGGTTTGAAGGTCGATGATTTCTTGAAGTCTGCGGTTGATGCTTTCGCGATCCGCGAGCAGGTCGTCGAGTTCGACTTGGCCGCAGACGCTTCTCAACGTCGTCTGCGCTAACTGCGACGTACCGTACAAATAGTTTTCGACTTGGATGACCGACTTCTCGGGATGCAGAACGCGGAAGTACAACACCGCATTCACCTTGATCGAAACATTGTCGCGACTGATGACTTCCTGAGACGGAATGTCCATCACAATTTCTCGCAGGCTGATCTTCACCATCTTGTCGACGCCGGGAATGATCCATTTGAAGCCGGCGGACTTCACCCCCGAAAAGCGGCCCAGCCGAAACACGACACCGCGCTCGTACTCGGTGATGATGCGAACGCCCGCAGCCAACGCCAATACTAAAATTCCGATAAAAATCGCAAAAAACATGATGCACCCCCTCTAGGATTCCAGCGCGTATTGCATGATAGGCGACTCGCGCGCAGCGCGGCATGCATTTCTTGAACCGCAGCTCGGCCGCGATTAAGAAGTCTTCGCGCGACGCACGGTCATATGTAGGCCCTCGATTGAAGCGACTTCAACGGCGGCCCCTTCTTCGATTTCTTCTTCTTCTTCGGTTACAGCCGCGTTCCAGTATTCGCCGCGCACGAACACCTTGCCTTCGGGCTCGAGCTTGCTCACCGTTTTCCCTATCAAGCCCACGAGTTCGTCCACGCCCATGATCTGGCCGGCCATCATGGTGCGGCCCACCGCGAAGACGATCAAGCCGCCGAAGACCGCCATGGCTGCAACTGCGGGGACCAAGACACCCCAGAACGACACGGTCAAATCGCTGAAGTCGGGCTGATCAAAAATCATCGTACCGCCGAGCAACATACACACGCCCCCCAGCGCGAACAGGACACCAAAGGTCTGAAAAAACATTTCGGCGACGAAGAGTCCGAGCCCTGCAAGGATCAAGATCAGGCCCACCCAGTCGAACGGCAAGATCTGGAACGCGATGCCCGCCAGAACCATGCACGCCACGCCCAATACGCCCGGCACGATCAACCCTGGACTATTGAACTCGGCGTAAAGCCCAAGCCCACCGGCCATAAAGAGAAGAATCGCGACATTTGGGTCCGCGAGAAAATTGAAGATCACCTGCGCAAGGGTCATTTCAAGGTTCTTGGCGGGAAGTCCGGCTACCGCAAGAGTCCGCTCTTCGCCATTGATGCGAACCACCCGCCCGTCGATGTTCTTCAAGAGCTCGGCTCGGTTGTCGGCGATCAAGTCGATCACACCCAACTCGAGTGCTTTGGTTTCACTGACCGCGACGGATTCACGCACCGCCTTAACGACCCATTCGACGTTGCGGTTCCGCTCCTGAGCGATGGATTCCATCATCGCCGCCAAGGCGTTTTCGGCTTTCTCCATCCCGACGTCGACACTGCCGGCCGGGTTGGCGCCCTCTTCTTCTTTGTCAGTCGGTTGCCGTTCGGTACCGCCGCTGGCCGACACCGGATGCGCCGCACCGATACTCGTCCCCGGTGACATCGCCGCAACGTTTGCCGCCACCGTAATGAACGTGCCGGCGGAAATCGCCCAGGCACCGCGCGGGGTCACGTACACAATGATGGGGACGTCGGCATTCAGCATCGCCTGCAAGATGTCTCGGGTCGAAGCGACCAGCCCGCCCGGTGTGTCGAGTTCGATCAACAGCGCCGCGGCGCCGTCTCGTTCGCTCGTTGCGATCGATTCAATCAGGTAGTCGGCGGACGCGGGGTTGATCGACCCGGAGACACTCGCCACGTTGATGTGTCCGCCGCGTGCCGCGTTGACCGCCTGGGTGACCAACAAGGCCACGCCCAACGAAAGCAGGACCCGTGAGCTCGCTCTGGCGAATTTTCTCAAGTGCGCTCTCCCAGTTTCTTCTCGACACGGTCCAGTATCTCGCTCGCAACTTGATGCTTTGGAAGCAGTGCCAGTTCCTCGATTTGCCCACCCGGCCACACAAACGTCACCGCGTTTTCGTCGACGTTGAAGCCCGCGTCCGTACGCGACACGTCATTGGCCACGATGAAGTCGCAGCCCTTTCGCGCAAGCTTGCGCTGGGCGGCGGGGATCACGTCGTGGCTCTCAGCGGCAAAACCGACAACGACTTGGCGCCCCGATGTGGCGGCAACCTTCGCGCAGACATCTGCGAGAATGTCGGGGTTCGGAACCAGTTCGATTCGAATTCCTTCGTTCGGGGCGAGATCTTCTTTCTTGATCTTTCGGGGCTCGGCACGAGCAGGCCTGAAATCCGCGACCGCCGCAGTCTTGACGACAACATGGGTGTTCGGAAGTTCGCGCATCACGACTTCGTGCATTTCGAGCGCGCTTTGAACATCGATCCGCTGCACACAGGGCGGCGTTGCAAGCACAGTCTCACCTGCGACGAGAATGACATTCGCGCCGCGACGCGACGCTTCGCCCGCGATCGCAAAACCCATCTTGCCCGACGAACGATTTGTCACGCTGCGAACCGCATCGATCGGTTCGGACGTTCCCCCCGCCGTCACCAAAACGACTTGCCCCGTAAGACTCTGCGCAGTCAAGGCGCGATGACACGCCTCGGCGATGTCGGCCGGAGAAGACATGCGTCCCTCACCTTCCCAACCACAGGCAAGCTCCCCGGCTTCGGGACCCACCATCAATACGCCCCGACTATGAAGTGCAGCCACATTGGCCTCGGTTGCGGGATGGCTCCACATGTTGACATTCATCGCGGGAGCGACGAGCAATTTTGCCTTGGTGGCCAGCACGACTGCGGTGACGAGGTCGTCGGTGATGCCGTGATTCATCTTGGCAAGCGTGTTGGCGGTTGCGGGCGCGACCACCACGAGGTCGGCCCAGTCGGCGACCGCGATATGGTCGATCTCGCCGCTATTCGAATCGAACAGATCGTCGCCGGCAGGATGTTGACTCAATGTTTCGAGCACCAACGGGGAAACGAATTGCGTGGCTTCTCGGGTGAGCACGCAACGGCAGATGTGCCCTGCGGATGTCAGAGCGCGGACCAGCTCAGGGATCTTGTAGGCAGCGATCCCACCGGTCACGGCAATTACGATTCGCCGCGAATCCATCGCAGTTTCTCCTTGGGCTTTCTGTTCACGCGGCTATCGGCTGTCGCTGAAGATTGGATCAGACTCGCAAGTGGCCGCAAAGCCCTGTTAAAAAGTCCCTCTATAACAGGAGCTTACACAACGGCGACGAGCGTTCCAAAACGGGCAAATGGGAAGATGCGCTAGCCCAGCTTTTCGACCAATCGCTTGGCGATGAGAGGCGGAACGAAATCTTCGATATTCGCGCCGAATCGCACCAGCTCTTTGAGTCGTGATGAGCTGACGTACAGGTATTCCTGCTTTGTCATCATAAATAGGGTTTCGAGTTCCGGCTGAAGGTGCTGGTTCATGAGGGTCATCTCGAACTCGTACTCGAAGTCCGCGATCGCGCGCAGGCCACGGATGATCACTGTGGCACCGATCTTGTGCGCGTGTTCAACCATGAGCCCGGAAAAGCCCTCAACACGCACGCCTTCCATGCTTCCCGTCACATGGTTCAGCATCTCGATGCGCTCTTCGAAACTAAATGTTCCCGTCTTGCCGACGTTGATCGCAACGGCAACCACAACTTCGTCGAAGACCTTTTGAGCGCGTTCGATGAGGTCAATATGACCGTTGGTCGGCGGATCAAAGCTCGCGGGGAACAATGCCACCGTCGCGTTGCGGGTTACGGTCGCACGGGAACCGGAACTTTGTTCGCTTGCGCCTGATGCACCGTTTGCTCCGTCGGCCGTTGGGTTCGCCATCTCTTCTCCTGAAATCTGACACATCTGTGTGATCAGCGTATCCCCGGTTGCGCGTTCATCCACCACTTCGAGACTCAACTCGGCAACCGACGGCAGAGGATGGCGCTTTGCACTCTCCACTACCAGCGCTCCCCCTGGCGAAAGCAGACCACTGTCGGCGATCAGCTTGAAGGCGGGGCCATATTCATCTTCGGCATAGGGCGGATCCATGAAGATCAGATCGAAGTGCCGACCTTCATTGGCCAGCCGTCGCAATGCGGGTCGAACTTCACTGCGCATCACCGTGCACTGACGCCCGATCTGCAGCGAGTCTAGGTTTTTCTTCAACACCTTGATCGACGGTTGAGCCCGATCGACGAAGGTGACACTCCTGGCCCCCCGGGAAATCGCTTCAATCCCGAGCGATCCGGTCCCCGCAAAAAGGTCGAGCACGGTGTACCCAGAGAGGTCGCCGAGTCGCGCAAACAATGACTCGCGGACCCGGTCGGAAGTCGGGCGAACGCCCTTCGCGGGTCCCTCGAAAACTCGGCTTCCAAGCAGCCCGGCAACGACCCGCACGACTGTGCCTCCAAACATGTTTCGCGATTTGATGAACGTCGAAGTGACGACACTCCCGAAGCAAAATCGTATCGCAGCCGCCAGAACACGACACCCGGTTATGAAACCAGGATTTCCTCTGGATGAACGGATCTGAAACGCACAGGTCGATCTTGGCGGTCGCCCGATCGAAATCTCGATCATATGTCGCAACACTGTGTGGTGAGGCATTCATCGATAGACTCAATGATGTGTCTTCTTCGACGGCAAACCCAATCGTTGATCGACACCCTCGCAATCGGGACACTGCGGCCATCTCGCTACGCGTAGCCGGAGGGCCCCAAGGGGACGTTTAGAGCGAACCCGGAGCACGCCCCCTTACATTGCGTGCTGAAATTCGCGCGACGAAGAACGAGACGTACCAATGAGCCCAGCGCGATTCCCGCCTGTTTGCGTCGCATAAAATTACTTGCGGTACCGATTGCGGATGGCCTGATTAAATAAACGTAATCACCGACCAAAATCCGTTGATGAGCGATTGAATAAAATGTAAACACTTGTTCATCGCGACCCGACACCACACAGACTCATGTGCGTGCCACGAATCGGTTCGGTCGTATCAGTCAGAGATGCGAGACCATCAGTAGTCAATGAAGCAGTTGAATGATTGGTTCCAACTCGGAACCAATCGAACCTAGGCAGCATCCGGAAAGAGCTAGCCGCAACCGTCGAATCGATTAAAGAGTCCGTCGTCACAAATCGAGTCAACGACTCGATCAAGATTTTGGGTTCACAGTCGGATCGATCCATGAGGGAACAAAATCAGTTATGGCCACCACGTCAGTGACGCGCATCAAGAAGAAACTCCCCGATAGGATTTCAGAGGTTCGGGGAAACCGATCTCAGCGCCAATTCGCGCGGGACCTCGGTGTCTTCCAGCAGAACGTGAATCGCTACGAAAATGGCACGACACCCCACACCGACTTCCTCATCACCCTAGCGGTCAAGGAAGAAATCAGCCTCGATTGGCTGCTCCTCGGCAAAGGGCGAATGAAGAAGCGGTAATTCGAAACACGTAAGACACGCCGCGCGCTCGCGGGCCCGATCCAAAATTCGGGTCCGCGACGCTCGCCGCGGCTGTGAGGGATTTTGCGCGTCCTGCGTCACTCTCTACATTCGCAAGTTTACAACGCTGTTTGCCTGAGAACTGCTCGTCGCCTGCCTGTGTGCAAACTATTTCGGCTCTGATCCGCAGCTTCGAAAATGGAAACGAGTTACCCTTTCGTCGCGAGAGTCCCCCCCGATTCGGTTCTTTCATTCGTGTGCAGCGATGCCCCCCAGCTACCTCATCCAACAATCGTATTCGCGCCTGAACCTTCGAGGGCATGCTTCTTGCTCTATCCAGAGTTCATCTGGGCAGACAAGTCGTCATTCCAGCTCTCGGGAGTTCACGCGATTCATGCTTTACTCACTAGCGATTACAACCTTGCTTCTGACTTGCGCAGATCACTGGACGACATACCTCTGCCTGCGCGCGCCCGTGGCGGGCTGGCAGGTTGTTGAGGCGAACCCCGTTGTGGACCTGCTATTTCGTCTAAACGGCCTTGTGGGCGGCCTGGTGATCGACAGCGCGTTCACGGTCTTCGCTGTCTGCTTCGTTCTATATACACAGCGTTTTGGGCAGCGCATGAAAGAGGGCTTTTTCGCCTTTCTCGTGCTCACGACCGGATACGCCGTCGTGAACAATTTCCAGGCCATCTCGGAACTCGGTCTTTCACCCTTGGGGCTACGCGGATGAAACAACGCATTCTCATGATCGCCCTGCTCGCCTTCGCGGCGTTCCACGCCATGGGGGGCAAGCTTCCGACGGACAAGCTGGATGTGCGGCCTCTGCCGGCCGGTTCGTCCGCAGCCACTACGGTGCCCGCGCGAGAAGCGGCAAGTCCCGCCCTTCCCGAAGACCCGGACGAGCGCGCAGTCCTTTCATTCTTGCGCAGCCGACATACCGGCTTGTCGCAACATGACGAAGAAAACGTGGCACGCGCCGTTGTGCACGAAGCAAAGCGCCATGACCTCGATCCTGCGCTGGTGCTCGCTGTGATTCAGGTCGAGAGCGGTGGTTTCAACTTCGCGACGTCACATGTCGGCGCACTCGGGCTCATGCAGCTACTCCCGAGCACTGCCGAAGAGCTTGCAAACAGGGCTAATCTCGACTGGCGCGGCACGGATTCGCTCTTCGACCCGGTGATGAACGTGAAGCTTGGCACCGCGTATATCAAACACCTCGCGGACAAGTACGGTGACGTGTCGACCGCACTGGCCGCTTACAACTGGGGCCCGGGACGAATCGACCGCCGCATCCGCAAAGGCTCGAGCGTCCCGTCGGTCTACATCGAACGCGTGATGAAGGCCTTCGACGTCGCGCTGTCTCGTCGCGAAGACTCGCCGACCGCAGGTTAAGCCCGCCGCTAGTTCAGCGCACCGCAGGCGAAGTGGGCGATTCGGGTCTCGTCGCGGAGCTGTGTCTAATTGCGTCGCTCGTCGACCGCGACGAGTTTCGAGACAAACGCGTCGAGAGACTTGATCGCCTCTTTGTCGGACTTCCGGTAGCCGTTGGCCAGGACCGAAAACACCACCACTTCGCGCTCGCCGCTTCGGCCAGGCGCCGGCATCGCCGCGTATCCCGACAAGCCGGTGATGCCATTGAGCAGCCCGGTCTTCGCGCGTACTTGGTCTCGTGCGTTCTTTGCCCGTTTCTTCAGCGTGCCGTCGCGACCCGCAACCGGTAGCGACGACATGAATTCGGGACTCGACTGAAACTGGTTACGCGCCACCCGAAGTGCAGTAACCAACGCACGCGGCGACACACGGTCGTGATACGAAAGTCCGGAGCCGTCCACCAAATCAAATCCGTCTGCCGGCACCCCAAGCCCGATCAGGCGATCGCGCATTGCGAGTCCGCCCAGCTCCCAGGTTCCGATGCGACTTCCGGAATGAATTGCAAGGTTCTTGACCAGCGCTTCGGCGATCCCGTTGTTGCTGAACTTCATGAACGAGCGAACGATGTCTGCGAGCGGCGAGCCGGCAAAGGTGTGGAGCGGACGCGCGCTGTCAGGAGCCACACCTGAACGGATGCGCCCCTTGACGTCGATCCCCAACGCGGCGAGCTGCATCCGAATTACGGCAGCCGCATAGAGATCTGGGTGGAGGACGCTTCGATAGAACGTTTTGGGTTTGTCGCCAAGCCGCATGCCGCCATGAATCGAAACATGTTCGACGCCGTCGCCACCCTTTCGGTCGACTACGATTGTACGGCGCACCGACTTCGAAAGCGTCGTTCCGTGGTTCGATGGCACGAGATACGAAACCGGTGGGCTTATGGTGACGGAAACCGGTGCCCCGACCTCAGATCCTGGACGGATCGTGACCGAAAAGCTGCCGTAGTTCGCATTCAGCGCTCCAACGGGTGCGTGGTACGCCCGCGGCGAAACGTCCTTCACCGTGGGGTGCCAACGCACGCGATCAAACAGACTGTCGTCCACGACGAGGTCGCCCCTCACCCCGCGAAGCCCCGCGTCCCGAAGCTCCGACGCAAATCGCCAATAGTCTTCGCTGGTGACGGCGGGGTCTCCGCCGCCCCGCACGTACAGCGTCTGCGCCATGCCGTCTCGGCCTAGGGTTCCGTCCGTCGAAACCTGAGTTTCGAACTGATGTGCGGCGCCGAACGTGTCAATTGCTGCCAACGCGGTCAGGACCTTCGCGTTTGAAGCGGGAGTCATCAATCGGTCCGGTTGGCGGGCGTAGAGGACTTTTCCGTCCCGTTCGCGAATGACGAGCGCCGAAACCTCGGCTCCTGTCATGCCGCCGGTCGAGAGCACACGGTCGAGTTCACGGGTCCAATCGTTGGATTTGACCGCTTCTGGTTCGGCAGCGGACGCCGAGCCCGCCGCCAGCGATAAGAACGCCAGGACAGTCCATCCAACTCGACGACCCACGCGCAGGCCCCCACTCACACTGATTTTCCAACTGTGCATTTGACCTCACCGAAAACCCGTTACAATTCGAGCGGACAAACTCTTTCGCCACAGGCGTTGGAGCGACAGGCACCTGCAGAGCACGGCGACTGAAACTTGTCGAATTGCTTTGTAGGGGTGATCGAACAACTTGGTTCGATTCGCCAAAGGTATCTGCGAGAATGTCGTCCGGCAATCGCGAATGATTGTCGTGCGGCACTGGACTGGGGGGTTCCGGTGCTCAATTGGGTCTGGCTCGGGTTGATCCTGACCTCGATCGTCTATGGGGCCTTCACGGGTCACATTGGGGACGTTTCGAAGGCGATCAGTGACGGCGCGAAATCTGCGTTCGAACTGGTACTTGGTCTCGTCGGCGGCATGGTTTTCATGCTCGGTATCATGCGAGTCGCCTTTGACGGCGGGCTTCGCGACATCATTGCCCGGGTCATGGCGCCGCTATTGCGACGGCTTTTTCCCGACATCCCCGCCGACCATCCCGCCATGGCGGCGATGGTGATGAACATGGCGTGCAACCTCATGGGGCTGGGAAACGCCGCGACTCCCTTTGGCATCAAGGCCATGAGCGAGCTGGCGAAAATTAACCGTTTCCCGGGTGCCGCGAGCAACGCGATGGTTCTCTTCTTGGCCATCAATACATCGTCGATCAATTTGTTTCCGCCAACGGGCACGATCTTCGTTCGCGCTGCCGCGGGCTCAGCAAATCCCTTTGCGATTTGGCTTCCAACACTGATGGCGACGATCTGCTCAACGTTGGGCGCGGTCTCCGTCTACTACCTCTTGCGCAACCTTCCCATGTTCAAACACGAAGCCGTGAATCCGAGCGAGATGCCAAGTGCAGACGACGCAAGCGACGACTTCGGTGCCGACAACGTAGAAATCCCACCCACGCAAACCTTCCCGCCCATGGGGCCCATGAAGCTGACCGTCGTCTGGGGGGTCTGCATTGCAACCGCGGTCGGGATTGCCGTCGACGCCAACCGTCAACTCGCAGAAACAAGCGTCGCCGATGTCTTCTTCACCCTCGCCAATGCTTGGAGCTTCCCGCTTCTGATCGGCGGACTGCTTTTGTTCGGCTACTCCCGCGGCGTGCGCGTCTACGAGTCGATGGTCGAGGGCGCGAAAGAAGGCCTCACGGTGTCCGCGCGAATCGTGCCCTACCTCGTCGCCATCCTCACGGCCGTCGCGATGTTCCGTGCGTCGGGCGCACTCGACTTTATGATCGGCTTGATTAATCCACTCACGAGCCCACTCGGCGTCCCGGCCGAAGTTCTCCCCATGGCGCTACTTCGCCCGTTTTCCGGGACAGGGGCGTTTGGGGTGATGAGTGAAACGCTGACCGCCAACGGTCCCGATTCATTCATTGGCTACCTCACAAGCACCCTGCAAGGCTCGACGGAAACAACTTTCTACGTGCTCGCCGTCTACTTTGGTGCAGCCCGAGTTAGCCAGGGACGACACACATTGCCCGCTTGCCTGGCCGGCGACGTTGCGGGCTTCGTGGGTGCGGTGGTGGCATGTCATCTTTTCTTCAACTGACCCACGAAGAACAACGCCAAGTGCTTCGCGCGCTAGTGGAGCGTGAGCTCGACGGGCGCTTACTCGAATACGAATCCGTCGCCCCGGGACTAGGCACCCGACGTTTCTTTCGCCTCTTCGTTTCACCGGACTCAAAGATCGCACCGCTTGCGTCAGTTATTGCGCGCGTCGAAGCAGACGAAGACGCAAGCAAACGCCCGGCTGGCGTCGCCCCTGAACCCGAACTCGAACCCTTACGCGCTTTTCTCGAGCGCTCTGGGATCCCTGTTCCTCGCAATTTTGGTGGCGACGCAAAGTCCAAGATTCAGTTCGTGGAAGACGTCGGCGACACGAGCCTCGAAATCGCGGCCACAACATCGACAGCGAACCAAAGACGTGCCCTCTACGGCGAAGCGTGCGCGCTGATTCCTGCGCTCCAACGACTCGAGCCTCCGACGCCGACACTTGAAGCCTTCGAGCGTAGGCTCGACTTGCAACTCTTCGAAAGCAAAGCCCTGCGCGTCATCGAATGGGCCCTTCCCTGGTGGCTCGGGCGTGCCCCCTATCCGTCAGAGAAAACGGTCATCACCGACGCCTTCGCAAAAATTTCGCAAGTCGTAGCCGATGCTCCAGTACGGTTTTCGCATCGTGACCTGAAGGCGGCCAACATTCACATCCGCAAAGACGCCACGCCGGGTAATCGTCTCGTCCTGATCGACTTGCAAGGTGCGTTCATGGCTCCTCCGGAATACGACCTCGTGTGCTTGCTCCGAGACTCCCACGTCTCCTTGCCCCAGGATGAAGTCGCCGCGCACCTTGAGGCGACCCGCCCGATGCTTCCCGCTCCCCCTGCCCCGGACGTGTTCATGCACCGTTTCACCCTGCTTACCCTTACACGCGTGGCGAAAGATGCAGCGCACTACATTCACGCGTTTACCGAAAATGACGACTCGCGCTATCTACGACTCGTACCTGCGGCCATGACCACCCTTCGCGAAGCCGCAACGCGTGTTGCAACGCAGGACCCCGCCTATGAACGGTTGGCGAACTTGATTCACGAGTTGCGCGAAACGGTCAGCGTCCGCGGAAACGCGCGCCCGTGACCCGGGCGATGATCCTGGCCGCCGGGCTCGGAACTCGGCTGCGACCGCTTACCGAAGTGTGCGCGAAGCCCGCACTCCCCGTGTGCGGCGTTCCCGTCATCGCGTACCTCCTCGATTTCCTGAAACACCACGGTGTCACTGAAGTCATCATTAACCTTCACTATCTCCCCGAAACGGTGCGCGCTGCTGTCGCAAATTTCGGGCCCGGTGGAATTCAGGTTTCATTTAGTGAAGAAGCCGAACCGCTCGGAACCGGTGGCGGAATTCGCAAAGCACGTGCTTTCTTAGAACAATCAGATCCGTTCGTCGTGTTGGCCGGAGATATGCTTCTCGACCTCGACCTCAATGCGTTAGTATCCCGCCATCAAGAGCACGGAGACCTCGCTACGCTGGTACTACGGGAAGATTCAAGAGTAGACCAATTTGGTTCGATCGGAATTGCGAAGGGAGGCGCAGTGCGCCGCATCGCGAATCGCTTTGACTTGGGACATGAGCACGACAGGGGCCTCTTCACTGGAGTGAGAGTCTTCTCACCCGAGGTATTCGAAGCCATCCCCGACCGTGAAGTCTTCGAAGACTTGAGCGACTGGCTCACCCCCATGCTCGAAGCGGGCGACCAGCGAATTCGCGGAGAGCTCTATTCTGAAGCGGCTTGTACCTGGGAGCCGGTCGGAACCCCGAGCGAATATTTGCGCGCCAACTTTGAGCCACCTCCGCTTTCCTTCATTGATCAAGCCGAATACTGCGCGCGGCACGGGGTCCAGATCGTTGACAACGTGATTTTGGGCCCACGCGCACGGGTTGCGAGCGGAGCGCAACTTGATCACTGTATTGTGTTCGAAGACGAAGTCGTGCCCGCTGATGCGCGCGCGCGAAACTCTGCATTTGCTGACGGCCAAGCTGTTGCGCTGAAGGACAACTAGTGATCGATCTCCATTTTATCGGGACGAGCGATGCGTTTGGCGCCGGGGGCCGACGCCAAGCTGCCTTCCTGATTCGTGAACCCAGCGGATGCGTGCTCGTCGACTGCGGTACCACGACCAACACGGGACTCAACGCCGAAGAAGTCGATCGCAATCAAATCGACGCGATCATGGTGAGTCACTTTCACGCGGATCACTTTGGCGGCATCCCGCTTTTCCTACTCGCCGCCTTGCACGAAGACCAACGCAAACGCCCGCTCACCATCGCGGGCCCACCCGGCATCGAAAGTCGAGTCACCCAACTTGCGGCTGCGATGGGACACGCGATTCCCGGTCGAGCGTGGACATTCGCGATTGACTATAAGGAGCTTCCGGCAGGAAACCCGGTCGACGTGGGTTCGGCGCAAGTGACTTCGTTCGAGACCCATCACAACAAAGACGTCTGCCCGCATGGGTTGCAGCTTCGCTTTGGCAACCGCACCGTTGTCTATTCCGGGGACACGGGTTGGTTTGACGAGTTGCCGCAGTATTCGCAAGGAGCCGACTTGTTCGTGTGCGAATGCACGTACTGCACGCCCGGTTTCGAATTCCACTTGAGTCTTGACCAAATTGAAGCAAAGCGGTCGTCACTCGGAAGCGACCGGATGATTCTCACCCACCTTGGCAACGACATGGCGAAGGTGCGTGGGAAGGTCAGAATTGAAACCGCCGACGATGGATTAAAAATCAAGCTCTAGGAGTCTGCGCGGCGGAGATCTCGCCCAGTACTCCCGCGCGACTTGCCCCCGTGCATTGTGGCAGGTGGTTGGGAATTCCGAGCAAGGCATTTCGTCCCATCAGAGAGAACGCCATCGCCTCGGCGGCCTGCACCGGAACCCCGTGATCCGAAAATCGCTCGATCGGAATCCCAGGTAGCTCGGCATGTAACGCGGCCATGATGGCCGGGTTCGACGCGCCGCCTCCGCCCACAACCACGCGATCAATTCCACTCCTGTCACCGGAAGCTGCGGGCAACAGCTCGAGACAAGCAAGAGCGACCGACGTTGCAGTAAACGCCACGAGGGTGGCAACGAGGTCATTCGCACCGCGTCCGCGTTCTGCCGCGACATCAACCCAACGCTGCGCCGCTGAAGCGCCGTAGTGCTCGCGCCCCGTCGACTTCGGAGGCAGCTGCGCGAGATATGCGTCGTCGAGCATCATGCTCAACATGCCCGCATCAACCTGGCCGTTCGTGGCGCGCGCACCATTTCGGTCCATCCGTTCCGCACCGCCACTCAGAATTGCCACCGCACCATCCACCAGTGAGTTTGCGGGCCCGGTGTCAAACGCGACCACCGCATCGGGGTCTTGTGATCGCGGAAGCCAAGTGATGTTTGCGATCCCGCCAAGGTTGAGCGCGATACGGTTCTCATCAGGCGAGCCAAACGCAGCGTGATGGAAAAAAGGGGCGAGTGGTGCGCCCTGCCCCCCCAAGGCCATGTCGCGTGTTCGAAAGTCGGCGATCGTCGTGCAACCGGTGCGTTCAGCGATCACCGACGGATCCCCGATTTGAAGGGTGGCCCGAAGCTCCGGGTGGTGCGCCACGGTTTGGCCGTGCGAAGCGATGCAAGCCACGTCACCCATTGCGACATCGGCCTCGCTGCATGCGCCGAGCGCGGCTTTTGCAAATCGCTCGCCCAACTCAACGTCAAGGGCAGCGAACTCGGCAAGCACCTGCGGCCCTGGAAGCGCGGCTCCAGCAAGTGCATGCACTCGCCTTTGAAATTCGGGCTCGAACGGGGCTTCGACATGCGCGAGGAGTTTAAATGGAGATACGCGACCGTTATCGGGCCACTCCACCAAAGCAGCGTCGGTTCCGTCGGCAGACGTTCCACTCATCAGGCCAATCACAAGCATCGGAGAAACCTTAGCGGGATGTCGGTACCCGCGTTGGATCTGAAACGCGAATTATTGCAACGGCCCTGAAGACGGTTTGGGTTTCGGCGACTGCATGCGCTTCACCGGTTTCACGAACTCTTTGTCGTGGAGATATAGAAACATCGCCGCCATCGAGTCTTGCATCTGGTCGGTCGTGTTTTCGTAGACACTGACGAGTTCGTACTTGTGATCAGCGAAGATCCTGACGCCCTCTTCGCTAGTAATCGTTTCAACGTGTTTCAGACCGATGCCTGTATCAACGCTGGTGGCCTCTGCGTGGAGCACGGTCTCTCCGGTCGTGAGATCTCGCAGGGACAATGACTGCGCGAACGGATGCAGATGCACCGAAACGTAGTGAACCGTCGTGTCGTAACTTATTTCGAGAAACTCTGTGACAGGCGTGCTGTTGACCTGCCGTCCAGGCTCTACCTGCCAGTGCGCAGAAAAGACACGCCCAAACGGGTCCACGACGTTTTCGCTGCCAGCGGCGATGCCCACCGAACAGCCCTCGCCGTGTTCTTCGGCGTTGCCTTCCTCGAGGCCGTAGTACCCGTCCTTTCCTTCAACGAGTACCATGCCTTGCGCGGCCTTTTGAAACAAAGGCTTCATCGGCTGCGAAAGCTCGGCGTCCACGACGTAGTCGATCGACGTGCGAATCACGACGTCGTACTCGCCTTCGGTGCGATTCAGATTCAGAGCCTGGGTATCGAGCAAGACCGGCTCGTCTGAAATGATCGGGATGCCAAAGCCCGAGGGAAACTTCAGGTCCGTCTGGCCCTGGGAAAGCGTAAACAACCGCCCCTGATAGCGTGCTTCCTTCAAGTTCGGCTGAAACAACGCGCGGTGGCGTTCGATGTCGCCGAAGCCAAGGTTCGCGTGGCAGAGAAAATCGTCCGACGCCTTGCTGCCGTCTTTAGCGTGGAAGACTTCGGAGCGAATCGCCGTGATCCACATGAGCTCCGAGTTTCGCCAGTCACCCACGTATGCACGACGACGCCCGATGGGGCCCTGCATCGAACGAAAAATGCGATCGACGTGGTACGCCTTGGAATCGAAGCTGACGGTGCGCGTTTCCGCGGCGTTAGCCGGAAGGTCCGCGACGAGGAGACACAACGCACAAATTGCAAGCGTGAGGAGTCGAGCTCCATTGAACATCCGCGGGTTCGGCATGGCCTAATAGTGTCACTGCGGGTTCAGCCCTGCAACGGCACCGGAGCCTGCCTATTCATCGTCGTCTGCATCGTACGCGTCGGGGGAAGCCGGAGACGCGTCGTTGCTGTTGACCCTCACGGTCAGATCAAACTGCTGACGTGCTTCGCCGCCGTGTCGGTCATCGGCAACGATCTCGACCTGGTGGAGCCCCTGATGCTTCTCGGTCGCCGTCCATGTCACCACGCCGAACGATGAGTCAATCGTCATGTCGGGCGGAGCAGAAGCGAGAGAAAAGCGAAAGTGCCGATCTCCGTCGGGATCCTGGAGCTTGGGTTCATATTTGAATTTCCCGTCCTGCGACAAAGTACCCGGTGCAGAAACGAACGTGGGGTCAGAGTTCTCGAGCACAACGCCCTCGCTTTCCCGTTCAGGCGCTTCCAGATCACCGTCGCTTGCGAGCACCGTGGCATGCACAACGTCACCGCGGCGAAGTTCGCTCGTATTAAACACCGCACCGTAATTTTGCACGCGTCGTTTATTGACATACCACTGGGTCGTGATCGCGACTTCATCACCGTCGTGATCGTCCGCGATTGCGTGCATGGTAATTTCTGAACCCGATGCCACTCGCGCGCCGTGGTCGAGCGCGATTTCTCGCCACACGGGTGGGGAGTTCTCCACTTCGGCCGTGGCTACCGTCGGCTTGGTGGTCGATCGCGAGTCACTTGCCTTTACGCTGACGCGAATCATGTCGCCGCGCTTGGCGGTTGACGGAACTTCAATCGACGATCCGCCGCCGGAAAATCGGTGCGCACCGATATGCCAGGTGTAACCGAGTTCCACTTCTTGACCTTCCGGGTCGTGCACCTTCACGAGCGCGGTCAAGGTTGCTCCCGGAATGACTTCCGAGGCAGAGAGACTCACCGAATCAATCCTCGGCGGCAGATTGGGGATCTGGAAACTCGTCTCTTCAGCTTCCTCCACGCCACCGGTCTCCACCGCCCCGGTTGATGAAGCGTCGGTCCCGCCACATGCCATTGCGGTCACCGTGGCGACGGACAGCATGGCCCCCAACATTTTGCGTGCGGATGAGCTGCGCATCAATATGGAATCTCGCGAACCATACGAAGCTTCACGAGCTTGTGCTCGAAATCGGCTTCGAAGTAGACCTTCGTACCGGTGTTTCGATCCGGCATGCTGTTGTGAACCCGCATTGGTTTGAAGTCGCGAAGCCGAGCGCTCATTCCAACTTCGTTGATCATCTCTGTGTCATTCGTGATCGTATATTCGTAGCCCTTGAGCTTGATCGTCTTCGCTTGAGCGTTAACGGCCTGCACGATCGCGTGTTCGCGCTCGAGCTGTGGCTTCTTCTGTTCCGGCTGTCCGCGTTTCGCAAATGCGGGGCCAGCCAAAAGCAGACTGGCGCAAAACACACCGAGAATGGCGATGAAGAATCGATTGAGCTTCATGTTGAAGTCGCTCCTGTGACGATCAATGAACAGAGAACAATGCGGCTTAGACCCGATGTGAGCCTTACTGCGTCTCGCGCCAGTACAAGCCGCTGTTGTTCATGTTGATGTCGTTGGCTTCAAAACTGATCATTTCCGTATCGGACTTTTCGATATAGACGCGGTTCGAAGTTCCGTCCGGACCTGCCGATGTCTTCGGATCGGTTGGCATGCCACTTCCGATGTCAAGGGACCGGATTGGATCTCCGTTGGCGTCCTTGAAGTAGCCCTCGGCCGTCGTGAGATGGAAGGCGTAGAGCAGACCGGATCCTCGCGACGAACATGGGTTCCCCATAACGTCTGGTGTAAACGTGGCGGCAATCACGGTCCCGGCAAAGATCGTGGTGCTGGTGACGAATTTTTCGCCATCCGCCGCGATCCAGAAATAGCCGGGAGTTGTGAGTGCAATCGCACCTTGCGTCGACCCAATATCGGTCAGCATCGTTTCGTCCAACGTGGCCGGCGGCGTCCCGGCCGTTTCATGCGGGTCCTGGTCCTGGATGACATAGAAACGATCGTTTTCGGTCAGGTCACCAGCCACACCTTCGTCGGCAACGCGGTCACGGCGCCCTGTACCGAACGCCAACCACAACTTCGTACCCGAAAAGCTGACGGCGGGAGGCGTGAAGATGTTTTTGTGGTAGTCCACCGTCGCGATGGTGTGCATCGGCGCGGTAAAGATGCGGCGGAACGGCCAGTTGGGCTGCGTGCGTAAACTCGAGCCGTCATTGACGCGATCTTCCCCGACAGGTTTGATGTACCACTTGAACATCTGACCGCCGAGATCACCCATGTAAACCACGTCGGCGAATCCGTCACTGTCGAGATCAATCACAGCGGGCGTCGCCGGCATCGCGTACTTCATGTACTGCGTGTCATCCGACCCGAGCGGGTCGAACCGCTTTTCGGCGATGATCTTGCCCGTCTTGGCGTCGAGCATATAGATCGACCGCCCCTTGTATTCGGCAGCGTCATAGCCCGTCGCTTCATTGGGCTGCCCAGTCAAGTCGTAGCCACCGGACACGATCACAACCCAGCGTTCGTACCCATAGCCAGCGTTGGTTTGGCCCGCGACGTTCAAACGAACGCGCGTAATTACCGGCTGCCCCCAACTCTCACCCAGGTACGGAATAATCGAAGCGGCGATGGCGATATCGTCCGGGTCGAGTTCGTCTGGGAACTCCCAGAGGTAGCCCGGATACGGCAGGTTGCCCGCCGGCCCCGTAATGTTGTCCGGGTTGGTGATGTCCAGCGCGTAATAGTGCTCACCCCCCTGACGCATGCCGCCCACGAGAATCGTTCGCCATTCCGAAGCTGTCTTTGGAACCGTCGTTGGCGTTGGATGCTGCCAAACGTCGGCACTCTGCGGCGAACCGTCCACGAAGTAGGTTCGCTTCGTTGGGTCATCCACGATCTGCTTGCGGATATTTTGGCGAGCCTTCCAAGGCATGAAGCCAAACACTTCTGCACCCGACCCAACCGAGTACTTCGCGGGTTGGACGCTGTCGTCCCAATTACCGGCGTCGAACGACTCGAGGTAGCCGCCATTCGTCCCTGCGTAAATCCGTCGACTCCGTGTTGAGTACGCGGCCCGGAAGAGCGCAGACGAGGGTTCGCCCGAAACGATGTAAGGCTGCTTCACAACGACCGGGTTCGCGTGAAAGATGTCGCCAAGGATCGCGTTTTTCGCCGCGCATGTGGTCTGTGCCGTAACACCCGCACCTGTGACACCGGATCCAAAGAAACAACCTCGTGCAAATTGCACAATTTCATCTGTCAGGCCTTCGGCGGTGAGCGCGGTACTCCCGTGCAGAACATAGGCCCCGTCATTCGGCGCCGGGTCCGGCGAAAGGGTGAAGGGGACGATCCCGAGATCAACCGCGTCGATGGTCGCTTTGTCGAAATTGACGAGGGTCGGCGTTCCACCCGAGAGTTTTGACGTCTTGAGCAAGCGACTCGCGGGTGCCGGCATGACCTCGTTGGCATCCCAGAAATACTCTGCTGACGGGTCGAACGGACCACTATTGCACTCGCCGACATCCGGATCGACTAGGGCGCAGTTGAAATTCTTGTCGAGTACGTCGCCGTTGGCTGCAATGTGCCAGGCGCGAAGATGCCCTTCCCAGAAGGCAGAACTCGCCAGCGGGAAGAAGAAGGACTGATAGAAGTCACCGCCGTCTGCAGTACGAGCCGACGGAACCGATGCTGCGGTAAATGACTGCGACTTCTCGACGATGTCATTCAGTGCAAGCGTTAAGGCATTTGCAAGTTCGTTACCCGTCTGAGCGTAATAGAAGTTGCCGTTACCGTTGATCGCCGTCTTCGTCAGCAACGTATTCGCTTCCGACTCGGTCGAGAAACCCACCGTATAGACATCGACATTCTGAATGCCGTCCATGCCCGCTTCCGGCCGCATGTCGTTTTCCTGCATGTACTTCGCGACATCGTCGAGATACCGAGACTCGTCGTTACCCGGCTCTTCCAATTCGCCGTCGTTGTGGTAGTCGCCAATCAAGTCACCGAAGTCACCGAAGCCGCGATCCTCGGAGTCAGAATCGGTGTCGAAGTCATCCCGGGTTGGGATGCCGTCTGTAATCACGATAACAAAACACGACTGACAGTAGTACTGGACCGGGTCAACAGGCCAACTGCTCGACGTACTGGTGTGGTCGCCGTTGCTGACACGGTACTCGTAGCGCGGGAATTTGGTGAGACCATCTTTCCCTTCTGGAATGTTTGCCGTCGATCGACTCATGAAGAACGTATAAAGCTGGAACAGGGACTCAGCCAGAGGCGTCCAGCCACTCGGGCTTTGCGATGTCAACCAGGTTTTGAGCGCTGCGCCGCTTGTCGGATCCGCCTTGATGACATCCACGCCAACGTAACCACCGTGCGGCTCACCAGTTCTTCGAAAACGCGCAAAGCCGATACGAATGCCCTTCGGCTCAGCAAAACACACGAGATCGAGCGCAACTTGCTGTGCCGCCTGGAAGCGTGTTCGGCGATACTGCTGATCGATGCCCGACGGAATCCCGAGTCCCTGCAGACATGTCGACGAGGGCGCCACCGTAGTGTCAATTTCGTTGATGTACGGGTCCGCGGCGCTGCTGAAGTACCAGTTCAGATAGCGACCGTCATACCAGGTGTTACTTCCAGTCGGCTTGTAGATTTTACGGGTTCTTCCACATTCGGTTTCGACCGAGTTGAACTGCCAAGCGTACCACCGCGATTGGCTGCTGAAGGCCGAACAACCGTAAGTTGCAACCTCCGGATCGAACGCCGGGTGCCATTCAAGATGCGACATCGAGCCGGACGTATCGAGCAGTACGACTACGTTCGGGGAAACGGAAGTTGAAAGAAGGTACAGATCATCGGCTGCCGCACTCGTGAGCGGCGTGGTGCTTGTACCGCCCGTGGTGGTGCCGCCGCCGCCGCCCCAACCGCCGAAGCCACCCCAACCGCCGCCCCAACCACCACCGCCACCGTGACGCGCAAAGGCATCTACGGGCGTGAGGCAGAGTACAAGCACTGCGATGAGCGCTGTTCGACCAAGGAGATGGGTGAATCGTTTCATGGTGGCACCTCAAGTTCACGCCACTAAAAACACAGCGCGGCGATCAAATTCGGCTAGTAGCCGGTAAAGCGTCCGGCGGCGACTTCAACCTTGGAGGTCGTGCCAGAAGCATCCCGGCCTGCGATCTCAAACCGCCAGTAGTCGACCTGGTACGTCGCAGCACCGCCCTGATCGATGTTCATGGCCATCCCGTTCATGGAACTCGAGCCAAGTTTTTCGATCGTCGTTCCGGCAGCGAGGGCATACCCCGGCTGTCCGTGTGGATAAGCCGCAGAGTCCCCGAGGTCAGTCGACGTCACCGTCGGCGTTCCATTCGAGCGCAACGTCGCAAGGCCCTCAGCCACGCCAGCTTCGGCTGCATAAAAGGACACACGCTTACGACTCTGATAGCCCGCCGCCTGCTGGTCGAGCGAAACCGTGTCGAGTGCGGCGACGCCTACGATGCCCATCACTGCAAGCATCACCATCGCGACAATCAGGACCATGCCCGATTCGCGCCGCTTACGTTCAGACATCGTTCGTATTTTAATTTCGTGCTCCATCGTTCAACTCCGGTTCACGACGTTCCGCAAACGCGACGTGCTCGTATGAACGCGACGACGGAAGCCGTCGTTACCACCAGGGGCTAGACGGTTCTCCGCGTTCTGCTCTTGTCCTAATTGAAACTCGGCATCTGCGGACCTCGTGCGCGTGACGAGGGTCACACGCATCTCGCGCGAATCGCCGTGGTCGGTCCCACTTGCGGTGTAATCGGCGGAACTTCCGTCGCCGAAGTACTCGCCGGGATCGATCGCGTTGTCGTCATTGACGTCGAGCCAAACTGCAAACTGCAGGTCTTCGACCCCCATCGCCAAAATCATGCCGTTGCGCAAGAGTTGGGTATTGGGAACGTCAATGCGGTATTCGTGCGCGGGGACGACACGCAGATCTTCGGAAGCACCAAAGGCAATTGCACCAAGCGCACCGGAAACTCGCGTAAACGTAATAATGTTAGCGCCCAAATCGATCGCCGTAATCGCGCCACATGCGGCGCCTCGCATCGGGGTAACGGCGTCCGTAATAATGATTCCACCGCCAACTTGAAAATCAGAATCTGCGATGCCGTTGGCGTCGGTGTCGTAAAACGCGGTGCCATCGATCACGACATCATCGAGCGTCGCAACCACAACGACGCCGCCAATGCTCACGGCCGTAATTCCAGCACTCACGTCGCCGTTGATTGCGTTGGTGGTCAACAGCGGGTCGGGATCACTGATGTAAAGTGTGTCAGGGGCGGTCGTGCTGTCGAGACCGCACAGAGCACCACCAATTGGAACCCTGAAACCGGCATGCCGCATATCTCTCTCGATCAGCTCAGCAATTGCACGCAAGTTCTGCTGAACCTCGGTCACTTGATCGAGGACCATGTAGGCCTTTTGGTTGACCGTGAAGGTGCCCATCACATAAAAGATGACGACCCCGAGAAGCGCGGTTGAAACCACCATTTCGATGAGGGTAAAGCCCGCAGTCTGAATGTTCGTCCGGTTCACTACAGGCCCTCGAAGTTGAATCGGGTTGAGCTCAACGTGAAGTCTTTGGTCACCCCATGTGCGTCCGTCCAACCCACGCGAACGTCGATGGAGCGGGTTTGGTTTGCGATCGCGTTGGTGATCCGCCACTGCCTCGAAAACGTCATTGCTGTCTGCGCACTGGTAGACTCGACCGTGGTCACAACATCAACATTGGGTGTCCACGCGGTCGCCGCCAAGTCGGCATCATTCCAACTGAGGCTCTGCAACCGCTCCATCTGTGTCTGTGCGATCTCCACAGCGCGCGTGCGGTGACGCCCAGCCTGGGCGCTCTTCCCGGCGTAGACTTGCGCGCTCGCAATCGTCAGGAGACCGAAGCCGAGGACCAGCATTGCGATCATCGTTTCGATCAAGCTGAAGCCACCGCGAGAGCGCGTGCGTTTATTTGTTTTCATTGCAGCCATCTAGTTTGTCCACCCATTCGCATTCATGTCAAAAAAGTGCAGGCGCACACCGCCAAGTGCTGTCAGCACAGGAGCAAAATCGTCGGTCCCGTTGGTCATGTAGATCCCCCCTGCCCCGCTGCCCGTCGTGCCGACCCTCGCGCAACTGGTGGAGTCGCCAGTAAAACCAACCGGGATCCCGTCGGGGCGAAACAAGATCCAGCGCGTCGCCGTTGCGGTGTTATTCGGATCGGCGAATGTCGCGCCGGTGGTCAACGTCGCGGTCGACATGTCGCTCGGCACTTTGTTCGTCGTATTCGTCAAACCAAAGACCATGTCACCGGGGTCGTCGCCGAAGGTCAAAACGGTTTGGGTCTCTGCGTTGTCAATCAAGCAGTCACCATTGGAATCTCGGGACATCAACACGTCAACGTCGTCACCCTGAATATTCCACAGGGGCGTCCCGTTCGGGTCATCGCCGCCTGTCCCAACACCTGGCACTCGCAAGTACACGATGTGTTGATCGCCGGTGCGAATCGCCTGGGTGCGCGCCTCGTGCAAGATGTCGCCCATGGCGCGAGCGGTGGCGCGCGCATCAAGCCTTGCGCGCCACGCCGACATCCTTGGAACCGACATCCCGATAATAACTCCCGTAATCGCGATCACGACCATGATCTCGATCAAGGTAAAGCCTTCGTTATTTGCCGGATGCTTCCGCACCATTGCGACCCCGTTTCGATACAAACGCGTAGTCAGGCTGTCAGAATCGACGAAATTAGACACGTGTGAATCGCGGTATGAATCGGCCTCTGTACGGGCATCCTTTAGGAGAAGATCCCATGCAAGTCTTCGCGGGTACTCGCGTGGATGTCGCTACACCTACACTGCACCTGCATTGCGGAACAGTTACGTGGTCGTCACCTACGCCGACTAATACGGACCGCCGTCTTCAAGATATTTTGCCTATTCGTCGATACCCTCCATCATGAAAGCCACAACGCAGCCGACTCGCTTCACGAACACGCAACTCACGCGCAACCAGGAAACGAAGTTCGTGTCATTGGCTTACACTCAAACTGCACAAGGCTGTTCAATCGTCGACAACACCAAGCGCCCATTCATACAAGCTTTGCGTCTCAGCGAGATTCCATTTCTTGTTTTGCTGATGGCATTAGCGGTAGCTGGCACGCCTCCTGCTGCCGCCGAAACGATGACGCTCGAGGTCCAGATTCTGGGTAGCGAGGTCCAAGGCGACACCACCCTGCGAGTAACCCAAGGTTCATCGATCGCGATCGTTTTCACTTCCGACACCGCGATTGCACTTCACTTGCACGGTTATGACGTAGAAGCGCATATCGAACCGGGCAAACCCTCGACCATGAAGCTGGATGCGCGCATCGCCGGACGCTTCGCGATGGAAGTCCACGGCCACGCGCACGGGAAGAGCAAGCACCGCGCCCTGCTCTACCTCGAAGTCCACCCTCGCTAAGTGAGCGACGTGAAGACGCCTCGCACATTTCGTTTCGAACAGATTCTTCCGGCTGCAGCCCTGGTTGTCGCGTCCGTATCGCTCGCGGTTGAACCCGCGATCGCTCACGGCTTCGGTGAGCGATACGACCTTCCCTTGCCTCTCAACATTTGGTTGCTTGGCGCCGCGGCTTCCATCGTACTTTCATTTGTTGTCGTTTCGTTCGTTCGCGGTGGTAGGGAGCCAGGGACCTCCCCTGCGGAAGGCAGCATCCCCAAAACCGACCTTCTCGCGATTCGCGCCCTACGTCCACTTACGAGTCGGCCGGCAGTATTCGTCTATCGCCTGATCGCTGCGTGCTTGTGGTTGCTCGCGATCGGCGCTGGCATCTTCGGAACTCAGGACCCTTATCACAACATCGCACCCACTTTGGTTTGGGTCGTGGGATGGGTCGGCCTGTCGTTCGCGTGCATTTTCTTTGGCGACCTATGGACGACGCTGCATCCGCTTCGATCGGTACTCGACGGACTCGACGCCTGTGCGCAGCGACGACTAGGTCGCCCCTTGGTTCAAAAGCAACCCACCTCAGTCGTGACCAACGTCTGGCCCGGGCTCGTGCTGTTCGCCGTGTTCGCCTGGCTCGAACTCGTGTGGTCAAGGGCCGACGTGCCATACGCACTCGCCTGGGCGATGGCGGTCTACTCGGTTATCACATTGGCGGGGATGCTCCGGTTCGGTCGAACGCAGTGGCTTCAACAGGGCGAGTTTTTCAGCATCGCGTTTGGCGTCCTCGCCCGGTTTTCGCCCTTCGAAGTAAGGCCCACCACTTCGAATCAGAGCCGCGCGTGGTCACTTCGGCCCCCGGGCATCGCCCTAATAGAGGGACTTCCGCTTTCCCTTTCTCAGATGCTCTTCGTGACGTCCATGCTTGCCACGGTCACCTTCGATGGCTTCCTTGAAACCCAGCAGTGGCTCGACTTGGCCGACCACCTGAGCATCACGACGTGGATGCAACCGGTACTCGCGACCCTACGCGACATCGGCTTCACCGATGACGAAACAATTTCAACGTTGGGCTTCGTCGCGGCGCCGTTGTTCTTTGTCGCTGCGATTCTCGGGTCTGCGTGGCTTACGCGGTGGGCGGCAATTGGGCCCGGTGGCGCGTCGGCGTCAGAAGTTGCGAGCCCCAAACAGATCGCGTGCTCACTTGTCGCAACGCTGGTTCCAATTGCGATCGCGTACCACCTCGCCCATTACCTTTCGATGCTACTGGTGTCCGGGCAGTACCTCATCCCGCTCGCGTCTGATCCATTCGGCTTTGGCTGGAATATGTTGGGAACCGCGGGATATCAGGTCGACATCGGAATCGTAGGCGTGCGCTTTGTTTGGTATTCCGCCGCAACCGCGATCGTGTTGGGCCATATCGCGGCAACCGTCTTGGCCCACATACTCGCCCAACGCGACTCCCCGACGCGACGCGCCGCAACCTGGAGCCAGCTCCCGTTCTTGGCATTGATGATCGCGTACACGCTTTTGAGCCTTTGGACACTGGCTCAACCGATCGTGGAATAGCGCTTTCGTCGACGCGTCTACTTTGCGTTCGGCTTCGCTTCTTCGAGGAGTACGTCGTGGGTTGACCAGTGCAGATGGGCGATACGCCAACGTCCAGCGACCTGGCGAAGCAGCGCGGTCTCGGCGGTACTGCCGAGAACGCGCTTGCCCTCGAAGGTGCCCTCACCTTTATAGAGACTGAGGATCCAGTGAAGTGAGCCATCCGCGCCTTGGCGTCGACTCACCAACGTCCGAGTCGTGGTGCGCGCAAATTCGATATCGAGTTTGAGGTGAAGTCCTTCGTAGTCACGGCGCGACCGATCTGCGAGCCCCATTTCGAACACGGTGGCGTCTCGCGTGAGTAGCGACGCTGCAGCCTTCGCGTCGCCGCGATCGATGGCCGTATTGAAGGCGTCCATGACTTCGGCCGGGGATGCATTGTCATCAGCGCCGAGTGAAAGCGCTGGAATGAGCCACATTGCGATCGCAAGGCAGATCAACGCCACACACCGACTCACACACCAATGATTCTTACAATGCACTGGAAGCCGCTCCTCACCGCAGTTGCAGTCGCGTAGGAAGATCGGCGTGATCGTAGGGAAGATTGACCCATGCTTCTGAATTCATTCAGGACGAGTCGCTACGCGCTCTAGCGTATGCGCCCCAACTTGCGTTCGTTCGAAAGGCGTGAGAGCGCAAACAATCCGAACCCAAGCAAGAGACCGCTTCCAAGCTCGGGGACATGGTTCCCCGTCATACCCCAATCAATGAGATCGATGCCTTCGCCCGGAAACACCCTATCTAGAATCGAAAGGTTCCAGACGCCAGAAAGCTCGTGACCGAAAAACGCCGACAGCGTCTCTTCCGGGAGGAAGATGCCAATAATGTCGCCAATTAAGACGGACGGAAGAGCCTCAGCCGAGTCGTCAAACGATGCGTTCATGATCGAATTCGGACCCAAGACTTCGGGCCCCGCGTAGATGACAGCCGAAGTCCCAGTCGAAATATGAATTAGCGTAATCTGTAGATCGGTCGCGTACTCGCCTCCGGAGAGGTTTTCGAAGTGAAGATCAATATTCAAATCGTCGATGAACCCAACGGTGCCAACATTGCATGCCACGATCATTGCCGGGTCGGTATCAACGTCATCCTGACCGCCGCAGTCGATATCAAACGAATCCGCAAAGGCAGTGCCGCAGAAGAATATCGTCACCGTCGTCACGAGCATAAACGAACGAAGTCGGGCGTATTGCATTGGTCACTCCGAATCGGGATTTTGCCCGAGAATTCATTGAAGTATCGGAGTGCGTCAAAATGTGCTTTAGCGAAACTTGCATAGTCAAAGACCAACACCTCACACGTGTACGGATGCGTACAAAACGTCATCACAGACACGCAACTGCGGTGCAGGAAAGTCCGAATCCATTGCATCGATCTGTCTTCGTTTCGACACGTTCCAGCGTAATCCCTCCAAAAACGAGAACTCACACTTGCGTCGAAGCCACAGCAACAGCAACAGCTCCTACCCACCCACAGGCACTGGCACGAGACGCGCAACTCGGGTGAGAGCACGATCCGGTCGCGCTTTCCCGAAGACGCAGGGGCCTCGTGCCTTCGATGTCGCCTGCGGCCTTCGCTGAGACAGGCGATATTGAGGCCGCGATTCGCGCGGAGTCGCAAGCGATCGATTTAATTCGCGCGGTCTCCATCAAAAAGCACTACTTACTCTCCTTACAGAGCATCGTAGAGTCCTTGAGACGAGCCTGTCTCGCGCCCCGAATAAATAGCGGGAGGAAACAGATGGGCTTATTCACTCAAATCGCCAAGTCCCCCCTCAACTTTCGTTGTTTGCTTGCACTGGTCGCACTCTCGAGTTGCCCAGTTGCGCAAGCGGGTGTGGTTGCCCTGCCGGGACCCAATATCGGCGGCGAGGCAGACTACCTGGGCATCCATGACGCAAGAGGCGACGTCAAGGGCAAGTTCCAAGAAGGCCTTGATCTACTCAAGGCAGGGAAATGCAAGAAGGCGCAGGAGAACCTCGGCTTCGTTTTAAAGCAAGCGGGTGGGGACGCCAACGTGCAGTTTCTTCAGGGCATGGCGTTTCGTTGCGAAAAACTTCACGACAAGGCGGCGAGACAGTTTCGCAAGGCAATACGCACGAATCGAGGCTTGCATGTGGCATACAAGTATCTCGCCTTCTCGTACTTGGATCTCGAAAAGCGAAAGAAGGCGGGTAAGATCCTGTTTAAACTCGATCGACTTCGCGAACGCTGCGGCGGGCAATGCCCCGATACACTGTTGGCCGCCCACACCTCCCTCGCGGCAGAGATCAAGCGCAGACAGCCGAAGTGAATTTGGACGCGCTTCATGTGCGCTGTGCGTCGTGAAAGAACAGCTCACGCACTCGCTTCCGCAGTACACCATTGAAGACCTCAATCGGGAGTGGCGCGGCAAGGAGCTGCCAGAGGGATGCAAGCTTTGCACCCACTACGACGGCGAGACCAAGCCCGAGTAGCCGAAGCACACCCGTTCCCGTCGAACTTCGTATCGCGATCGCTCGGCGTACGGACGTACCGCTGGCGTCGTGGCAAAAGCGATCTGCGTGACGCCTCCCCGAGTCGGCCCTGTGGGAGGTTTGAGCCTGCAAGCGCTGTCGCGGCTTCGGGCGAACGGTCGAGGATGCTGGAGGGACGGTGTCCAACCCTCTGGCCTCGACTCAAATGACCCGCTGAAATGCAGTCGCATGCCGAGCGAAACGCAAAACGAGACCCCCGTACGATTTCGGCACAATTTGCGCCCTTCGCTCTATCGCCCCCCGTTGACAGAACGCGGTTTCGCCCGAATACTCATCCTCTCTCTAGGGTCCGGGCGGGCAGAAAACCGTCGGGTGCTAGAGATTTACGCGGGTCGGAGTGTGCGGGCGTCCGTAATTTTGACTGCCACGGCGAACTCCGACACACGCAGCGCTTTCGAGCACCGTTTTCGGCCTCATCGGCCACTTCAACGAGCACGACGACCACCACAATCACACATCGATTTACAAGCCCCGCGGAGACAACCTCGCCCGGGCGCTGGAGAATTTGGAAATGAATGACGCTTCTCGAACCCAGGGTTGGGCAATTTGTATTGGCGCTGGGGTTCTCGCGCTGCTGTTCGTGATTGGGGTGCTTAACGGGAGCTACATGGCGATCGCCATCCCCGTCACGGTCCTCACACTCTTTGTGCTCGGGCTGACGGCTTGGGTCGGGTTCACGATTGCGACCATCCAGGTCGAGGCCGAGCCTGTCCTAGAGATGGACGAAGAGATCCCGGCGGCCGATGCCGCCGCTTCCAACACCCACTAAACCGAGTCGTCGCGACCGAACTGCCACCGCGCGCCGGGCAAGAACCGGACGGCGCGGAGAGCCGGAGGGCTGAAGTGCGCATCGCTCTATTTACCTATCGCGGGAATATGTTCTGTGGCGGCCAGGGAATTTACGCCGCCTATCTCGCCAAAGAATGGAAGAACGCGGGCCATGACGTGCACGTGTTCGCAGGCCCGCCCTACCCGGAGCTCGAGCCCGGCATTCCGCTCCACAAGATCCACAACGACAACGTCTTTGGCGCCGAACACCCCGACTACTTCGACCCGGAGCGACCGTTTTCGTTGCTGCGTCCGTTGAGCCTTTGGGAACTTGGCGTTTCGAAGATGGGCGTGTTCCCCGAGATGCAGACCTTCGGCTTCCGCATGATGATGCAGTGGAAGAATTTCCAGGAGAAGTACAACTTCGACGTCATCTTCGACAACCAGACCTTGAGCTGGGGGCTGCTCGCGATTCAAGCGATGGGCGTGCCCGTGGTGTCGGTGATTCATCATCCGCTTCATATCGATCGGGAAGCCGACTACACGATTGACCCGCGATTGATCAAGAAGGTCAAGCGTACGCTCTACTTCCCGCTCTTCATGCAGGAACAAGTGGCGCCGCGTCTTGCCACCATCGTGACGGTGAGCGAGGCGTCACGCAAAGAGATCGCGCGGTACTTCAAGATCCCCGAAAAAAACGTGCCCGTGGTCTACAACGGAACCGACACCGACATCTTTCACCCTTGTGCTGATGTGAAGAAAGATTCGGACCTGCTCTTTGTCGGTCGTACCGAAGACCGCAAGAAGGGCATCGGCACCATGATCGAAGCCTTGTCGCTTTTGCCTGAGCACATCAACTTGAAGATCGTTGATGGTCGCATCCCCGAAAACGGGCTCGTGCCTCGGTTGATTCGCAAGTACCGCTTGGAGAACCGCGTCACCATCGTGAAAGAGATGCTCGAGCGCGACGAACTCGTGCGCCAGTACGCAAGTGGTCGCGCGGCGATCGTGCCTTCATTCTTCGAAGGCTTTGGCTTTCCCGCCAGTGAAGCGATGGCGTGTGGCCTGCCCGTGATCGCGAACGCCGCCGGCGCACTTCCCGAAGTGGTCGGCACCGACGGTCGCACCGGCAGGCTCGTGCCCCCCCGCGACGCACAAGCGATGGCGCAAGCCGCACGTGATATCCTGTTCGAACCCGGCAAGGCTGAAGCAATGGGTGAAGCCGCACGACGCCGGGTCCAAAACATCTTCCGCTGGGAAGACGCGGCTGCAAACTTGGTCAACGTCTTCGAGGACACCATTCGTGCTTCTAACCGTCGATCTCGAGCGGCTTGAGATCCAACCGGGTTCCCTCGTCCTTGACGCCGGTTGCGGCGAAGGACGGCATTGCTTCGGCATGTTGGGCCGAGGTGCGCGCGTCATCGGGTTCGACCTCGATTTCGACGCCATGCGCGACGCATCCAAACGCCTGCGCAAAGAAGCGGGTGCAGTCAACAGCTTCGGTGAAATGACCCAAGGCAATATCTTTCAGCTGCCCTTCGCGGACGGAACGTACGACCGCGTGATCTGCTCCGAAGTGATGGAGCACGTGCACAGCTACCAGGACGCGGCCCGAGAACTTGCGCGGGTAACGAAGCCCGGCGGCAAGCTCGCGATCACGATTCCGACTGCCACAAGCGAACACCTCTACCTCCGCATGGGCGACGAGTACTTTGAAAGCCCCGGTGGACATATCCGCATCTTTGATCCAAAGCAGCTGGCAAAGGCCCTCGCCAAGGCTGGCCTCAACACCGTTGGCGTTGGTTTTGCCCATGGCCTTCACACGCCGTACTGGGTGCTGCGTTCGATCATGCATTTGCCCAACGCGGACGAGAGTGCGTTGGTGCGGGCCTATCGACTCTTTCTCATTCAAGCGACCGGTTCAAAACTCATGGCCAAGCTCGAGAAGTGGCTCAATTTCGTTTGCCCGAAGAGCCTAATCCTCTACGCCGAAAAGCCCCTACCCGGACGAAGGTAGCGATGCTGCCCGAGCGCACGCGTCTGTGCTTCGTTGCTTACCGCGGCAACATGAACTGCGGCGGTCAAGGCGTGTACCTCTGGTTCTTGACTCGGGAACTCGCACGCCTCGGTTTCGATATCGATGTCTTTGTCGGCCCCCCCTACCCCGACCCCATGCCATTTGCCGACCGGGTGCATCACGTCAAGAACCAGGAGCACTGGGCCAAGTGGTTTACCCGCGACTACCCAGGCATGGTGCCCAAACAGAACCCACTTGCGGCCTTCAAGCCACTCAACATGTACGAACTCGCAGCGAGTCGCTTGGGTTTTCTTCCGGAGCCATTCGCGTTTAGCGTACGCGCGTTTCGGAGCATCAGCGCACTTTTGCGCGCGGGGCAACGATGGGACCTAGTTCACGACGTGCAGTGTCTCGGGTACGGCTTGCTCGGGCTGCGCGCGCTGGGTTTGCCGGTCGTGACAACGGTACATCATCCGCTCTCCGTCGATCGCGGGGCGTCGTTCATTCGCGACAACAACATCACCGAAGCGATTGGATCGATGCAGTTCTACCCGATCGGGATGCAGTCCTTCGTGGCCCGTCGCATTGATCGCGTGTTGACTTCTTCTGAATGCAGCGCGGATCAGATCGTCCAAGACTTCGGCGTGCCACGACGCAAGATCACGAACGTTTGGAACGGGATCGATACAGACCTCTTTTCACCAAGCGACGTGGTACCCAAGAGCGAAGCCAAGGTGCTTTGCATCGGCCGGGCATCGGACCCCAACAAGGGGATCCGCACGTTGATCGAAGCGCTCGGCAAGACGTCGCCCCACATTACGCTCACGCTCATCGACAACGATCATCCGGAAAATGAAGTCTTCAAGTGGGCACGCGACGCCGGGATCATGGATCGGCTCGAAGTGACTGGCCGCGTGCCGCAAGAGACGTTGATCGAACATTACCAGCGTGCTGCCCTCGTCGCGGTGCCTTCGCGTTATGAAGGCTTTGGGCTTCCCGCTGTTGAGGCGATGGCGTGTGGCACACCCGTGGTTGCATGCGCGGCCGGCGCGCTGCGCGAAGTCATGGAACAGTCTAAGGGAGGCATCACGGTGCCGATCGATGACGCAGACGCCCTCGCCCGCGGCATCGAAGACCTCATCAGCCAACCCGAACGGCGCCGCGAGTTAGCCGCAACGGGCCGCGCGCGCGTAAACGAGATTTTCTCGTGGCAGAAGATCGCGGCGCGAACCGCAGAAGTTTACGCCGAGGTGTTAACAGAGCGTCGCGGGCGACCGACGACGACGATCACGTCGGCAAGCACAGGTGCGAAACGTGCGAGCGCATCAAAAGCCTGAACGCATCGCAAGGCTAGCCCTTGTGGAAGCTTTTGCAGGAAGCCCGCCCAACCGGGCATGCCCCAACCGACGGATACACCACGGAATTCGTCGATGATGAGATGTCGCCCGGCCTGCTCGCGAATGAGGTTGACTTCGTAGCGGGTAAAGTGATCGCTCGGTGCGTCATAGCCCCGACGATCTCGAATCACCGGGATGCCAAGAACATCCCGTCGGAAGTCGTCGAGGGCGCGCCCCACGCGGCACGACAACGATTCGAAGTTTGCGATCGCGAGCACGACGCGTCCGTCGATTGCGGTCACCCGTGCCATTTCGGCGATCGCAAGTTCGGGGCGATCGAAATGATCCATCGCACCTTTGCAAATCGATGCATCGAAGGAACCCGTTGCAAACGGCAAGTGATCAGACCAACACTGCACCCAGCTTGGCATCTCGATCTTCTTGTCTTCGGCGAACATGCGCGCCATGCCGATCATACGCTGCGAAGGTTCGGCACCCATCGCGTTGGCACCACGCATCGCCATCGCGATGGTGTCCTGTCCAACACCACTGGCCACATCAAGGATGCGTTGGCCAGGCCCAGGCAATGCTGCGTCAATCGTTTCGAGCGTCATGCGCTCGAACAAATACTCACTGTCTCGGCTCATACTGGTCGGGATCACGTCGCTCATGTCTCGGTCGAGGTCGACTACTCTCATGGCGCGCGACCATAGCAGTCAAGTTGCAGATGCCTGCGCGTTGGATGCGCAATGTTCGCCGGGCGTTTCAAACGGGTCTGATGCAACGGTGTCGCCCATGGCGGCGTCTGAACGAGCACGGAGCCAAGCCTCCCGTCTTGTCCATGGATCTCCACAAAACGGAAGCCAAATTAGGCTCTTGGGGCCAGTGTTGCCGAACTTTACGGTCGCTTTCGACCCCGGGCGCGATACCTTTTGACCCAACCCATGACAGCCAGCCATGACACCGAGGGACCCCCAAGCCCCAGCACCGATGCCGCGCTCCCCGTTGAGTCGCAGGACGGCGAGACCCAGGGCCTCGTCGATCGGATCTATTCGTTCCGCTCCACGTTCGCCGTCATCGCCGGTCTCATCCTTCTATATACGTTTACGATTCGCGCGGTCGAGGCCCACCTCCTCTCGCACTTCGAAAACCGCGTGCGCGACGCAATCGAGATCACAAACTATCGACGCCCCGTCATAACGCAGATCCAGATGCGCATCAACTACATCATGAAGCAGTCTTTGTGGATCTCGATCGGCGGGGTCAATGTCGCGCCGACGATTCTTGGCCGCGACGGCTCGACACTTATATACGTGTCGGGTGGGCGAAGCCAGCCGCTCGCTGAGCGGTACATCTACAAAGAAATTTTGCTCGATGCCGAGCGGCTTCTCCCCGCGACGGCCTATCTCTCGGTCTCGGTGCCCCACAACTCAATCCTCGCGAATTCGATCTTGATCTTCTACGCGGCACTCGCGATGCAGATCCTTTGGCTGCGCAACCTTGCCAATGCGCGACGCCAGAGAACCATGCTTGAAGAAGCCATGGAAAACCGGGTCGAAACCGAACACCGTGCGAGGACGATCGAAGCCGAACTCGACCAAATGCGGCGACAGTTTCATTCGATCGAATCCACCGACCCCGAACACACCAGTGAGGTCAATCAACTTCGCGACGAACGCAAAACCCTCGAAAGCAAACTCGCAGAGCTCGAATTTCGCGAACTCGAACTGCGAGATAGCGCCGCGCGCGCCAGCGAGCTCGGACGCGAGATCCACGCTCTTGAAGATCTTTTGGAAGAAGCGAGCGAGGACCTCGAAAACCGCGACGACGCGATTCGAGATCTCGAGACGAGCCTCAAACGCGCATCGAAAGACGTTGCCAATCAAGAAGCCGGCCGAGCACGGGAAGCCGACGTCCTCAGCAAGAGATACGGAATGCTTTACCGGAACATTGAGGTCGACGACCGCGCACTGCAGGACATCGTCGCGCTGCGCGACGATGCCATGAAGCTCAAGTGCGAGGAAAAGCTCAAACGCTTGAACGACGAAGCAGAAAACGTCACCGTGCGCCGAAAAGTAGGCGGGATCCCACCGCATCTCACGATCTTTGAAATGGGCTTCGCGGGAAAGGGACGCATTTACTACATGAAGGGAAGCCAGCGTCGCTTCCGTGTATTGAACGTCGGCGCGAAGAACACCCAGAACGCCGCGATCGAATACCTCCGCAAGCTTTAGGGTTCATTCACCCAGGTGCCGACGTGTCGAGATGGGTCCCGACGTGTCTAGATGTACAGGCGCACGCGTTCAACCGCTCGCAATAACAGACGCGGCCTTGCGCAGGAGTTTTTTGAGTTCGGCGTCTTCCCACGGCTTGGCGAAGATGCCGGATATCCCGAGGCTTTCGAGTTCGCCGATCGTCACCGCGTCCGTCCAACCTGTCATCAAGATTCGCGTTGCGTGAGGGTGCACTTCTCCGATCTTGGCGAGCAGCTCGGTCCCTCGCATGCCGGGCATCCTCTGATCGCAAAGCACGATGTCGAGCGTACGAGATTTTGCAATGAACAGCGCGTCCTCTGGCGTCGCAGCTGTAAGGATCTCGTAGCCCTCGCGCCGCAATGAACGCTGCATCGCCGTAAGGATGCGCGTCTCGTCGTCGATGATCAGCAACACGGGATTGCGGGCCGGCTCCGTGGACTCAGTCGTCAAGCACAACCCCTGCGTCAGCTCGGTCCCCTGCGTCCGGGTTCACACTCTCTGGCAACCAAATGTCGAAGGTGGTCCCCTTCCCGACTTCGCTCGACACACTAATGTTTCCGCCGTGCCGCGCCACGATGTTGTACGATGTCGAGAGCCCTAGACCCGTACCGGCTCCGACCTCCTTGGTGGTAAAGAACGGATCAAAAATTCGCGCCATGTGTTCGGGCGCAACGCCCGTTCCGTTGTCTGTAATCGTGATCCCCACACCGCCGTCTTTGCAAAACGTGCGAACGACGACCTCACCTGAGGTGACTTCGTCAATCTCTTCTTCGGCGATGCGCCCTTCGATTGCTTGGCTCGCGTTGTGCAGGAGGTTCATGAACACTTGCTTGAGCTGCATCGGGTAACAGCGCAGCTTGGGCAACACCCCTAAGTCTTTCTCCAGCGTGACCGCATGCTTTGCCATGGTCCATACAATATTGGCCGTCGACTCAAGACATTCGTTGATGTCCGCAAGTTCCGACTTCGCTGAATCTTGCCGCGAGAAATCTCGCAAGTCCTTCACGATGTGCCGGATGCGTTCCGAACCTTCTTGCGATTCGCTCACCGCTTTGGTGAAGTCGCGGCGCACATAGTCGAGGTCGATTTTATTGCTCACGTCTTTCAATGCTGCGGACTTTGCCCGGATCACGTCGGTGTTCTCGCCGCTTGCGATCGCAAGCTGTAGTGCTTCGAGCTCAGTCCAAACACCCTGCATGTCTTCCAGGTACTCGGACATCTGAAACAAGTTCGCGCGAATAAAGCCGATGGGGTTATTGATCTCATGGGCGACGCCTGCGGCAAGCTGACCGATCGAGGCCATTTTTTCGCTCTGCATGGCTTGGCGCTCGAGTTGCTTGACCTCGCTCAAATCCTGAAAGATCGCGATCGCGCCGAGGGTTTCGCCGGCGGCATCGAGTAACGGACTGCAAGAGATCCCGATCGGAATCAAGCGGCCGTCTTCGCGCGTCACGAGAGTTTCTGCGCCTTTAAAGCGAACGCCGTCCATCAGGGTCTGAACAATGAGATGCACCCCCGTCTCGTCGTCGCGGAACCAGTCTGCGATGCGACGCCCGGGCAGCTTCCCACATTCGACACCAAGTATGCTCTCGGCTGCGCTGTTGGCATAGTTGATCTTGCGCGACCGGCTCACCACCAACAGCGCGCTGTTGATGTTCTGAATGATGTTCGCGTTATAGCGCTGCAGTTCGCCGATCTGCTCTGCTTGTCGTTCGATCTGGCTCACGTCGGTGAGAACAAGAAGCACGTGTCCGTTGTCGTCGAGTTGCTGACTGCGCACATCAAACACTTGCGCTGCGCCATCCGCGTTCGTCCAACGTGCTTCTCGGGCGACGACGTCAACGCCACGATGTGTCGCTTCGACCATCTCGTCAAAGCCCGCAGCACGATAGAGCCCGGCGTCGCATACCGCGCTGAAGAGTCTTCCTGGTGCTTCGCCTGCAGCGACGCCCAGCAGCTGCGAAAACAGTGGATTCAACGTAGCGACCTTGCCCTCGCCATCAATGACCGCGAGGGCAGCCGGGATCTGGTTCACAATGGCGTCGTTGAAACCTTCGAGCCACTCAATGTGTCGCTCGACTTGTCCGCGCTCCCGTTTCCGTTGCCAACGATGAATCATTTCAAGCGCGGTTGCCGGAACGACATGCATGTAATCCGAGCCCAAACGAACGCATTGGTCTGCGCCGCAGCGGAACAGCTGCAAAGCAGAGTCATCGTCATCGTCGCGCTGTATCGCAAGAACGGGAGGCCCAATGTCGCGGACGAGTTCGAGCCACAATGACGCCTCTTCGGGATCAATACAGTCGAGAACGAAGAGATCGAGAGCATCGAAGGCCAGCGCAGAGAGGTCGGCGTGCGGGTCCGATATAAGATCGACCGACACCTCGCCACCGAGACGTGCTAACGCGGCACGGGTGTCATGGAGCGCTACGACGCTGGTCCCAGCGTGAGATGATGCAGCCTCTGGAGCGCTGACTTCGGTGAGCCGAGCCGAGCCGGCGCTGTGCAAGACCGTCGACGTCGAACCGAGAATGACAATCCGAACGATTGGAAGTGATGGCTCCACGGCGCTCGCTCCCCCTGTGACATTCGACCGCGTATTATGCCGTGCTGGGTGTCGCAGCCGATGGACTCACCGGCGTTCGAAACTTTGCCCGCTTCTCAGCGCCTGTAGCGCCAGAGTCGTTGCAAACTGCAATGTTCACGCGATGAACGTCCATGATTTAAACAATAATCGCCGCAAAAACTGCGGAGGAAGGCTAACCAAAACATCACTGACGTAACATACAGGTACGCGACCTACCCGTTCACGAACAGGGTTCACTTGATTATGCAATTCGTTCTTGCGGGGGGGGCGGGCTTACGCTCAACTTAGAGGGCAAAGGCAATTTACCCGATCATATGCGGGCCGCAAACCCTGCTCGCAATGCACGCGACACGGGCTTCTCGCTTACAATCGAGCCGATGGGGTTTGAGCCTGATTGAAACAGCACTGAAATTCGCGCTCGACCGCTTGACATCGACTTGACCGCACTTCATTGTGCCTATACGCTACGCGGCCCCCTCCGCTAGCCGGAGAAGAACCCTGCGTAAATCTCACGTACTCGTTGTGGACGATGAAGAACTTTATCGTCGCGCGTTAGAGCGTATTCTGATCAGGGTCGGGCACGACGTCTTAATGGCGCGAGATGCCACCGAAGCGATGGGCATCGTATCCTCGCATCCGGTCGACTTGGTTCTGTGCGACATCAAGATGCCCGGAATCAACGGCCTCGAGTTGGTGCGCCAGATCCATGAGGTTGAACCCGACCTCCCCTGCATCGTCATCACTGGCTACAGCACTGCCGAGAACTCGATCGAAGCGCTGCGCGCGGGTGCCTTCTGGTATCTCGAAAAGCCTTTTGAGCAAGAACGTCTCGACGTCATTCGGCGGCTGGTGGATCAAGCCATCGAACACGGCAGGCTGAAGGTGGAAAACCGCGCACTCCACAGTCAACTTCAGTCTCGCTACAAGTTCGACAACATTGTGGGCAAGAGCCAGGCGCTACAGCGCGTGCTTTCGGTTGTCGAAAAAGTCGCCGACACCGACAGCACGGTTCTCATTACCGGCGAATCCGGTACCGGCAAAGAACTCATCGCCCGCGCCCTGCACTACAACAGCTCCCGCGCCAACCGCATGATGGTCACGGTCAACTGCGGTGCGATCCCTGAAGAACTTCTCGAAAGTGAACTCTTCGGCCACGTCAAAGGCGCCTTCACAAACGCCGTAAACCACCGCGAGGGGCGTTTTGCCCTGGCAGATGGCGGGACCATCTTCCTCGACGAGATCGGGGACATGAGTCCGAACCTTCAAGTGAAGCTGTTGCGCGTGCTTCAAGAACGCACATTCGAACCGGTGGGCTCGTCAAAGACCGTGAAGGTCAACGTGCGCGTGATCGCGGCCACGAACCAGCATCTCGAAGAGCTGATCGAGCAAAAGAAGTTTCGCGAAGACCTCTACTACCGGCTCAACGTTCTGCCCATCGAGTCCCCGCCCCTGCGCGATCGCGCGGACGATATCCCGCTCCTGATCCACCACTTCATCGACATTGGAAACCAGCAGAGGAACATGAAGATCAATGGCATCAGTGAAGAGGCCATGAAGCTTCTCGTACATTATCGCTGGCCCGGGAACGTTCGCGAACTCGAAAACATGGTCGAACGCGTCATGATTTTGCGCGAGACCGGCGACATCTTGGGCGAAGACCTTCCTCCGCAGTTTCACTCGCAACAGACTGGTGCCAATAGGGCAAGCGATGGGAATGAGCGACAGAGTCTCGCGCCGGTCATCTCTTCGGACGGCATCTCGTTCAACGACGTCATCGGTGATCTGGAAACAGATCTCATTCTGCAAGCCCTCGAGCAGACACATTGGAACAAAAATCGAGCGGCTCAACTTCTCGGACTCAATCGCACGACGCTCCTTGAGAAAATCAAGAAAAAGGGTCTCGAACCCCGATCCTCTTGAAGTTTCCAACAGTTTTTTTGGAGGCGACCCGATGAGCTTCTATGAGAACCATTCATAGAAGGCGGGTTTTGCTGCGCGCGCTTGTGGTGACCAATAGCGTCAAGCGAGCGACGAATTCGTAATTCGCCAAACGTAATCCCGTCGAATCTGTGACGCACCTGCCGGTTGATGGAGTGCCCTGCCACCCAAGGCGGCACCCCGACTGCACTTTCTCCCCCCCCATTCGCACTACTGTCGTCAGTTCAAGTTACTGACCTAGTTGGATAATTCCGTCTAGATGCAACGACGGTCTCGTGACCTTGGAACTTCCAAGAATTTTCTCACACCCCATCTCTGTTCTTGGCATGACCCGTGCTTTTACAGTCAATCAAGATCACGCGAAACAGCAAGTGACTGCCTCGCGAAGCAAGCAAACAAGACGTGGCCAAGGAAAAAAATGGAAGCTCTACTCCGAGACGCAAAAGAAAATTACTCCGAAATCCCCTCCGGCCTGAGAGACCAGATCGTCCTCGAGCACACCTCACTGATCCGATACATCGTCAATCGAATCGCGGTCAGACTACCGTCCCATATCGACCTCGACGATCTCCACAGCACCGGCGTGATCGGGTTGATGGATGCGATCGAGAAATACGATCCGGACAAGAACTGTAAGTTCAAGACCTACGCAGAGTTTCGCATCAAGGGCGCGATCCTCGACCAGCTTCGATCTCTCGACTGGGTACCGCGCAGCGTGCGTCAGAAGAGCCGCAAACTCGAACACGCCTACGGCGAAGTCGAACAGCGCCTCGGCCGTCAGGCAACCGAAGACGAAGTCGCCGATTCGCTCGGCCTGCAGATCGACAAGTTCCACGATCTGCTCAACCAGGTTCGCGGAATATCCCTGGTGAATCTCGAAGAGATCCGCGGCAACAACGCAGACATGGACCGCACGGGTAGCTTTGCCGACATCATCGAGGACAAGAACTCGGAGAATCCCTTCGCATCCCTCAAGCTGCTCGAGACCAAGCACGTCATCTCGGACACGATCGGTGGATTGCCGGAGAAAGAGCGCCTCGTCGTTTCGCTCTACTACTACGAAGACCTGAACATGAAAGAGATCGGCAACATCCTCGGCATTACGGAAAGCCGGGTTTGCCAGATCCACACGAAGGCAGTGATTCGTCTTCGTGGCAAGCTCAAGAGTACAGTCGACCGCTAAGCGCCTTCGCTGACTACACCAGAGGCCGCCGCGGGACACCGTCGGCGGCCTCAGGCGCCGACTCTTGCCCCAGCTTTTTCACACCGCACCAGCGCCACCGTGATATTGTCATCGCCACCGCGATCGTTCGCAAACGTCACGAGCCCGTTGCAAGCTTCCTCTAGATCTTCGGTGCTGCTGATCGCGAGGGCAATTTCGTCGTCGCTCACATTGTTCGTGAGCCCGTCGCGAAACATTGCAACGGTGTCCCCATCTTCTGGCGTCATCTCCAACACGTCGCATTCGACGTTCGGTCGAACGCCAAGCGCCCGGGTCAACACGTGTCGGTGTGGATGCTCGAGCGCCGCTTCGGGCGTAATTTCTTGTCGGCGAAGCAATTCCCCAACGAGGGAATGATCATTCGTTAAGGGGCGTATCGCGCCGCGCCGGATCAAGTACGCGCGGCTGTCGCCTACGTGCGCGATGGCGATCTTTCCCGCCGACGCCAGCATCGCGACCAGGGTTGTCCCCATGCCGGAATATTCCGCGTGGGTTTTCGCCATGTTGAAAATTTCGCAATTCGCCGCAGCCACAATCTCGTTGAGCTTTTCGGCCAGACTAAGGCTTTCCCCCTCGAGCGATTGTACAGCGTGGACCGCCCCTTCGGCCGCCAGTTGGCTCGCGAGCTGACCTGCCTTGTGGCCCCCCATGCCGTCTGCAACGAGATAAAGACCGAGATCCGGCACCAGAGCGTAACGATCCTCGTTTACGCGGCGGCGCATTCCCACGTCTGTTGCAGCACTCGTCTGCAGGATCATCGAGACTCCGCTCCTCGCGTCCGGTATCGGTGAATACCCCCGACGCTTGAACCCTGCCCCCGGGACGGGTCACCCCCATTTCCTGCTGAAACGGGGGTGGGGGGTCGGCGGCAGAAAATCAAAAATACTGTTCAATTGCGCTCACTCAGGCGACGATACTACGCACCAGATGTACGCTGCTAATGCGACCCTTTTCGTCGCCTTACAAAGCGAACAATTCGAGTTCGATGGTCTCTGAACTCGTGGGAGATGAAATGCCGACTACATTGCTGCTCGCTGACGACAGTGTCGTGATTCAAAAGCTCGTAGGACTGAGCTTCGTCAACGAGGACATTGAAATTGTAAGCGTGGACAACGGCGACGACGCCGTAACCCGCGCGCGTGAGTGCAACCCGGACATCATCCTCGCCGACGTCGTCATGCCCGGAAAGAGCGGCTACGAAGTTTGCGCGGCTATCCGGAATAACCCCGACCTCGCGGATACACCGGTGCTGTTGTTGACCGGAACATTCGAAGCCTTCGACGAGACACGCGCAAACAAGGTAAAGGCAACCGGACACATCACCAAGCCTTTCGAGGCCCAGATGCTCGTGGATCGCGTAAACGAGATCCTCGCGCAGCGCACACCGGCACAAGCGACACCCGCCGCGGCCGAGCACAGCAACGACTTTTTCGCCGACGAACTTTCGAACGCAGGTGAGTCCAACGCCACTGCCGATTTCACGCCCGACCGGGTGTCCGACCAGAGCGACATTATGACGCCCGCACCACTGGCGCCCGAGTCCACCCATGGGACAGATGCGACTTCAATTGCCATCGAACCGATCGCCGATCTCGACGGCGCAGGCGGCGACCCCACCGTCGCAATCATCCCCGATAAAATTTCCTATGCATCTGAGGACACGGTGCCGCGGGCCACGGACTACACGAGTTCAGAAGACGCACCGACCGTAAGTCCACACCAATCCATGCCGGTCGGCGACTCCTTTTCGGATGCAACACCCCTGCCCGGCGCGAACACCGAACCCGCGCCGATCGCCCCGCCGTCAGTCCCCGTTTCGACGAGTGAGTTCGACGACCTCGGACTCGGCAGCGAGTCCGACATCTCGATCGACCAGCTCGAATCACCGAGTCTCGACGCAAGCCTACTCGCCAACGACATGTTCGGCGACGACGCCCTCAGTGACGATCTGGGCAGCGAATTCGACGACAATTTCGACTCGGGCATCGACACGGGTCTGACCGACCCGGTTGGCTCCGGCTTCCCAGCGTCCCAGGGACTCGACATTGATTTCGGGGCTCCGGCCTCGGACGCCATCGTGCCCGAAAACGTCAACGTTTATGACGTGTCTAGTTCCGACCTCGGTGTCGGCGCAGACGGGGACGCTCCGAGCTGGAGCGCAGGCGTCCCGGACGGCGTTGAAACTGGCCCTGCCCCCATCATGATCCCCACGGACACAACACCGGACGTCGATGTCATGGCCCCGATTCCAGGAGTCCATATGCAAGCCGTAAGCGAATACGACTCGGCCAGCGAAGCCCCGATTACCCTAACGGAAGAACCAGCCGCGCGTACACCCGAAGCCGACATCAGCTTTGCATCGTCAGCACCCAGCGTGAGTCCACTCGACGAAACCATCGGCGCAACCGACACCGCGCCGGTTCTCGACATCCCGCCATCTGCAGCGACAGCGAGCCCGACCGGCAGCCGTCCCGACCTCACTCCGGTGATGCGCGACCGCATCCACGACACCCTCGAAAAGGTTGCGTGGGAAGCGTTCTCCGATCTTTCCGACGACATCGTCCGCCAGCTCATGGAGCGGGTCGAACAGATCGCCTGGGAAGTGATTCCGCAGATGGCCGAGACGTTGCTCCAAGACGAGATCCGCCGCATGAAGGGCGAGGAAGGCGAAGAGTAGCGTCGCCGCCCAAGTGTGACGGGGGAAGACTGTGAGTCGGAGCGCAAGAGTTCTGTGATGCCCTAGCGCGCCGTGGACAAAATGCGGGCTAGACTGAGTCCCCACCGCATTGCCACTCTCTACTTCCACCCCCGGAGCCTTCGTGAGCGATCTGCAATTTCCGCCCGAATCTGCGTGGCGTCCCCTGCTTGAAATCGCGCTCGCGGAAGACATCGGCACGGGGGACGTGACGAGTCGCGTTTCCCTGTCTCCCGATGCGACGAGCACCGCGCGTATCGAGTCACGCCAACCGATGGTCGTCTGCGGGCTACCTCTAGTCGCCGAAGTATTTCGCAGTGTTGACCCATCGCTTGAGATCCAGCTCGAAACCGAAGACGGCAAATCGGTCACCGCCGACGCGCCTTTGCTTCGGCTCCGTGGATGCGTGCATAGCATCATGGCGGGTGAACGATTAGCGCTGAACTTTCTCGGTCGCCTAGCAGGCGTTGCAACCTATACGCGTCAATACGTCGATGCCGTCGCGGGCAATGGTGCGGCGATCGTCGACACGCGCAAGACACTCCCGGGCTGGCGACTCCTCGACAAGTACGCAGTGCTAGCCGGCGGTGGCACCAACCACCGCATTGGACTCTTCGACGGCATCCTGCTGAAAGACAACCACATCGCAGCTGCGGGCGGCGTTGGGCTCGCGGTCAAACGCGCGAAACAAAATGCACCCGACGGCATGTTCGTCCAGTGTGAAGTCGAATCGCTTGAACACGCGCTTGAAGCCTACGAAGCCGGAGCAGACATGTTGTTGCTCGACAATCAGACCCCCGACCAACTTCGCGCGATTGCCGCTGCGTGTCCGGACGGTCTGGTGCTCGAGGCGTCGGGCGGGATCACGCTCGACAACGTCCGCGAAATTTCGACAACCGGCGTGCAGCGCATTTCAATCGGCGCGCTCACCCATTCGGCCCCGGTGGTTGACGTTGCACTCGAGATGGAAACCGAAGGCGAAGCGCGTGGCTAGCGAAGGCGCTACGCGGGTTCTCGAATTCCTCGACGCCGCACCCGACCAAGCCTGTTCGGGCGCGGCGCTGTCCGAACACTTGGGTGTTAGCCGCGCACAGATCTGGAAGCATGTCGAACGTTTGCGCGGTCGCGGCTACACGATCGACGGCGAACCTGGTGGCGGTTACTTGCTAACCGGTCGCCCTGACCGACTTTATTCCGAAGAGGTTCAGGCCGGACTCACGACGAAGTGGATGGCTCGGGAGATCCACTACTTCGATGAAACTGATTCGACCAATCGGGTCGCATTCGACCTTGCTCGCCAAGGTGCGGCCCACGGCACGACTGTCATTGCTGAAGGCCAGACTGCTGGGCGGGGGCGCCTCGGGCGATCCTTCTTCTCCCCGAAGTATCTCAACATCTACACCTCGATCGTACTTCGACCAAAACTCGACACGAGCCAGGCCCCTACCCTCATCCCTGCGACCGGTCTCGCCGTGTCCGAAGCCATCGCGCGAACGGTCTCCGACCCGAAAACCGTCGAGATCAAATGGCCGAACGACGTCCTCGTGAATGGCCTCAAGGCCTGTGGCACGTTAATGGAGATGAGCGCCGAAGCGACCCAGGTCGACTTTGCGATCCTCGGCATCGGAGTCAACCTCAACGTTGAACGCAGCGACCTGCCGGACGAATTCCGCGAACGTGCAACCAGCCTGCGCACCCACGAAGGACGCGAGATCCCGCGCGCCGAGTTCGCGCGCCAGCTATACACTCAGCTCGAGAATGTGCTCGATACGCATCAAAGCGGAGGTTTCCCCGCCCTCAAATCTCGCTATGAGGAACGGTTCGCGATGCTGGGCAAACAAATCCGTGTAAGCGACATGGACGGAAGTCAGCGGGTCGGCCTCGCCCACGGCATCACGGCGGACGGAGCCCTCGAGCTTGATCAACGTTCGGAATCCGGCGGCGAAATCGTGCGGGTTCTGGCAGGTGACGTCACACTGGTTCGCCCCGAAGACAGATAAGCGCAGACAAGGGTTCAAACGGCGAACCCGTGCTGCGACTTCATGACAAGGAGTGCAGATCGTGCCTCAAACAGTTTTGCTCGTCGTCGACATCGGCAACACCAATATCAGCGTCGGGATTTTTGACTACGAATCCGGAAAAATCGCGACCCAGCTCGAACTCGCCCAGCACTGGCGAATCAGCACCCATCGCGAACAAACCTCCGACGAACTTTCCATCACCCTGCGCGCCTTGTTCGAACAAGAAAACCGCGACGCTGGCGAAGTGACGGACATCATCATCTCGAGCGTGGTTCCTCCGCTGCTGCCCGTATGGGAGCGCGCTTGCTCCAAATTGTTCGGGCGGCTCCCACAAATCGTCGGCCCCGGTATGAAAACCGGCATGCCCCTGCGCTACGAAAACCCGCGCGAAGTTGGCGCAGACCGAATCGTCAACGCTGTGGCGGCATTCAAAATGTTTGGCGGGCCGATTATCGCCGTCGATTTCGGTACGGCCACAACTTTCGACTGTGTCTCGAAGAGCGGTGAATATCTCGGCGGCGTGATCTGCCCGGGGATCCACATTTCGATGGATGCTCTGTTCGACCGCACGTCAAAGCTCCAACGCGTCGAAATCGCACGCCCGAAGAGTGTGATCGGAAAGACGACCACGAGCGCGCTTCAGTCTGGCCTGCTCTACGGATACGCGGGCATGGTCGATTCCATGGTCGGGCGAATTCGCGAAGAGCTGGAAGACCAGGCACGCGTCATCGCCACCGGCGGCCTCGCGCGCCGGATCGCAGAAGAAAGCAGTGTCATCCAAGAAGTGGTCCCGTTTCTGACTCTCGAGGGACTCCGGATGCTTTACGAGAAGAACCGAGCACCGAGCCGCTAGCTGGCCGCACAGGCCGTCTGAAGGCGCCTCGCCCGCTGCGAAACCGCATCCGTAACACCTCACTGCTGCAAGCGAATTTCCAAATCGTACCCCCAGGTTCCCAATCAAGTTCGCACCCTGCAAAGCCGAGGGAATGGGCTGGGGAATGGACTACCGCGGCCCGACGATGGCCGTTCGGGTCGTCGATTCGATGGGAATAATTCCAGGCTGACAACTCAGCGCTCGCACGCTGACCTGTGGCTAACCTCAAGCGTGAACGGGGCCAAGAAAACATCCGTGTCCGAACCGAAACCACCCTCTCAGAAAGTTCGTTTGGTCCTTGGACCCGACGCAGAAAAATACGTTCGCAAAGACGCACCGGTATCCGTTCGTCGCATGGCGGCCGGCGGCGCGCTTCCCCTCGAGCCCATCGAACTCGCGAGCGTGCTCTTCGCCCTTGCCCACGACTCGGATAGCGAAGTCAAAACCCGCGCGAACACCAGCCTCGAAGAACTCCCTGAAAGCGTTCTGAGCACGGTTCTCACCGGCCCTACGCATCCCGCCATCCTTTCGTTCTTTGCAAACCACCTGCGCGAAGACGAGGCGGCTTGCGAAAACATCGCACTCAACAGCGCGACCGAAGACAAGACCATCGTATATCTCGCAGGACTGCCCCACCGCCGCGTCGTCGACATCATCAGCCAGAACCAGGAACGCCTGATGCGCTGTGAAGGCATCGTTGATTCTCTGGGCGAAAATCCGCTGACGGGTCGCGCCGTGATCGAGCGAATTCTCACATTCCTCGGGATCAAAGAGCAAAATGAAAGGGACGACAGCGCCAACGACGACGTCGAGGTCAGCGACGAAGACGCCGAAGCCGCGGTCGCCGCGCTCTTAGGCGAAGAATACGCGCACCTCGCCAAGCATCTCGCGAGCGAAGAACAAGGCGAAGTGGCCGACGCGGCTCTCGAAGGCAATCTCTTCGCGGCGATCCAGAAAATGGGCGTGATGCAGAAGATCAAGCTGGCCCGGAATGGGGGCAAGGAGGCCCGGGTGCTGCTGCTCCGAGACCGTAACAAGGTCGTCTACACGGCGGTCATCAAGAGCCCAAAGATCACAGACAACGAAGTGGTCGCGATCTCGAACAACCGAAATTCCCCCGAAGAAATTCTCCGCATCATTTCGATGAACCGCGAATACACCAAGCACTACGCGATCAAACTCGGTCTCACGAAGAACTCAAAGACTCCTCAGCCCGTGGCAATGAAGTTCCTGAATTATCTCCAAGACAAAGATCTCAAGGCCCTGATGAAGAGTAGAGATGTATCCTCTGTAATCTCAAGCCAAGCACGTCGTCTTTTGATGAAGAAGGGAAAGATCTAGTGACAGAGGCTCGCGACATACAAAACGAGATCAATGCACGCATTGTTTACTGGGGAATCAGCGGAGCGGGGATCACCAGCAACCTCGCGATGATTCACAGCAAGCTAAAAGAAAGCAATCGCGGTGCACTCCAAAAGGTGCCGACCCGAATCGATCCGACGATCGAATACGAAGTCCTGCCCATCGAACTCGGCAACGTGGGTGGCGCCAAAGCGCGCATGCACGTGATCGGCGTTCCCGGCACCGCGGCCCAAGCGCCCACGCGCAAACAATTGCTCGACCGTATCGATGGCATCGTGTTCGTGGCCGACAGCCGTCAAGAATGTCTCGCGGCCAATGTCGCAAGCTTGGCAGAACTCGTTGAATTCTTGGCCGACTACGGGCATTCGCCAACCGACCTCCCGTTCGTGATTCAGTACAACAAATGCGATCTCGTCGATCCCTTCATCATTGAACGCCTACACCGAGAAATTCGAGTTCACGGCGCCGCAGTCTACGAAGCCTCTGCGACCCGGGGCACCGGCGTGCTCAAAACCCTGACCACAATTTCGAAGCAGGTCATTCGACACCTCGGACGGCGCGATGGGCTGAGCAATGAATCACGTCAAGCGGCACCGGCCCCGCAACCAGTCCGCGAATCCGTTGCCACTCCTGCGCCCGCTCCGGTTCCTGTTATTGCGCCAACCCCTATTGTTGCGCCGACCCCTGTTGTTCAGCCTCAAGCCGTTACGCCATCGGTCGCTGCCGCACCCAGTAGCCGAACTCCACTCACGACACTTCCGTCACCGGAGCTCGACCTGACTTCACCCTCGCATGCCCAGACCCTGCAAGCGAATCCTGAAACGCCACGCTTGAACGCCGATCCTATCGACAACACGCAGCAGACCCAAAGCAGCAGCGTGCTGAGCCTGATGGAACAGGCGATCCTTTCGGAAGAGATCAACGAAGAAGAAGCCGACGCCGCCGGCGCCGTGACCCAGACTGCCCAAGCCATGCTCGATCAGCCCTGGGATGCAGTGTCTCACTCGGCGAAGCCGAATCAGGGCGCACGCCTTGGTGCAGACCTACGCATCATTTCCGTTGGCGAAGCCCATCGCACGAATGATCGCGCAATCAGCGTCCCTCTCGTCCTCGGCAACGACGACGGCGAGACCATCACCCTGGCACTCTCCATCCAGCTCGATCCATTGCTGGACGGCGAAGCCTGATTCCGCGGACGGCCTATGCATATACGGATTGGTGTCTTCGGAATTAATGAAGAGGTTCTGCGACTCGCAGAGTTGCTCAAAACCAACCCAAACGCCCAGATCGTGCGCTATTGGACCGCCGACAAAGATGCCGCGCGCACCCAAGCGATTCGTGTCGGCGGTGACGTCGCGGCGCATCTCGAACGGCACATGACGGAAGACATGAATGCCTTCCTTGCGGATGGCAACCTCGACGCCGTGGTCGATTCGGGGTCGGGTCCGAGTTTCCTTTCGGTATTCCCCGACGCAGGCGGCGGACGTCTTCAGATCCTGCGCCCTCTCACTGCGCGACTCCTCTGGGCGTACGGTGACGTGGGCCAGGACCGCAAGAGCGAGCTCCTCCAAGCCCTCGCCGAAGTTGTCGAATCCGTTGACTTGGCGATTGATACGGATGAGCTGTTCGTACGCATGCTCGACATCGCGGTCGGGGCAACAGGTGCGGATGGCGGCTCGCTCATGTTGCTCGACGACGATCTACAGGAGCTTCGTATTCGCGTCGCCCACGGCGTGGAGCGCGAACTCTGGTCAAAAATTCGTGTGCCCCTTGGCGAAGGCATCGCGGGACGCGTTGCGGCCGACGCACGTTCCCTGCTGCTACGTGGACGCGCCGACGCTTCCAAGTTTCAGATCTCGCGCCGGCGCAGCGACATTGAAAGTGCGATCTGTGTTCCCTTGGTGGTTCAAGGTCGCATCCTCGGAGTCTTGAATCTCCACCACAACACGCAGACCGACGCATTCGATCAAAGCGACCTTGAGTTTCTCGAAAAACTTGCGGCCCTCGACGCACAAATTATCGACCGCGCACAAGAGCATGAATCGCTTCGCAATCAAGCCGCGCGATTCTCCGGCGTGCGCGAAGTACAAACACTCCTCGCCACCGCGAAACCGATCCTGGAACGCTTGCAAGACTTCTGTCGTTTGATCGCGGATCGGGTCGGAGATGGCATCGCGACGGTGTATTTGCGAGACGACCTCACCCAAGATCTTTCCCTTGCCGCGACGTCCTTGAGCGGCGGCGGTTTCGCGGGTGAATATCAGATCGCACGCGGCGAAGGCGTCGATGGGCGCGTGGCCCAGTCCGGAAACCCTGATTTCTTGCGCGACGCTGAAGGTGCGGTCGCGTACTTATGCCTGCCGTTGTGTGCAGGAGACGAACTCGTGGGCGTGTTGTCCGTTCAAGTGGGTACGACTCCCCCGCGCGGACGCGCCGAAGAAGAGATTCTGTTCGAGATGGCCGCGGCACTCGGTGAAGGTATCGCACGCACCGAACGCGAAGCGCAGCTCGCGGTGCGAGCGACCCGCGCAAGTGCAATCAATGAAGCGGGTGTGCGGATGATCTCCGCCGAAGACTTAAACGATGTCGCCCGTCTTGCGACGTCGTCCGGCGCCATGATCATGGAGGCCGAGCACGCGGTTATCCGTCTGCAAGATCCCCAGACCCTACGCTACGTCATTCGCTCTTACTTTGGCCCTGCGGACGGACGCCAACAAGAAAAGCTATTTCGCTTCGACAAAAAGGTGTGCGTCGAAAGTATCCGCCGACGCGGCCCAATGATCTTGCGAGACATCGTGCACGGGACAAGCACCGACGGCGAAAACAACGGCATCCGTTCGTTGCTGGCCGCTCCACTGAAGCGCGAGGGAAAGGTCGTCGGCACATTCGCAATCTACGACAAAGTCGCGCCCGAACGCTTCCATGCCATCGACTTCAACGAGGAAGATCTAAAAAGCTTCAGGCGGCTTGTGACGTATGTCGAGCGCGCGGTCGACAACGCCATGTTCCATGCTCTCGCTCGCCAGCATCGAAACTTTGACCCTCAAACCGGGCTTCCGAATGCAACCTATTTGCAGAAACGCATTCACCAAGAAGTGTCCCGGGCTGGCGGACAACACGGCGCCCTCGCCCTGGCGACCTGCGTCATCGAAAACATCGACGAAATTCAACGCGAAGCCAACCCCGCCCAGGTCCACCGCGTCATATTGGGGACCGCCGACGCTCTGCGCGCGAAATTGCGCGACTTCGACGTATTGGGACGCACCGATCGCGGTGGCTTCACGATCTTGCTACCCGACCCGGGTATTGCCGCCGACCAACGTATTGCCGAACTGGCAAACGCGGTAGGCGACCTCGTGTGCAAGAACGAAAACCTGAACACGCCCGTTCGAATCGCCCTCGCCTTTGGATATGCGGTCTATCCCGGCGACGGTGCTGACCCAGACACCCTACTCGCCAGCGCGAGCACGCCACGCATCCATTTGCTTTAAGGGATCAGCGAGAGTTTCACGACGGGCACGTCGAGCGATTCGGCGACGCCCTCGCAGACCACGTTCCCGCGCCAGACGCTTACGCCGTTCGCGAGCCCACGATCGTCTTGCACCGCCGCCTGAACACCTTCATTGGCAAGCCGCACCACGTAAGGAAGTGTCGCGTTCGTGAGCGCAAGAGTCGACGTGCGCGGTACCGCGCCTGGCATGTTTGCAACGCCATAGTGAACGATGTCCCCCACCCTATAGGTTGGGTTCGAGTGCGTCGTGGCATGGATCGTCTCGATGCAGCCACCTTGATCAACGGCAACATCGACAACCACTGACCCCGCTTGCATCGACCGCACCAGATCTTCGCTCACAAGCCGTGGAGCCAAACGACCGCGCAAATACACAGCGCCAATCAACAGATCGCTCCCAAGCACGGACCGCTCTATGTTGCCGGGATTCGAGCTCAGCGTGTTCACGGTGCCTCGATACTGCTCTTCGATCTCAGAGAGACGTGCGAGGTCGATGTCGATCAGATCCACCTCGGCACCCAGTGCATGGGCAATTCGAAGTGCATTGGTTCCGACGATACCGGCACCAAGAATTGTGACGCGTCCTCGCATGACGCCGGGGACACCGCCAAGCAGTAAGCCCTTGCCCCCTTGGTCTTTCAGCAGGAGCTGAGCGCCGATTTGAGGTGCGAGACGCCCGGCTACTTCGCTCATGGGGGCGAGGAGTGGAAATCGCCCCCGCGTGTCTTGAACCGTTTCGTACGCGATCCCACATACTTCTGCGTCGAGAAGCGAATGAGCGAGTTCGGGCGCTGCAGCCAAGTGAAGGTAGGTGAAGAGGGTTTGTCCGGGATGCAACAACCCGGGCTCGTCACCCACCGGCTCCTTCACTTTCACAACGAGGTCGGGGCTTGACCACGCCTCGTCGCGTTCGACGATGCGTGCTCCTGCCCCGACGTAGTCCTCGTCGCGAAAGCCGCTTCCGGAGCCGGCGCCGCGTTCGACCATCACGTTATGGCCTGCGCGTACCAAGGCGCTGGCGCCATCCGGCACCATGCCCACACGGTACTCGCGATCCTTCGACTCTTTCGGAATCCCGATTTTCATGAGCACTCCCTAAAGACTGCCAGTCCAACCAGAGCTTAGTCTTTATAAGCGCTGATCAGCAGATCAGCTGTCTCCGGGCGCATGATGCGCTCATCCGGACGTTCGCCACCCTTGAGCTGCTCGCGAATGATGGTGCCACTTACTGAAACGGGCTTCTCGCCCTTGTGACGTTCCATGAGGTCAACCCGGCCGACACTTTCATAGAACGCCGCGAAACCGATCTTGCAGGGCTGGATCTGCAACTCACCCTTCAAGTCATTGAAGACTTCATGCGCATCAAAGTCACCCCAAATCGCTTCGCCGTCTTCGAATGGCGCGTCTGCGTGCTTGCGACCAATGACGATGTCACTGAAACCCATGTTCTGGCGATAGATCGAGTGCATCACAGCTTCCTTCGGTCCTCCGTAGAACATCTTGATGTCGAGACCGATCAGCTCGAAGACTTCCGAGATGTCGTAGCCCGCTTCTTTCCAGATGCTTTCGTCCTTGTCGCCCGCGCCGAGCAAACGGTTGCCGTGCAGCGAGCGATAGGTCTCCATGCGCATCCCTGCCGGTACGTCGTCGCCCTTGAGCTCACCCATCAACGGGTTCAGCACGACGCCGGTAAAGTTCCCCGCCTTGGTGAGGTCTTCTGCGCCGGACACCAACGCGTATTCATGCGCGCGGTGAAGCGGGTTCCGGGTCTGGAACGCAAGCGTTCGCTCGTACTGGCGAGAAGCGAACAGCGCGCGGCTTTGGATCGGCGACAACATGTATTCGCCGTACTCAAGGTTGATCGCCTGGGAAAGTGCTCGGATCCTGCCACCGAGAAGCTTGGTGCGTGCATCGCTCTCGGTCATACGGCCACCGGGATGATCAAAGCGATCGGTTCCGTAGACGCCGCTCACGTACTTGTTCTTGTCGTAGTCAAAGACTTCGGCTTCGTCGACAATCGCAACCGCGTTGCCATCTTCGTCACGAATCGCGACGCTACCGCCAGCCGTAATCGCGCCAGCTTCTTCTTCGGAGATCGGGAACGAAAGCGGGATCGTCCACGCGTAGCTCTTGCCACCACGCTCGATGCGCTCTTCGTCGAGCACCTGGTGCCATTCGGCCTTACCCATCGGTCCTTCGAGGGGGGAGAGCGTCCCATCCGCAATGCGATGCACAGTGGAAAGATCGGCGGTCGTGACGACTGCCGAGGGGAGCGCCGACGCTTCCTGCAAGAACGCATTCCGATTCGAAATCGCGACAACCCGGTTAACAGGGGCGTCGAGTCCGCCGTGGACCGGAACAACTTGAATTGCTGACATGTTTACTTTCTCCTTCGTCTTCTTCGTTTCACGCCGATGCTGCTGACTATGCTTCTGACTTCGGTGTAGAACGCTTTCGTTTCGCGGTGTGGGCCCGAGCGCATTTCGCCAGGCGCCGCTTTCGGATGCCGCTATTGCCCAAAATCTTGCAATGCGGGGTCGTTCTTAATCGCCTGCTCTACCAGATAGGTCCCTCTACTGCGGCACCGTCGTAAAGCAGCGTATCTCCGGTTCCGTCAAATCGTTTTACAAACAAACGGTCAAGCCCGTTGTGCTTTGACACGTAGACGACGTACTTGCCGTCCGGGGAAATTGCGGGCGAACCTTCGCTTCGCACCGTGGGTCCGATCGGAGTGCGGCCACTGCCATCGATGCGCATGCGAAAGGTTCGCAGTACGCCGGGGCGGCCGGCGCTGTATACGATCCATTCACCGTCCGGTGAAAACACCGGGTGCAACCCCGGACCGAGTTCGCGTCGGTTTCCAACTGGGTCCACTTCCTGAACCACGATTCGCGGCAGTCGTTCACTGCGACTCGACATCATCTTTAGATCGCGCGGTGCGTACGCGACGTGCCGACCACTCCCCGAGTACGCGATGTGCTGAACCGCCGACTCGGTCGCGAGCAGTTCGTCTGGCTTGCCCGTTTGGGAGCGCAGAATCTTCATTTCGACCTGGCCTTCGTCGTTCATATTGATGGACGAGAACGCGTAGCCGTCGCTGACTGCATAGGATCCAGCGAGGACGTTGCCTCGACCGGGGGCCAGGAGATTCACTTCCCCCGACTTGAGATTGAGTTCGAAGATCTGAAACTTCCCCTTCACGCGATCGCTCGCAATCATCAAACGCGTTCGGTCCTTCGACCATGAAAGCGGTCGCGCGCCGCGCGGGGCTTGATCGAGGAAGGTCACGGCACGCGTGCGCGGATTGATCAGCGCAAGCTTCGCGGGGTAGCGGTCGAGGGCATCCATTGGGTCTGTTTGATCGCCGCTGGAAGAATATTGATTGAGGTCGAGCACACCGCGGCGTTGTTGATCACGGCTCGATCCCTGGAGCTCGGCAATGATGTCGCGGCGACGGCGCGCCTCTTCATTTTCCCACAACTGCACCGCGATGTTGTCTTCGGGTAGCTCTGCGCGGTTAACCGAATTCGTCGCGCAGCCACTGGCGGCGACGCAAAGAAACGCCACAAGGAGGGGGAGCCGCAAGAGCCTGAAGGAAACGTGGAACATCAGGAGGGCTGTGCCTCGAGTTTGCGACCCACGAAGGGTTCGTCTGTGGTGGCGCGCTCGAACACGCCACACACAGGCATAGGCCCCTCGTTCACTGCGATCACAATGTGCGCGACGTCGGGAAACGGGAACAGCCTGTGTTCCGCGAACTCCTGATCCATCTCTGAAAAGTAGACGCCCGCACCCACATGAGAGTGATAGACCGCGGTAACGGCCTCCCCTCTTTCTTCCGCACCTTGCGATGCTTTCAAGTAATCGGTCTCATTCATGTAGAACGCCTTCGTTCCGTCGCGCGGGTATCGCTCGGGGTCTTTGGTGTTGTAGAGCGTCATTTCGTTGCGGCATCGGTAAACGCTGCGAAAGCGATGCTCGCCGTCACCGGTAATCAAGCCGCAACACTCTTCTGGCTGGGTCTCTCTCGCATGCGCGCACAATTCGTTCAGCACCCGCCGTGAAATCTGCAGCGGTGGCCGGCCGTCTTCTAAATCGATTCGTTCGCGGTCCATGTCGTTCGCTCTGGCCACCGTGCGCCGCTCCCGAAGGTGTCTGCGCGTTGATCTTACGTGGCTGATCCGAAGATGTTCTCACGCGGGCAATAGGCTGCAGCGGTCCGCCTACCCTGCACCCGCTTCCCGCGAGACCCCTGCGCGCAGCAATCGGTCATCCACCCACGGGGAGAACGAACGCGCGGGAGTTTACGTGAGGTTCGTCCACGATGCGACCATTACCCCGCCTTCAATGGGTCGTGCAACTGAACCTCGCGAGGCGCACGCAACGGTACGTTCTTGTTGCAAGAGTTCGCTCCGCTGCGCGTTATGCTCGGCCCATGAGCAACGAAACCCAGTGGTCGCCGGTGACATCGAGCAAGAATCGGGCGCCCAGGGTCCTGAGTCCTAGAGGAGCAAGCGACGTTTCCACCTTTTCTTGTTCCGTCGCGAGCAAGCCCGAGAACACCGCCCTGCCCCCCGGTTTGATGCGGGCTACCAGGGGTTCGGCAATCGGGAGCATTTCGCTGCTCAACAAGTTGGCCAGCACGAGGTCGTACGAATCGTTGTTCAAAGCTTCGATCCCGCCGGTGAATAAGCTGAGGCGACTGGCAAATCCGTTCAACTCCGCCCACACCCGCGCCTCGACTCCAGCTCGTGCATCGAGATCGAAACCCACTGCGTGTCCCGCCCCCAGCGCGAGCGCCGACATCGCCAACACTCCCGTCCCGCTGCCAATGTCCAGCACCCGCGTCTGTTCGCTGAGTTCGGGGGACAATTCATCGACCCATTCGAGTACGAGACTCGTCGATGCATGGCCGCCGGTTCCAAATGCCTGCCCGGGGTCAATCATGATTTCCTTCTGCCCTGGGACCAAGTCGATTGGCGCAAAGGATGGCCGGACGACGAGCCGATCGGAAACCACGAGAGGTTTGATGCCGACCTTCCACTGCTCCGACCAGTCGAGATCTTCAATTTCCTGCGCTTCGCCCACGACGCGCGCGCCGGCATCACAACCTGCATCCATCACCTGCTGCAAGACGGAGTGCTCCGCATAGATGACAAGCAAAATTCCGTGGGACTCGGCGCGTTCTTCGACGCCTGCAGCACCAGCCGCAAAGCACTCTGCGCTCACAAATTCGGCAGCTTCTTCGAGCCAACCGTCGGTCGCGACCGTCGAGGCGGGCTCGACAAGTAGCTCCGCAGAAAAGAAGCGTTCGGTCCGGGATCCCATCCTCATCCTCACGATTGTGGGCCTGCTCTTTAGCACTGGCTGCTACTACGGACACCTCGCTGTCGGTCAGGCAAAGTTACTTTGGGCGCGACAGCCTATCGAGGGCCTCCTGGAAGACTCCGAGACGGATCCCGAACTGCGCGCAAAGCTCGAACTGGTGCAGCATGCGCGCCACTTTGCGGCCGAGCTGGGGCTCGATGTAGGGGGCCAGTACACAAGCTTCGTCCCGTGGCCCCACGATCGGATCGTGACCAGCATTATCGCGACTGAAGCCGGTGCGATCAGCCCGACTAACTTTCGCTTCCCCATTGTCGGGGAAGTTCCGTACAAAGGCTTCTTTGATCAGGAGCGTGCCGAGCGCGAGGCTTCGGAACTCCGAGCCAGCGACATGGACGTTTGTGTGAGCGCGATCCGCGCCTATTCAACGTTGGGTTGGTTCGACGACCCGCTGACCGCGCCCATGCTCGACACCAGTGATGCTCGACTCGTTGAAACGGTGATTCACGAACTTGTACACGCCACCGCGTTCGTGAGCAGTCAGCCCGACTTCAACGAAGGAGTGGCCAATTTCATTGGCGAAGAAGCCTCGGTACGCTTCTTTGCCAACCCTCCGTCGGGGCTTTCAGACGACGTGCCGAGTGCCAGCGATGTGCGGACGCGCATTGACGACGACCGGCTGATCTCGCGTGCAATGATGGCGTTAAAACAAGACGTCGAAGAACTCTATGCCCGCGACTTGCCGCGAGAAGAGATCGACCGCGCACGCGCCGAACTCGAAACCAACGGACGTGCCCAGTTGAAAGACCTTCCGCTACAGATCGCCGACCCGGAACGCTTGTCGAAGGCAGCGCGGATCAACGACGCGTGTCTCGCGATTCAAGGAACCTACGTGGCCGACACACCGAAGTACCGCGAAGTTCTTGACGGTCTAGACGGCGACTTACTCCGCTTCATCGCTCGTCTCGACGAGGCGACAAAGGCAGACGATCCGCGCAGGGCTTTCTTCAATCCGTAAAGAAGCTGCGGGATTGACTTGCCGATCCTTTCCACGTCAATTGCGTCATTCCCGAAGAACCCGCGCGAGCCTTCAACGCGATCCCCGAGGCGTACTTTGCTCAGGGATTTGGTGGCGTCGCAGTTCCGATCGACGCATCACAGCTGAAAGCGCTTCGCCGCGAACTTTCGCGCAACCTTCGGCGGGAGAAGCGCAGCAGATAAACGCGAGGGGACTAGACGGCTAAAGAGCGCCGTAGACCTTGTGGGTCTGCGGAATCAACCGCACGTCCTTGAGGATCCCTTCACATGCTCGCATGTGAGGAAGCATCTGACTCGCCGTTGGCGCTTCACGCACCTTGGCCATCGGCGTCACGGGTTGCAAGACAAGCGGCACGGATGCATCTACAGATGCCACTTGTCGCGCCACCGACTTGAGTTCTTCGGTCGTCGTCTGTGCCGTGACCACCACCTTCACGTAAACCTCGCAGTGTTGCAGCGCGGCGATCAGGAAAGCCTCATGGCGGGAATCAAACGAAACGTCTTCCCCGGCCTCAGGCTCCGCAGCCCAGCGCACGTCTTTTGCAAGCTTCCAATCCATCGACACGACATCGATCAATGGCGCCACGCGTTCCATCGCGCCGACCGCGAGCCCGTGGGTCTCCAAGAGTGTGCGCGAACCCATCTCACGAACGATGCGCGCGATGGCTTCGACGCTTTCGACTTGAAGCAAAGGCTCGCCCCCCGTGACGCTCACGAAGCGGTACGACTTTGCGTCGAGCTGCTCAAGCGCGTCTTCAACTTGAGACAGGGAGGCCGGGTTTGCGTGCTCAACGAAGTCCGCGGTGCCGGGGCCCGTTTCGTAGCGCCAACGTTTCGCGGGCAGCCACGTACCGGGCGAATCGCACCAGCTACAGCGCAAGTCACACTCGCCCAAGCGAACGAAGATCGTCGACGCCCCGACGTGCAGCCCCTCACCTTGGGCCGACGCAAAAATTTCGACAAGGTTCATCGTGCTTAGCGTTCTAGCAGCGATCGCCCCATCACGATCTCGCCGATCACCTCGTCGAGACGTTCCGGGTTTGCGACGCGTCCCTTGATCAGGAAGCGCGTCACATGATCGTGATCGGGGAGCGATTTCACCCATTCGAGTTTGTCCGCGAGGTGCGAAACAAGCCCATTGAAGTCGAGGGTGCGTCGACCCACGCCCTCTTCGCCTGAAACGATGATCATCTCGCCCTCTGCCTGTACGGCCAAGGACAATGTCGCCATGTATCGCTCCCGGGCAATTCTCGCAGAAAGGTTGAGGTCGAGTTCCATAGGAACGTCGAGCACGACCATGCGATGCCCTGCGAAGTGAACGAGTCGAAAGTCCTGATTCGAAACGAACTCGACTTCTGGCGGCGGCGGCGGCAGCTCGGCCGACTCCGCTTCCTTTGCGAGGTCGCTCGGACGTCCGGCGAGCAACGGTTCGAGGGCCGACATCGCCGAGCCACTCTGACTCGCGATCTCGGCAAGCCGGGCCCACCAGACGCGTCCCCAACGTTCGTAGTCATGCTCGGTAAAACGCCCAGCAGCGAGATCTACGAGTTTGTCGGAAAAGCGGCTACGTCGGGTGAAGGCTTCGATCATGAGCGGAAGGCATGAGCCCAGGCCCGGAGCAATCCAAACCTGCTCTTCACCGAGCGATTCTTTCAACGCACCTAGGTCTTCCGGCGGCCATTCGCGATGATCGATCCAAGTGAGTCGCCCGGCGTAAATCGCAGCCGCCTGGAGGACGTCGCGGGCCGGCGAAGGCGTAAAGCCAACGACGTAGATCGGAGTTTCTTCACGAAGATCCGTTGCCCCGCCACGGAAGAAGCTCATGAGTTCGGCTTGGGTGTAGACCCAGATCCCATCTACGAGCCTGAGTTCGCGGGCGAGCAACACTGCCGCGAGTACCGAGTCGCGATCCGCATGAGCGACGATCGCGACACGCCTTCGAACCGGCTTCGGAGGTTCGGGTGGCGCTTCTTCGATGCTCTTCTTTTGTCGCTGTCGTCGGCGCTTCTCGCGCTCGTTGCGCACGGCATCATCTTCACCATCATCGTCGTTGTCTTCTTCGTACTGCGGTACCTCGACATCATTGTCGTCGTTCAATTCGTCGGGCAGCTTGGACAACACGCCTTCGAGCGAATCATCATCGTCGACGACGTCGTCAGAGTCGGCACTCGCCGCGGCATCGTCGCTTTCGGCTCGCCTACTTTTGCTGGCTTGAGGGCGATCGGTGCCCTCCTCTGCCTCGCCTTGACCACCGTTTCCACCGCGGCGTCTACCTCGGGGACGTCGACCCCGACCGCGAGGCTTTGAGCCTTCCCCATCATCCTCGCGTTGTTCATCCGCGAGATCGAAGGAAGACATTTCCTCGAAGCGCGGCTTCGCCTTCGCGGACTTCTCCGCTGCGGTATTTTCATCGGATGCCGCGTCGGCGCCCGACTCGTTGCCATCGCGATCACCGCCTCGCGACCTCCTTCCACCACGCCGTCTCGAACGTCCTCGTCCGCGACCGTCGCCTATGTTGTTCTCGGCTTCGCTGTCCTGCGCTTCGGCGGGAGCACTCTCGGCACTCACAACTTCCTCATCGCCCTCGTTCCCGTTGCGGTCATTGCCCTGCCCGCCACGACGCGCACGATCGTTGCCGACAGCACCACGGTTGTTGCGACGCCCGCGACCCGACGAAATCGGAACCGCTTCGCCCGAGGTGCAAATTGCGACCACGAGTCCTTTGTCGCGTCCACTTGAGCGAATCTCGACGATGTCATGAGAGACGTTGAACATGGGAAGTAGCTTTGCGACGCCAGGCGCGAAATCCTTCGCAATCAATGCCAGGCGAAACAGATCGAGGCGAACCGGGGCTTCGGCCTTGGCCAACACCACGGGCAACGCTGCGCGAATATCGAGGGCTGCGTCGAGGATCACACCGAGCGCGGCGAGACTAAGACTGCTGCGCGAAGCAGTCGCGACTGGACTGCCATCGGCATTCACGCCGACCGAGTCAATGACATCGAGGTCCTTCCCACCAACAGGCCAGCTGACGAGCGAACGCAAGTTCAACGTTTCGGCGACCAATGGGATGAGACGGGTACGAACCCCTTCGTCCCCTTCGCGGGTGCGTCGGTCGTTGAGTCGCTTGCGCAAATTGCCTTCGAGCGCATCGAGGGCGCCGGACAGAGTGTCTCCCGACAACCGCACGCTCGAGCGCGACGGCAAGATCGTATTGAGCATGACGCCCGACTCGTCTGCGCGAAGCTCCGCTACACGACGCGCCATGACGACGAGTTCAACGCTTTGTTCGAAGCCACGAATGGCACCGCCATGCTTGGACGCGAGACCGTCGAAGGCCGCGATCGCGCGCGCAAATAAGTCACGGTCTGCGGGACTTGTGAGGCGGCTCTTCACCGCTGCCACCGATACGACGCCAGGCTCGCTGACGGGCACAGGGTTCACTGCAAGCGATGCATCCGCGAGAGACGGGGCCGAGACGGCCCGCAGGCGGTAAGCCGACGGTTGAACCAAACTCAAGCGCCTTCGCGCCGACAAGCTCCATTCGGGCGCCACGACGATGAGTTCACCGCTGAAGGGTTCGGTTTCGGCTTCTGCGAGTTTCGAGGCCACGATCAGCCCGCCGAGTAGCGCGTCACCCGCGTGCCGCGGCGCGTAACTCACGATCACTTTGCCGCCGTTTTTGTCCTCGCCGTTCGCGAGCACGGCGTAGCTGTTGGGAACATCGGGAACTGCGTCTTCGGCCATCGCCTCAAGGGACGCGAGGTCGAGAATGCCTTGTTCGAGGATTTGCGCGAACACGGTCTCGCCATTGATCGCCACGTCGGTCGCGCCGCCGCGACGGCGTCTCGAAAATCGTCTCATCATCACTACTACTCCTCGGAGCTCTTATGGGGCCAGCATGCGGCGCAGTTGCGCTCGATCTTGCGGGCAGTTCCCAGGGCTCCCTTTTCTGTTTTGGTTCGACACAAGCGATGCGCGGAGAATTGCCGCGCCAACTACGCGTCGTTCAATCAGCTCCAACGTCCACGACGGTCAGGGTCAGAGCGGCCGATTCCACCAGCGCTGCGGTTGCGTCGAGCACGACGCTTTGCAACTCACTGAAGAGCCGATCACTGCCCACCGCAACGGAGAGCTGATCTTTGTAATTGGTAAAATCCAACATGATGCCGCCGAGCAATTTCCGATCGGTTCTCGCGTGCTTGAGAACCCGATTCCAACTTTCGAGCGGGACTTCGATTTTAAACTCACGCAGTTCCCGAAACTCTTCGGGCAGCGAGTCGCGCAACAAGGACAGGACGACGACGTCCTCGGCCTTGGATAAAGCTGCATTCCAGAAGCGACCACGTGACAACAACAAGGCTGCTCCTAAGTTCCTGTGCCGGGGTTGGGGGCAGAGGTGGGGCCAGAGAGGGGGGCAGAGTCGGTGTCAGAACTCGCCGACGCATCGTCGACACGCTTGAGCACCGATTCCGTGAAGGCTTCGGTCATGGCGCGAGCAATTGGGTTCTGGCCAATGTCGTCGCCACCCATCGATTGCGCTGCGGCGAGCAGGTCCGCCGCCTCTTCGTTCTTCCCATCGACGTGGGCCACGTAGGCGCTGAGTTCGAACCGCGCGCCGGTATGACCCGGATGATCTCCCTCGAACAGCAAGACCGTTGCCGCACCAACGGCTTCGTTGAGCGCAGTGTCGCGGGCATCGCCGCTCATTTCGATTACGGCATCGATCGCGGTCCCCAAAGATTTCGACACCGCCGTCAACTGGCTCGCCGTCGGCGGCCATGGGCCGATTTCCCGGGCTCGAATTCGCGCCGCGACCCGCTCGATCGCTTCGCTTGCGGCCACATCGGTACCGGTCACCACCGCGCCAACTTGGTCTGCGAACGATCGGTCGCTCGCGCCCGACTCGAGCTTGCGTCGCCACTCACTAAAGGCGCGCGGAAACGGTCGGCTCGTGGGATGGATCCCGGCGATGCGTGCGATCAAACTGCGCGCAAATGCCGGATCGACTTGGACGGCACCTGACGCACCTGTTGCAGAAGGATCTGTGAGCTTACGCAAAAATTTGCGCGTCTTGCTTCGACCCGTTGCGTACACGTCGAACTCGACGATGCCGCGCAATTCGTCGAGCGCAGCCTGGAACAAGCGCGTGCCGCCGCTCGGGTTCGCTTCGACAATGAAGAGCAACACGCTTCCACGCGGATCCACCGACGTGAGGTAAGCGCCCGCAATTTCATCGGACACATCGGTCAGAGTTTTCGAACTGCTCGGAGCGGGGGCGCTCTTCGTAGCCACATCGATGCCGCTCGTGCGCATCCGGTGGAGCGCCTTGCGGAGAAGTTTTTTGCCCGGTTTGGGAAGAGAGCCGACGTCGATCGACTGAACACGTTCGATGCCGCGATCGTCTTCGCACCAATCAAGCATCAGCTCTTCGCCGGCGACGGGTTCATTCACGAGCAGCCAACTGAGCACGCTGTCACAACCCGATTCATCAAGGGTTGAAAGCAACTGGATTGGATCGCCATTCGCCGGTCGGATGAGATCTGCCTGATCGGGCAATTCAACGGCGGCACGTTCGAGTGCTTCGGGGAGGCTCATCGTGCAGCCCGACGCAGCCGGGTTGCGCGGAATGCCTGTTTCTTTTGAAGTTTCACGGGGTTCCAAACTAGTTGCCGAACTGGATGTGCAGTTCGCGAACGTCGAACGAGAGATATACGCGGGTATTTGCGGTTGGAAACGATCGCCAGCGACGCATGCTTTGAGACGCGCACACTTTTCAACGCACCTTGCAGCGCGCTTTCAGAAACGGCTAAATTTTGCTTCCGGCACCCCCCACGGGCCTAGGGCGGAACCATATCCCAACCTCGGCCTACCTTCCCGCACTTAGACGGTTTTTCAGCCTTCGTAGTGCGTTCATTTCGATCTGGGCCGCCGCCCCCCCCCGCAACTGTAGGGGTTTTGCCCTGTGCTCGATCGACGGAGGCTACGCGCGTCCGACGATGAGTCTGCGCACCAGAAGGCGCAGACTCCCCGCATCACTCGTGGCTGTCGACGAGTTTGGCGTGGCTCGACATCGCGAAGCGGTCGGTCATGCCCGCGAGATAGTCCGCGACCCGGCGCGCGTCGTCGCCGTCCCCTTCCCTCGCTTTGTCGGGCAAGAGCGAAAGGTCCTCGCGATGAACCCGAAACAGGTCGGAGAGGATTTTCTCGGCCCGGTCGGTCATGCGCTGAACCCGGGGGTGGTAGTAAAAGTGCTTGCGCAGGAATTCTTTGAGTTCGCGCTTGCCAACGTATACGCGGTCCGAATAGCCAACCAATCGCTGTTCGCTCTTTCGGGCTTCGTCGGCGGTGGCCGGGCTCGCGGCGCTCAAGCGCTTCGCCGTACTGTCGATCGCGTCGGTGACGAGAATGTCGATCAATGCGGTGATGGTCTGACGCGGTTCGACTGTGCCGTCGCGCCCGCGCCAACGTTCCGACGCAATCCCCTTTGCTTCTCGCCAGATCCAAATATCTTCGAGCATCTCGAGATCGAGGATGCCGGAGTTCAAGCCATCGTCGAGGTCGTGGTTCGAATAAGCGATCTCATCGGCGAGATTCGCGACCTGGGCTTCGAGGTAGCGCTGGTTTTCAAGCTCGGGCACCGGCACCGGGTGTTGCCAGTTACAACCGTGCTTCAGCAAACCTTCCCGAACCTCAAGGGAAAGATTGAGCCCATCGAAGGCCGGATAGCGAAACTCAAGAAGGTCGACGACGCGCAGGGTTTGTCGGTTGTGATCGAAGCCGCCGTCGTCGCGCATGAGTTGGTTCAGGGCCCGCTCCCCGGCGTGTGCAAACGGGGTGTGTCCTAGGTCGTGGGCCAGTGCGACGGCTTCGGCGAGGTCTTCGTTGAGGCACAGCGTCCGCGCAAGCGTGCGTGCGATCTGTGCGTTTTCGATCGTGTGGGTCAGGCGATTGCGATAGTGATCGCCTTCGTGATAGACGAAGACCTGGGTCTTGTATTCGAGCCGGCGAAACGCGCGGCAATGAACAACCCGGTCACGGTCTCGCTGAAACACCGTGCGGTAGCGGTGCTCGGCCTCGGGATGAATTCGGCCTCGGCTTTCGCCGCTCTTCACCGCGTACGGTGCAAGACCCTCTTCCTCGACCTTTTCGACCAACTCGCGCGTGCGCACTACCTGCAACTAGGTTCTCCGTCGCGCAATTACGAACCGCCTTCACCGCGCAAAATGTCGCGCAGCTCGTCTCGGCTCTTTTGATCGATTTGATCTCGGTCGTGATCTTGATTTAGGTCGACCGCCTGGATATCACGTGCCCCATCGCCGGTCGCAACCGCGAGTCGGCGGTCGCTCAAGAGCGAAACCACTGCAACCGCGGTGATCAAAACCGCAAACGCCGTGATGACCCACGGAGCGATCGTTGCTTTTTTCTTTCGTTTTGCAGCCACCGTGGACGCTCACTTCGGTCGGCTTTTGAACCGGCTCTTTGGGATTGGATTTCGCGGTCTAGGTTGATGACGCTTCGTGCGTTGTTCTTTGCCTGTTCGAGTATTGCTCGTGTGTTGATTCGGCTGATGTCGCTTGAATTCAGGCGTTTCAGCGTGTCCGATAAAATCTTCGAGTTGGCCGTGCCAAGGTAGAGCCGGGTCCAAACGCTGTCAAACCGACGGACAGTTCGAGCACACCGCAACCCGCGTGGTCGAACGTGAACACAGCAACACAACTCGCCTGACGGAGATCGTGCGAGCTAGTGTTGCGCCATGATTGATCTCAACACGTTGCCCGAACGACTCCTTCTCGGCCCCGGCCCGAGCAATGCCCACCCCCGCGTACTCGACGCGCTCTCGCGTCCACTTCTCGGCCACCTGGACCCGCTCTTCATCGAACTCCTCGACGAAGTCAAGCAAGGCCTTCGCAATGTGTTCGGGACGACGAACGCCTTCACGCTTCCCATCTCCGCCACCGGAAGCGCCGGGATGGAAGCGTGCATGGTGAACTTGCTTGAACCCGGGGACAATATTTTGGTGGGTGTGAACGGAGTCTTTGGCGGCCGCATGTGTGAGGTGGCAAGTCGTGCGGGCGCAAAGGTTCATCGGGTTGAGGCTGCCTTTGGCGAACCTCTCGACGTCGACGCGATGGTGACGGCGATCCGTGCAACACGTCCGCAACTCACCGCATTTGTTCACGCCGAGACTTCGACTGGCGTCCTGCAGCGTGTTCCCGAAATCGCTGCGGCGGCGCGCGAAGTTGGAAGCCTTGTGGTGCTCGACTGTGTGACGTCTGTTGCCGGGGTTGCCGTTGAACTCGACGAATGGGGAATCGACGCTGCTTATAGTGGCACGCAAAAATGCCTATCGTGCCCACCGAGCCTGTCGCCGGTTAGCTTTTCGGACCGCGCCCTCGAGCGGGTCCGCGAACGCGCGACCCCGGTGCAGAGCTGGTACCTCGACGTGTCGCTCCTCGCCGGCTACTACGAAGGTGCCAAGCGCGCCTATCACCACACGGCACCCATTTCTTCGATCTATGGACTGTCCGAAGGTTTNNNTTGATCGACGGCGTCGCCGAGTTTGGGTTCACGCCGTTGGTTGCCGCCGAACATCGCCTGCCGATGCTCACGTCGTTGCAGCTTCCAGAAGCGATTTTAAATTCAGGCGAAGCGGAACTGCGAGGCGCCCTGCTCAACAAGCACAACATCGAAGTCGGCGCGGGGCTCGGCTCGTTGGCAGGTCAGATTTGGCGCGTGGGACTCATGGGCGAAAACGCCCGAATCACGTCGGTGGACCGCCTGGTCGGAGCGCTGCGCGAAGAACTCAGCTAGGAGTGAAGTCGGGTGTCAGGGCCCGCTTCTGCGAGGATCTTGGCTTCGACCCCTGCAAGCTCCGCGAGACGCGTACGCACATTTTCGGCCGTGTCGACCTGGCAAGCGAGTTCGACATAGACCTGATGGTGGCGCGCTTCGCTCGCGAGAAGTTCTTTGTAGAAGGCTTGCAACGACGGATCGATGGGCGCTTCGGAAAGCAACTTCATGCGCTCGCAGCTGCGCGCTTCGATCAACGCGCAGGTGAGCAACAGGTCCGTCAGGCGTTGGGGATCCTTGCTCCGAATGCTCCCGTGCAATTTGCCCGCATACGGGCTCGGTTTTTGACGCTCGAACGCAATCCCTCGCTCTTCGAGCAACGCCAGGAGCTGTTGGAAATGCGTGAGTTCCTCTTTGGCGAGATCGGCCAACGGCGCCTGGAGAAAAACCTGATTGGGGTAGCTGAACAGCAAGCGCAACGCGCCGCCGGCGGCCTTTTTTTCGCAGTGCGTATGGTCGAGCAACACCTCATCGAGATGCGCCACAGCGCGGTCGACCCATTCGGGATTTGAATCTTCGGCAAGGTTCAGCATCGTCGCAGTATAACGACGAAACCAATGGGGATGGCTCGCCTTCGCTTCCCATGCTCAAAATCGAGCTAGAATTCAGACATGGAAACTCGACGGATTGGAAATAGCGGTCTTGAGGTCACCGAGTTGGCGCTTGGAAGCTGGCTTACATTTGGCTCTGCGGTCGACATCCCGGAAAGCGCCAAGGTCATCGAGTCGGCTTATGATCTTGGGATCAGTTTTTTTGATACGGCCGACGTCTACGCCACCGGCGCCGCCGAAGAAGTGTTGGGGCAGACCCTGCGCAACATCCCCCGTCATCACCTTGTGATTGCAACCAAGTGTTTCTTTGCCATGAGCGACCGGCCGAATGACAAGGGCCTTTCCCGCAAACATGTTTTCGAAAGCGTTCACGGCTCGCTCAAACGACTCGGGACGGACTACATCGATATTCATCAATGCCATCGTTACGACTCCGACACGCCGGTTTCCGAAACCGTGCGCGCCTACGACGATTTGATCCGCATGGGAAAGGTTTTGTACTGGGGAGTGTCGGAATGGAGCGCCGCACAGATTCAAGAGGCTTGCGATGCAGCAGACGCGATCGGCGCGCCGCGACCGATCTCAAACCAACCCAACTATTCGATTATGCGGCGCGGGATCGAAGATGGCGTCCTTCCCACTTCGAAGTCGCTGGGGCTCGGACAAATTGTATTCAGCCCCCTCGCCCAGGGTGTATTGACCGGGAAGTACTGTGGCGGCGCCATGCCGAGCGGCAGCCGTGCGACGGACCAGAAGCACGGCCGCTTCATGGGCCGCTACCTCGAAGCCGCTGAGCTCGCCAAGGTAGAAAGCCTGTTCCCGGTCGCAGACGGACTCGGTCTTTCGATGTCTCAGCTCGCACTCGCTTGGTGTCTGCGTGACCGCGGCGTTGCGAGTGTGATTGTCGGCGCGACCCGCCCAGAGCAGCTCGAAGAGAACTGCAAGGCTTCGGGCGTCACGCTTCCGCAGGAAGCCATCGATCGCATTGACACGACGTTCGAGACGCACGGCAGCTGAGCGGCGTGCCTATAGCGCGACGCTAGGCAAAGCACTTCACCCCGCCCGCTTGTCATCGAAAGCAGCGGCGATGCGGTCATGGATGCGACTCGCGGAACAATCTTGTTGATTGGCATGGCCGTGTTCTGAATTTGGGATCGGGCGCGATCGCGCTTACTCGGCGGGCTGCGAATGGCTTCTCAACATTTTTTCGAACGGCCCTGAACCAAAGCGAAGGCTCGTCTTCGCAACCAGCATGTCGCGGTAGCCGGGCACCCGCAGAACGGCTCGCGAGCGTCTTCCATCACGCCAAAAAATCGACGCGTGCGACGATCCCACTCGAACGAAGAGCCCCTCCCAGCCACTCGACCGTGCAAGCTGTGACGCGCGCTCCCAGACCTGGGCCTCACCCGGCGCAAAAGCAACGCGACCCAATACGGTGCCGCTGGGCAGCGCGTATAGGGCGGCAAGGGTCGGCGATGCAAAGCCCCGCCCCTTGCGTAGACCGCGACCGTACACGCGTACGACATCGGTCGACTTCGACATTACCCCTGCATCATTTGCGAGGTGTCCAGAGAACCCCAGCGCATGTCCCAGTTCGTGAAGCGCCACGCCCACGAACTCGTCTGCCGAAAGAGCAACCGGTCGCCCGATCATGTCTGCACGCGTCGGCCAAAGCAAGACGGTCGCGTGGACCAGGGCGGCTGGCAGTACGCCAGGAGACGTTGAGGCGGAATCGGAATCATGACCCACGTGGCAATCGCTCGTCGTATAACCCGCTTGGCCTCGGGGGCCTTGTTTTGGATTGAGGTCAGCCGCCGGGTCGACGAGCCGAATTTCAATGTTGGCTTCGGCGCTCGGAACCTCGACAAACCGAAGCCCAAGCCCTGCCTCTGACCATCCCTCGAGTGCGAGCCGCAGGCCGATCAATTGATCTTGCGTCGCGTTGTCAGGCAGCGATACGCGGACGGGCTGTTGGGTCTCAAAGCGGCACAAGAACAATAGAGCCGAGTCACCGTCGGGAAAGAAGTAGGGAGGCGTATCGTCGAGTCGTTGTCCGGAATAATGCGCGAGCGTGGCGCCGTACTCCTCGAGTTGCGAAGTATTCCAGCCACCAACAGGGGCAACGCATCCGAACAGGAGAACGATACAGAACGAGATCAACACCAAGTGATTCGGGCGAAGGCTCGTCGACACCGTTCTTCTACTCGCGATCTAGGCCGAGGATGCTCAGGAAAAAGCTGGAATACACCGTCTGCACACCGAGCATGATGAGCATGCCGCCAGGTACGACCTGGCGCATGGTGGTCCGCGGGTCGAGTCCGCCGAAATCCACTTCGCGCCAACCCTCGACCGCCATCCACAGCGTCACGAAGCCGGCGAGCGCCGCGACAATTCCGGCGACTACCCCGGTCTCTAGACGCACGTAATTGAAGATCCAACCGAAGTAGTCCGGCGCCGGATGGAAGCCCTCGGTCACCGCGAACGCCTTGGTGAACATGGCGAAGACGATCAGCTGATAACCCAGCAAGCATAAAAGCGATGACGCGTAGAGGGTCTGGATGTCGAACTCGATGCCGGCGATCACGACACTGCTCTGAATGAGGACGCCGGAAATCACAAGCCCAGCGATGAACATCAAAAGACCGGGGATCAAGAACAACCAACGCGGACTGAAGAGCAGCATGAAGCGCAGATGACGCCAACCGTCACGCCAGGTTCGCAGGTGAGGGGCTCGGCTTCGACCGTCAGGATGCAGCACGATCGGCACTTCTTTCATGTTGAGCCCGAGCAAGGTGCTCTTGATCACCATCTCGCTCGCAAATTCCATCCCCGTACTGCGCAGCTTCATCTTCTGGTAGGCGTCGGCACGAAAGCCGCGCAGGCCGCAGTGGAAGTCGCGCATCGGCGAGCGAAAGAACACACGGCCGATGGCAGTCAAGATCGGATTGCCCACCCAGCGATGGAGCCACGGCATCGCCCCTGGCATCACGCCGCCCTTGAAGCGATTGCCCATCACCAAGTCGGCGCCCGCACGTAGCTCGCGCACAAAATCGTGCAGCTTCGAAAAGTCGTAGCTGTCGTCCGCGTCCCCCATCATGATGAAGCGGCCGCGGGCTGCTTCGATGCCGCCGCGCAGCGCGCTGCCGTATCCCTTGCGCGCGACCTCTACGACCCGAGCACCCAGGTCGGTCGCGATCTGCTGCGAACCGTCTGCGCTTCCGTTGTCAGCAACGACAACTTCGCCAGCAATGCCTTCGGCAGCAAAAAAGCCCTGAATCTTCTCGATACAGGTGGCGAGGGTCTCGGCCTCGTCGAGGCATGGCATCACGACCGTGAATTCAACCGAATCACCGGTGTCGCCGTCGCGTTCATTCACCGCTGGTGGTTCCGGAAAGCATCACGAATCCTCACGAGAGTCGTGAAGTGTACCGCACGCCCTGGCTGTGAACTTGATCCACACGCATCGGGGTCGGATTTGGCCGCGATCAGAACGGCCGAGATTCAAGCGGGGTCGTACAACTTCACCACGCGGACGCTGCCCTCGGGTGCGGCGGCGATACACAAGTCGCAGAGCACGCATTCGTCGAGGTTTTCTTCCACCACTTGAACGCCCTTTGGCGTGGCCTTAAAGATGTCGACGGAGCACGACTCTTCGAGTTTCTTGGCGATCTCGGCGTCGCCGGCGACTTCGTCACTCACCTCTACATTGATAAACAATCCGGGCATCTTCGTTGCTCCTGTCTTTACGCTTGTGCTGCGGTCGGGGCCGATCAAGGTGTCGGCCCCCGCGGTCTTCAGTGGTTTTACCGTGGACTAGTTCGCGAGTCGCTTGCGGATGAGATCGGGAATTTCTTCAATACGCTCGGCAACCGAAATCCCGGCTGCTTCCATGCGTTCGATCTTGTCCGCGGTCGTGTCTTCTTTGCCTTCGACGATGGTTCCGGCATGGCCGAAGCGCATGCCCTGCATTTCATCCATGAAGCGACCGGCCATGAAGGCCACAATCGGAAGTCGTGAATTGTTGACCTTCACCCACTCGGCGAGTTCGGCTTCCATACGACCCCCGGGCTCCGAGTAGATCGCAATCGCGTGAGTCTCGGGGTCGGCTTCGAAGAAAGGCATGAGTTCCGAATACGTGGTGCCAACGATCGCGTCACCTCCGATCGAAACACATGTGCTCTGGCCGAGGCCTGCCGCGGTGAGGGTCGACGCAATTTCCGTCGTCATCCCGCCCGAGCGCGACATCACTCCGATGTTGCCCTTCGTGTAGGCCTGACGCGTGTTGGCGACAGGTCCGCCGACGCCACCCATCTTGGCTTCGCCGGGTGAAATCAAGCCGAGGCAGTTGGGCCCAATGATGCGGGCGCCGCGCAGGTTCGCGAGTTCGACCATCTGTGCGACTTCTTTGCGCGGGATGTTTTCTGTCACGATCACGATGATCTTGATGCCGTTTTCGAGGGCTTCAAAAACTGCGTCCTTGGTGAACTTGGGCGGCACCGACACGATGGAACCTTCGGGCTGCCCCTTCGCCTCGACGACGTCCCGCACACAATCGAAAACCGTAACACCATAAATGTCGCGCCCCGCGCGCCCGGGCGTCACACCACCAATGATGTTGGCGCCATACTCGAGGTTCTCGCGGGTGAGGCTCACGGCTTCGCGCCCCGTAATGCCCTGGATGATGAACGATGTGTTTCTGTTGATCAAAATCGACATGAGATCAGCTCCCCGCCTGCATCTTGGCGACTGCGCGCCCGGCCGCGTCGTACATCGAAACGCTTCGGTCGCAGTAGTCGACGCCGTACTTTTTCAAGATCTTGAACCCTTCGTCTTCCCATGCTCCAGGGATCCGAAAGATTGCGATCGCTTCGGATGGCTCGCGCCCCGCTTCGATACAGCCAGCGATCACGCCTCGCGCGACGATGTCGACCCGCGTGTTCGATACCACGTTCATCATGACGGCAATTTTTTCGACGCCCGGCTTGTTGAGGATCAGTTTGGTCAGGTTCTTCGTCTTGCTCATCGACGGATTGCCACCGATCTCGCAGTAGTTGGCGGGCTTGCCTCCGTGGTTTCGCACAGCGTCAAACAACGTAAGTGAACCGCCACCTGCGCCGATCACCAAGCCCAAGTCACCGTCGAACTCGACAACATTGCCCGCGACCCCGCGATGGTCGACGGCGTTGACCGCAGCTCCGGCGAGTTCGAATTCCGTCGGGGGGCGGGCTTGGCGAGTTTCGTCGTCGCCAATGCCCAAGTCTTTGAGCAGCGCTTTGTGATTGCCACGCGCTTCGGCTTCCATGTCGATGTGTCCATCGAGGACTGCAAAGCTTCCGTCTTCGAGGCGGCAAAGCGGATTGATCTCGGCGAGCGTGAGGTCGTAGTCGAGGAAGATCTGCATCAGCTCGAAAACGATCGGCGTCAGTTTGTTGAGATCGGAACCGGTCACGCCTGTTTTACCGATCGCTTCTTTCGCGACGCGGGGTGTGATCGGATACAGGCTCGAAAAGTGCGTCTTCGATACGTGCTTCGGGTGCGATTCCGCGACCTCTTCAATGTCGATGCCGCCCATGTCACTGAAGATCACGACCGGACTCTTTGCACGCCCATCCCAAGTCACGGCCACAAAGAACTCTTGTGAGATCGAACTCTTTGATTCGACGAGCACCGAGCGCGCGGTTTCCCCGTTCACCACGATGGGCAAAATGGCCTCGTAGTGGGACGCGGCTTCGTCCGGCGAGTCGGCAAATTTCACCGCACCTGCCTTCATGCGTCCACCCGAGAGCACCTGGCTCTTGAGCACGACCGAGCCACCGATCTCGCTGGCCTTCTCGCGCGCTTCTTCCGCGCTGTGCACAACATGTCGGGGACCGAGGGGGAGACCTCTTCTGGCGAAGAGTTCCTTTGACTCGTATTCGTAAAAGCGCATCGATCAACCTCAGAGTTACGGCGATGGGTCAAAAATGAGCGGGCACAGTATTGATTTTGATCGGGAATTTCAACCAGCCCCCGCGACTCGCGTTCAATTGCCGAAACCCATCGATTCCGCTTCACTGAGTCGCCCGGACCGAGGCCCGGCCTGAGCCAGGCCCTTCCCCATCCCGAGCCATCCCTCAGACATTCCTTAAGGAGATTCAAAGATGAAAGACTTTCGCGACAAGGTTGCCGTCGTCACGGGCGGAGCGAGTGGAATTGGTGCCGGGATCGTTCGCGCGCTCCTGGCCGAAGGCGCGAAAGTGGTCGTCGCCGACGTTGAAGAAGCTGCGCTCAAGACCGCACTCGACGCATTCGAAGGGGACGTCACTGGCGTGGTGACCGACGTTTCGGACCCACAGTCCGTGGAGAGTCTTGCCGACCAGGTCTACGCGACCCACGGCAATTGTCATCTCCTCTTCAACAACGCAGGCGTTGCCGCACCGTCGGCAAACGTCTGGGAGACCACGGTCAACGACTGGCTTTGGGTACACAGAGTAAACGTGATGGGCGTGGTCCACGGCATCCAGTCCTTCGTCCCGCGCATGATCGCGACGGGTGAAGAGGGACATGTGATCAACACGTCTTCCGGGGACGGTGGCATCTCGCCCCTGCCCTATCAGTCGGTCTACGCGTCGAGCAAGGCAGCGGTTTCAATCATCACCGAGTGTCTTGGTGCGCAGCTCGAGAGTGAAGGCACAAACCTTCGCGCTTCTCTCTTCTACCCATCGGGCGGCATGCTCGACACCGGCATTTGGACCACGGACCGCAATCGGCCGAAGGATCTGGCCCGAGAAATCCCGACCGATCCGGTTCCGACCGTGCAGGAATTTGCTGAAGCCGCGAAGAAAGCTGGCTACGAGATGAAGTTTCAGGACCTCGACGAACTTGCCGCGTACGCCCTGGATGGAGTTCGCGAAAAGCGTTTCATCATCATGATCGGTGTCGAAAGTGCTGAGGCCCAGCTCACCGATCGTGCCCAGCGCTACGGACGAGCGGAACTGCCGATCGATCTGGCTTCGATTCCGAAGCTCTAGTCAAGAAGATCTAGCTCGGACCAAACGAGCGTCCGCGCTACGCGTCTATTGAATGCCGTTGCCCGAGCAGGTGGAGTTGAGACCGACTCCACGGCTCGGGCTACAACGCGCGTCGCCCGCGGCGAGGCCGTACTGCAGTCTGCCGCCGCCAGTCACTGCGTTGTCGCGGACCTGAAAAAAGCCTGCGAGGTGGATCTGGTTCGCAGGGCCCCTACCTTCGTCGATGCCGAAACCATTGCCATCCACTTCAATGCGGAACCCGCTGCGGCGTGTTCCTTTGATTGCTGGCGAGGCGCGATCGGATATCGTGCGCGACGTGTCGAATGTTGACTCTTCACAGCGCAATCGCGCACCGGGCGCAGGTCCCCACCGCACTCCCCTGCATGCTTTGAGCGCAGCGGACAGTGCTTGGCTTCGCGTGGACCGCGACAACAATCGCATGATCATCACGGCGATCCTTACTTTGGAACGCGGCGTGCCGTTTGCGAAGGTCCAAGCGCGACTCGTCGACCGGCTCCTCCCCTACCCTCGTCTACAGCAACGCATCGTGACCCCAAAGTTCGCCTTTGGAGTTCCTCATTGGGAAGACGATCCAGGTTTCGACATCGCGCGTCAGACTGAAGTCGTGAAGCTCGACGACCCGGCAGATCAGTCGGAGCTCGAGTCTTTCGTCGGTGGACTCATGGAACAGTCGCTCCCGGCCGACCGTCCTCTTTGGCGCATCTACTACGTTGAGAAGTACGTTGAGAAGTACGTCGAAATGTACGACGAAAGAGTTACGTCCGGGGAGCGCGCTTCGGATTCTTCTTCCGCCGGTGCAGCATTGGTCGTTCGCGTCCACCACTGCATCGCCGATGGCATTGCGCTGCTTCGCATCTTATTGAGTCTTTCGGACGAGCCACCGGAGATTACCTTTCCGACCGCCGCCGCCGAATGGGCGCATTCTGGTAAGCGGGCATCCATTGCGCGGCGCGTTGCGCTCGGAACCAGAACCGCCGCGCGCTCCATCGCGCACTTTGCGAATTTCCTGGTCAGCCGTTCCGATCCCGACACCCGGTTCTCGACCCCACTTGGCAGGACCAAGCGAGCTGCATGGTCGAATCCCATTGCGCTCGAGGACATCAAGCAAATAGGTCGAGCAAGTTCGGGCACGGTCAACGAAGTTCTGCTCAGTGCTGCGGCCGGCGCCTTGGGTCGAGTGCTTGAAGAAGACCCTCAGTTTGAGTCGGGCCTTGAACTTCGCGGTGTCGTCCCGGTTAACCTGCGCGGCGACGAACCGCTCAGCGCACTCGGCAACAAATTCGGGCTTGTGTTCATGCCGATGCCGGTCGGGATCGCGGACAGCGAAGCGCGGCTAGACCGCGTCCGTGAATCGATGGCGCGCATCAAAGCCTCGCCCGAAGCGCTTGGCTGGTTCGCGATGTTGCGCGCGCTTGGACGTGTGCCCACTTGGATGGAAGTCCTCGGTGTCGAACTATTTAGCCGCAAAGCCACGCTCGTGATCACAAGCCTTGCGGGGCCCAAGCAACAACTTCACTTCTGCGGCAGCGCGATCGAGGACGTGATGTTCTGGGTGCCGTGCGCGGGAAATGTCGGTCTTGGGATGAGCATGCTTTCGTATAACGGCCGGGTGCGGTTGGGGGTGACTACGGACGTCGGACAGCTGAACAATCCCACGGAAATTGTATCCGAGTTCGAATCGGCACTTCGTGGGTCCACAAACGCCGGACGCTAGGGCTCAGAAACTAGGCTCAACATTCTGTTCTATGAGTTCGGCCTAGATCACTTCGATCCGTGGCCACTCGCAGTCCGCCCGGAACGATTCCACAACTCTTCGATCGGGACCGACTTCATTAACGAAGATATTCTTTGCGTAATTCGTATGGACTCGACCGTCTGCTGTTTCCGTACTTCCCCCTGTCTTGAGAGTTTGCTTCGGCGCAGTTCGCGATACGTGATATTCCCGCCCGGCTTGCACGTCAAGACTGATCTCGCAGGGAACAACGACCCGCTGATTCGAGCCCTCGAACGCGTCAAAAAACTCACCCCCATCACCACGACTCGAAACTCAACCCGATACGTCGACGGAAGCAATACATAAGCACTCCCTTCCAACTCCCGTCCCGAGATCGACGTAATGGCGCCATTCACCACCATCTTGACGACACCGACTTCTTCCGCCGGCCGAGCACTCCCGGGATACAACTGCTTCGCCGAAACACACCCGATTGCCACCGCGCAGGTCATCCCAACCATCACGAACAGAACTCGATCACGCATCAAGGTTCTCCCCTATCGAAAGTTGTGTCCCCACTCGACGTTAGCCCCGGTTTCAAACCAACGCGAAAAACTCCAACGACACGCAGGTCGCCAAGCCGAATGCCAATCGCGCAACGTGACCCCACGTCGAAATCAACATTGCGGAACGACAACCTCAACCGATTTCGCCGTGTTACCGCCAAGCAACGACGTCAAACCTCGGTCGTGAACGCTGCGACTCAAAGCGCCCGCGACCGGCCCAGCTCCCACCCCCCGCTTGGATTGAGCGCCGCGGATCGACCCCGTCTGGACTCAAAGGCCGGCTGTTTGCACGATCCGCTCCGATCAGTCGGCGGGCGAATCGGCCGCGGAGCGCGCACCGTGGCTCTCCAGCAGCGCGCGGATCGCGTCGCGGCGCGCGATGTCGAGGAGTGCCTCGCCCGGCGGCGCCAGGTTGGGGTCGGCGCCGGCTTCGAGCAGCACCTGCACGGTCTGCTCGTGCCCGTGAACGACGGCGTCGTAGAGTGGGGTCCGGCCCACGCGATCGAGCTGATTGGCGTCTGCGCCGCGCTCGAGCAGCAGGCCCACCACAGCGGCCGCGTCGACGCGCGCCGCGGCCTCGTGGAGCGGCGAGCGCCGGTCCCAGGTCGGAAGCGGGGCGTCGGCGGCGACTCCGTGGTCGAGCAGCAACTGCACCGTTTCGGGCCGGTCGTTCTCAATCGCAAGCTGGAGCGGCGAACGACCATCGGGACCGGCCCGGTGCGGGTCGCCGCCCTCGGCGAGCAGGGCATCGAGCCGATCAACGCGCCCGAGCCGCGCCGCCGCCGCG